>Ga0187819_10001752_pt1 | contig 11274 bp, 5 predicted proteins | sample NC_wetland_sal_i_15_FD_132411 | JGI IMG/M metagenome (GOLD analysis project Ga0187819, IMG submission 132411) | Wetland sediment microbial communities from Neuse River Estuary, North Carolina, USA - SO4_4 | ecosystem: Environmental > Aquatic > Freshwater > Wetlands > Sediment | place: USA: North... | reverse complement strand
TGGCGTGGCTGGGCTTTGGGTGGCGATTGAAATCACGCACGGGCCGCTGGGATTCGCGTGGCTGGCGCTAGGCAATGCGGGCATTAACATGAGCATCCCCATGCGCCTGGCGCCTTACACCGGCGTTTATGGCCTCTCATTTGTGTTCGCGATGATGTCCGCCGCCGTCGCGCTGGCGGTTTTGCGGCGCCCGCGATGGCAGCTCGCCTGGCTCCTGTCCCTGCCTTTGCTGATCCTGCTGCCGCGGCTTCCCGAGTTTCAGCCAGGCAAACAAACCGCAGTGCTGGTGCAGCCAAACATCTCCGACACCCTCGAGTGGACGCCGCAATCTCTCGAAAAGATGGAGCGCCGCGTACTCTACCTCTCGATGACCGCGACGTTTCGTGACAAAGGACAGATCCCGCAACTGGTGGTATGGCCCGAAGTGCCCGCGCCGTTGTATGCCGATGATCCCGAGTTTCTGCAAGTGGCTGGGAATCTCGCGCGCACCACACGCGCTTATTTCCTTGCCGGAGTCGTCGCGCACCGGCCCGACGGCGCACCGCTCAATTCCGCTCTGCTGGTGGCGCCCACCGGAGAAGTGGTGGGTAGATACGACAAAGTGCATTTGGTCCCCTTCGGAGAGTTCGTGCCCTGGCCTTTCGGATTCGCCAACAAGATCTCGACCGAGATCGGAGACTACAAACCGGGCGAAAAAGTTGTCGTCCTTCCCGTAGCCGATCACCACATCGGCGCCTTCATCTGCTACGAATCCGTCTTCCCGAACTTTGTGCGGCAATTTGCGGCAAACGGAGCGGAAATGTTGGTGAATATCTCAAACGACAGTTGGTTCGGAAAAACCGCCGCCCGGTTGCAGCACCTCAAGATTGTCCGCATGCGCGCCGCTGAAAACCGCCGATGGATTTTGCGCTCCACCAACGATGGCATCAGCGGCACCATCGATCCCGCCGGCCGTCTGCTGGGCACGCTGCCAAACTATGTGGAATCCGCATCACAAACGGGGTATTCATACGTGAAGGAAACGACTTTCTACACGCGATACGGAGACTGGTTCCCAATGCTCTGCGCCGCAATCGCCATCAGCCTTCTGGCACGAGCGCTCTGGAAAACCAAGCAGGCCTGACCCTGTAACTACCTCTGATTCGCCTTCAGCACTCTTTTCCTGAGTCGGATCGATTGCGGTGTGACTTCCACGAATTCGTCGTCACGGATAAACTCGATAGCTTGTTCCAGGTTCAGAATGCGCGGAGGCACCAGCCGGATGGCTTCGTCGGCGGTTGACGCGCGCATATTCGTCAGCTTCTTCTCTTTGACGATGTTGACATCCAGATCATTGTCGCGGGCATTCTCGCCCACGATCATCCCCTCGTAAACCTCGAGCCCAGGCATCACGAAAATCTCGCCGCGCTCCTGGAGATTCCAGATCGCGTAGCCGGTCGCTTTGCCCGCGCGATCCGCCACCAGCGATCCCGTGGGCCGCGTCGGAATCTCGCCCTGCCAGTCGATGTACCCGTGAAACAGGCTGTTCATGATGGCCGTGCCGCGCGTGTCGGTGAGGATTTCGCTGCGCAGGCCGATGAGCCCCCGCGAAGGGATGTGAAATTCGAGACGCACGCGCCCTGAGCCATGGTTCACCATCTTGGTCATCTTGCCTTTGCGCGAGCCGAGCTTCTCAATCACCACGCCCAGGAACGATTCAGGGCAATCGATCACCAGCAGTTCCACCGGCTCTTCCACCTTGCCGTTCGTCTTGCGCGTCAGGATTTCCGGCTTGCCTACCATCAGCTCATAGCCCTCGCGCCGCATCATCTCGATCAGAATGGCGAGCTGCAATTCGCCGCGGCCCATCACTTTGAACGCATCCGGACCACCGGCTTCTTCGACGCGGATGGAAACGTTGGTCAGCAGCTCCTTGTCCAGACGTTCGCGCAGATTCCGCGACGTCACGTAAGTACCCTCGCGGCCCGCGAAGGGCGAGGTGTTGACCGTAAAGGTCATGGCAATGGTCGGCTCATCGATTTGAATATGCGCCAGAGGCTTGGGGTCTTCGGCGCTGGTGATGGTTTCGCCGATCGTAATGCCTTCCACGCCGGCGATGGCCAGCAGCTCGCCGGGGTGCCCTTCGGTTTCGTCCACGCGCTTCAATCCTTCAAACGAATACAGCTTGGTGATGCGCGTCTTTTGCAGCGAGCCGTCGAGCTTCGCAATGCCCACTTCATCGCCATACTTCAACGTGCCCTCGAAAACACGCCCGATGGCCAGCCGTCCCAGATAATCGCTGTAATCGAGATTCCCCACCAGCATCTGGAGCGCACCTGCGGGATCGCCCGGCGCCGCCGGAATGTTCTTCACGATGGCGTCGAACAACGGCCGCAAATCCTGCGAATTATCCTCCATCGACGCCTTGGCGACGCCCGCCTTGGCGTTGCTATAAAGCACCGGGAAATCCAATTGATCCTCGGTGGCGTCGAGATCGATAAACAGGTCGTAAATCTCATTCAACACTTCCTGCACCCGCGCATCCGGCCGGTCAATCTTGTTAATCACAACGATCTGCGGCAGCTTGGCTTCGAGCGCTTTCATCAGTACATAGCGGGTTTGGGGCAGCGGGCCTTCGCTGGCGTCCACCAGCAGCATCACGCCGTCAACCATCTTGAGCGCGCGCTCCACCTCTCCTCCGAAATCGCTGTGGCCCGGCGTATCCACGATGTTGATCTTGACGCCGTGGTAACGCACTCCGGTGATCTTGGCGAGAATGGTGATGCCGCGTTCCCGCTCCAGTTCGTTTGAATCCATCACGCGTTCCATGACGGCTTCATTCTCGCGGAAGACGCCGCTCTGTTTGAGCATGGCGTCCACGAGCGTCGTCTTGCCGTGGTCGACGTGAGCAATGATGGCAATATTGCGAATATTTTCGTTTTTATTCTTCATGAATGACTTCGATAGGATTGAGCCGCGCCGCCGCGCGCGCGGGGTAGATGCCGGCCAGCACCGTGGTCATCCACACCAGAGTTGACGCTCCCGCGAGCAACGCCAATGGCGGATGAAACTGAATGGTCCAGCCGAAACTTTGCTTGTTGATGACATAAATCAGCACCAGCGACAGGACAAACCCGAGCGCCAGGCCGAGCAGGTTCGCCGCGATGCCCAGAAACCCGGCTTCGAGCAGGATCATCCGCCGTATCTGCGCCGGAGCCGCGCCCAAATACCGCAGCAGGCCGAATTCGCGGCGGCGATCGAGCACCATCGCGAGCAGTGAATTGGCCGCTCCCAGCATGGCCACCGCAATGGCGACGCCCTCGAGCGCGTACGTGATGGCGAACGTCCGGTCAAAGATGGTAACGGCATTTTGACGCAGCGCGCGATTCGGCGCCACCGTGACGCGGTAATTCGCCAGGCGGGCTTCCACGGCGTGGCGCACCTCCTCGGGATTTGCGCCCCTACGTACGTAAACAGCCAAGTTGGTGGCTGGCAGATTCGGGAGATATTTCAACAGAGTCGAGCGATCGAAGATCACGAAGCCGCGCTCGCTCGAATACTCATAATAGATGCCGGCTACCACGACTTTCACGAGACGATCCCCCAGCGGCAGGTTCAGAACGTCGTTGGCGTGCACGCCGTGCTTGTTGGCAAACGGCTCGCTCACAATCACCCGATCGCGTCCCTCGAGCGAGCGCAGAATGGAGCCCCGGTCCTGCCCGGGCAGGAACCGCAGCCTTCCGTAGCGCCGGACAATCTCCGCATTCCCGGCGCCCAATGTAGCGCGCTGGCCTTCATACTTGAACTCGAGCGCGTGAAAATCATCAACCGCCTCGACACCCGGAACCGCAGACACCACGCCCGCAACGTCGGATGAGAGCGCCGGATGCTCGTCCGCGCTCGCGCGGCCCGCGGGACGTATGTAGAGATCAGCGCGCAGTTGCGTGTTGAGCCATACGAGCACGGTTTCGCGGAAGCTCCCTACCATGATGCCCACGCTGGCCATCATGGCGATGGCCGTGGCAAGCGCACCCACCACCACCGACGTGCGCGCCAGTGAAGCCGCCAGCCCCCGCACGGCCAGTAATCCTTCCGGGCCGAACAACCAGCGGGAAGCACTGCGCGTGCCCGCGGACAGCCCCGTCACCACCGCCGGCGCCGCCATCGCCATCGCCGCCACAGCCAGCAGAGTAGCTGCGTAGCCGGCAACCGGCTTCCCATCAACCGGCCGCACTTGAGAAACCGCGGCCGCGATCACGGCCGCTGTAAGCCCCCAACACAAATTCCGCCGCGCGTGCATTCTTGAATGGTGTTCGTGCGCGCCGCGTCCCATGGCCTCCACCGGCGCCACTTGCATGGCCTCGCGAGCGGGCGCCAGCGCGGAGAGCACTGCGACCGCGACCCCGGCAGCGATCGCCGCCGCCACCGCAGAAGGATGTAACGCCACCTCCGCCGGCCGGCTGCTCACGTAGAGTGAATTCACAGTGTCCGCGATCAAGCCCACGGCGCCCTCGGCCATCGCTCTTCCAAACACGATGCCGGCCACCGAGCCCGCCAGGCCGAACAGCAGCGCCTCGCCAAGGAACAACCACAGCACGCGGCGCCGGCTCGCTCCCACTGCGCGGAGAATGCCAATTTCCGTGCGCCGCCGCACCACGCTTACCGATATCGTGTTGTAGATGAGGAAGGCGCCCACAACCAGCGAAATGTAGCTGAGCACCCGCAAATTCCAGCGAAAGGCGCGCAGCATGCGTTGGTTCTCTTCGCTGCGCGTGCCCGGCTTCTCCAGGCGATAGCTGGCCGGCAACGTCGCGCGAAGCTGGCGCTCGACGCGCGAAAAATCTTCACGCGGCGAAACGAAGACATCGATGCGGTCCAGCTTGCCGTATTGATTGAGCCCACGCTGCGCCGCGGCAATGTCCAGCAGGATGAACTCCGCGTCCTTGGCTTCAGCCAAACCCGCCACCTCAAAAGTTCGCCTCCGGTCACTCAGCGTGAGCGAGAGACGATCGCCCGCCTTGACATCCAGCCGCCGCGCCAGCCCGCTCGACACCACGATCGCGCAGTTCAGATCGCGTGGAAGAGGATGTGCAGCCTCGGCCTCTGGCCGTTGGGAAACAAAATCCACGCCATACACCGTTACCGATCCCGTCCGATCCAGCACACCTTGCGTCTCGATCACTGGTGCGAATCGCGCATTCACCGGCAGCGCGGTCAAGGCTGCCATCCACCGCTCGTCGACTCCGCCATTTGCCGCGATTTCCAGATCCGTCCTGCCCACCAGCGTTTCGAGCGACGAGCGAAACGATCCCGTGGCGGCGTCTCCCGCAAGATCGATCGCGATCACCACTCCCACTCCCAGCGCGACAGAAACAATCGTGAGCGCGGTGCGAAGCAGGTCGCGGCGCAGCGGGCGCAGAATGAGCGTTCGGAATAGCTGAAGTTGCCGCATGGAATCCTACGCCCGCTCGACAGCTATTACTCGCCCATCGCGCAACTGGATTCGCGTGTGGGCCACGGCCGCCGCTTCCGCGCTGTGGGTGGCCACCAGCACAGTCGCGCCAAAGCGCCCGGCCGCGTCACCGAGCAAAGCAAGCACCTGCTCGCCGCTCGCATTATCGAGATTGCCCGTGGGCTCGTCGGCAATAAGAATTTCTGGCGAGTGCGCCAGTGCCCGTGCCATGGCCACCCGCTGCATCTGGCCGCCCGAGAGCTGGTAGGGAAATGAATTAACTTTATCCGCCAGCTCCACCCACTCCAGCCGGTCGCGCGCAGCCTCGCGTGCTCTCGGCGATCCTGCGAGCAGAAGCGGCAGTTCGACATTCTCCAGCACGGTGAGTGCCGGCAGCAATTGAAAAAACTGGAACACAAATCCGATTCTTGTGCGCCGCAGCGCCGTCAATTCTTCTTCGCGCAGTGAACTGGTGGCTCGGCCATCAATCAAGACCTCACCCGAGGTTGGAAAATCCATCGCGCCCGCCAGATTCAACAGCGTCGTCTTCCCACAGCCGCTGCGGCCCACCAGAGCGGTAACTGTTCCCGGCTCCAGCACGAGCGAAACATCCCGAAGAGCCTCCAGCTTCTGTCCATTGGTTTGATAGATCTTCGACGCCCGGCGTAGCTCCAGGCGAGGCGGGTTCATCGATACCGACTATTATAGCGTCGAGCCGATCTATGACAGCGCCTGCCGTGTAGTGCGGCGCCGTTTTTCCTTAGCTCCGGCGTGTCCGCCGCGAATCATCTTGTAAAAAAAGAACCCCACGGGGCCCAACAATCCGGAAGGAAACGGATCCCGTACTTTCTGCCATTCCTCGCCGGGCGGGAAGCGCTGGCCATAGCGCTCGTACACTGCGGAGTAGTCGATGGGTCCCTGACCCAGCACACGGTTAATCAGCAGGTTGGTCACGTCAATACGCACGCGATTGGATCCCGTCTGTATCAGATGCGTCACATCGAAGCGGTACGGGCGCATCCAGGCAACGCCGGCTGTCTTGCCATTCAGCCCTAACTCGGCCGTCTCGCGCACTTCGCCAAGATCGAGGACCACGCCGATATCCGGCGCCAGCTTCATGGCGAACGAAAACTCTGCTTCGTAGATGCCGCGGCCCGAAAAGTACCGCGCGCTGGGAAAGTCCGTCCACGATTTGAGCTCATCGAGAACGATTTCGGGCACGCTGGAATCTTCGAAATGCAGCCGCCAGTGGGCCGTCAGAGGGATGGCGGCTGGAATGCCGCTGACCGTGATTTCTTCACGCCGGCTCGGACTCTGAACGTAATAGATTCGGTTCTCAAAGACGCGAGCCATCCAGCCTTCACGGGTCCGCTCCAGATCGAGGTTGGTATCGACGGCCACCGGACTCCCGCCACTCTCCGCGAACGCGATGACGCGGGATTCAAATGGCCCCAGGGTTAGTGGAACACGCGTGCCGGCTTTGGTGTGCTCGAACACAATCATCGGTTCGATCGTTCCGGTCTTGAGATCCCAGAGTTCCGGCTGTTTTGCTTCTACGCGGAACGTGGCATCGAGGCGCTGCGGATTTTCGCTCGTGTTCGCCAGGAAATAGTAATCCCGTTCCGCAGTGCGGCGGTGCACGAAGCTTACGTGTGGGCTGGTCTCCCGAAGCGCAATGTCGGGCTGATGCCAGCGCAGTGCGTTCAGGAACGATGTCTGCTCGTCACGCGAGAAAATCGCCACGCCGTCGCCGCATCGCCGTGAGTGCAGGGCGGGAGCCTCCGGCACTGTGCCGAACAGTTCGCTCACCAGTCGCTCCACTTCGCTTCGATTCTTCTCCCGATCGCGCATGCCGTACGCGGTCTGCGGCAGCCGTCCCGTTGCGATCACAATTCCGCCCTGTTCGACAAATGTCTTGATTTTCTGAAGCGATTCCACATCGATGCCGGTGAGATGGGGCAGCACCAGAACGGAATATTCGCCGTCACCCGAACGCAGCCGGCCGTTTTCCACCTGCATCTCGGCAAACGCAAAGGTATCGACGCCGTCGAGTGAATACCCGTTGGTGATGATGGTCTTCACCACGTTGGATTCATAGTGCAGCGCGTTGGCCAGGCCAAATTCGGGCGGAGGTCCGTTGGAACTCAGCCGGTCGCGGACCTCCCAGTTGAGCAGCAACTCTCGCATCTGCGCTTCCGCCATCGCGTCTTCGGCGGCAAGATACACCAGGATGTCGGCCACCGGTTTGCCCTGCTGCAGAATGTAGCTGGCGCGATTGACGTAATCCACGAAGAGCGAAACGTACGGCCAAAACGGGGAACGATGGTTCATCTGGGGGCCAAAGTAAGTCACCCAGCCCGGCGAACCCGCCGCAGCTGGCGAATACGGATACACCACTCCGTACAGAGCATTGATGCCGCTCAAAAAGTGCAGGTCCGAACAAAGCTTAAGCTGCTCGAGCGTGTCGCCGAAGCGGTTCGGGTTGCCGAGCCAGGTCCACGCTTCAGCCAAAATCGTGCGTTTCCCGGCGAGATGCGCGCCGGAACTTGCCCAGCGCGAGGAGCTGAACTCCTTCCACTCATAGTGCTCGCCCGTGGGAACGTCCACTGCGCGGTAACTGGCAAGCGAAACCGGAGGCACACCGTAGGATTCCACTTGCGCGGTCACGCCCTTGCGGTGCGCCCATTCGGCCAGCGGCTGAACGAAGGCTTCGGAGGCCTGTTCGGAAAGCGTCCTCCAGAAATCGCAGCGCAGATCTCGCGAATCAGGATGCTTGTGATCGAACAGCGCGGGCAGGTGTGCAACCAGGTCGTATCCGCGTTTGCGTTCAAAAATGCGGGGAAATTCGTCCGTCCAGTTGGCACCGTACACTTCGAGCGAATCGCAGAAGACGGATCGGATGCCGTGTTCCGGAACGGCGTCTAGCAGCTTGTCGCCTACTGCGGCCAGGAATCGCTCCAGCGCGCCTCGGTTGTAGTGATCCAACACCAGGCCTTCGGCGCCCAGCGAAGCGCGTTTCACCTGCATGCGCGTGGGGCACGAATAATAGAGGTGAACCTCGCCCTCGGCGGGCGGCGTGACTGACGCACCACCGGCTTCTGGCGTGAGTCTCGAATAGCCGCGCGCATCCACGTGAAACACGGCGAGGATTTTTCCGTCTTTATCGATCTCCGGCAGAGCGATCGGTGAGGCCGATGTGACCGATACCGTCTTGCGCCGCAGCGTATGCGCGCTGTCCGCCACGCTCACACTCGGACCGCCATACGGCCAGCCGGTTCCCAGCACCATGTCCACCGTCAGGCCGAGTTTCTTAGCACTAGCAAGAACCGAATTCAGAACGTCCAGGAATTCAGCCGAAAGGTATCGCTGATTGTGGATGCCATGCGCCGGATCGTCCAGCGCGATGGGATAAGTCGGGCAAATCAGGACTCCGCCGATGTGCGCCGCGGCCATCAGCTTCAATTCGCGTTCGCACTCCTCGGCGGTCCACGCGAGTCCGAAAATGGTCCATTGCATACGCATGCGGCTGGCATTCGGGATGTTCAGAAACTCACGGGCCTCTGGCTCGTTAACGGATCCTGCTCGCACGGACATCCACCCGGCGGCAACACTGAGGGCTAGAAATGTGCGCCGGGTGAGGTCGCGGTTGCGCTGCATGCAGTCGATTCTATCGGATTGAAATCCGTTCAGTAAGATATGAAATTGGCAATGACGGAACGGCTCTACTACAGCGACTCTTACCTGCGCGAATTTCGCGCACGCGTGCTCGACCGCTCGGATGACGGCCGCCTGCTATATCTCGATCGCACGGCCTTCTATCCGACCTCGGGCGGCCAACCCAACGATATCGGCTCCATCGAGGGCATCGCGGTTGTAGATGTCGTCGATGAAGACGAACGCATCGCGCACCGCACGGCGTCTCCGGTAACTGCCGCCGAAGTCGATTGCTCGGTGGACTGGGCCCGCCGTTTCGATCACATGCAGCAGCACAGCGGGCAGCACCTGCTTTCTGCCGTCTTCATCGAGCAGTTCGGCATTGAAACTTGCAGCTTTCACCTGGGTGAGGAGATCTCGACCCTCGACCTCGAGGTCCCGGCAATAGATATGGGAACGGTGATTGCCGCGGAACGGCGAGCCAACGAGGCGGTTTGGGAGAACCGTCCGATCCTCGTCACGTACGAAGAGGCGCATTCCGCTGCCGATTTGCGCAAGCCGACTGGCCGCGCCGGAACCCTGCGCATCGTTTCCATCGAGGGACTGGATCGCATCGCCTGTGGAGGGACGCACGTCCGCTTGACGGGCGAGATTGGTCCGGTACTGATTCGCCGCCTGGAGAAAATCCGGAACACCGTGCGCGTGGAGTTTTTGTGTGGCGGCCGCGCTGTCAGAAGGGTGCGCGCCGATTACGATCTGCTCACGCGCACCGCGCAGGCATTCACGACTTCAATTGATGAGGTGCCCGATGTCGCCCGGACGCAGCTCGAAGCGGTTCGCGACGCCGACAGACTGCGCCGCAAACTGGAAGCCGAACTGGCACGGCATCAGGGCCGCGAATTATACGATGCCACCGCGCCGGATGCGAACGGCGTGCGCCGCGTCGTGCGGCGATTGCCGAAAGGCTCCATGGAAGACCTGCGCGCAGTCGCGCAAAGCTTTACCGCACAGCCCAAGGCAGTGTTCATCGGAATCATCGAGCAGCCGGCCTCCCTTCTATTTGCGGTTTCCGCGGATGCAGGTGCGGAGGCCGGCAAGACGCTCCAGCCGCTTCTTGTCGAAGCAGGCGGGCGCGGCGGGGGAAACGCGCGCATGGCGCAGGGCAGCGTGCCCACCGTCGAAGCGCTGGACGCCGTCGTGCGATCCCTGAACCGGTAGCGCTACAGTGGTCCTCGGGTGCAGCTTTCCGATTTCGACTACCATCTCCCGCAAAATCTAATCGCCCAGGAGCCGCTGGCGGATCGCGCCGCCTCGCGTATGCTGGTGCTTCATCGCGGCGAGCGGCGCTGGGAAGACCGGTCGTTTCGCGACTTGCCCGAGTTTCTCCAGCCCGGCGATTGCCTGGTGCTGAACGATTCGAAAGTGTTCCCGTGCCGTCTCTTCGGCCATCGTGCGGGCGTCCATTCGTTGCCCGTGGGCAAGCGGAATCCGAAGCGCCGCGAGAACCTGAGCGGCTCCGTGGAGGTTTTTCTCTTGCGGCCGGTTTCTCCCGATGCCAGGCAATGGGAAGCGCTGGTCCGGCCCGGGCGCAAAATGCGCACCGGCGAGCGTGTCAAGTTCGATGGCGAGCTTGAAGCCGAAATCACCGCGCGCGGCGAATTTGGCGAACGCACGCTACGCTTCTTGACAGAGGCGGATGTCTACCAGAGCCTCGAGCGGATCGGCCACGTGCCCCTGCCGCCTTATATCAAGCGCCCGGACTCGCCCGCCGATCGCGAGCGTTACCAGACGGTGTTCGCCCGTGAGAAGGGCTCCGTCGCCGCACCCACCGCCGGCCTGCACTTCACGCCCGAAATGCTGGAGCGCTGCCAGGCCTCAGGGGCCAATATCGCTTACGTCACGCTACATGTTGGCCTGGGAACCTTTCAGCCCATCCATAGCGAGCAGGTGGAGCAAGCCCACCTGCATCCGGAAACCTACAGCATTACCCCGGAGAACGCCGCCAAGATGGATGCCGCGCGCCGGCTGGTGGCCGTCGGGACCACCAGCGTGCGAACCATCGAGACTGCCCATCAATCACGGAGCCTGCGCGGCCAGACCGAGCTGTTCATCTATCCCGGCTTCCCCTTTGCGCGCACCGGCGCACTGCTCACCAACTTCCATCTGCCACGCACCAGCCTCCTTTTGCT
>Ga0187819_10001751_pt1 | contig 11274 bp, 8 predicted proteins | sample NC_wetland_sal_i_15_FD_132411 | JGI IMG/M metagenome (GOLD analysis project Ga0187819, IMG submission 132411) | Wetland sediment microbial communities from Neuse River Estuary, North Carolina, USA - SO4_4 | ecosystem: Environmental > Aquatic > Freshwater > Wetlands > Sediment | place: USA: North... | reverse complement strand
CTCGACGGCGGTCGCGGCTGGACCACGCAGGAGATCACGGCGCTGATTCCCGAGGAAGCGGACACGATCCGGTTCGGCATCACGCTGTCCGGCCCGGGCCGGATCTGGTTGCGCCACCCCGAACTCCGCCGCGCCGAACCGGACGACGGAGCCCGATGAGCGCCCAGATCTCCGATGGCGACCTGGTCCGCCTGGCCCGCGACGGCGACACGGTGGCGTTCCGGCTGATCGTGGAGCGGTACCAGCCGATGGTGCGCACCCGGGCCCGGCGCCTGAGCCCCAATCCCAGCGACGTCGACGACATCGTCCAGGAATCGTTCCTGCAGGCGTTCCTCGCGCTGGACCGGCTGCGGGATCCCGACCGGCTGGCCGGCTGGCTGACCGGGATCGTCCTCAACGTCAGCCGCAGCCTGTACCGCCGGGACCAGCTCACCCTGCTGCCCGACTGGCCCGAGCCGCTGCACCCGGCCTCGGCGCAGGGCCTGCCGTCGGCCGAGGACCTCGACCGCGCCGACGCGCTGCGCGCGGCCGTCGCCGGCCTGCCCGCCGGGCAGCGGCGCGCCGTGACCCTGCACTACTACGCCGACCTGCCGCCCGGTCAGATCGCCGAGCCGGGAACCGGCTCCGGCGCGGCCCGGGCCAGCCTGCACAAGGCTCGGCTCAGGCTGCGCGCCCACCTCACCGAACACCGCCCCGACCTCGTTCCCGACCCCCGGAGGACGCACATGACCACCGTCCGCATCGCGCACGCCGAACGCCGCATCCCGCTGGGCCCTGTGCCAGACCGCTTCCCCACGCACGTCATCGTGTTCGCCGACGATGCGGGCCACCGGGACCTGCCGATCTGGCTGCTGGGCCGGGACAGCCACCGGTTCCCGGAACTCTTCGAGTCGCCGGCCGGGACCGCCGAGCCGGCCGCGGCCGTCCAGGCGCAGACCGCGGACGAGCTCACCGACCGGCTGCTGCGCGCCGCCGACGCCCGCGTGACCGCGGTGGACATCGATGAACTCGGTCCGGAGGTGACCGCGGCCCGCATCGAGCTGACCACCCCCGCCGGAACCCGGCACGTCACGGCTCGCCTCCCCGACGGGCTGGCCATCGCGATCACGGCGGGCGCACCGATAAGGGTGGCCGATGTGGTGATGGACCGCTTGGCGGTACCGATGGGGGCCAGCCGCACCGGTTCACTCCCCGACCAGACCGCGCGCGACCTTAACGTCCACTACCGGCCGCGTTACGAGCCGCGGAACATGGCCTTCGCCGCCGGGCTGGACGGATGGGGGCTCGGCGGCAGCTTCGCGCAAAACGAAATCGAGTCGCACTGGCAGGACTACGCGTGCGCCGCGGAACACGGAGTCGCGGTGCTGTCGGCCACCGTCTCGCGCCCCGAGGGCTTCGCCTTCCTGGCCCAGGAGATGTACGCCGACGACTACCACGGCGCCGCGATCGTCTTCCGCGGCCAGTTCCGCGTCGCGGACGCCACCGGCGCCACCCGCGCCGGGCTGTTCCTGCGGATGAGGAAGGTGCTCGACATCCGCGGACCGATGACCGAGCACGCCGTCCTCGCTGACCCAGACAACCACATCGTCAGCATCGCCGGCCAGCCCGACTGGACCGGGCACGAGGTCACCGCGCGCGTCCCCGGCGACACCTCCACCGTGATGTTCGGTATCTTCCTGGCCGGCCCCGGCCGCATCGAGCTACGCGACCCGGAACTAACCCCAGACGCCTAGCCGGCTCTCGCCCTGACCGTGCCGTCGGCGAACCACTGTCCCGCTGCCGCTCCAGCTGTTGCTGATCGTGTCCCGCTGCCGCTCCAGCTGTTCCTGATCGGTCATCTGGCCCCGCCCGGCTTTCCGCGAGCCCGCCCGGCCGTCCGGGCCTGGGGCCAGGTGGCCAGTACAACGCAGGTGACCAGCGCGGCCAGCGGCAGGGCCGGGACGCCGTCCGGCGCGGTCGCCACGAGCAGGCCAGTCAGGCTGGCGCCCGCCGCGAGCCCGAGCAGGACCCCGAGGCGCCGCCAGCGATCCGTCGCGCGCGGGCCGGGGCTGACCAGCGAGCTGACCAGCCCGGTCAGGGTCCCGGTGAGATACGTGGTCGACACCTCGGTCAACCCCATGTACTTGACCGCCGACGACTGCACCCCCATCCCGGCCGCCGCCACCGCGAGCAGGCAGAACTGCACCCACCCGCCCGGCTCGGCTCCCGTGATCTCCCAACCGACGGCGAACCCGCCGAGCAGGGCCAGTTCGGCCAGCAGCGCCCAGGTGACGTGAGCCGGCCACCCCCCCGCCCGTCCCTCGCCCGCCCGCGCGTCGCGCGCCTGCTCGTCACCGTCCTTGCCCCCGGCGTCCTTGCCGTCCCCGCCCTCGCGCCCGTCCCCACCCTCGCGCCCGTCCCCGTCCTCGCGCCCGTCCCCGTCAGCCGCGGCCCGGCCGGCCGCGCCGGGAGCCCCAACGGCTATCCGGCTGCCTCCGGCGACGCCAGCGATGTACCCGACGATGGCGACGGCGGTATGACTGGCCAGCGTCAGCGAGCCGCGCGCCGCGGCTAGCCCCCACAGCACGATGTTTCCCGTCATGACGCTGGTAAAGACGCTCCCGAGCCTGGTGAAGCTGGCCACGTCCATCGCCCCAGACGCGAACGTCAGCGCGACCGCGATCACCGTCAAGACCCGCCCGTCCGGCCTGTGGTCCATGGCCCGCTAGGAGATCACCTCGGGAGCCCCCAGGCAAGCTGGCCACGTTGCCGCCGTACCAGAACGCTCCGACCTGCAGCCGTCAGCCCATGTCCGAATGCCTATGCGTCACCAGTGAGTATTGCGGTCGGTGAGTTTAGTGCTGCGTGTAGCCCCCGGAATTATGCGGGAGGATCCGGGCTTCGGGGAGCTTTTGGTGCACTATGATCCCCCGGATCCTCCCGCAAGCCCGTATCCTCCCCGCAAATTTCGTACTCCTGACCGAATAGATACGAGTGCGGTAAGCGGGACAGCCGAGGCATCGGGAAACGCAGGTCAGACCGGCCCAGCGCCGAGCAGCAAGCCCAGGTCCAGCCGGCTAAGCCCCAAACGCCAAGAGCGGCGGGGAGACCGCAGCCTCCCCGCCGCCGGCGTTACCAAGTGCTACTGGCCGTTCCCGCCTTGCCCCGGCCCGAAGGACGGCTCACCGGTCGTCGGGTTGAGGAACAGCGGGAAGTTGTAGTGGTGGAAGTCGAACATCGACAGGATCGACCCGGCCGCGTCGTCGGCCGCGCCGTTGCCCATGTCCGTGAGGTTCCAGTTGTACTCGATGAACTTCACCACGGAGCTCTGGTCGATCAGGGTGTTGTCGACGAAGTTCGACTTCGCCCACGGGGAGATGACCAGGAACGGCAGCCGCGGCCCGAGGCCGCACTTGCCCTGCTCCGCGCCGCCGGTCGAGTTGACGGGAACGTTGCTGCCGCACTGCGCGGTCCCGGTCAGCGCGTCCAGCGAGGTCTGCGAACCGGTGATGATCGGGGCCAGCACGTGGTCGTACCAGCCGTCTGAGTCGTCCCAGGTGACGACGATCGCGGTGGAGTTCCAGGTGCGCAGGCTCTCCAGGTGGTTGACGGTGCTGGCCAGCCAGGTCTGCTCGTCCAGCGGGTCGGAGTAGCCCGCGTGACCGTCCTGGTACGCCGGCGCCTTCAGGTACGAGACCGAGGGCAGGTAGCCCGCGTCGGCCGCGGCCCAGAAATCGGCGATGTCGTACTGGTGGCTGGCCTGGTCCGTCTGCCCGACCATGGCCACCGACGTCGGCGGCAGGTGCATCGGGTTAGCGGTGGACGCGTAGTACTGGAACGGCTCGTGGTGCGGGATGTAGTCGGTCACGCTGTTTCCGCCCACGTTGTCGTGGCTTTCCGAGCAGATCTGCGCCGTGGTCGGGGCGGTGGTGCCCTGACCGGGGACGTATCCGTCGTCGAAGCCGCCCTCGAACCAGCCCCAGGTGATGTTGGCGCTGTCCAGTTCGGTGCCGATGTTGGGGCCGCCCATCGTGATGGTCGAGGCCGGGCTGCGGCCGTCGCCCCCGTCGGAACTCGGCACGTAGGAGCAGATGTCGTAGGTCGGGTCGGCGTCGCTGTAGGTCGTCCCGCCCCCGGCGGCGGCCGGCGCCCCGGCGGTGATGTCAGAGGAGGTCGGGGTGGTCGTGTTCAGCCCGGCCGGGGCCGCGCACGGGCTGTCGTTGATCGTCGCGGACGACGGGCCGCAGATCGAGCCGTAGGTCTGGGCGGCAGTCACGTTGAGCGCGCCGGGAGTCGACGGGCCGTAGGTGGTGCCGTACATGTTGTCGCTCATCGCGTAATGCTGCGCGTAGTTCCACAGCGCAGTAACCGTGTTGCCGTCGTAGTAGCTCATGACGGCCGCGTCCGATCCCGCGCCCGTCGGCACCACCTCAGGCGTGCTACCCGGGTAGTTGAATCCGCTCAGGCACTTAGCCAGCGTCTCGCTGCCGTCGCCGGTGTTGGCCGGGTAGGCGTCCTCGGCGCCGTGGTCGGCGGCCTGCTGCTCGGCGGTGTAGGCGTGGTCCTGGTCGCAGGTCATCGGGTCGTTGGCGCTGAGCCGCACCGGGTTGGCGTTCGCGCCGTTGGGGTTGCTGGTCAGCAGCGGGCCGGTGGGCTGCCCGGCGGCGTTGAGCTGGTTGTACAGGCCGTTGACCGTCGGGGTGCCCGGCCTGGCGTTGAAGGTGCTCCCGTCGGTGTTGGCCGCGTACGGGTAGGTGGCGAAGTAGTGGTCGAACGAGACGTTCTCGTCGAAGATGACGACGAGGTGCTTGATCGGAGTGGCCGTACTGGGCTGGCCACTGTCCTGGACAACCGCCGGGCTGTCCTGGCCGGCCAGGGCGGCTGTCACCCCTGCGGCGCTCAGTATCACCGCCGTCAGCGCGGCAGTGATCACGTACGACCGGCGCGGTATTCGCATGCCATGTCTCCTCATCCGTTGCCTGGCCGTTAGATCGGCCACGGGGAGCGTAAGCTCGCTCCGGCCGCCGGTGGTTGACGCAAGGACAGCCATGAGGCGAAAGAATGCTGAATTCTGTGCCAAATAGTTAAAAACGATGGAACAAACCGCCAAACCGGGTCGGCTCATGTGTCAAATCGGGCGCAGCTCAATCCACCGGCGGGCAGGTATGCTCCGGCGCCAGGCAGAACGGACTCACTCGGGCTCGACCCGGACGGCGCGGGCCCAGACCGGCGCGTCGGGCGCGCGGTGACCGAGCAGGCCGACCACGACCCGCATCCCCTTGGGCGGCGCCGGCGGCCAGGGCGTGAACCCGTCGGTAAGCACGACCGTGACGGCGGGCCTGGGCCGCAGCGCCGCCGCCGCCTCGATGCCCGCGCCCATGTTGGTCCCGCCGCCCCCGACGAGCTGCACCTGGCGGGCCGAACTCACCCGCTGCGCGGGCGCGACCGCGTAGTCGCAGGCCAGCACCCGGACCTGCCGGGCCAGCCCCAGGGCCTTCAGCAGCCCCTCGACCTCGGCCAGGACCATGGCCAGCAGGTCGTCGGTCATGCTGCCCGAGGTGTCGCAGACCACGGCGACCTCGGGCACCGGCCGCCGCAGCGCCGGGAGCACGACGTTGCCCGCGACGGCGGACCGGCGCGAGGGCCGCCGGTAGGAATAGTCGACGGCGCCTGACACCTCGAAGACGGCCCGGCGCAGCTCGGCGGCGAGCACCTTCCGCCAGTTGACCCGCGGGGACAGGACCGCCTCCGCCCAGCGCAGCATCCCGGCCGGGACGTCCCCGGCCAGCTTGGCGTGCGAGATGACGTCCTGCGCGACCTGGCGCCGCAGCAGGTCCGCCTGCCAGTCGGGCAGCCCGCCCGGCTGCTGGCCAGGCCGCGGCACCCCGTCCGCGCCGCTCCCGCAGTCAAGCCACCCGCCCTCCGCATCCCCGGGCCTTTCCTGGCCCGAACGACCCTTGCTTTCTCCCCCGAGCCCGCCCTGGAGCCCCGGAGCAAGACGCCGCCCGTCCCGGATCGCCGCGTAATACTGCTCGGCCAGCAGCCCGTCTTGCGCGCCCAGGTGCCGGGGGAGGACCGGGCTGCCCGGCAGGTCAAGCCCGGCCGGCACCAGGTCGTCGTTGATCTCCGCGTCCGCCGCCCTGACCCAGTCGCGCGCCTCGCGCGCCCCGTCCTCGCCCGCGCCCACCCCCGAGGCCTGGGCTCGCTCCCCGTGGGTCCGCAGCAGGTGGCATACGTGGTGGACCAGCACGCTGCCGAGCTGCGCCGGGGTCCACTGCGCGGTGAGCTCGGGGTCCGCGCGCATGCGCCAGTTCTCGTCCACCGACACGGTCCCGCTCCCCGGGTCGGCGATCACCTGCGCCCCGAACACCCCCGTGGCCAGGTAAGGGAACCTGGTCGCCGCCCACAGCCGCGCCGCCGCCAGCTGTGCTATCCCCGGGGGGCGACCCCCCGGGATCCCCCCGCTCACGGGGGGGCTGCCCGCCCCCCCGTACCCCCCGGGGCCCCGAGCAGCCCCGCGTCCCGCAGGACCGGGGCGAACAGGCGGATCTCGGCGGGCAGCGCCGCCCCCTCGGGGCGGCACTTGGCCAGCACCCGGGCGGCCGTGGCCGCCACGTCCGGCGCGGCGTCCTCGCCGCCCGCGGCGAGGCCGAGGACCTGCCAGCCGGCGGCCCAGCGCTCCGGGGTCGGGTTGGCCGCGACCGCGGTCGCGATCGCGGCCAGCGCGGCGTACGCCCGGTCGCCTCGTTCCGGCAGCCGGAACGAGGCCGGATCGGCGAGGACGGCCTCCGGGTCGGGCAGGTCCATCTGCACGAGCCAGGCCAGGAACTCCACCCCGGCGCCGTCCCCGACGGCGCCGGCGATCAACGCCGACCGCGCCTCCTCCGACGCGCCCGCCGCGCCTGCGGCGGCCATCAGCCGGGCCGCCATGTCCCAGGTCCGAGGCGACGGCCAGCCGCGCCCTGCCGTCGCCGGGTCCGACGGAGGCGCGCACGCCAAGGCGGGCCTGACGTGCAGGAACGCGGCGACCAGGCCGCGGGCCATGATCTGTTCCGCCTCCCAGCCGTCGGGCAGCAGCGGGACGACGGGGGCCGCCCAGCCGCCGGCCAGGCCGTCGGCCACGGCGCGCGGGTCGGTCCGCCAGGCCAGGTGGCAGAGCCGGTTGGCCAGGGGCGCGGACAAGTCCCAGCCGTCGGCGGCCTGCTCGGGCGGGTTGGCCGCGGCCACGACCGCGACCTCGTCCGGCAAGATCAGGTCGCCCACGGCGCGCTCGAGCACGACCCGCAGCAGGGCGGCCTGGACGGCGGGCGGCGCGGTGGACAGCTCGTCGAGGAACAGCAGGCCGCGCCCGGCCTCGGCCAGCCGGCGCGCCCACGCGGGGGGAGCGAACCGGACGCCGTCGCCGACCACGATGGGCAGCCCGGCGAAGTCGGAAGGCTCCCTGATCGAGGCGATGACCGTTTCGCACGGCAGGCCCATGGTCACCGCCATGGCCCGGATCGCGGAGGTCTTGCCGGTGCCGGGCGCGCCCCAGAGCAGCACGGGCACCCGGGCCGCGACCGCGACCCCGAGCGCCTCGGCCGCCGGATTCAGGCCAGGGGTAACGCTCACACCTCCCAGTGTGACGCATGCCCGCCACCGACTCCGCCGTCGTGCACCTCGAGCGGCTCGGGCTCCGCGCCGGGGGCGCGCAGCCCGAGCACCCGCGCGTCCGGCCACCCCGCCCGCGAAACCGCCACCACCAGGTGCCGGTCCACCAGCGTCAGCCCGGCCGCCCAGACCCGGGCCAGCCACCGGGGCGGCAGGGCGACCAGCAGCCTGCGCTGCTCGCCCCGCCCGGTCAGCTCGACCGATCCCCAGCCCGGCCCGGCGTGCAGCGACACGACCACCTGGTCCGGGTCGATTCCGAGCCACTGTTCCGCGACCGGCCCGAGCCGGCCGGTCATCGCGGCCACCAGGGCGGGCCGGGCCCGCCCTTCCGCAGCCTGACCGGAACCGGCACCCGCGTCCGCGTGCGCCGCGGCCACGTGCCCGGCCAGCCTGACCTGGAACCCGTACCCGAGCGCGAGCAGCGACAGCATGTCGGTCCTGCGCCGCCGGATCAGCTCAAGCTCCTCCTGGGCGCGCAGCCGCCTGCGCTGCACGCCCGCGGGCACCGACGGGTGCAGGCCCGCCGCCGGCACCGACGGGTGCAGGCCCGCCGCCGGCCGCCCCGCCGCCGGCCGTACACCCACCGGTCTACCCACGGCGCTCCCGGTGAAGACGAACCCGCCGGCCGCGCCCTGCTGCGCGGCGGCTACGTCGTCCCAGCCGATGGCGATATCGTCCGCGGGACCGCGCGGCCCGATGGCCAGCACCGACAGGTCGTCGGCGTGCCGCGCCCACGCCTGCGCCACCTCGATGCAGCGGGCCTTCTCCCCGCCCAGCGCGGCCAGCACGGCCTCGGCCTCGGCGTCGGGGTGCTCAGGCAGCCAGAGCGATCCCGCCTCCCAGCGGACGGCGTGCGTGCCCTGGCCGCACGGCACCCTGGCCTCGCAGCCGGGCAGGCAGCCAAACCACGCCTCGTCCGGGATCACGGTCACGGAGGGTACCCCCAGCGCAGCGGCAGCGTGGCGCAGACCTCTGCCGAGCGCCCGGCCACGAGCACCTCGATCCAGGCCGTGGAGCGGGCCAGCGCCGGCCTCAGCTTCATCCGGAGCCAGTGCTCGCCGTCCGAGAAGTGCGCGCCGTCCACCCCCGCGACGTGCCATCGCCCGCCGCTGTCGCGCACCCACACCGAGACCGGCAGGTTCTCCGGGAGGGGCGGGCCGGTCCCGTCGTCCTCCGGCAGGCCGCCCACCAGCAGGTGCAGGATGGTCTGGCCGTCGGTGTTGTGCAGGCCGAGCAGGGCCAGCCTCATCCCGTCGAACTCGGGGAAGGCGACGGCCAGCGGCGCGTGGCCGTCGCGGGCGGGCGCCAGGTCCGGCTTCCTGCGCTGGTAGTGGGACAGCAGGCTGAGCCACCGCTCGGGCAGCTCGGGCCCCGGCGGCGCGGTCAGGCCGTGCCCGGTGATGCTCAGGCTCGCGCACAGCGCGGCCAGCTGGCCGGGCACCTGGCTGAGCGGCGACAGGACCTCGGCGGCCTCCAGCGCCGCCACGACGTCGCCGAGTCCCGCCGTCATCGCGTTGAGCGGCGCCCGGGCGTACGCGGTCTGGCGCAGGTCCGGCCCGTGCTCACCGGCCACCATGAGCAGCCGGTCCGCGAACACCGTGAGCATCTGCTCGCCCGCGGAAGCAGAGGTCGGGGTGACCCGCGGCCCCGCATCGTCCGGCCCCCCCGAGCCCTGCGGGGCCAGGTCGATGCGCACGGGCTTCTGGCCGGGCGCGGAAAGCTCCAGCCAGCGCAGGCCGTCCGGCGGGACGGGGCGCAGCAGGATCTCGCCGGACCAGTCGGTGAAGCAGAAGTCCAGCTGGTACCAGTTGCCCCGGTCGTCCGACACCGTGAACAGCCGGGGGAAGGCCGGGCTCCCGAACCCCCGCCCCATCAGCGGCTGACCGACCGGGCTGCGGGTCCGCCACGTGACGGTGAACCGCGCGCCGGACGGCGTGTTCGAGTAGGAGAGGAGGTTCACCTCGCCGCTGACGTCCTCGTGGCGGAACGGGACGGTCAGCCCGAGCGGGACATGAAAGTCAGGTCCGACCGCGCCCAGGCCGACCGCGGCCGGGTCCGGCGGCCCCGGCCAGGACCGCGCGTAGAGTCTGCCCCGGGCCAGCGCGGGCCTGGTCAGCAGCAGCGGACCCGGGTCCGAATGCTGCCGAACGCCGATCGCGATGGCAAAGTCCGCCAGGACGTCCTGCGCGGCCGCCAGGTCGAGCGCGTGCACCGCGGTCAGCGCCTGCGCCACCCGCGCCAGTCGCGGGAAGCTGGCGGCGGGGGTGTCGGCCGACCACGGGGCGGCGGAGACGACCGCCGCCCCTTCGCAGGCAGCGCGCAATTCGGTCTCGGCCAGCAGCCGCAGGAACGTCTCCGCGCGCTCGCGGTTCATGCTCTCCAGTGTCGCCCCGCGCGCGCCATGCCGGGGCGGGCGGACGGAACCTCAGGCTCAGGCGGAGGCGGTCGCCGGCTGCTGCGGTGGTGGAGCCTCGGCGGAGGTCCAGACCCGGACGATGTCGCGCATGGAGAGCAGCCCGGCCACGTCGTGCCCCTCGATGACGACCAGGTGCCGGAACCCGCCGCGGATCATCGCCGCGGCGGCGTCCTCCAGGGTCCACTCGGGGGATGCGTACACGAGGTCTTCGGTGCGGTGCTGGGCCACGAGCTCGGCGTCGGGGTCCTCGCCCGCCGCGATCGAGTTGAGGAGGTCACGTTCGGTGAGGATGCCGATGCCCGCGTGCTCGGAGTCGATGACGACCGCGGCGCCGATGTGCCGCTTGGACATCATCTGCGCCGCCTGCCGCAGCGTGTGCGCGGGCCCGATGGTGAGCACAAGGTGGGACATGCCGTCTCGTACCTTCACGGATACTGCACCCCCTGGGTTCGGCTGCTTGTGAACTTGTGACAGACCACAAGCATCCGTGATATCCCCCTAGAGAGCAAGACCTAGGTGACCCAGCACCTCGCCGTGCAGGTGGCCGTTGGTGGAGACCGCGCTACCGCCGTCGGGCCTGGCCTCCCCCTCCAGCGAGGTGAACTGTCCCCCCGCCTCGGTGACGATGATCTGCAGCGCGGCCAGGTCCCACAGCGACACCTCGGGTTCGGCGGCGATGTCGCAGGCGCCCTCGGCGACCAGCATGTGCGACCAGAAATCGCCGAACGCCCGCGTCCGCCACACCGACTTGGCCAGCCCCATGAAGTTGTCGAGCAGCCCGCGCTTCGCCCACCCGCCCAGGCCCGAGTACGACATCGAGGCGTCGTCCAGCTTGGTCACCCCGGACACCCGGCACGGCGACGCCTTCGTCAGGCTGCGCCCGGTCCACGCGCCGCCGCCCAGCGCGCCCCACCAGCGCCGCGACAGGGCGGGCGCCGACACCACGCCCACCACCACGTCCGGCCCGTCCATCAGCCCGATCAGGGTGGCCCAGACCGGCACGCCGCGGACGTAGTTCTTCGTCCCGTCGATGGGGTCGAGCACCCAGCACCGCGGCCCGTACCCGGCCCGGCCGAACTCCTCGCCGAGCACCGCGTCGCGCGGCCGCGCCCGGCGCAGCACGTTACGCAGCGACTCCTCGGTCGCCCGGTCGGCATCGGAGACCGGCGTGAGGTCGGGCTTGGTCTCGACCCGCAGGTCGAGCGCCCGGAACCGCCTGGTGGTGATGT
>Ga0187819_10001750_pt1 | contig 11274 bp, 5 predicted proteins | sample NC_wetland_sal_i_15_FD_132411 | JGI IMG/M metagenome (GOLD analysis project Ga0187819, IMG submission 132411) | Wetland sediment microbial communities from Neuse River Estuary, North Carolina, USA - SO4_4 | ecosystem: Environmental > Aquatic > Freshwater > Wetlands > Sediment | place: USA: North... | reverse complement strand
TGCCAGCATCTTCGACAAAACTATAAATAAAGAGCTGCTATCCGGCCCCGCCCGGCTCGCCATCTCTTATGACAACCCAGAGCAATGGCCCGCCTGGAACATGGACTGGGATCAAGAACAGGCCCCTCCGAAGGCATATGTCTCCGGGCAGGCCCAAATTCGGGTCGTCGAGAATGGCCCTGTCCGGGTCGCCATTGAGGTTTCTCGTGAGACCTTGGGCTCCCGCTTCGTTCAAACCATCAGCCTCGCCGCAGGGGACGCTGGCAAGCGCGTCGAGTTCGCGAACGTCATCGATTGGACCACTCGCGAATCGAATCTCAAAGCGACGTTTCCGCTCACCGCTTCGAACCACGTTGCTACGTACAACTGGGACATTGGAACCATCGAGCGTCCGACGGCTGAGCCGAAGAAATTCGAAGTGCCGTCACATCAATGGATCGATCTCACCGATGCCAGCGGCGAATTCGGCGCAACCATTCTCACCGATTGCAAGAACGGATCGGACAAGCCTACAGACAATGCGATCCGTTTGACGCTGATCCGAACACCCGGCACCGCAGGAGGCTACGCCGACCAGGGGACGCAAGATATTGGCCACCACGAATTCAGCTACGGCATTGCGGGCCACGCGGGCGGATGGCGCAACGCCCGGACCGACTGGCAGGCACAGCGCCTCAACGCGCCTCTCATCGCGTTCCAGACTTCAAAGCACGAAGGGCCCCTCGGCCGAACTTTCTCATTGCTGAAGATCAGCAATCCGCGGATTCGTGCGCTGGCCGTAAAGAAAGCGGAAGACGGTAATGAGATCGTCATCCGATTGGTCGAACTGGATGGTAAACCGCAAAAGGACGTAAGAATTACGTTCGCCTCTCCGATCACCGCCGCTCGCGAAGTCAACGGACAAGAGGAACCGGTTGGTCCAGCGACGGTCAGCGACGGTGCTCTCGTGACTTCATTTCACGCGTACCAGCCGCGCACCTTTGCGCTGAAACTCGGGGCCGCACCCCAGAGAATTGCACCAGCGGAATCAACGCCGGTCTCACTGCATTACGACCTGGCGACCAGCACGAACGACGGTGCCCAATCGCAAACTGGCTTCGACGGCAAAGGCAACTCCTTCCCCGCGGAAATGTTGCCCTCGCAGATCACCTTTAACGGCGTGAAGTTTGAGCTTGCCGCCGCAAAAACAAATTCACCGAACGCCGTCACCGCCAAGGGACAAGTCATCGCGCTGCCGCAAGGCCGCCACAATCGCCTTTACCTGCTCGCCGCGTCCTCTAACGGCGATCAGAAATCCACGTTCGAAATCGGCGCGAACAGGGAAGAGCTGACCATCGAGGACTGGAGCGGCTTTATTGGCCAGTGGAATGATCGCGAGTGGAGTTCGAAAGACACATCGCACGACGACTATGGCGAGATGATCGGCCTCAAGCGCAGCTACATCAAACGCGCCGATCTGGCGTGGTTCTGTGACCATCGTCATGATGCGAAAGGCGTAAATATCCCCTATTCGTACTCATATCTGTTCGCCTATTCTCTGCCGCTGACGGAAAACGCAAAAAACATAAAACTCCCGGCGAACGACAAAATCCGGATTCTGGCTATGTCGGTCGCGAACGAGAACCCGGAGGTAACACCAGCGCAGCCTCTCTATGACGTTCTGCCTTCGCCCAATGCCGGGCCCAGCGATTTCACTCTGTCGGCCTCGTCAAACACGATGTCGATATCTCAAGGCCGCAGTGGCAGTGCAAAGGTCTTCATCATGCCGCGAGGAAGCTTCGAGGGCACGGTCACCTTGGCCGCCACCGGCCTGCCGAGCGGAGTCACCGCGTCCTTCAATCCACCGAGTACTTCCGGATCGAGCACGCTCACGCTCACAGCACAACGATCGGCCGCGCCTTCCAGCACAACCGTTACTGTCACGGCACAATCCGGCAATACGTCGCACACCGCTACGATTGCAGTGACGGTCACACCAATTCTTGCCGGTACCGTGCCCGTCGATCTGAGTTCCGCTTACAACATCACCGGCATCTACAGCGACGGCGCGAAGTTCTCGCCAGAGAACAGTCTTGACGGCGATGGCTTCTCATTCTCGGCTGAGGCGATTGGCAGAGAACAGGTCGGCGGCGACGTGATTTTCAAAATCGGCCCACCCAACGCACCTGATGTTGTCAGCGGCAAAACAGTGAACCTGCCGGAAGGAAAATTCTCCAACGTCAAGATTCTGGCGCTTGCAGTCAACGGCGATCAGGAACTCCAAACCTTTAACGTAACCTATGCCGATGGCACATCGTCCACGTTCTCTCAAAACCTGAGCGATTGGGCGTCGCCGCGGAGTTTCCCCGGAGAATCAGTGGCTTTCACTCTGCCCTACCGCCTGGTAAGCGACGGATCGAAGGATTCGAACACGTTCTATGGTTTTGCCTATTCCTTCAATCTCGACAGCAGCAAAGCAGTCCGTAGCGTCAGTCTGCCGAGCAACAGAAGTGTTCTGGTGTTTGGTATTACCCTCTTACCGGCTCCCAAATAGTCGTTCGGCATTGATGTTTTGTGTCCAGGCTGCCCTTACAAAGGCTGCTGACAACGGCGTGACACGGGCAGCAACCCGTGATTATTGCCGGTGCCAGTCGGGTGTTTGAAAAGCGTAAGACCAGAGTAGAATCGAACGCGTCATGCCCTGGGGTCTCTTCTCTGCTCCGAATTCAATGCGCGTTGCCAAAGCAGTCCGCAGCTGCTTTCTTGTTGGCTCGATTTCGCTCTTTCCCGTGCTCGAGGCACAGCCACAATCGAACACGAAGGCAGAGGATCCTCGCGTGATGCAGCTCTACTCGGAGGCCAAATCGGACGAGCAAAGCGGTGACATAGCCGGCTCAATCTCAAAGTATCAGTCGATTCTGGCCATCGCGCCAAGGCTGGGGCCTGCGTACAACAATCTAGGCGCACTCTATCTGCGACAGCACCAATACACCAAGGCCATTGCCATCCTGAAGCAAGGCTTGGAAGTGGATCGTTCTATGTATTCCGCGACCATCCTTCTGGGCGTCGCTTATTACGAGGAGGGCGATTATAAGGATGCGCGACAGCCGTTGGAGACAGCGGTCCGAGCGAATCCAAAGGACAACAACGCAGAACTTTATCTTGCCAAAGACCTGATCAAACTTGAGGACTTCGGCCCCGCCGCCACGCACTTGCAGGAGCTGACCAAACGCGAACCAAACAATCAGGAGATCTGGTACCTGCTGGGGAACGTGTACATCCAGCTTTCCGAAGCAGCTCTCGCGAAGGTTGACGCCATCGATCCTGATTCTGTGTTATCTCACGAAATCCGCGGTGACGTCATGGCCAGCATGAAGAATTTCGATGGTGCGCTGGTGGAATACAAGAAGGCGGTTGAAATCGGTCCACAAGAGACTGGTACGCACTATAAACTCGGCAATGCGTATTGGCAGCTCGATGCCTGGGCGGACGCGACGGAACAGTTTCAAGCGGAACTAGCCAATGACCCCGGAAACTGCAACGCACGATGGAAGCTCGGCGACATTCTGCTCGAACAGCATGTGCGTCCGGAAGAGGCGCTCGACGATATCAATCAGGCTCTGCAGACTTGCCCATATCTGACGGACGTCTTGCCGGACCGGGCCACCGCACTTATTCGACTGAATCGGTACGAAGATGCAGTGCCGGATTTGAAAACGGCAATCAAAGGCAACCCGAACCAGCCGCGACTCCACTTCATGCTGGCGCAAGCCTACCGCAGTCTGGGAAGAACAGCGGATGCCAACGCGGAAATGGCCACTTTTGGAAAGCTGGAACAGAGTGCGCGCGAGGCAGAAGCAAAACACGCCGAAGAGGTGATGAAGGAAAAATCAAAAATACCCGATACGGCGCAACAGTGACGGCCACTTCGACCCGCTCCGATGAGTGCGCTGGTCCCAACTCAAGTTCGGCCCTGTATGATGATGTTACGCCTGCGTACATCTTAACTAACGGTCCGAAAAACTCCCTCCCTGTAAAGCCGCGCAGCGATCGAATTCCGCTTTTGCTTTCGTTAAAAACCCCTCTTTTCGGTAGATCTGGCCGAGAATGTAGTGCAAGTGAGCGGTGTCGGGTGAGAGACTCACCGCTCGTTCCAATTCCGTCTGCGCTTTCACAAGCTCTACGATCTGAAGGTAGGCCTTTCCCAATAATTCGTGACTTCGCGACACCGACGGGGCAATTTGCGTCGCCTCAATCAGTACTGGGATGGCGTCCTTGGGGCGATTTTGGTCCAAGAGCAGAGTGCCCAGAGCAAGGTAGGCTTCAACATCTTTGGCGACTGAACTTGTCTGCCAGTCGATTGCGGTTTGATACGCTTTGGCAGCGTCGGGATCGTCTCCCAATCCCGCATACGACAATCCCAGGTTCTCCTCAGCTTTCACGTTTGTTGCATCGATCGCCAGGCATTTCTTGAATGCGTCGATCGCTTCCGTGAAGCGATTTTCGTTATATTTTGTGCGACCCAGCTGGTACCAGCCGTCGGAATCATTAGGATTCCATTGGAGAGATTGTGTCAGCCACTTATCCGCATCGATGGAATCACCGAGCAAAACGTAATCCATGGCAACGATCTTCAAATCGAACGCACTGGGTTTATGGTAGTGGGCTCCCGCAGTGAACTCGGTCAACGATTCTTTTGCTTTTTTTTCACTGAGCTCAATGAGGGACTTGGGGGGCGCAGCATAGACCGCATTCGGGTTGGGATCGGTCTGTTTCGCCCCAGCTTGAATTTCCCGATACAGGATATGACCAAGCAGAAAATGGGCGTCAGCCGAATCTGGCGCTCTCTTCAAGTCCTGGCGGACAACAACTTCGGCCTCGTTCAGTTGTCCCGTTTCCATCAGCGATTCTGCCTTTGCGAGGCTCAGGTCCGGCGACTTGGACAAGACTGTCGGCCGCGATACAGTTTCACTATTGTTCGGAGCTGGTGACGGAGCTGACGGCAGCGAAGAAGACGATTGAGCTGTTGCGCCTCCTGCCATCAAAAGGAAAACAGCAGCAAAACGAAGAGTGCGGAAACGGCGCTGCGGGCGAAAGAAGCTTCGCGAAGTGGACCATTCACAGATGTTTGCCTGAAGAGAAACCCATCCGTTCGGGGATGTTGTATGGCTCTGCAACATCTGCTTACACGATCCAACATTTCATTTTAACTACGCGATAACTGCGCCCTTGCCTTCTCTTACAGTAACGATACAGTCGACTTTTGGCGGCGTCACTTGCTCGATGAACCCGCTGGGCCAATGGATCTCGACCTTGTCAATCTTATTCGATGATCCCAGTCCAAAGTGGGCCCGAGGGTCCGAACTGGAGCAATAGCTTCCCCCGCTGAAAATGTCCGCACGCTGACGAACTCCTCCCGCGGTGACAAAAACCTTCGCCCCGATTGCGTCGCGGGGGCTCTTTGGCCCGCCCACCAATTTCAGGGTGATCCAGTGATTCGCATTTTTCACTGCATTCCGAAGTAAAGTTGGTTCGCGATCGATGTTGTTGATCACCAGGTCGATTTTTCCGCTGTTGAAGAGGTCGCCGAAGGCGGCACCTCGCGCGGGAATAACGACAGCGAGTCCTGAACCCGTCGCGGGGGGGACCTCTTCGAATTGCTGCCCGTTCAGGTTGCGAAAGAGCAGCGGTCTCTGCGCCCACGTAGTTCCCCAATCCGCTCCCTCCGCCTGAACATATACATGGCCGTTCACAGAAAAAATGTCCAACAAGCCATCGTTGTTGAAATCGAGAAAGCCGGCACCCCATCCCAGAAAGGGGATCGTGGGCTGCAGGAGGCCAGCTTGGGCCGTAACGTCGCTGAATTCACCATCTCCTTCGTTTCGGTATAGAGGTTTGTAATCGCTGGAGAATGTGGTTAGGTGAAAGTCGACCCTGCCATCTCGATTGTAGTCGCCGACGGCAATTCCCATGCAGGCTTGGGCGCGACCATCGGCGTTCAACGCCAGCCCGGACATGTAGCTGTCGTCTTTGAATGTGCCGTCATGGTTGTTTCGATAAAGAAAATTGGGGACGGAGTCGTTCGCCACAAGCAAATCAAGCCACCCGTCGTCATCCACATCCACGAAAACGGACGACCATCCGTACGCGCCATTCGAATCGGAAACGCCGGCTTTCGCACTCACCTCTGTGAACGTGCCATCGCCGTTGTTGTGAAACAGATGATCCTTTTCACCAACCAAGCCGAGCGGGCCACAAAAAACATTTACACCTCGAAACTCGCAGGAACTGGGTGGTACTCCATTCTTCCCCGCAAGCGCCGGATGATCGGGATCAAACTGGACATAACCGGGAACAAACAAATCCAGACGGCCATCGCGGTCGTAATCTCCCCAAGTCGCGCCCGTAGACCAGCCTCCAACTGCTAGCCCCGCCTGTTCAGCGATGTCGGTAAATGTCCCATCGTGATTGTTGCGGTAGAGACGATTCTTGCCAAAGTTCGAGACGTAGATATCAGGCCAGCCATCGTTATCGAAATCTGCGACCGCGACTCCGAAACCCCAGCGCTCGTTGGCGACTCCGGCTCTTTCGGTCACGTCGGTGAAGCTACCATCACGATTGTTGTGGAACAACATGGCCCTTGGCGCGGGCTCAGTTCCCTTGAGCGCGGCAAATGTGGACCCGTTCAGCAGATAGACATCCAACCAGCCGTCGTTATCGTAGTCGATCAGCGCGACGCCAGAACCGTCAACTTCGATGATCGTCGCCTTCTGCGACGTTCCACAGCGATGTTTGAAGGCAGTCAGCCCCGATTGTCGTGTGCAGTCCTCGTAGACAACCTCCGCCCCATCCACAAAACCGCCTGCGGTGATTGGGCGATGACGCTCGTCATACACGGGCGCATACTCACCGCCAGTGACGACTCCGGAGGGCTTGGCTGCTTTCGGTTGTTGGTGCTGAAAGTTCAGCGGAAATGCTCTGGCAAGAATCGGTGTAGCCATCATGGACAGCAGCGAAAACATCATCGAGCGGCGGTCTAGTCCCGCGTCTATCCGTTGCCCTGCGCACTCGCTCGCCATACGGCAACGCGCGAAGAGTCCTTGCAGCAGGTCCGCGGATCTTCTTGGTATCTCTTTCATCGATGCATCATATTCTTGCTAGAATCTGGCGCGCTGTCCGCAGGTTTTTCGATCTGCATTATGCGTTTCACCATGGACATTCTCGTCGGCTGAATCGACGCTTGCTCAGCGCTACGCTCGGTTGAGACAAAAGTTCAATTCGGGAGCTTGGAAAAGATGCTCTCTGTGTTATTGATCGCTTCTTTCAACGGCACTTGGATGATTTTTATACCATTGAATCGTTCAAGACCCTCGATTTGAACGTCAACCGCGAAGATGGCGATCTCTGCCTGACGAATGTCGTTCTCCGTCAGCTTGTTCTCGATTCCGATCGCGCCCTGGGTTTCGACTTTGATCTCGTGTCCGTGATTTTTTGCTATCTTCTCGAGACGCGCCGCGGCCATATATGTATGAGCGATTCCTGTTGGGCAGGCGGTGACTGCGACAATCTTCATAGATCCGTCCTCCCATCCGTTGGGCTATGGGACGTTTTTGTACGAATTGGCTTGTGAACTACAGGGGGACACCCCGAGACTGTTTTCGCAAGCGGCGACGTAATTGTCGACGCAGCTGCGAATCAGCGTGCCCGTAGTATGTGGGATTCTGGTCCGGCTGAAAACAGGAGAGATGAAACGTTTCTTGCACTCCGGTAACGTTTCCTTCGGCATCGCGCGAATCCACTCGGTTACGGTCTTGTCACGAAAATGCTCCAAACCCACTAGAGCACTGCAAAAACGTTCTTCTCGCGTGCTTCGCAGATTTTCGGCAATGCGTTTCATTTCTGCACCCGCTCCTCGATTTGCTCGATAACGAGAACGTTACATTAGTACAAGTAATGTTAAACAACTACTATTTCAATTTTCGATCTGTGGGGCCATACTTCCCGACAAAATCGATCGAATGTGGGGCTTACAATTTTGATTCTTTCGATCGGCTAATTCGAAGCCAAACCAGAATCCTTTCATTACGGCGCTATTTAGCTCAGTGACCTCGGTGGTTCGGTGGAGGTCGAAGTGGGGGCGCTTTCTGGGGACTTGAGAGGAGAGCACTATGCATCTCGTCCGCGTTGCAGGTAACGGCACCGGTCCGTTCAGAGCGCCTTATATCGCTGAAGTTCAGGTTTTCAAAGGGCTGGACATGAAGGCAAAGCCCGGTCCAGATCGTTTGCAACGAAACAAGCTTGAGGGATCACAAATGAACAATCTGACAGGTCTTATCCGCGCTGTTGGCATCAAAGCGCAGCAGAGATGGATGTCCGGCTTGATGGCGGCAGCTTTTTTGTTGCTATTCATGCCGCTCCATTTGAATGGCCAGGCGGTCAGCAGAATTAACGGCGAGGTCACAGACCAAGCGGGGGCGGTTGTTCCAGATGCGAAAGTGACCGTCACGAACGTGGACACCAACGTGTCGCAGACGACAACTACCACATCCGCAGGGAACTACCTGATTATTGATGTTGTACCTGGCACATACATCGTCAAGGTAGAGAAGGAAGGGTTTAGAGTCTCCCTTACCAGAGACGTGGTTGTAGTAGGAGGTGCCACATCGACGGCTAACGCCGTCCTGCAGCCGGGCACCGTGTCGGAAACGATTGAGGTCAACGCTCCTTCCGTTGAATTGCAGACGGAGCAGCCGGAGATTGGCACAACGGTGCCCGAGCAGCTCGCCCAAGACCTGCCGCAGTTGGTTCAGGGGAGTGTTCGACAGATCGACAATTTCATCTTCCTGGTACCTGGTGTTACCGGCAGCGGATTTAGCCATCGCATCAATGGGGGCGTAGACCAGCAGACGGAGGTCATGTTTAACGGTATTCCCGAAGCCTTTTCGGAAACCGCAGGCTACACATTTTGGAATCAGCCGCCGTATGACTCGATCAAGGACGTAGATGTGCTGACGGGCACGTTTTCTGCGCAGTATGGCCTAGGCCAAGGCGTAGAGCAGTATCACTCGAAATCCGGAACCAACGCGTTTCACGGGAATGCCATCTTCCTTTACCGGGATGACAACTATTTTGGTGCGCCGGGCGCTTATTACGACACAAATGCAAACAACGCCGGCAAGGTTGACAAGCCCAACCAGGACATTGAAACCAATTGGGCCTTTTCTCTCGGTGGGCCGGTATATATACCCAAGGTGTACAACGGGCGAAACAAGACCTTCTGGTACTTCGCCTATGACAGGTACAGAAAGTCCATCGCGGAAAGCCCGATCACGCTGCCAACGCCAGCGGAAATTTCAGGTGATTTCAGCGGCTTGACCAACTTTCAGACCGGCGCTTTTATACCTATTTTCGTCCCGATAACTTGGGCCTCGACTCCATCGCTCATACCCGCGGGTTGCTCCGTGCCAGCCTCCGGCCCGGGAAGCCCAGGAACCCAGTGGCCCGGGAACAAAATTCCGACGAGCTGTTTCAGTAAGGTGTCGGCGGGTGTACTCAGTCAATACCCGCTTCCCATACCGACCAACTCGAATGTAATAAACAATTTCCTCCCCACGGTCGTCCCGCTGAACCTACAGACAAGTTACAGCATCAATATCGACCACAACTTAACCAATAAGCAAGCCATTCATGGCCTTTATTGGCGGCAGAAGTACCCGCAACCGAGCGGCACCGATTGGGTCAATAGCCCTTTAAACGGGCAACAAATTACCACCATATTGGGGCGAGGGGTTAACCTTACCTACTCGAACGCCATCAATTCCAGATTGGTGGTAACCGGCGGGTTCATGTACGTGTACCAGGGCAATGACTTCTTACCCTCAAATCTACTCAAGGGACAGTTCGCTGGGGTCTTGCCGTTGGGTATCTCGGGGCAGCCGAATGTGTTCCCCAGCATCGGTTTTGGCGGCGGCGGGTGGGAGCCGCAAGCCTGGGGACCCGGAAACGGCCTCTCGTCTACCATTAACCACAAAAAAGGTTTCTCGTACCTCGGTAACGTGCTCTACATAAAGGGCCGGCACACCATGAATATCGGTATGGACATTCGAACGACGCACCAGGATGATTTCGAATGCGGCGGATCCACGGGCCAACCGGGTTGCTCGGGTGTCATCAATTTCACGTCCGATATAACGGCAGACCCCACCGAAGCGACGCCCGGCAGCCTGACGGGAAATGGCTTTGCGAGCTTCTTGCTTGGCGATGCCACTTCGGGCGGAAGAGGCGGTGCAGGCAACACCAACCTGAGCAACACCTACGTTGCTCCGTATTTCCAGGATGATATTCAACTGAGATCCAATCTTAAGGTGAACTGGGGCATTCGCTGGGACCTGGCATTTCCTTTCAAGAACGATTTCCACACCAACCAGCTCACATACTTCGATCCCAATGCGGTTAACTCCACTGAGATCAACCCACTTAACGGCCAGCCGCTTCTCGGTGCCATGGCGGAGTTGGGAACATGCAACGTGTGTTCCGGCTGGAGTCAGCAAACCATGGACTGGCACCATTTCAGCCCCCGTGCAGGGCTCACCTATCAGTTAAACCGCAAGACTGTGGTGCTCGGCGGCGCATCTTGGTACTGGCTGGACACCGGTTCCTTTGAATACGGCGTGAACAAGGTCGCGGTAAACTACGGGAACAACCTGAATGGCGTTGTCTCGATTGGCCAGCCGCGCCTTACAATTCCCGGCATGGGTCAATGGGACACAAATCCGCTGCCAGGCTTGCCATCGGTGGGGTTTAGTCCGACATCGTTCAATGGCACGTCGATTCTCGGCTATGCCCAGGTTCACGAGCTGCCGAAGACCGTCAACCAAGCCTATGATGAGCAATTTGTCATCGGTGTGCAGCGTGAACTGCCCTGGAACACGTTCCTTTCGGTTCACTATGTACACACGCATGACCTCCACTTGCCGGCTACACTCGAGTCCGCGAAGCAATCGCTTCCCTACAGTTTTGTAAAATCGGTTTGCCCACAAGGGCCCAGCGTGACCTCTACGACTGACTGCGTCCTTGGACAGGCGTGGAACTCGCCGGCTGCCCAGGCATTCATGGCATCCCAGGGTAAGTTCGGTCAGGTTGCGGGCGGCTGCGGGAGCGCGGCAGGCCCATTATATGCCCCCTATAATAATTTCTGCCTGGAACAGTCCCCTGGTGCTGGCGGTGGTGACAACATCTCACTTTTCCAGGCTGAGCTTCCTTATCCGCACATGCCTTTTGTCACCAACAACTTTG
>Ga0187819_10001749_pt1 | contig 11276 bp, 9 predicted proteins | sample NC_wetland_sal_i_15_FD_132411 | JGI IMG/M metagenome (GOLD analysis project Ga0187819, IMG submission 132411) | Wetland sediment microbial communities from Neuse River Estuary, North Carolina, USA - SO4_4 | ecosystem: Environmental > Aquatic > Freshwater > Wetlands > Sediment | place: USA: North... | reverse complement strand
GGCCCTTACTCGTGCAACGTTTCATGCAGTCTGTAGGCAATTACAATCGGCGCCATTATTTGAAAGTGGGCATCACGGGCTGGGCGCAGGTCAACGGTTGGCGCGGCGATACCTCCATCGAAAAACGCATCGAATATGACCTTTACTACATGCGCCATTGGACGCTTACCTTCGATTTACTTATCGTTGTGCTGACGTTCCTTCGCGGCTTTACTGACAAAAACGCGTACTGACCCTGGTTTCTCGTAGCACGACAATTATTGTGCTCCTGGTTTACGTTTCCATGACAACTCCGGTGGTTTGATTCTTTTACACTGCTCTGCGGTCGGGAATGCTCATGTTTCCTATTCTCGCGCGGAAAATAGGGGCTTGGGCACCTCCCGGCCAAATCCACCTGGTACCCCCACCACGCCGGGCAACAGTCGGAAGTCCAGTTGCGTCGGCTTGCGCTTTGTGCATAATTTAGAATTTAGAGTTTTCTTCATTAGCCGGTGTCCTACTCGCTCCCATGCATTTTTAGAATTCGGCTCCGGCAAGCGAAAGGGGGACCACCGATGTCCCATTGGCCCCGCTATCCTACTTTGTACGAAATCAATACGTGGGTATGGCTTTCTGAGCTTCGGGCAAAGTACGCCAAACACATAGACCTTCGATCGGTGCCCCCAGCCGAATGGGATTCCATCGCAGCGCTCGGCTTTGATGCCGTCTGGTTGATGGGTGTTTGGGAGCGCAGTCCCGCCGGTATCGCCATCTCCAATCAGAATCAACAAAATGTGGACGACTTTCGACGTGCTCTGCCTGATTTTCGATCCGAGGATAATGTCGGTTCGCCTTACTGCGTCCGGCGTTATGTGGTGGATTCTCATCTGGGCGGCCCAGAAGGATTAGCGCAAGCGCGCAGGGAACTGGCCAGCCGTGGCCTGAACCTCATTCTCGATTTCGTTCCCAACCATGTGGCTTCGGACCATCCCTGGGTCTTCGATCACCCCGAATACTTCGTGCGTGGCAGCGCCGAGGATTTACAGAATGATCCGGCGTCCTTTCTGAGTGTTTCCGGTTCCATTTTTGCCTGCGGCCGGGATCCGTATTTTCCGGCTTGGCAAGACGTTCTCCAATTGAACGCGTTCGACGAAGGCCTCCGGCATGCTGCAATCGGCACGCTCTCGAGCATCGCGAGGCAGTGCGATGGCGTGCGCTGTGATATGGCCATGCTCCTCTTGAACTCTGTATTCCAGCGAACCTGGGGCGGCCGCGTCGGGTCTCCGCCGCAGACCGATTATTGGAGACAGGTCATTCCTTCCCTCAAAGCCGCCAACCCCGGTTTTCTTTTCATCGCGGAGGCCTACTCGGATCTTGAGTGGGAGCTTCAGCAGCAGGGCTTCGACTTTTGCTATGACAAACGGCTCTACGACCGTCTGGCTCACGACAGTCCGCAAAGCGTGCGCCTCCACTTGTCCGCGGACCTGTCATTTCAGATCAAGCTTCTTCGTTTCCTGGAAAACCACGATGAAGCACGCGCCGCGGCGGCATTTCCTCCCGAGCGGGAGCGTGCTGCGGCGCTCACGACCTCAACGCTTCCCGGAGCGCGCTTGTTCCACGAAGGTCAATTTGCGGGGCGAAAGGTAAGGTTGCCTGTGTTTCTGGATCGGCGTCCCGCGGAGCCGGTGGACAATTCCTTGCTTGCGTTTTACCGCACGTTGCTGAGAGCCATCGACAAGCCTATCTTTCGCGACGGAGAATGGAGTCTCTGTGCGCTTCATGGCTGGCCAGATAATCAGAGCTTTGAAAACATTGTGGCCTGGAGCTGGCATAAAGATGCCGGCCGGTGCTTCATCGCCGTGAACCTAAGCGATCACCCCGCCCAAGCTCGCATCTTTGTCGGTTGGCCGGACCTTAGCCACGGTACTTGGGATCTCAGCGATTGTTTTTCGGGACAGCACTATGAGCGGGAAGGGGACGAGTTGTTGCGGTCGGGGCTCTACGTGGATCTTCCACCGTGGGGATTCCACTTTTTCGACTGCGTCCACCGGGAGGCCACTAAGGGCGAGTCTCCCCGGCTGACTGAAAAGGTCGTTGCCGCAAATCGTTGATGACGAATTGGGCGGTGTCCGCAATGAGCGTTTGACTCACTTCCCCGGCTTCACCATAGGGACGTTTCGCAGCATTTCCTCGATGTCACCCATCTGTTCACCCAGCAAATTGAGTTTGCGTGATAGTCCTTGTATCTCCGCTTCTGCGCGGCGGTTCACCGAATAGTCTGATTCGTTCCGCAGCCGGTCCCTCGTGTCCTGACGGTTCTGGCTCATCATAATAACCGGCGCCTGGATAGCCGCGAGCAGAGAAAGGATCAGGTTCAACAGGATGAATGGGTAAGGGTCCCATGCCGAGCGGCCCAGTTTTATGTTAATCACCGTATAGATTCCGGCCATGAGGGAGAACCCGATAATGAACGTCCATGATCCGCCGAACTGCACAACTGCATCCGCTATGCGTTGCGGAAACGTCGCCTCCTCTTCAATGATTTCATTGACATTCCGCGTGGCCCGGAGACGCACGAGTTGCTGCGAAGAGTGGAACTGCCGCCCCAGCACCGTGAGCATGCTCATACCGGCCAATGGTTTGCGCTCCAGCAATGCGGCGATGTTCTCTCTGCTGACTTCGATGCACATGGTTTCGTCAATGGCGGTTGCCGTGGTTTGATGCGGCGTTTGCTCCAGCATGGACGCAAAGCCGAAGAATTCGCCGTGCGAGGGCTCATCCACCACAACTTCTTGCTGGTCTTCGTCAATGGTGGTGACACGAACCCGGCCGGTCACCACGATATAGGCCAATTTGTTGGAGTCCCCTATCTTGTAAATTCGTTGCCGCGGATGGAATTCCCGTAGTTCGACCTGGGCCGAAAGTACGTTGATCTCTTCTTCGTCCAATAACGAGAATAGGGGCACGTGTTTCAAGACTTCAGGCTTGCAAGCCATAATTTGGCTCCTCACACGAGAGTTGGTTACCCTTTTGTCGCATGGCTCTCCGCAAATCGCAAGAAGCCGCCTCCTTAAACGCTCTGGGCATGCCAACGAATCCGAACACAGCAATGCGCCCAATGCGCCAGGCGAGGCACGAGCTACTAGAATGCTCTTCTGCCCAAACCATTGACATCCACATTGATTAATCAAGCGCTTGGCCGTTGTGATGGCCGCCACGGCTCGGTTGCATGCCTTATTGTAAAATCTACCGGATTGCGAACGCAGGTCTGCCAGCTACGGCCTCCCGTCCTAAGAAGCCTCTTCATAAGCTGGGGAGCAAATCTCAGCAGAACGGACAAATTAACGGAATCGTGAACGCGTTGCTCACAACGAGACGAAGCAGAACTTACTTTGCACTACTCACAGTTATCGCCCTCGGTCACGTTTATTGCTCCCGTGCAATCGCCGCGACATCCTGGACAGGTACTGTTTCCTGGGATTCCGGATCGCCAATCTCCGATGCAACGGTCATCTTGCGCAGCAATCCAGGGGCAACGGAGTACCGCGCCACAAGCGGACCCGACGGCTCCTTCTTGGTTGACCCCCTCACCGCAGGAAGCTATCGCATCACCGTTTTGGTGCACGGAAAAGAATGGACATCGGCCGATTTGCTGGAGGTCCAACAAGAACAGGAGTTCACGTTCGATCTTCAGTTATCGTCGCTGGACCAGACGCTAAAAATCGTCGGGCGAGGCAGTCCATCAGCCCAATCGAATCAAGGATTACGGCTTTCCAGCAACGAAGTCTCCAGTCTCCCTCTGAACGAACGCGACTTCTCCAAACTGCTTCTCCTTGCGGCTGGAACAATGACCGACACCAACGGAGCCGCTAATTTTACTCAGCAGTTTTCTGTCAATGGTCAACGAGGTGTGACTTCCGTCTTTGCCATGGACGGTACGGATGCCAGTGATCCCGAAATGGGCGGCGCCACGTTTCCTAACTTCAATGTCGATGCAATTCAGGAGGTGCAGTCCAACTCCGGCGTGATGCCTGCGGAAATAGGCGAAGGCGCAGCCGGTTTCACAAACGTAATCACTAAATCTGGCTCAAACGAATTTCATGGCAGCGCATTCGAGTTCGTCCGCAATGCCGCGTTTGACGCGCGGAATTTCTTCGACCATAGCAATGGCGTGGACACGCGCCGCATACCGCCCTTTGTACGCAACGAGTTTGGCGCCACCATCGGCGGTCCCTTTGTGCTCCCGAACGTCTATGACGGCCGCGACAAGACGTTCTTCTTCGGCGAATATCAGGGCTTTCGGCAGGATCTGGGGACCACCCAAGTTTTTGCCGTGCCGACCACCGCTGAGCGGCAGGGAATCGACACGACTACATTTCCCGGAGACACTCTTTTCGTGCCTGTTAACCCCGAGATTGCGCCTCTTTTGGCAAGGTATCCCCTGCCCAACGATCCGCAAGGTCCATTTGGCGCCCGCACCTACGCCACTTACTCCAAGGTCGTCACGAACACGGACCAATTCTCCGTTCGCGTGGATCATCATATTTCCGACAAGGCGACTCTGTTCGGACGCTTCAGCCTGAATCAAATCAATGGCCCCACAACCAATCCCGATCAAACCGCGATCGACCCCGCATTCGGCGTAAATTTCTTCGACCATCAGCGCAACGCCACGATTCGCTATGACCGCACCGTTTCCTCCCAGCTCAGTTTCAGTGCCGCTTTTGGTTACGTTCGCAGCACTCCAATCTTTCCGACGCGCGACTCTACGGATCCCGCGCTGGTGTTTGGCGATGGCTTGTACGAGGGATTTAACACTGCCGATGGGTCGATACTCGGTTCCTATGGAAACGTCTACCAGGGAAAATTCGATTTGTCCTGGACCCACGGGGCCCATCACTTAACGTGGGGAGCGCAGTTCCGCCTGAACAAGGACGCCACGATTTTTGGAACGAACCCCAATGGTATTTATACCTTTGGCGGCGGAACCGCATACTCGCCCGTTCAGATTCTCTCGGCCAGCGGACAACACAATGTTTCGCCGGGCGATCCGTTGCCCGATGCTCTCACGGGCCTCCTAACAGCCACGCCATACTCGTATTCCGTTAGCGCAGCCGCAAGCGTGACCCCCAAAGGTGACCGGTTCGACGAAGCAGCAGTGCGCCGCGAAGCGTACAACTTTTATGTTCAGGACGCCTGGAAACTCTCGGCCCGATGGAACCTCACCTACGGATTGCGCTATGAGATCAATTCCCGCATCAAGGAAGCAAAGCATCGCACTTCCATCGCCGTGCCGGTGGGGCCTGATGGGCAGCCCGTTTCCTTCTTCTCTCCAGGCGCGCAGCAAACCTACCTATACAATCCCCAGCCCGCTTATCCAATGGACTGGCGAGGATTCGGTCCCCGCGTTGCTGTCGATTACGCGGTAACCAAGCGAACCACCTGGCACGCTGGGGCGGCCGTCACGACCCTTTTGCCCAATCTCTGGCAAGACAATTATGTGACCGGCGGATTTCCCCTCGTGTTTCAGCCTTTGGTCAACGCCCTTCCGGGTATCCCAGTGCCGTTCTCCAACGTTGCCGTGCCCTTGGCGCTCCCTTCTCCCTATACCACCAGTGGTCAATTACTTTTCCCTAACGGTGACACTTCGAAAGTACCCGCAAACACGCCCATCGACGTGCAGCGGTTCCAGAATGACGTGGAAGCGCTGACGCCCGGCCACGAAGCACAACTGATCGTGGCAGGTTTTATGTCTCGCACTTTTCGCAACGGCTATATCGGCACCTACACGATGGGGGTCGATCACGATTTTGGCTTTGCCAGATTGAGCGCTGCGTATGTAGGTACTGCCGGGATTCATTTGCCCAGCATCCTATCCCCGAATGGTTATAGCGGTGCCGATTCATCTTTCGCTCCGTTCACGCAGTTTGATTCTTCAGGTCATGCCACAGGTGGGTATGGTCCGGAAGCGGTAATGCAATCGGGTTCGCACTCCACTTACAACGCTTTGCAGACCAGTCTCAGCAAAAACGATGCCCGCCTCGGATTGGGCTTCCAGGCCAGCTATACCTTCTCAAAGTCGCTCGACGACACCAGTGCGCTACTAACTGGCGCTCCCGCGAATGCGGGTGTGGTTGTACAGGCCCTCCCGCAAAACCCTCGGGATCCTTCAGCAGACAAAGGGCCTTCGACGTTCGATGTAACCCACGCTTTTTCCTTGAGCCTGATTCAGATGCTGCCGTTCAATCGTCTCGCGCTGTTGAAGCCCTTAAGCGAGAAGGTTACCGGAGGCTGGCAGATTCTCAATGTCACCTCGCTAATGAGTGGTCCGCCTTTTACCGTTTACTCCGGCATTCAGCAGACAGGCGCAGGCGCCGGTGGCACCGATCGCCCAGACTTGGTTGCCACACCCAATTTTTCAACGAGTCGCGCGATTCGCGAGGATTATTTCGGCCGCGGTGCGAACAACAGTTCTTTCTTTTCGATTCCCATTCACGTTCCAGGAGGCAGTGGCCCAAACCAGGGTGTCTTCGGTTCGCTTGGACGCGATACCTTTCGCGGACCAGGTTTTCATCAATTTGATTTCGCACTGATCAAGAACACGCCGTTCGGACATAGAGTCAATGGCGAGTGGGGAATTCTGCAATTTCGCGCGGAGTTCTTCAATATTTTCAATATCGTGAATTTCGGCTTGCCTTCCAATACCGTGCTCGGCAGTGGGTTTGGCACGATCAGCAAAACCGCAGGACCTTCGAGGCAAATCCAGTTCTCCTTACGGCTGGCTTTTTAATCACAGACCCGCCACTTACGACGGATCGACCGGGTTCGGAAGAATGGTGGCCGCTTCTTTTTCGGCTTCTTCTTTTGCGCGTTTTTCGAGCTTCTTCTGTGCGCGACGCGCTTCCTTCATGCGCTGCTTTTCGAGTCGCTTCATTTCCTTCTGGCGCTTCTGAAAGGTAATCGTCATACCGCCTCCTCGGAGATCGACGCAGCTGTTTCGCCGGTGCAGCATCAACGCATTTGCTCAATAGGTACTCTGGACAAACACCCGAAACTTTCCTGACCGCGACGGATGCCGGAGCTTCCGAAGGGCTTTGGCCTCGATTTGCCGGATACGCTCCCGTGTAACGCAGAACGTTTGGCCAACTTCCTCTAATGTGTGCTCGCTGCCATCTTCCATCCCAAAACGCATTCGGATGATTTTTTCCTCCCTTGGTGTAAGGGTCTTTAGTATATTGGCCAATTGTTCTTTCATGTTCAGCTGAATCGCTGCATCGGATGGTGAAATCAGGCCCTTATCCTCTACAAAATCACCCAAGCGCGTATCTCCTTCTTCGCCGATGGGGGTTTCCAGAGAGACCGGCGACTGTGCAATTTTCTTGGCCTTACGCACCATCTCGATGGTCATATCCGCGCGCTTGGCAATCTCTTCCACGGTGGGTTCGCGGCCTAATTCCTGGACCAGTTGTCGGCTGGTGCGCATTTGTTTGTTGATAGTCTCGACCATGTGCACAGGTACGCGAATGGTCCGCGCCTGATCCGCAATGGCTCGGGTAATGGCCTGGCGGATCCACCATGTGGCATAGGTGGAAAACTTATACCCACGCCTCCATTCAAACTTGTCCGTCCCGCGCATCAGACCGATATTGCCCTCTTGAATCAAGTCGAGAAAATGCAGTCCGCGGTTCGTATACTTCTTAGCGATCGATACGACCAACCTTAGATTCGCTTCCGTTAATTCTCGCTTCGCCTGCTCCGCTTGTGCTTCTCCTCGCGAAATCCGCACCAGCATACGATTCAGGTTGGCGTAATCCACTTCCATGGCTTCCCAAATTTCGTTTAATTCGGCTCGCCGTGTTCGCAACTCCCTCCGCGCTACCGCAGCGGTTTCCTCGTCGGTTGAATCGGTCCTGCGCTTCAGGCGGCCAATCTCACTCTCCAGGTCACGAACCCTCTTCGCCACTTGCCGCAGCATTTCGATCAATCTTTTCTTTTTCTCTTCATGCAGACTGAGCGAGCGCACCAGTCGCGACATTTCTACTCGGATTCGTGCCAGACGGTTCAGACCACGCGAATGCCCGCGCCCGTTGGTCTTTGAACCTTGCCTTATGCGCAGAACATGCCGGTGTTCCGTTTCGCGCAAACTATGAATCTTGTCGATAACCCGCAGCGTGTGCAGCGTTTTCTCCTCGATCCCGTTTCCTGTCAACTCTTCTTCATCGAAATGGATCACGGTTTTGATCGACCTTGTGCCGCTGCGAACTTCGGCGCCCAGTGCGACTAATTGCTTCAGCACAAAAGGGGAACGGGAGATGGTCTTTAGCACCAACCGATTGCCACGTTCCATCCGCTTGGCGATCACCACCTCCGTCTCGCGGGTCAACAGCGGCACCGTGCCCATCTCGCGCAAGTACATTCGAACCGGGTCATGAGTGGAATCGGCTGAGGCTTCTTGGGTTTCGGTGCCATCCCCGTCTCGGGAGGAAGTGTCTTCGAGGTCCGACCTGCTTTCCGTGGTAATCCTTAAATCTGGGTGTGTGGCCTTTGCTTCTGCTGCATCCTGGCAGATCTCGACGCCGTCGCGCTCCAGGTTGGCAAACAACTCGTCGATGTCGTCGTCAGACCGTCCAGTGGCAGGAACGATCTGATCAATCTCCTCCATTAGCACGTAACCGCGCTGCCTTGCCAACTGCAGAAGATCTTGAATTCGTGTGTGATTTTCCTGGGTCAAGTAAACGTCTTCCCTTCAGAACACCGTCAGAGACAGGCTGAGCCTTCCTCTAGACCAGGCGTCGCCGCACATCTCTGCGGTCGCCGAACGAATGGCGGGGAAGACAATTTTATGGATCCAATCCTATTATACACCCGGTGACACTCCGCCGCGTGTGGCAACGCCGGAAGACTTCGCTGCAGCGAACCCCTATAGCACTAAGTAAGTGTGAACCCGCAGCACGAGAGAACAGGCCGGTGCCCGGTTACCCCGGCTCAGTTCTCCAGTTGGCTTGCAGAAACTTCAGCCGGCAGACGAATCAGAGTGGGACGGAGCGCCCCACGGACGCGCTCCTCTCGCGGCATCGGAGCGCATTCTTTCTTTCCGGACGCCTCTCCATTTGCGAGCATCCGCTCCATCCGGACGCCAAGTGTTCGCTCCAACTGGAACAATTCCGACTTTTGTTCTCTTACAAAGAAGGTGGAAGCGATGCCTCGCTCACCGGCGCCCCCCGTACGACCGACACGATGCACGAAGTTCTCCGCCACGTCCGGCAGGTCGTAGTTGATGACGTGACCGATGTCCTGCACGTGAATTCCGCGCGCTGCCACGTCGGTTGCCACCGACACGCGATAGTGTCCCCGTTGAAATCCGGTTAACGTTGCGGTCCGTTGCGATCGCGAACGATCGCCGTGCATCATGGCCGCATGGATACCCTGACGGTTCAGGCTCTTGGCGAAGGTCGCTCGGCACAGAAATAAGCCCATCTGACGCTGTGGACCGGCCTTCGGGACGCAGCGAATTTGGAGAAAAAGGGCGGAGCAGCCATGCAGCACTGCTCCGCCCGCTCCGTCCAACTTTTTCGAACTATTCGGCGAGCCGGAACGTCACGGTAACGTTCAGCTGCACCGAGACTGGCTGTTCGTTCAAATACGTAGGCTGAAATTTCCATTGTCGTACCGCGTCGACGGCAGCCTGGATCAACAATGGCGGCCCGGATATGACTTTCAATTCCGTGACGTTGCCTTGCTCGTCGAGAATCGCCTCAATGATCACAGTTCCCTGCACGTGCGTTTGTTTTGCCAGGGCCGGGTAAACCGGATCGATCCGATGGATAATTCTCGGTTCTTTGACGCGTCCTCCGACGCGTACCGGTGCGCTCGGCTTCTTCGGTGCCACCGGCGTCACAGGCACTGCCGAACTCATTCCACCGATCACACCACCGATGACTCCACCCATTGTTCCACCGGGGACTCCGCCGGGCACACCACCAGGAACTCCAACTTGGCCCATATCCGCCAACGGTTCCTCTTTGATCTCAGCGATCGACTTTGGAATCACGGTCGGCGCAATCAATCTTCCACCACTCTCAAACACCCGACGTGGCGGTGCCGCTTTGACCACCACAGCCGCAGGGGCTGGCGGTGGTGGCGGTGGAGGCGGCGGTGCTATGAGAAATGTCGCCTGCAGTTGTTTTAGATTGATTGTGTCCGTGACGAACAGTCCGGCGACAACGGGAACGGAGAATATCGCAACGTTCAAAAGCAAGGACAGCAGCGCATCGAGTAGTCGGGAACCACTGTGCATCTGGTTGTACTCGAGCAGGGATGACTGGAACGATCCTTCTTCTCGGCTTGGAATCGATTTTGGTTTTGGTTCTTGCGGACGTTTAGATTCAGGGCGACGTGTGAGAACCGGGGTTTCAGAAGCAGGGGTCTTTTGCTTAGCCTCTGGTTCTGGACACACTTCAAGATGCGCGGAGGGAACCATGGCCATCACCTCCACAGTTTTCTTATAGCGCAATTGGCTGGTGTTGGATGTGACTTCCGACACTAGGGCAGGTGATGTCCTTCACAGGCGCCCCGCCACACCTGCGACTTACGCGAATCTCAGCCTCATCGGCGCCGAAACCCCAACGACGCTGTTTTGATCTCAAGAACGGGACTCACTGCGAGTTGCTTCTGCGCGCCCCACCTAATGCTGCTCGGGAGTCGTGAGCACGACCTTGCCGAAGTGCTTGTCGTGTTCGAGATAGTGGTGTCCCACGATGCAGTCGTAAAGCGGCCACACTTTGTCCACGATGGGCTTCAAGCGTCCCCGCTCAACCAACTTCAGAACCGTATGCAATTCATCTTTTGTTCCCATATAGGAACCAAGGACGGAGAGCTCCCGAGTGAATAGGAAACGGATGTCCAATTTTACGTCATAGCCCGTCGTGCAGCCGCAAGTTACCAAACGACCTCCCGGTGCCAGACTCTTCATGCTTTCGTTCCAGGTGGCCGCGCCCACATGCTCGATGAGGATATCCACTCCCTTGTTATCAGTTAGCCGGCGGACTTCCTTGGCCACCGCCACGATGCCGTGGTGAATCACTTCGTCCGCGCCAATCTCCTTCGCCTTGGCGACCTTTTCATCACTGCCCACTGTAGCAATGACGCGCGCGCCGAAAAACTTGGCAATCTGAATGGCCGCGCTGCCGATGCCACTGCCCGCGGCAATCACAAGAACGGTTTCGCCTGGCTGAAGTCGGCCACGGTTCACGAGCATGTGCCACGCGGTCTGAAAGACAATTGGAACTGCCGCAGCG
>Ga0187819_10001748_pt1 | contig 11284 bp, 6 predicted proteins | sample NC_wetland_sal_i_15_FD_132411 | JGI IMG/M metagenome (GOLD analysis project Ga0187819, IMG submission 132411) | Wetland sediment microbial communities from Neuse River Estuary, North Carolina, USA - SO4_4 | ecosystem: Environmental > Aquatic > Freshwater > Wetlands > Sediment | place: USA: North... | reverse complement strand
GTCAACGGGTTACGGCATGGCGCGATTGGCTTCGGTGGCGGACGTGACGGTCGCGGGCAAAACGGGGACATCCCGCACCGATCAGGGGTCATGGACCAACGCCTGGTTTTCTGGATACGCACCAGCCGACAAACCTCAGATAGCAGTGGTTGTCTTCCTCGAAAAGGGGACTGGTCCGAGGGATGCGGCAGTTCTTGGCGGCGAGATATTCCGAGCCTGGTTTGACAGCAAGCCCGAAGGCAAGAAGCAATGAGTCGCCTGGCTGGCATCGTGTGTCTGCTGTTACTCAGTGTGCATGGCACAGCACAACAGCGCGTCGTGCATGTGCGTCTATTCTGGCAACATCCACCTGCAAAACTTCACATTGTTCCGGGCCGAGCGTTTGTCCGTACTTGTGCTACTTGTGCTCAAAACTCCTTGAGCAAGGTAGTGGATGTCACGGCGCAAGGTTCGAACGTCGTCTCTACAGGAGTTTCTTCCTCCACCCTCCTCCTCAGCGGACACGCTCGCATTACGGGCGAAGATTTCGCGCCCTTTCCGATTGACGGCGAACTTGAGATTGAAAGTCATGCCGGCGTCCTGTTGCTCACACTCAGCATGACGCTGGAAGATTATGTTACGGCAGTTTTGCAAGGCGAAAGCGCAGGATTCAAGTCTGATGAGGCTCTAAAAGCGATGGCCGTGGCGGCACGAACCTATGCCATTCACTTCGGTTCGAGGCATCGCATCGAAGGCTTCGATTTCTGCGACACAACACATTGCCAGGACGTGCGTCTCGGCAACGAGTCTCCGCGGGCAAGAGCGGCAGTCGCGGCGACCGAAGGGGAGTTGCTGTGGTTCGAAGGCCGTCCGGCGGCGACGTACTACCATCGAAGCTGCGGCGGCGAAATTGAAGATGCTAGTGCACTCGAACACGATCTACATGTGCCGTACTTGCGGCGACATCACGATGATTATTGCGTGCGCACTCCCGATGAGTGGCAATCGGACATCAGCAAACCCGACCTCACCCATGCTCTCGGCCAACCGGTCAATGGGGTTGTGGTAGCCGCCAGGTCGGATTCGGGGCGAGTACAAACACTGCTTATCAACAATCTCCCCATCAGCGCGACAGATTTCCGTTTTGCTGTCGGCCGCGGGCTCGGATGGAACAAGATACGCAGCGACCTCTATGAACTCCAGGATCTTGGCGACCGAATCTCGTTCCGCGGTCGAGGCCAAGGACACGGGGTCGGGCTCTGCCAAACTGGGGCCGACAACATGGGAGCGCAGGGCCACAGCTATCGCGAAATACTCGCCTTCTACTACCCCGGAACCGCACTGGGCTTGAACGCGCAGGGTCTCTCGTGGGAGACGTTGCCCGGCGAATCGCTCGATCTCGTCACTACGCGTCGAGACGACGCAACGGTCCTGCTTGCGCCCGCCGAACGCGCGCTGCGCTTCGCAATGCAACAGACTGGATGGAACCTCAATGTTCGTCCGCACGTGAACGTGTACCCTACGATTGATATTTATCGCGATGCCACCGGCGCGCCTGGTTGGGTTGCCGCCAGCACGGCAGGCAACGTCGTTCGCCTGCAGCCGCTCGGCACCTTGCAGCGCACGCACGCGCTAGATCCGACCCTTCGCCACGAGTTCCTGCACATGCTGATCGAATCACGGGCCCGCGCAGACTCGCCCCTGTGGCTTCGCGAAGGACTGGCGATCTATCTGTCGAATCCAGATTCGGTTGCACCTGCGAAGGTCGATGTCGCCATACTCGAACGACGACTCCATTCTTTGCGAAGCGAAGAGGACATGCGGGCGGCGTACCGGGCCTGCGCAGCAGCAGTGGCAGAAGCGGTCAGAAAGAACGGTCTAAACACGGTTCTTTCGTGGTTGAACGCTTCGTTACCCAACACAGTGAAATAGCGGATCGCACCTTTGCGTCGGGCCAGTTCTTCTTATTTGGATTCTATGATTGCTCCGCCGGTGCCACTGCAATCGGCTTCGGTTCGGGTTCGGTGGCAGGTGCCTCATCTCCATTGCTGGCTCGCATGATTGCCGCGCATAATACCAGCCACGCTGTCACCATGAGCAGATAGGCGACTCCAAAGCGCACCACCATGCTCCAGGTTTGTTCATTCAACGTGGATGGCTTTGTTGGCGTCATCCAGACAAGCTGGTAGGGAACATATGCGCCGATGACGAAACAAACAGAGTACACGATCCAAAAGCGCAGTTCGCGGAGTGGACGAAAAGCGGCAGCCGACAAAAATCCACGAAAGTTCTTTACCGCGACTTGCCCGCCAACCGGCAACCAAAAAATCGGCCAGAAAAAGAAATACAGAAACCACACCACCCATGAGGTTGCCGAGAATGCCGATCGCGGCGTTACCGCGCGGCGAAGAAATCCAGGCAATAAATGGCGGAGCCATCCCCCAGCCTGCTCGTCATAGCTCCACAACTGGCCGATAAGCCAGAGCCCGAGACCGAAAATTACCGACCACACGAGAAACGCCGGAACGGAAGCGGCAGAGCGCCGCAACAACTCTTTCACACTATGTTTGGCCGGACGAAAGTAATCGAGCGTCGCGCTATGCAGCCATAGCGTCACAAACGCGATCAGCAAGCCGCTGACCACGGTCAACCCAAACTGCAGTCCGCTTTCCTCCGGGATACGAGTCCAATAAAAAAACGCCACCATCAGCAGGGCGTTTGTGACCACATGGACCAGCCATACGCCCTTACTGTTCACGACGGACAGCAGTGTGTAGCGCTCAAAACCTTGCATGCGCGAACTCATTTGACCTCCAGCGTCAGGGGATCAGTGGTCGCAAAGTACGAAGGTTGATACATCGGCTCGACCTTCCCCGGACTCACTCGGAACACTCCCGGATTCACCACCTTTAGCAGGTAGACATACTCCTTCGCCCCGCGCGAAAAATAGGTCTGGAAAAAGGCTGCGCGATCATCGTGAAATTCACGGCGCGTGTACCACCAATTCCACCACAATGGCTTTTCCGTCAACTCGTACAGATTGTCATGCTCGATCAGCTCGGTCCCAGCCGGAATCGGGTCCTCCACCATCATGTACTTCCATTCGGAACCGCTGACTGTGAGCCGTACAGCCAGCGTGTCGCCGGATTGCACCGCGCCGTTCAGCGGATCGAGCTTGTACCTGATCCGGCTGTTTTCTCGAACTGGCGAGAGCTTGAAGTACTCGCGGGCCAGCGTGAGATTGAACGAACCAGCGTTGGTGAGCTTCTTTTCATCAGAGTAGTACTCGGCGCGCAGTGACCAGTACAACCTGCCTGGCCCCTTCTTGCGAATGACCACTCGATTGCTCTGGCCCAACTGATCGAATCCAAGCCGCACACTTACCGAACTTGGCGAGAATACATCCCCTGGGTTGAACTGCCGAGTGGCCACCGGCTTGTCGTTGACGAGCACTTCCAGCGAATAGCTTGGCTTCAACTCGCCGCTTTGTTTCAGAAAGTCCGTTAGTCCGTACACCACGAACGCCGTTTGCTTCGTCGAATCCCACCAGTATCCTTCATCGCGGTGAGTCACCAGCCAATATGCCGCCTTTGGGAGCAACGGGCTCTCGGGCTGCGCTTTGCTCAGAAACTTGGCAGCAAAGGCAGTCGCCTCGGGGCTCGCGTCGGTGTTGAAATCCAGCATCGGATCCCGATCGAGATTCCAGTGTGCTGTCTGCTCGTCGACAATCGCGCCTTTTTCGACCATGACCGTAAGCTCCGCCGCCCGAGTATCATTGGCCAGGTTCATAGCCAAACCAAGCATCGCGCCGCCATAGGGCGTAAGGTCGGAGCGCTGCTGCCATACCGAATCCAGCACTGCCTTATCGGTTACGCCGCTCAACGCCAGCGAGTACGCCATGTAGGCGCGCAAATCGGCGATGATCTTGGGATCATCGTCAAGTGCACGACGAACCCAAGCCTGCGCTTTCGAGAGACGGGCCGGGTCAACGTCATACCCGATCTGTTTCGCCTGACTAAAGCCTGCCAACACATACGTGGACATGAATACGTGGCTGTCGTCCGTCTGCCACCAACCCCAGCCGCCATCGTCGTGCTGGTAGTCATACAAACGCTTCAATCCGGCGTCGATCTTCTTTTTCAGCTCGGTCTCATCCATCGCCGGCTTCAGGCCCAGCTGTTTAATGGCGTCGGCGACGATGATGTCGGGCAGGAAGCTCGACATGGTCTGCTCCGTGCAACCGTACGGATACGAAGTCAAATATTCGAGAGCACCGAAGATCGCGCCAGCGGCAGAAGGTGAAAAATCCAGCTGCAGAGCGTGTCCGGAGGGTTCACTGTGTTCCGGGAAAGTGATCTCCTCTGCGGTCTCGCCATTGGTTTCGCCGATCGAGCCCGAACGTGGAATCGCCATCTTTACGCCGTAGGGAATGACGGGCAGCGTGAGTTCCATCGCATCCGACTCCTGGTCGGTGAGGGCCTTCGCTAGCACTGAACTCTGCACTACGTTGTCGGCTTTCACACGCCAGTCCACCTTGACATCGCCCTTGCTCGGAATATTCACGTCGCGGGTCGCGCCTTCGAGAATCTGCAGTCCTTTCAGATTCATCGATACGCGAGCCGTCTTCGCGGCGGGAAGATAGTTGTGAACGATGGCAGAGATGGTGACCTGATCGCCTTGTCGGAAGAACCGTGGCACCGCCAATCGCACCATTATGTTCTTGCGGACAACTACCTTTTCCACGGCGCTGCCAACCTTGCTGTCAGCGGTAATGCCGCGCGTGGTTGTCCGCCAGGTCGTCAGCGAGTCAGGGAAATTGAACTTCACTGTCGCTTTCCCGTCGGCTCCAGTTTTCACATCAGCGACCCAGAAAGCCGTATCCGGAAACGCCTTGCGGACTTTCGGCTCCACCAGTCGTTCAGGCTTGATGTCGGCCAACCATTGGTGAGGCGTCACTTCCGCTAATTTCATCTGCTTCTTGCCCGCTTCCCCGTGAAAGTAATAAGAAAGCGAGCTATCCGTGTTCACATGATTGAACACGCGCCCATAGAAGAACTTAAGAATGTCGGTCGTTGCCTCCGGCCGAATCGCGTAGATGGCTTCATCCACTACGCCGAGACTGAACTCCGCCTCTGCTGGCTTGCCCTGCGCATCCTTCGCGACAACCGTGTAGCTTGCCGCTTCGCCCGGCTCGAACTGGGGCTTCGAGGGTTGCAGCTGGACGTTCAACTTGAATGCGTCCGGCGGAACACTGATACTCTTCGAGCCCTGATGAAGCTTGTTGTCTTTGAGAAAGGCTGCACCGATATAGAAATTTGGTGCATTTTCGATACGTATCGGAATTTGGACCGTCACCGGTCCCCCGTTGCTCTGGACCACCTGCCGACTCAGCAAACCAAGACCTTCCGAAGTAACGAGGATATTCACCGGATCAGGTCCCGCCATAATGAGGACCTTAGCCGTGTCGCCGGGCTTGTAGGATTTCTGGTCGGGTATGATTTGGATACGTTCAGCCGCGCCTCCCCAATACCAATCCCGATCAGGAACCCAGATGTACGCCATTTCTCTTAACGTACGATTTTCTGGCGTTGAGGCAGTAACGGTGGCATGCATCGATCCGCCTTTGGTGATTGGAATCTTTATTTCAGCATGACCGTTCGCATCCGTTTGACCATCCGCGGAGAAGACCGACTCGCCGCTGCGCGCGCGGTAGTCCCAGGTCTGCAGCTCCACATGAAACGGCGTCTGGACCGGCTTTCCGTCGTAGTAGCGTGCTTCCACGTTCAATTGCGCTGTGCCGCCCACCTCATACACATAGCTGGACGGACTGGCGCCGATTTGGAAGCTCCCGTACGTGGCCAGCACGTAGTTGCGCCCGCTGATCTCACGATTGCCTTCATCGGTGACGCGAGCTTCGATGCGATACGTGACGTCGGTGTGCTTCGCTTCGTTGAATTCCGTCGGCAGCGTAATTTGCAGCTGCCCATTCTGATCCAGTGTTCCGGACCTTTCTTCGGTCTGTTCACCGGAATAGTAGCTCTCGGAATCGCTGCTTACGCCGCCTTCGTCGGCGTCACCTTCGGATTCGCCTTCTTCGTCACCTTCTTGCGCGTACATATTCAAGCCGTTGTATGTGCGCTCCTGGTGGACAACCCACTTCACTTTTGCATTTGCGACCGGCTCGCCAAAGTAGTACTTGGCGTCAATCGTCGCCTTGATCGGCTGCCCTTGAAGTACACGCTGTGCTTCAGGAATGACTCGAACTGCATATTCAGGCTTCTTGTACTCCTCTACAGCAAAGGTGCCAGCCTGCGTGTAGATCTCGCCATTGCGAAGCTGAATGTTGTAATCGCCTAGCGAGGCATTTATGGGAATTGAGTATTCGCCGTGCAGCGTGCCCATTGCGCTCGATTTCAGCGTGGCGGCAAAGACTTCTTTGTTCTCTACGTCGTCAATCTTTACGTTGAAGTCGCTATTTGCCGGCGCTTGGTAATTGAATCCCGAGAGCGTCCGCAGAATGCACTTGAAGTGAACCGTGTCACCTGGACGGTACACCGGTCGATCGGTGTACACGTAGGTGGTCAGCGAATGTGCTGAATCGGTGGCCATCCAGTAGGACCACGGTGAGCTCACCGAAAAATCATCTTTGGTACGCGCCATGACCAGCACGTTCTCCGGGCGCGGCTCGGTCACTGTGACCTGCGCCAAGCCGTCGCTCCCCGTAGTCTGCTGTCCAGCTTGATTACGGTTGACGAAGAAGTACGTCTCCGCATCAGCTACGGGCTGACTCGTCTGCCGATCGGAAGCAAATGTGAGAATCGCTCCCGGCGCCGTCTTCGTAATCAGCGCCATCTGACTCACAATGACGATGGTGTACGCTCGGAGTTTTCCGTCTGTCGCTTCAATCAGGTACACGCCACGATCTTTGACTGGGATGGCGACATTCTCACTTTCCCACCGCTGTCGCCTCGACCCGGGATTCTGTCGCCATGTGGCGACGAGTTGTTGCGAGTTCAAGAGCGGAATCTGGGCAAATAACTGCGCCGTGGTTTGTGGCACCTGCTGCGCCTGGCTGCGCTCCTCCCGTATCGTCGCCCGGTTTTCGGCAGTGAACTGCGCACGAACAAAGTCGCGCATCCACACGAACATGCCGTGCTTCCAGTTGTGAAATGTTTCGAGCCAGGTGAGTTTGTGAGGAGGCCGCGGCGCACGTCCGCCGAACTGATGCATATCGCCGAGGTCAGCGAAAAACTTCACTGGATCGTTGACCCTGTAAACGCGGAACTCCAGCGTCTCCACGTCTTGCGCCCACATATCAATGGAGACCTTCTGCCCAGGTGCGTACGTGCGACTGGAATTCAAGGAGAAGAAGCCGGGTTTCTCTGCCTGGGCAAATAAGAAGGAAGGAAGGAGAATGACGAAAGCCACGGGCAAAACCAATCGAAGAGAACGCATATTAGTCGGCCTCCCGGAGGATGTTCCAGCGGTACACGCCTAGGAAAGCTGGATTTTGTGGCAATGGCCTCCAACAAACCTGCGGATGTTGCAGCAAGTCTCCGGTCGTGACGCGCTGGATTTCGCCGGCATGTCCGTCGGTGGGGCCGGTATGATAAACAAGCCAATCCGCTCCATCGTCAAAGTAACTGTGTCCGAGGTAAATCATGGTATGAAACGGCATCCGATGCCCGGCTTGCCGGAAGAACAGCAAATCGCCCGCGCGCGCTGCTCTCAGATCGCGACTGACGAGATGAGTGTTGTAGCGGCGCAATATCTCGGCATCCGCAAACTCAGCGAAGGCACCGTTGACGGCATCCTGCGGCGCGAAGGCCCCCGGCCGGGTTCGAAACAACCCAACGCCAAGGGCCGTGTGCGGGTAGTCGTACTTTTGGACCGACGCCACATTTGGCAACGACGGCAGATGCCATTGGTTCGCCCACGGTCCATCGTGCCGACGCAGCGCTTCCCGATAAGCAAAACGAATGAGCGCGGCGCAGTCGTTGATTTCCGGCGGCCGGTCCTGTTCATTTTCGAAGTAAGTGGACTCGGCGAGGAACGCGAACCAGCGCCGAAACGCAATCTGGTCATCCGCATCTTGCAGGCGTAGGAAATCGGGCGTTCCATCTCCGAATTGGTCAACCGGATCAAGGGCGAGCTTGATCTCGATCCGCGCCGCGTTGAAGCGTGGAGCGACGGCGACCAACACCACGTCGCCCGGTGTAACTCCTGCGTGCAGCCGGGCGTCGGAACCGTAACGTTCAAACTGGGCAAGACTTTTCCCATTTTCCAATCGCCAGGTCACACTTCGTAATTCCCGTCCATTGCTCGCTCGCACATGCACCCGCGTTTGCGCGTATCCGTTGGCCGGCAGAATGTCATGATCGACAGTAACGATGAGCGTCGCCAGGCTGGACCGAGCGTGAATGCCGAATGCAATCGCCAGTCCCGCGATCAAACAGATCAGCAGTACGGCCCACCAGTATCGGGCTAGGTAGCGTGGCAAAGCAGCCCTCTCGGGAAAGCGGATTATAACGCCCAAAGCTGTTGCAGTTCAGTTACCACGCAGATCACTGTGACAAATCGCACAACAATAATGAGAATGTGTCAGAACCAAGACAAATGGTGTGTGCGATTTTAGACGGGGAGTTCGACCAAAAGCTTGGCCGACGACGGGATTCGACCTCCCGATCTGGTCTTCTTGAAAGTGTAGCTTGATCACTTGATCCCAGAGTTCGAACAGAGCTAGCGTCGGGTGGTGCTGGCGATTCGCGCAATGACAGGCGGAAAGGGGTATGCGGCAGCGACATCTCCACCAGAGCGGCTGCTACGACCAGAATCGGAAGTCCGATCCGAGTGATGCCAGTTCGGTCAGCGCGTTGCCGTTGCAATTGTAGGTCACACGGTACGAATCGCAACTTGTTGCTCAAGACGACTGCCGGAGCGGTTCTCAAGATACCGTGCATGAGCTTTGGTAAAATTGGCGTCCTTGGAAGTGATGAAACAAGCTCACGTCCAGAAATCTTGAGACCCGTCGGTCACATGGGCCTTGATGCGATCGGAGACAATATCTCCCCTCGCCGATGTACACCTTCTTGTTCGTTGGCTGCTCCGGATCATCGCCTGATAAAAAGTAGACTCCTGTACGACTAGCTTCTTCTCGCTTAAGAGCTTCCCCGATTCGCGAACGTGAAGCGATTAAAGCATGCCTTGTCCAATTGATGATTTCGTGGGTAGTGCGCTGCTTCAAAGTAGCGCACTACCATTTCGTGATCCGAGTTGACGCGTTTTGCACATCCAAATACTACAGGTTTACTACAGGGTCCGGAGCGCCTGAGACTCACTGACTTCGATCGGTAAGCACTAGCGGACCTCAGTTATACGTGCTTGATTGCCGTAGATTTAGCCCTTCTGCTGTCGCGGATTTGCTCTGTAGTAAATCCGCCTCCGCAAACGCTGCAACGCCAGCCTGGAGACGCGGATTGCGCGCTGCCTGGCCCCTGCTGATCGGTGCGCCGGGCTCTTACCAGTTCGCTACTACACCGCGGACACTGTCGCCTAATCATAAGATCTTATGCACAAAAACTTCCTCCCCGCGCTCTGAAGCATTAGTTACCAGGGTGAATCGTACGAGTTTCTTCAATCGTGAGCCTGGAAGGGTCACAAAAACCGTAACCCTTCAGGCAGGCTGCGTAATTGCGCTTGTGCTCGGCGTCCGCCAGAGTTTTGGCCTCCGAGACGGTCAGCGCTGTGTAGTCACAAGTTTCCTGCCCATCTTTGCACACCGCTAGATTGCGTAGGTGCTCTGCTTGGGCTGTTTGTCTTGCCTCCAACGGAGTGAGTTTGGAGTGGTCGCACTCGTTCCAGCCGTTGTTGCAATTCTGCGCGTTGCGCTGTTGTTCCGCGGCGGTCGTGTCCCTAGTCTGCGAAGGGGATAACTGAGCGTGATCGCACTGCCCAGAACCGTTCTCGCAATCGGATGCATTGATTTGGCGCCGGGCGATGTTCACTTCCTCAGTCTCCGCGACAGTCAGTTTGGAGGGATCGCAACCGCCCGTCCCATCTTTGCAGGCAGCAAGATTCCGCTGTTTCTCTGCTGCCGCCATTTCGCGGGATTCAAATGGGGTCAGTTTGGAGCGGTTGCAAGACTGCATTCCGTCGTTGCAGTCGGTCACATTCCTCTGGTGGTCGGCGACGGCCAATGCAATCGTCTCCGGTTCAGAGAGTTTTGAGCGATCGCAGGAATCGTAACCATTTCTGCAGTTCGCGACATTGCGCCCATGAGCGGCGAGGGCGGCGTCCTGCAACTGGGCGGCGCTCAACTTGGATTGATCACAGGATTCGCGGCCTGCATTGCAGGCCTCCAAATTCTGCGCGACTTGAGACGACTGAGCAAACGCCAGAATCGGCGAGAGTCAGAGACTAAGACAGGCTACTTGCCAAAGATATTGTCGGAGACTAGTTTGCATGTTTTCCGCCTTCTGCAAGATTCGTTCCACCAGTCACGAGAGACGTCTATGCGTTTGTTGGTCTGGCCGGAACCAGCATGCGTTCCGGCCAGTCACAACCGTGCTGCTGACAGCTTCCAGTGCAGCTACTTCGCGTCTTCTTTTGCTTCGGCAATCTTAGCCTGTTGGCCTGCTTCCGAAACTGCCTTCAGGAAAGCGTCTGCGCTGCGCGGAGTGGCCGCTTTCCCCGAAAGGATGCTGCGGAACATCATGTGCTTGCCGTAGATCGCGTGAGTCGAGTCGTTGTCCTGCTCTACGACTGCACCTTCCAACGTTAGGCCGGCGAACACGCCCTTGGAGCGCGAGTAAGTCAGCATCTCGGTGTTCACCTTCCAGTCTGTTCCAGCGGACGCATGACGCCCAACTGGGCCGGCTGCCACGGATCCTTCCCCGGTCAGTTCGAACTTGCTGGAGAGCAGGTGCTGCATGCCTTGGTCGTTCATGACCAGCATGACCAGGTCTACGTCCTCGATTCCGATCTGCAATCCCCAGCTTCCTCCGCCAACGGAGACAAATGCCGGGGCGCTCCAGCCTTCCGCCGTGCGGCACGTGGCCACACCGCGTCCATGCTTGCCCCCGAATACGAACCCACCCTTGATCAGGTCTGGCACAACCAGAATGCACTTGGCGTTGCTCAGTACTTCTTCCGGGATGCCCTTGTCCGGCGTGGACATGATCGCGTGCAGAACTGTTACCGACCTTTGCAGACGGTCCACTGAATCTTCGCGAGCCGAACCTGCCCACGCATAAGTTCCAAACATCCCCAGGGCGCTCATCAACAGCAGTGACATTGTTTTCTTCAT
>Ga0187819_10001746_pt1 | contig 11289 bp, 5 predicted proteins | sample NC_wetland_sal_i_15_FD_132411 | JGI IMG/M metagenome (GOLD analysis project Ga0187819, IMG submission 132411) | Wetland sediment microbial communities from Neuse River Estuary, North Carolina, USA - SO4_4 | ecosystem: Environmental > Aquatic > Freshwater > Wetlands > Sediment | place: USA: North... | reverse complement strand
TCGCTGGCTTTGCCTCGCGACTGCTGGAATCGCGTGAGACCCCCGACCGGGCCCGGATCATAGCCCAGACCATCGCAGAACGGCTTGCGGGCACCACCGTTACCGTTTATCTCCTTCAGGAAGATGAGGAGGGTCCGTTCTGGTCCGCCCGCGCCACTGCAGGAGATGGCGCCGAACCCGACTCAGTCGTTCCAGCCGAAGCCGGCACATTGGGATCGCTGTTTCGCGACCCGCAAGTGATGGTGTTCGACGGCAAAACGCTGGTCCGCGAAGATTACGCCCATCTCAATGTCCGCCGCACCCTGAAATACCTTGCTTCTGTCCCCCTGCTCCATAAAGAAGCGCTCATCGGTTCGATCGAGATCCTCAGCTTCGACGCCATTTTGCATCGCACCTCGCTGGAGTCCCTGGAACCTCTGGCCGAGATCGCCGCCCAAGCGCTGGTTTCGTCCCAGGAGTATGAAAAAGAACGCGACGATTCCTTGACCTCGATCACCCGCCTCACCCAGTTCTACGACATCGAGAAAGCGTTCAGTTCCACTCTTGAAATGAGTGAGCTGCTTCCGATTATCGGCAACAAGATCCGGGAAAGTTTGGAGTGCGACGGGGTGAACCTGTGGCTGATTCAAGGCGATGGCAGCCTTTCGCTGATGTATCAAGCCGGAGTCGACCCGACGACCAAGCAGGGCATGACCCAAAAAGAAGGTGAAGGGATTGTGGGCGATGTCTCGGAAAACGGCGAAGCGGTACTGATCGGAGACGCAGAAGACGAGCGTCTGGTTCGTCGGAACCAGGGACTGGAAGAGGGGAGGGTCGAGTCCCTCATAGTGGTGCCCTTAATCGACAATGGCTCCCTGGTGGGAGTGGTCGAAGCGTTGAACCCGCTCGACGATGAGCCTTTTGATGAAGACGATTTGTTCGTGCTCACCAGCTTGAACGAGACCGCGACCTTAGCCCTGCACAATGCCAGCCTTCTGATGGCCGAGCGCAAGGTCGAGATCCTGGAAACGCTGGTCAAAGTCAGCCAGGAAATCACATCAACGCTGAACCTGGAGCGTGTGCTGCAGACCATCGTGAATGCACCCCAGGCTGTGATTCCTTACGAGCGTGCCGCCATTGCCCTCGAGCAGGGAGGGAAATATAAACTCTGTGCCGTCACTGGAGTTACGCAAGTCGATGCTGACGCTCCTGACATTGCTCCGCTCAACGCCATCCTGCGCTGGTCGCTGCTCTCAGGAGAGACCGTGTACATCCGGCAGCATGGCGATGAGATCGACGCTGCGCGGGAAGAGACTCGTGCCAAGTTCCAGAGTTATTTCGAGACGTCGGGAATGAGGGGCTTTTACGCGGTTCCGCTGACCGACGACACGGGGCGGGTCGGCATCCTGGGATTAGAAAGTGCGGACCCGGATTTTCTTTCCCCTGCCCATTTGGAGATCCTGCAGGTCCTGGCCGCGCAGGCGACCGTCGCCTTGCGCAATGCGCAGATGTACAAGGAAGTACCGTTCATCTCGGTCCTGGAGCCGGTACTCGCAAAGAAACGCAAGTTCATGGCCATGGAAAAACGGCGGCGCACCTTGATGATCGTTGCCGCCGCTGCGGTCGTGATCTTTCTGGCTGGATTTCCACTACCGATGCGAGTGGACGGAGATGCCGTTGTGGCTCCAGTGCACTCTGCTCAGATACAGCCCGAGGTGGAAGGGGTGGTCAACAGAGTGTACGTTCGTGAAGGCGATCATGTCACCCATGACCAGGTCATCGCGGAACTCGCGGACTGGGAGACTCGCTCGGCGCTTGCCCAGGCGGAAGCCAAGTATCAGACCGCGTTACTCCAGATGAATCGTTCGCTGGCCGCGAATGACGGCAGCGAAGCCGGCGTGCAGCGGATCCAGGCCGACTACTGGAAGTCGGAAGTCGCAAGGGACCAGTCTCTGCTGGACAAGACGCGATTGCGCTCGCCGATCGATGGCCTGGTGGCCACGCCCCACGTGGAGAACATGGTGGGAAGACGCCTACAATTTGGAGACAGTTTCGCCGAAGTGGTCGACACCTCGCGGGCGGTCGTGGACGTGGCCGTCGAGGATAGTGATTCCGGACTGCTGCGCGCCGGCGCGCGGGCGTCGGTCAAGCTCAACAGTTTCCCCACGCGAATCTTTCGCGGCGATGTGATCGTCGTCAGTCCTAAGGGAGTCCTACAGGGCGATTCGCGCGTGTTTTTCGCACGGGTTGCTGTGCCGAACGCGGATGGAGCCATTCGCGCCGGTATGGAAGGACGAGGCAAGGTGCGCGTGGGATGGTATCCGGCGGGATATGTCCTGTTTCGCAAACCGTTTTTGTGGATCTATTCACGAGCATGGTCGTGGTTGGGAGTGTGAGAAAGATGCAAAGGAGAAAATCGAACGAGCTTGCTGTGATCCTGCTGGGTATTGCGCTCCTCCCTTGGCTGGCCTGCTCGAAGAGCGCGGAAGTCGTAGCCGCTCCCTCTCCACCGCCTTCAGGAGGACCGACGCCTGCTGCGGCGGGGAGCGTTGCAGGTAGCGAAAGCGGTTTCACGGTTTCAGGTCCGTTGATTGTAGAACACCAGCTTGACGTGCTCGCGCAACGCGAAGGCGTGATCGCCGAACTGCGGTCGGACGCGGGTTCACATGTTCGCGCCGGGGACCTGCTGGCACGGATCGATGACCGGCAGCTTACGGCAGACTTGGAGGCGGCGCGGGCCAAGACCCGAAGCCTCGAAGCTGATTTGAAGAACTGGGAAGCGGAAGCTAAGGTCATGCAGGCGGATTACGAGCGCGCCCAGAAAATGTGGGAAGCGCAGATCCTCACCAAGGAGCAGCTCGAGCACGCCAAGTTCAAGGCGGAATCGGAAACGTGGGATGTCCGGCGGGTTCGCGAATTGCTCACCAATGCCAGCCAGTCGGAGCGTTCCCTGGAACTGGAGCTGGATAAGACGCGGATCCGTGCACCCTTTTCGGGCGTCGTAGCCCGCCGCTACGTGCGCCAGGGACAGCAGGTTGCGAAGGGAGACCGGCTGTTTTGGGTCACGGCCGAAGGGCCGTTGGGCATGCGTTTCACGTTGCCTGAGAAGTTCATCGGGCGAATTCAGAAAGGTCAGGTGCTACCGATGACGACTCCAGATCTGGCAGATCAAAAATACAAGGTCAGAGTGGTGCAGGTGAGTCCGGTCGTGGATCCCTCCAGCGGCACATTTGAGGTCCTGGTTCGGCTGGAGGGTGCTCCGGGCGGTCTGCGGCCGGGCATGGATGCCAGCGTTCGCATCGAGAATATGCGATGAACATTACGCGGGCTCTGAGTGCGGCACTACCGGAGATTCCTGCCCGCACCTTAGCGCAGCGCACTCCCCGCATGGATCCTGGCATCGTTGCGCGAGAGCACATAGAAGACGGCGAGCCCATGGTTCGCATCTACGTTCCGAGCGTAGAGTGCATGTACAAATTTCCTCCCCAGAATTGGGCTCTGATCCAGCTCTTTGATGGCCGCCACAACTATGAGGAAATCGCGCAGCTCTATTCGCAGCAGTCCGGCCACTCTTGCAGCACCCAGGAAATTCGCGAATTCGCCGAAGAGCTCGATGCCATCGACTTTTGGTACAAGACGGCTCAGGAAAAAAATGTCGCGCTGATGCAAAAAAGCGCGGATGAAAGACGTCAACTACAGAAGAAACAGAGCCGCTACGGCGACATGTCGCTGATTCTGTTTCCCGCAGTTAACCCCGATAAGTTCATCACCTGGCTTTACGGACGCACGCGGTTTTTCTACACGACATGGTTCACGTTATTGACGCTGTGTGTCTTTGGATTCGCCGCCGCAATCACGATTTCGCATTGGTCTGAAATCGGCCGCGACACTGTGGAGTTCTATAACTTCAACGACAAGACCTGGCTCGACCTGGTTGGGTACTATCTGCTCGCCTTCCTGGTAATGGCCCTACACGAGCTGGGCCACGGCCATGCCTGTAAACATTATGGCGGGCGAGTTCAGTTCATGGGCCTCGCCCTCATCTATCTGGCTCCCGCCTTCTATACCGACACCACGGAAGGCGACGTTAAGGCCACGCGGTACCAACGTATAGTCATCTCCCTGGCCGGCGTCTGGATCGAACTGATCGCGTATTCCATCATCACCACGATCTGGTTGGGAACTCCGCCCAATACCGCGGTGCACGATGCTTGCTACACGCTCATGCTGATCACCGGCATCTCGGCGGTCCTGCTCAACTGGACTCCTCTCATCAAGCTCGACGGGTATTACATATTCACCGAGCTTCTCGGAATCGTCGATCTCAAGGAGGACTCCACCGCGTTCGTTTCCGGTTGGGTCAAGCACTACATCTGGCGGCTTCCCGTCGAAGTACCGTATGTCCCCAGACGCAGGCGGCTTGGCTACGCCGTGTTCGCGCTTCTTTCCGGACTTTACAGTTACATGTTTCTCTATGTGGTCGCAAGCTTCGTGGGGAACATCTTCCGCAATTTCAATCCCGAGTGGTCTTTTGTACCTGAGCTCGCAACAGCAATTCTCATCTTCTGGGGACGGATACGCACTTTGGGGAACTTTATGAAATTCGTTTACCTCGACAAGAAAGACAGAATCGCTGCCTGGTTCACACCGCAGCGGTCCATCGCGATTGCGGCAATCGCCATCATTGTAGCCCTGCTTCCCGTGCGACGAGAGTCCTCAACGGGGTATTTCGTCTTGGAAGCCAAGAACCGGGCTGTCCTCCGTAGCACGGTTCCGGGCGTGGTCACGGATGTGTACGCTGGCGAAGGCCAGTGGATCCCGGCGGGGGCAGCCGTGGTACGCCTTCGGAATCCCATGCTCGATTCGAGGGTGGCACATGCTCAGGCGGACTATTCCGTGGTGCAGAGCCGCATGGTCCTCGCCAATCTCCAAAATTCGCCCGATTTCGGTGCTGCCAATGCCGAACGCATCCAACTGGGCCAGCAGACCCAGCAGCTCGCTTTGGAAACGGCGCAACTGGAATTGCGCAGTCCCATAGCAGGCTTGGTTCTCACACCGCGGTTGGCCGATCAACTGGGTGCCTATCTTCCCGCTGGGACCGAAGTAGCTGAAGTTGCGGACCTACGTACGATGCACGCCCGCGTTTACGTTTCCGAACACGATCTCTCCAAATTCCACATCGGTTCAGAGGTTCGGCTGCTGCCGAACGGGTCCTTCAAGAAAGCAGATGCATTAGTGGGTGCCGTTGAGCCGACACCCTCAGAAATACCTGCCGGGATTATCGATCTCTCCCCGTACAAAGGCCTGCGTCCACCGACCTTTTACGTCGTTGATGTAAGTCTGCCGAACCCGAGTGGTGTGCTGAAGCCCGGAATGGTAGGTACGGCGCAGGTCTACGGTCAACGTAGAAGTTTGGCCGGCTTCGCCTGGCGGGAAATCAGGGACTTTTTTGGCCGCCGCGCCTGGTGAGGAAAACAAAAAGGCTGCCTCGCAAGGCAGCCTTTTTACTCGATCTACAAAACTTACGCGCGACCCGCTCTGCCGGCCCGGCCTGCACGGCCTGCACGACCCGCTCTGCCAGCCCGGCCGGCGCGTCCTGCACGGCCCGCTCTGCCAGCACGGCCCAGCTTGCTGCCGACGGCCTTCTCACTCGAAGTCGGCATTTCCAGCGGGGAGCTGGCCACGATCGCCTTCTTGGTTGTGTTCAGGGTGCTGATCAAGGATTTCTTCTGGATAGTCATGGTAAGCTCCTTTGAATCTTTGATTTTTTTGATTTCCTTCTACTGCACGCCTTGACTAAAGCAAGACTCGTGCCAAACTCTCCGGGTCCATGATCGGAACTGGCAAATGCAACATTCCGAACTGTTTAATGGTCATTTCCCGAAGTTTCACAACTGGTCTCTAGCGGTAAAAAATTGCCGTTGGTTGATTATTAACCATCTATGGGTTAAGTTTTAACCATTTTCCGTCGTCCAGCTATCCAAGCTTCAATTTCCGGCAGAGGTACTTCATGCGTTGCGGGTCGATGTGCAGCAGGGCAGCGGCAGCGGATTTCTTGCCGTCAGCCCGGCGGAGGGCAGCATTGAGATAGGCGATCTCAATCTTCTCCATCTCGGCATCGAAGTCGACCCCTCCTTCCGGGATCAGAATGGCCTCCTGGCTGGCTGCGCTGGAAGAGAGGAGCTGCTGCGGCAGATGATGAGCCACGATCACGGGGCCATCGCTCATGATGACCATGCGCTGGATCACATTTTCAAGCTCGCGCACGTTCCCCGGCCAGGGGTAGTCCTCAAGAATCTCCATGATTTCAGGTTGCAGCTGTTTGACCGGCTTCCGGTTCGCGGCGCAATACAGCCTGAGGAAGTGTTCGGCTAGCCGCGGAATGTCACCGCGGCGCTCGCGCAGGGGAGGAACCACGATCGGCACAACGTTGATGCGATAAAACAGGTCCTCGCGAAACCGGCCCTTCTTCACCTCTGCTTCCAGATCGTCGTTGGTCGCCGTTATCAGGCGAAAATCAATCTTCTTGGCCGCTCTTCCTCCTAGTCGCTGCACCGACCGCTCCTGGAGAGCGCGTAACAGTTTGCTTTGCAAACCCAGATTGAGGGTCGTAATCTCGTCGAGAAACAGGGTGCCGGTGTGCGCCAACTCAATCAACCCCGGCTTGGCGCTATCGGCGCCGGTGAATGCGCCCTTTTCGTATCCAAAAAGCTCTGATTCCATCAGGCTCTCCGGGAGAGCGGAACAGTTCAGGCACACGTAAGGTTTGTCTTGGCGCTCCCCACTCTGGACGATCGCCTGGGCCACCAGCTCTTTTCCAACCCCACTTTCACCCCGGATCACGACGCTGGCGTTGCTGCCCGCGACCGCCTCGATCGCCTGGTACACCTTGCGCATGGGCTCGCTGCCGCCGATCAGGCCACAGAAGGCCGCGCGGTTTTCGACCTGATCCAGCAACCATCGGCCTTGGGACTGCAAGGCGCGATTCTCCATGGTTTGCAGCAGCACGGTTCGCAGTTGCTCGCCATCAACCGGCTTGAGGAAGAAATGGTCTGCACCCGCCTGACTGGCCTGCAGGGGGAATTCGCTGCCCGTCGAAGCGGTAATCGCCACCATGATCAGGTCATCCCTCAGGCGGCGCATCTCCTGCAGCACTTCGATGCCGTCGGCTGCGCCATCCCCGATGCTTTCCAGATCCAGGACAATTCCATGGACGTCGGGATCGTCAATCAGGGTCTTAATTTGTGATTCCGTGCTGGCCAAGGTGGCGCGGAAGTTTGGCGCCAGCGCCCGGCGCATGTCCCGAAACATCTCCTCATCCAGGGTCACGATAGCGACCGAATAGCGCTCGGCGGGAGTATGGTCGCTGGCAGCTGGCAAACCCATAGGAGGTCGGAATCAGCGCCTGATTATACGATAGGGTGGTTCTTGGGGAAGATGCTTATGGTCCTTGAGGAGCAATCCGCAGAGCGGGCGAGCCGCGGTGGCCAGATTGGCAGTTGACAAAAGCTATAAAACGAAAGTATAAGTAATGGTTCGTAATATTACACTGAAAGTTGGCAGTTCCAGCACCCGGACCTTCGCGGGGTCCGACCAGGCTGCTTGCGAAAATTCGGGTTTAGTGTCCAGGAGCCTCGCCATGCCCATCCGTTTCTCTCGCCTGCAAATTCCCTCGGCCCTCCTTCTTCTTCTACCCCTTACCGTTGTCACGCCGGTGTGGGCCCAGTTTACGACGGCACGGCTCAGTGGAATGGTCAGTGATCCGTCAGAAGCAGTTGTGGTGGGAGCGACCGTTACCGTTCAAGATCTAGGAACGGGATATACCCAGACCACAAAGAGTGGGTCTGCCGGGCAGTATCTCTTTCCCAGCCTGCCGGTAGGCACTTACCAGATCACGGTTTCAATGACTGGGTACACCACGTATGTTCAGAAGGGTATTGTGCTGTCCGTCGATCAGGCGGCCAGCCAAAACGTTCGACTGCAAGTGGGCTCGGTTGCGCAACAGGTTGTTGTGACGGCAGATTCGGCGATGGTCACCACTGACTCTGCCACGGTCGGTCAGCTGATCGATCAAAGGGAAATCAGCCAAATACCGTTGAACGGCCGCAACGTACAGCAGTTGGTCTTTGTTGCGCCGGGAACCACCGACGTGACCGCGAGCTATTGCGCTGCCAACTGCGAGGGCGGCGTCTTTCCCACCGAGCAGTACGCTAAAGTGAACGGGGGAGGCGTTAACGGGGTCAATTACCTGCTGGATGGTGTCGATGCTAACGATACCTACATCAATGCCAACGTGCCTTTCCCCAATCCTGACGCCCTCGAGGAATTTAATCTGGTCACAGGCAATATGAGCGCCGCTTACGGAAACGCGATCGGTGGCGTGGTGAACGTCGTCACAAAATCGGGCACAGACCAGATTCACGGGGATGTATTTGAATTTCTGCGAAACTCCGCGCTGGATGCCAGCAATTACTTTTCCGGGGGACTTGTCAATCCGCTTAAGCAGAATCAATTCGGAGTGAGTATCGGCGGTCCTATTATCAAGAACCGCCTATTTTATTTCGGGAGCTACCAGGGGACACGCTTCCGCACCGCCCAGAACGGCCAGATTGCCTCAGTTCCGAATGCGACCGAACGGACTGGAGATTTCGGCGATCTCTGCACGAATTTTGGAGGCGCCTTCGATATCAATGGGAATTGCACAGGGGGGACAGGAACCACTCAACTGATCAATCCGGCTACGGGGGCGAATTATCCCAACAATAAAATTCCTGTGAGCCCCGTCGCCACGTTCATTCTGAATCAGATCCCGCTTCCTAGCCCGAACACCTTCGACGTGCTTAACTTTAACGGTGGGTCGGATGCTCAGAACACCGATGAATACTTAGCCAAGGTGGACTTCAACTTCGGGAAGCATCATCTGAGCGGTCATTACTTTCAGGAGAATTATACGAACCCGGTCTTTATTCCACCTTCCACGAACCTTCTGCAACTCCGAGGCGATGCCGAACATCTGGTTCTCAAGAACATCAGCGTTGTCGATATCTATACCATTTCCCATACCTTCCTATTGAGCAGCTACTTCGGCTATAACAGCGAGAATGGCAGGACCTTTTCCTCGGCTCCCTTCAGTATGGCCGATGCAGGCGTGAAGATGGCAGTGCCGCAAAACCTAGGAGGGGGTAATGCAGCAGTCCTAAATGTGACAGTCGGCGGGGACTTCACTCTGCAGGGCGTGCCCTATGGGATCTGGAATCGCGGCGATCAATCGTTGCGTGAAGTTGCCACCTGGATGCATGGAAAGCATGAAGTGCAGTTTGGGGGCGAGATTCTTCGAGTCCGCCTGCCCATGGGAAATCAGTACCAGGAAAGCGGAGTTTTCGACTTTGAGAATCTGACCGGCAGTCCCCTGGCAGACTTCGAGCTGGGCGCTGTGACCTCGTTTACGCAAGGCGGGGGACTTTTCCTGAATGTTACTGGATATAGAGAAAGCCTCTTCGTTCAAGACAGCTGGAAAGCTACCCCCCGGCTTCTGTTAACCGCTGGACTGCGCTGGGATCCTTTCTTCCCCTACACCGACAGCCTAGGGCGAGTAGCCTGCTTTGTTCCGGGAGCACAGTCCCAGCGCTTCCCGACTGCTCCCGTGGGCATGCTGTTCGGCGGAAGCCATCACGATCCAGGATGCCCGGCCTCTTCCATTTATAACAATCCGAAAAACTTCGCACCGCGGCTGGGCTTCGCCTATCGGGTGACAAAAGATGGCAACACGAGTATTCGCGGCGGAGCCGGCTATTATTACGAGGCTCCAAACACGGTGTCCTTCGAGGATGTGGTAGGCGTCCCTCCGTTTGCTCCTATTGTCAACGTGGGCACCAGCGGATGTACCCCTACTAACCCATGCAACCCTGCTGTTCCCTGGGTTGACGTTGCCGATCCGTACGGAACCTCGGGAGGAGTGACGAATCCGTTTCCTGGGCAGTTTGGTCCGATCAATCCAACTGCCAGTACTGCAGTTTTCCCCAACGGTGGTATCTCTTTCAGTCAGATATTCGACCGCCGCTTCCGCTTGCCCATGGTGCTGTCCTGGAACTTGACTATAGAGCAAGGATTCAAAAAGGACTGGATGTTGCGCGTTGCCTATGTGGGCAACAGCGGACACCATCTCAGCGGCACGGGCGACCAGGAAAACGGCCTGCTGCAATTGAACCCCAATATCAACGGGCAGCCAGTTTATCCCAACTATGGTTCGATCGCTTCCATCAATTCCGGAGTCAATAGCAATTACAATGCCGCGCAGATTACGCTCACGAAGCGCATGACGCATGGCTTTTCTTTTCTTACAAACTTTACATGGGCCAAGGAGTTGGATGATTTCGCCCCAATCGGGGGGTCAACCTATTTAACCAATAGCTGCAGTTGCGGGCGCTGGTTCGATTACGGCCCCTCGGATGACGATCTCTCTAAAACTTTCAAAATCAATGGCGAATATATGGTTCCGCATGTCAGTCTGCCCAAGGGGGTCGACAAGATTGTGAACGGATGGGAACTTTCCGCCACCGCCGACTGGCAGACAGGATTTCCGTTCTCCATCTTCAGTGGCGCCGACAATTCTCAGAGCGGAATGTTAGGGGATCGCGCCGATCTTGCCGTATCCAGTATTCAGCAAGCCGTCCTGGGTAGTGGCCGTTCCCATACTGCCGAAGTGGCGGAATGGTTTAACACGAGTGCATTTGTGCCGAACGCAATCGGAACCTTCGGCAATACGGGAAAGAACATTCTTCGCGGACCAAGATTCTTCGATACCGATCTGGCTGTGGTTAAGAATGCCAAGATCACTGAGCGGCTCTCGCTTGAATTCAGAGCCGAATTCTTCAACGCATTCAACAATGTCAATTTTGGAAATCCGGACAATAACCTCGCCGATATCGGCAGCACCTATGGACAGATTACCGGAATGGCGGGGGCGTCATCCTCCAATACCTATGGAACGGCCCAGCCCAGAATCATTCAATTTGGACTGAAGCTGGGATTCTGAGCATGGCCGACGCGATATTTTGATAACGATCTTTTCACGAGCAGCTTCGGATACCCTTTGGCTGTGCGCGCGCCGCGACAGATTCAGTTCGCGCTGAAGTTTTATTTCTGATCGCAGTCCGCGATAGAGTCGGGACCGCGGGGTTTCTCGAGAACTGGGGAGCGGGCGTGACTCCTCCCTGACCTACCGCGAAGGAGCCTCAGCCTCGATCAACTTCTGAATTGGAGGCGCCAGCATTACCAGCAGGTTGGCTCTGGGCTTCATCGACCGGTCTA
>Ga0187819_10001745_pt1 | contig 11293 bp, 13 predicted proteins | sample NC_wetland_sal_i_15_FD_132411 | JGI IMG/M metagenome (GOLD analysis project Ga0187819, IMG submission 132411) | Wetland sediment microbial communities from Neuse River Estuary, North Carolina, USA - SO4_4 | ecosystem: Environmental > Aquatic > Freshwater > Wetlands > Sediment | place: USA... | reverse complement strand
GGATCAGATGCTCCTCGACGGTCCGCACAAGGACCTGCGGCGCGCCCGGTCGGCGGCGGTCAACATCGTGCCGACCACGACCGGCGCGGCCCGGGCCACCGGCGAGGTCATCCCGGCCGTGGCCGGGAGGCTGGACGGTGTGGCCCTTCGCGTCCCGGTGGAGGACGGCTCGCTGACCGACCTCGCCGTGGTACTCAGCCAGGACGTCACCGCCGAGGAGGTGAACCGGGCGTTCGCCACCGCGGCGTTCGACCCGAAGAGCCCGCTGGGCGGCATCCTGCGCTACAGCACCGATCCCATCGTCTCCCGCGACATCATCGGCGACGCCGCGTCGTGCGTGTTCGACTCGGGCCTGACCCAGGCGGCCGGGCGGCTGGCCAAGGTGTTCGGCTGGTACGACAACGAGTGGGGTTACACCTCCCGGCTGGCCGACCTGGCTGCTCTGGTCGGCGGGCAGCTGTAGCTGTCATCCGGCTAACGCCAGCGGGGCCGCCCCCGGGGGGGCGGCCCCGCTGGTGCTGTGAGCGGGAGGGTCAGCGGACCTCGATCCGGCGGCCGGTGATCGTGTCCGGGATGATGCGCACGTAAACCTCACGGTCACCGCCGGGCCATGGCCACAGCGTGGTGTCGCGCCGGATGTTCTGGAGCTCGGCCGGGTGCGCGACGCGGTGCGCCATGCCGCGCACCAGGACGCTCCAGCCCTGGCAGAGCGCCTCGTCGATGTGATCCACCTCGAACGCGACCTGCTCGTCCCCGTGGCCGTCGATCATGGTGCCCTCACCCGTCCTGATGACGATGGTGCCCGCCACCACGGCGAAGTTGACCGGAAGGACGACCGGACCCGAGGTCGTGCTGAACCCGATCCGGCCGATGCCGCCCGCCGCGATCAGCCGATGGCACTCGACCGGCATGAGCTTGGTCATCAGGGGAGGGTCGGCCATGCGGCCGTATCCGGGCGGCAGGTGAGACCCCGCGCCCAGCAGGGCGGCCGGCGTGGTCTGCAGCGCGGCAGCGAGCCGGCGCAACGCGGCGGCGTCAGGCCGGGCCGGGTACCGCTCCACGTACTCCAGGTACCGCAGGCTCATCCCGGCCCGGGCGGCCACCTGCGCCTTGCTCAGGTGGAGTTCGGTGCGTCGCTGCAGGACCCGCTTGCTGAGGTCACCAGGATCGGGTGGCGACGGCCACGCCCACTCGCTTCGCGGTGATTCGTCGTCCTCGTCCAGCCCCGCAGGCCTGCTGGGTATGTAGCTCACGCTCATCGGGATCACGGCGCCGCAAACGGGGCCCGGGGCGGCCGGCGCCGCTTCACCTCCTCGGTTCTCTCCGCTGTCAGGTGGGGCTTTCGCCCGCATACGGTCAGCCTCAGCGGGATGCAGCCCCGCGGCGAGTGGCCTCCGGCATCTCCGGGCGGGACGTTGGTCCATCAAACGGCGCCGCGCTTGGCCGTATCCCGCCGTGGTCCATGGTCCGGCTGGTGAGTGACTAAAGGCACTATCCGGGAGCGCACGGCGGCGTCAAGGCTGAACCGACCGAGACCAATACTGGGCGGTGATGTCCCATGATCGAGGTCAGCGCGGCGGCTCTGGCCGCTCACCCGTTCCTTCACGGCATGTCACGTGACCAGCTAGGCGTGCTCGCCGAAGCCGCCCGTGACGTCAGCTTCCCGGCCAGGCACCGGCTTTTCGAGGACGGCGGCAACGCCACCCGGTTCTGGCTGATCCAGTCCGGTCACGTATCGCTGGACCTGCACGTCCCGGGCGAGGGCCCGGTGGTCATCGAGACCATCGGCATGGGCGAACTGCTCGGCTGGTCTTGGCTGTTCCCGCCCTACAAGTGGGCCTTCGGCGCTGTGGCTGTCACCCCCGTGGAGGCCTTCGAGTTCGACGCGACGGCAGTACGGGAACTCTGCGCCGCCGATCCCCAGCTCGGGTACGAGCTCAACCAGCGGATCACCGGGGTCCTGGCCAAGCGGCTGCAGGCCACCCGGATCAGGCTGATCGCCCGGCTGGGCTACTCGGCGGTCGTGCACTGAGATACGGCAGTTTCCCTGGGGGCCAGGGTGACGGAATTCCCGCGATCTGATGGCTGAGGGCTCAGGGCCTTGAGGGTCCGTGACGTAGCGGGCACGCTTGGGAGGAGGCCGGGCGATGGCAACCAAGCCAGTTGTGGTGGGAGTAGACGGATCGGAAGACTCGCTGCTGGCCGCGGAGTGGGCCGCCCTGGAGGCGAACCGGCAGCGGCTGCCGCTCCGCATCGTGTCGGTGCCCGCGATGATGCCGCGGATACACTCCTCTCAGGTCCCCCCGGCTACGGTCGCCAGCGTGCTGCGCGACGCATCCGCGCGGGCCCTGAGGACGGCCGTCGCCCGAGCCGAGGAAGTCGCCCCCGGCCTGGCCATCGCCACCGATCTGCTGTCAGGCCCGCCGGCCCTGGCGGTGGCCGGCAGCGGCTCGGGCGCTGCCATGCTGGTGGTCGGCGCCCGCGGGGCAGGCGGGTTCGCGGCCATGATCCTCGGCTCGGTAGGCCGATACGCCGCCCTCCGCGCGACGTGCCCGGTGATCGTGGTCCGGCAGGCCAGCATGGCCGTCCACCGGGAGGTCGCCGTCGGCGTCCGCGATCCGCAGGACACCACCGAGGCGCTGACGTTTGCCTTCGAGGAGGCCACCGTGCGGCACGCCGACCTGGTGGTCGTCCACGCCTGTCACTGGTTCCCGTCCGCGCTGCGCGCCCCGGTCGATCCGGACGCGGTGGACACACCGCTTCGTCCCGAGCAGATCTCCGACGAAGCCTCCCGCAGCCTGTCGGCCAGCCTGAACCGATGGCGGGAGAAGTACCCTGACGTGCGGGTCCGGCACGACGTCATCCACGGCCATCCCGCCCGCGTCCTGGCGAACTACTCGGCCCGCGCCGACCTGGTCGTGATCGGCAGGCACGGCAGTCCGGGCATCGGCTCGATACAGCACGCGCTGCTCGACCACGCCCGCGGCCCGGTAGCCATCGTGCCCGTCAGCGACTAGTTCATCCCATCGTCGCACGGTGACCTGGACAGGCTGGGAGAGCCGCGCGACGATCATGTGACGGCACCGCCCGCCGTCACGCCGTCGCTGAGGATCGTCAGATGGAGCCCGAGCCTGGATCGGCGAGCCCGGAAGAGTATTCCCTTCTGGCTTCGTTCAGCGCGGGTGACTCTCCTTTCCGCAGGCAAGGGCTAGTGGCCAGGGCTGGTCCGTTCGCCGTGGTGGCGGTTGTGGCCGAGGCGAGCCTGGCGCTGCCGCCCGGCACCCGGGTCGGTACCGCGGTCATCGTCAGCCTGGTCCTGCTGGCCGCGGTGGCCCTGGCGTTCCTGCTGCCCTGGCGCCGGCTTCCCGCCTGGGCATCCGTGCTGGTCCCCCTGACCTGCACCGGATGGGCGCTGGCTCTCACCCTGGGCGGCGGCACCGTCTCGGGCGTGGGCCTGGTCCTGCTGATCCCGCTCATCTGGAGCGCCCTGTTCCACCGTCCATGGGAATCGGCCTGTGTCGTGGCCGCGATCGTGGCCGCCGAGATAGTCGTCTCGGTGGTCCAGTCGGCGCCGGACGCCGTCACGATCCGCCGTGCCCTGCTATGGGCGGCACTCGGCGGACTGCTCGCGGTGGCCACCCACGGCCTCCGGGACCGGATCCGCCGGTCCCAGCAGGCGACCGTCCGGCTGGAGCAACAGCTCACCGAGTTGAGGATCGTCGAGGACAGGGATCGCCTGGCCGCCGAACTCCAGGGCAGTGTCATCCAGCGGATCTTCGCGGCCGGACTGAAACTGCAGGGCGCCCTGTCCCTCACGCCCAGAGCCGATGTGCGGAGCCGGGTCGAGTCCTCGGTGGACGATCTCGACGACGCCATCCGCCTGCTCAGGCAGGCCATCTTCGGCCTGGAGAGCCGGCTGGACGACGCCGGCCTGCGGCAGCAGGTGCTGCGACTGTGCGCCGACCTGTCGCCGGTACCCGAGATCACATTCGCCGGGCCGGTGGACGATGCCCTGCCCGCCGGGGCAAGCGACCAGCTGCTCGACATGCTGCGGACGGCCCTCGGGCTGATCGGCCCGGATGCCGCGCAGACGTCGGTCGACCTGCGGGCCGACGACGCCCTGACCGTCGTCGTGACCGGAACCGGCCCGGACGGGCGCCCAGCCGACCGCGACGGGCACGAGCGGGACTTCTCCCCCTTGTGCGACAGGGCGAGCCAGGCCGGCATCGCGATCGACGTCGAGCCGGCCGAGGGTGGCACGCGGCTGGCCTGGAGCGTGCCGGTTCTGGATGGCCCGCCGCCAGCCGATCGACGCTGAGCCCACTCGAGGCGACCCGGCATCGCGGCCCGCGCCCGCCACAGACGAAAGTCCCCCTTCGCAGCGGCTAAGGGCTCTGACTGCCGGGCCGAAGGCGCGCCACGCTGGGAACCGGAGTCCGGGATGCCACCCGGGAGCCACTGCTTCAGCGTCGGTCCAAGGAGAGCTCCGAATGAAGACAATCGATGACTTCGCGGTCACAGGCCAGCGGGTGCTGGTGCGTGATGACCTCAACGTGCCGCTCGACGGCACGCGCGTCACAGACGACGGCCGGATCCGGGGCGCCCTGCCGACCCTGACCACCCTGCTCGACCGCGACGCCAAGGTGATCATCTGCGCCCACCTCGGCCGCCCGGGGGGCAAGCCCGACCCGAAGTACTCGCTGGCTCCGGTCGCGGCCCGTCTCGGCGAACTGCTCGGCCGGCCCGTGGAGCTCGCCGCGGACATCACCGGCCCGTCCGCGCAGGCCGCCGTCTCGGCCCTGCAGCCCGGCGGCGTGGTCCTGCTGGAGAACCTGCGGTTCGATGCGAGGGAGACCAGCAAAGACGACACGCAGCGGGGCCTGTTCGCCGACGAGCTCGCCGCGCTGGCCGACCTGTACGTCTCGGACGGATTCGGCGTCGTGCACCGCAAGCAGGCCAGCGTTTACGACGTCGCCCTCCGCCTGCCGCACTGCGCCGGCTACCTGGTCCGGACCGAGGCCGCCGCACTGCGCCGACTGACCGCCGACATCCGGCGGCCCTATGTGGTGGTGCTCGGCGGCGCGAAGGTCGAGGACAAGCTCGACGCGGTCGACGACCTGATCAGCATGGCCGACCAGATCCTCATCGGCGGGGCCATGGCCTTCCCGTTCCTCGTCGCCCAGGGCCACAAGGTCGGGACGTCGCTGCTGGAGGCCGACCAGGTCGACCTGGCTCGCGGCTACCTGGACCGGGCCGCCCGGGAACGCGCGGAGATCGTGCTGCCGTCCGACTTCGTCGTGGCGGCCGGACTCGCCGCCGACGCGCCGCATGAGGTCGTGGCCGCCAACGCCATCCCGGCGGACCGGATGGGGCTGGACATCGGCCCGACGTCGGCCAGGCTGTTCGCCGCCAGCATCCGCGGGGCCGGGACGGTCTTCTGGAACGGCCCGATGGGTGTCTTCGAGCTGGCCCCGTACGCCAACGGCACCCGGACCGTCGCCTCGGCCATGACCAGCAGCGAGGCGTTCTCCTTGCTCGGGGGCGGCGACACCGGCGCGGCTATCCACGCCCTCGGCTTCCGCGACAGCGCGTTCGGCTACATCTCCACCGGCGGCGGCGCCAGCCTGGAGTTCGTCCAGGGCAGGACCCTGCCCGGCCTGGCCGTGCTGGAAGAGCCATGATCAAGTACGGCTTTCCTTGTCGCCTGATCGTGCTGCGGCACGGGCAGAGCGAATGGAACGCCGCCGGGCTGTTCGCCGGCTGGGCGAACGCTCACCTGACCGCACAGGGAGAGCTGCAGGCGGCCCAGGCCGGGGCGCTGCTCGCCGAGCACAACCTGCTTCCCGACCTCGTGCACACGTCCCTGCAGCGGCGTACGATCCGCACGGCCGACCTCGTGCTGGCGGCCGCGGACCGCGACTGGATCCCGGTACGCCGGACCTGGCGGCTCAACGGGCGGCACTACGGGGCGTTGCAGGGCAGGAACAAGGCCGAGGTGCTCGCGCAGTACGGCGAGCAGCAGTTCACGCTGTGGCGCCGCTCCTACGACGTACCGCCTCCGCCGCTCGATGAGGCGGCGATGTCTTCGCAGGCCGCCGATCCGCGCTATCGGGCCCTGCCGCCCGACGCGCTGCCGCGCGCCGAGTCGCTCGCGGACGTCTCGGCCCGGCTGCTGCCCTACTGGTACGACGCGATCGTCCCCGACCTGCGCTCCGGTGGATGCGTGCTCGTCGTCTCGCACGGCAACACGCTGCGGGCGCTGGTCAAGCACCTCGAGTCCGTCCCGGATGACCGGATCGCCGGGCTGGAGATCCCCACCGGTATCCCGCTGGTCTACCGGCTCACGCCTGATCTGCGTCCGGATGCGCTGGGCGGTCAGTACCTCGACCCGCACGCCGCCCGCGGCGGCGTCGAGACCACCACCGTACCGGTAAAGGGCAGACCCTGAGGAGGTCGCCATGAAGAACAGGCAAGTAGACGAGCAGCCGCGCATCGTAGTCGGCGTGGATGGCTTCGAATCGTCAAGGGCCGCGCTGCGCTGGGCCATCCACCAGGCAGAACTGACCGGAGCGGTGGTGGAGGCGGTGACCGCCTGGCACGTCCCGGCGGGCGCCGGCTGGGTGCCGGCCACCGACGCGCCCGACTACCAGGAGGACGCTCGCACCGTCCTCTGCGCGGCGATAACCGAGATGTGCACCCTCGACCCGGACGTCCAGGTCTGCCCGCGCGTGGTGGAAGGCCGCGCGGGGCAGGTGCTCGTGGACGCGGCCGAGGGAGCCGACCTGCTCGTGGTGGGCTCGCGGGGTCACAGCGGCCTGGCCGAGGCGATGCTCGGCTCGGTCGGCCAGTACTGCGTGCATCACGCGCCGTGCCCGGTCGTCATCATGCGCGGCAAGCATGAGGGTTAGGCCGGGGTTAGGCCGGCTAAGGCACGAGGACGAGCCGGGCCTTGGCCTGGCCGTGCAGCACCTCGCTGATCGCGGCGTTGACGTTGGCCAGCGGCCTGGTCTCGTAGATCACCCGGGTCCGGCCGGCGGCGTGCAGGCCGAAGACCTCGATCAGGTCGGCCCGGGGCGCGTTAGATCTGGGAGTCATGACGCGCCGGGACCTAAGTCCCACTTCTGGCCCTAAACCCGGCCGAACCAAGCCGCGATGCCGTCCGCCATCCAGGGCAGTTCGTAAACGGCAGCGTGCACCCCGGCCAGGGCGTGGCGCGACACGCGGTAGTGATGGCCGCACAGCAGCAGCTCCGTCTCATGCGGCCGGGCTGCGGTGGCAGGCATGACGACCAGGACGGCGGGCCGGCCCGGGCAGCAGCAGGCACGGTCGGCGGTGTCAGCCTCCGACGCGCCCGAACCGGCAGAGTCGTCTCTCACCCCGGCACGGGCGGTCCCGCCCGGTGTCATACCGCGGCGCGATCTCGCTCGCCGGTCCGGACCCGCAGAGCGCTGTCGACCGTGGTCACCCAGATCTTGCCGTCTCCGATCGTTTCGCTCCGCGCATGCTTGGCGATGGCGTCGACTATCGTCTCGGCATCGTCGTCGAGCACGACGAGGTCCAGCCGGACCTTCGGCAGCAGCGCCGTACGCTTGCTGGCGGGGATGGTAACGCTCATAGCGTCCGCTAGCCGACCGTACTGCTTCCCGAAGCCCCGGACGTCGGTCACGGTCAGCCCGCCGATCCGTTCGTCGATCAAGGCCGGGATCAGTTCGTCGAGTTTCTCCGGCCTTATGATGGCGGTGATCAATTTCACGGCCGTTCCGCCTTCCGCTTGAATTGCTTAATCCGGTACCGGCGAGATACCTGCCTGCCGGCGCCGCGGCATTACATGCTGCGCATACGGTGGAACTTGCGGATGTCATCCTTGCCCGCGAGCAGGGCCGCGCCGACCAGGGCAAGGCATCCGGCGGCCAGCGCCGTTCCCGCGATGTGCTTCATAGTCCAAGCCTTTCTCCTGCTCCGGGCGCAGCCTCCCGCGCCCGGACCGGGACAAGCAATCCCGAATGCAGACCAGAATTACCTCCGGCCCCTGGGATCCAATAGGGGCGAAGGGCCGTCCCCGGCCATGACGCAGGTCCCGTCTGGCCCTCCCTCCAGGCCAGCGCCCGGGATCCCAGCGCGGCACCGCCGGGCACCAACCCACGATGCCCGCACGGGGCGCGTGTGCCACCGGCCCCACTCAGAAGAGGACCTTTGCCTGGCCTTTCGGCTCTGGTTCCCGGGGTCGCGGCCAACTCGGCTGAGGCTATGACTGCATACACCCGCGACATTCCCGCGGCACGACCCGAGGCAGCGGGGCCGTCACCCGCGCGGTGGCTCGCACTGGCGGTGCTGTGCGTCTCGCTACTGATGGTGACGCTGGACAACACCGTCCTGAACGTCGTGCTGCCCACCCTGGTACGCGACCTGCACGCCACCACCACCGAACTGCAGTGGATCGTGGACGCCTACGTCATCGTCTTCGCCGGCCTGCTCCTGGTCATGGGCAGCCTGGCGGACCGGATCGGCCGTAAGCGCGTGTTCCTGATGGGCCTGATGGCCTTCGCCGCGGGCTCGACCTGGGCGGCGTTCTCCGGCTCGGTAAGCATGCTGATTGCCGCCCGGGCCAGCATGGGAATCGGCGGGGCCATGATGATGCCCTCGACGCTGGCGATCATCACCGACATGTTCCATGACCCGGCCGAACGGCAGCGCGCCATCGGTCTGTGGGCGGGCACCAGCGGGCTGGGCATCGCGCTCGGCCCGATGGTCGGCGGGCTGCTGCTGGCCCACTTCTGGTGGGGCTCGGTGTTCCTGGTCAACGTGCCGGTGGCCGTGCTGGGCGCGGCCTGCGCACTGCCGCTGATCCCCGATTCGAAGAACCCGGCCGCGCTGCGGCCGGACTTCGCGGGCGCGCTGCTGTCCATCGCGGGCCTGGGCCTGGTGCTGTGGTCGCTGATCGAGGCTCCGGTCCGCGGCTGGACCTCACCCTTCACGATCGCCGCGGGCGTCGCTGGGCTCGCGGTCCTGGCCGGTTTCGTGCTCTGGGAGCGGGCCAGCTCGCACCCGATGCTGAACCTTAACTTCTTCCGGCGCCGGAGGTTCTCCGCCGCGGTCGGTTCGGTCGGCCTGGCCACGTTCGGGCTGTTCGGCACGCTGTTCGTGATGACCCAGTATCTCCAGCTGAGCCTGGGCTACTCGCCGCTGCAGGCCGCGATCCGGGTGCTGCCCGCGGCCGGGGCCATCGCGGTCGTCGCCCCCCTGTCCACCATCCTGGTCCGCGCCGCCGGGACCAAGCTGACGGTGGCGTCCGGGCTGGCCGTCATCGCCGGCGGCTTGTGGCAGCTATCGATGACCTCGGCCACGACCACCTTTACCGGCATCCTGCCCGGCCTCATCCTGCTCGGCGTCGGCGCCGGGCTGACCATCCCTTCGGCGACCGAGTCGGTCATGGGCTCCCTGCCCAGCGGGCACACCGGCGTCGGCTCCGCGACCAACGGCGCGTTCCTGCAGACCGGCGGCGCGCTGGGGGTGGCCGTGATCGGCAGCCTGCTGAACACCCGCTACCAGGACCAGATAACCGGCGCGCTGGCGCCGTACATGGCGCACGTGCCGCACGCGGCCATGCAGATGATTCTCGGCTCGGTGGGCGGGGCGCTCGCGGTGGCCGACCACTACGGCGGCATCATCGGCGCGGAACTCGCTCACCTGGCCCGTTCGGCCTTCGTCAGCGGGATGGACCTGGGCCTGGCCACCGGGGCGGGCGTAGCCGCGGCCGGGTGCCTCATCGCCCTGCTCGCGCTGCCCTCCCGGGCGGCAGAGGAAGCTCGCCCGGAGACCGCGGAAGACGGGCCGGAACAGAGCTTACGATGCGGCGCCTCTGGCTGGGCACCGCGGCACGCGGGAGGTCTACGCGACCGGTACCGGCTGCTCCGGCGGCCGGGCGGTGGGCGGCGGGGACGGCGCGGGCGGCGGGGACGGCGGGGTGGACGAGGAGACCTGCGGCAGCCAGCGCAGCCACCGGGGCAGGTACCAGTTGTACCGGCCGAGCAGCTTCATCGTGGCGGGCAGCAGCAGGGCCCGGACAATGGTCGCGTCGAGGAGCACCGCCACGGCCAGGCCGACGCCCATCTCCTTGAGCTGCACCATCGACATGGTCGCGAAGGTGAGGAAGACGAAGACCATGATCACGGCGGCCGCGGTGACCACCCCGGCGCTGATCTTGATGCCGTGCGTCACCGCCTGGTCGGTCTCGCGGGTGCGGTCGTAGCTCTCCCTGATCCGGCTGAGGATGAACACGTGGTAGTCCATGGACAGCCCGAACAGCACCAGGAACAGGAACAGCGGCAGCCAGCTGGCAATGGAATGCGTGCTGGTGAAGCCGAACACCGACTGCCCCCAGCCCCACTGGAAGAGCGCGACGACGACCCCGTAGGCGGCGCCCACGGACAGCAGGTTGAGCACCACCGACGTGACCGGGATGACCAGGGACCGGAAGGAGATGAGCAGCAGGACGAAGGCCAGCAGCAGGACGAAGGCGAAGATCCAGCCCGAGCGCTGCCCCATGAGCGTGTTGAAGTCCACCGTGCTCGCCGTGAGCCCGCCCACCGCGACCGTGACGCCTGGCACCTGGCCCAGCGTGGCCGGGATGATCTTGTCCCGCAGGGTGGCGAGGGCGTTGACGGACGCCGTGTCCTCCCCGGTGCCGACCAGCGGTACCTGAATGATCGCGGCGGTGTGGGCGGGGTTGACGACGAACGTGATCGGCTGGTTCATCTGGCCGCTGGCCAGCGCGGCCCGCTCGAACGCCTGCCCGGCGGCGACCATCGCCGGCGAGGTGACGTCGGGCGCCTCGACCACCACGAGCGCCGGCGCGGGACCGCCGGGGAATACCTGCTGGATGCGGTTGTAGGTCTGCAGGGCGGCCGTGTTCTGCGGCAGGTCGCTGACGCCCGGTTCCGCGGTGTGCAGGCGCAGCACGGGCAGCGCGAGCACGACCAGGAGGCTGGCCGCGGCGCCGGCGGTCAGCGCCGGGTGGGCCAGGACCCGGTCGAGTATCACGGACCAGACCCGGCTCTGGCCGGCGGGCCGGCGCAGCTTGCTGAGCAGCGGCAGCTGGCCCCGGTCCACCCGGTCGCCGAGCAGGGCGAGCAGGGCCGGCAGCAGGGTCAGCGACCCGATGACGGCGGCGGCCACCACCAGCACCGCGGCCTGCGCCATCCCGTAGAAGACCTTGTTGCCGGTCAGGAACATGCCCGACATCGCCACCAGCACGGTCAGGCCGGAGATCAGCACCGAGCGGCCCGAGGTAGCG
>Ga0187819_10001744_pt1 | contig 11293 bp, 8 predicted proteins | sample NC_wetland_sal_i_15_FD_132411 | JGI IMG/M metagenome (GOLD analysis project Ga0187819, IMG submission 132411) | Wetland sediment microbial communities from Neuse River Estuary, North Carolina, USA - SO4_4 | ecosystem: Environmental > Aquatic > Freshwater > Wetlands > Sediment | place: USA: North... | reverse complement strand
GATCCTCGATCTCTACGGTTGCGTGCGGCCGGTCAAGTACTATGCCGGCGTTCCGTCGCCCGTGAAGCATCCCGAGCGCATGCACCTCATCATCTTCCGCGAAAACACCGAGGACGTATACGCCGGGATTGAATGGGAACAGGGCACTCCGGAAGTTGCCACCCTGATCGAATTCCTCAACAAACAAATGCTGAAAGGCGGCAAGAAGCAGATCCGCCTCGACTCCGGCGTCGGCATCAAGCCGATTTCGGTCACCGGCACCAAGCGCCTGGTCCGCATGGCCATCATCCATGCGCTCGAAAACAAGCTGAAATCGGTCACTCTGGTCCACAAAGGCAATATCCAGAAGTTCACCGAAGGCGCGTTCCGCAAGTGGGGCTACGAACTCGCCACCCAGGAATTCCGCGACAAAGTGGTCACCGAGCGCGAGAGCTGGATCATCGACAACAAAGACAGGAACCCCAATCTTAGCGTCGAAGAGAATGCGAACCTGGTCGAACCCGGCCTGGAGTTCGCGCAAGACGAATTTCGCCAGGGAATCTACAAAGAAGTCAAAGCCTGTCTCGACTCCATCTACGCCACCCACGGCAAGGGTGCCTGGAAGAAGAAGCTGATGATCAACGACCGCATCGCCGATTCCATCTTCCAGCAGGTGGTCACGCGCGCCGATGAATACAGCGTGCTGGCCACGCCCAACCTGAACGGCGATTACATTTCCGACGCCTGCGCCGCCCAGGTCGGCGGCCTCGGCATTGCTCCCGGAGCGAATATCGGCGACGGCTATGCCATCTTCGAAGCCACGCATGGCACCGCCCCCAAGTATGCCGACAAAGATGTCATCAATCCCGGCTCCGTCATTCTTTCGGGCGTCATGATGTTTCGCTTCCTGGGATGGAAGGAAGCCGCCGATCTGATCGAGCGGAGTCTGGAGCGTACCATCGAACAGAAAAAAGTGACCTACGATTTCGAGCGTCTGATGGAAGGCGCAACCAAAGTGAAAACCAGCGAATTCGCCACCTGCATGATCGACAACATGACCGTAGCGGTAGCAGCCGACTAAGACTTAACCGTAGAGACGGTGCTTGCCCCGTCTCCGCCGCAAGAGACGCGGCAAACCGCGTCTCTACACCGAAATTACTAAATATTAAGAAAGGACAATTCATGCGCCATAAAGTAACGATTGTCGGTTCCGGAAACGTGGGAGCCACCACCGCTCACTGGATCTCAGCGAAAGAACTAGCCGATGTCGTTCTCATCGACATCATCGAAGGCGTCCCGCAAGGCAAGGGCCTCGACCTGCTCCAGGCCATGCCGGTCGAAAAACGCGATTCCACCATCATCGGCACCAACGATTATGCCGACACCGCCAACTCCGATATCGTCGTCATCACCGCCGGACTTCCACGCAAGCCCGGCATGAGCCGCGACGACCTTCTGAATACGAACTACAAGATCATGAGCGATGTAGTCGGCAAGGTGGTGAAGCACTCGCCGAACTGTTTTCTCATCATCGTCTCCAACCCGCTCGACGCCATGGCGCAGGCCGCCTACAAGCTCAGCGGATTCCCGCGCGAGCGTGTGATCGGCATGGCCGGCATTCTCGACTCCGCCCGCTTCCGCGCGTTTGTCGCGCTCGAACTCAAGGTCAGCGTCGAGAACGTAACCGCTTTTGTTCTCGGCGGACACGGCGACACCATGGTCCCGCTTCCCCGCTATTCCACCGTCGCCGGCATTCCCATCACCGAGTTGCTCGACCAGGCCACGATCGACCGCATCGTCAAGCGTACCCGCGACGGCGGCGCCGAGATCGTCAAGTATCTCAAGACCGGATCGGCGTACTACGCTCCGTCGGCTGCTGCCACCGAGATGGTCGAAGCCATCCTTAAAGACAAAAAGAAGATTCTCCCCTGCGCTGCGTACCTCAACGGAGAGTACGGCATCCACGGACTGTTCGTCGGAGTCCCGGTGAAGCTCGGCGCCAAGGGCATCGAGCAGATCATCGAGATCAAACTCACGCCGGAAGAGAAGGCGGCTCTCGACAAGAGCGCCGCGGCCGTGAAAGAACTCGTCGGTGTGATCAACGTCTAGGCAAAACCTTCTGTAGAGGCGGGGCTTGCCCCGTCTCTGCGGACATGGCGGACATCGGGCGGAGACGCGGCAAGCCGCGTCTCTACCGGTCCGTCTCTAGGCTGTGCACGGTATCGTCTCTGATTTCTCTTTCGTGATCGCCCCAGGCTCGCTATAGTGTCTGAGGCCGGCACACGATGGACTTCGATCAGCTCGAAATATTTTTGGAAGTGGCGCGCCTCTCCAGTTTCTCGCGCGCGGCGGAAAAGCGTTTTCGCACCCAGCCCGCTGTCTCCTCCCAGATTCGAGCGCTGGAAGAAGAGGTTGGCGCTCGTTTGCTCGACCGCTCCGGAGGCCGTGTCTCGCTCACCGCGTCCGGCAAATTGTTTTTCAAGTATGCCGAAGAGACCCTCGACCGCCGCAAGACCATCCTGACCGAGATCGCCGAGACGGAGCGCGTGCCCCGCGGCGAAATTGTCGTCGGAGCGAATGAAGGCACCTGCCTGCACATCCTGCCCGAGGTGTTCGCGCAATTCAAGCGCGACTATCCCAATGTTGCCGTGAGCATCAAGCGCTCCGACTACGCCCGGATTCTCGAGTCGATCCTCGAAAACGTGGTGGACTTCGGCGTGGTCTCGCTGCCGGTGAATGACAATCGGCTCGAGGCGCAAATGATACATCGCGACGAACTCGTCGTGATCGCGGCCCCGGGTCATGCGCTGGCGGCGAAGTCGAGTGTCACCTTGGCGGAGGTCTCGGTTTATCCGCTCGTTATGCCAAAACTGGGCCACACCCGCGACGCGCTCGATGACCTGTTCTATGACCATCACTTGAAGCCGAACCTGGCCATGGAACTCGATTCCAGCGAACTGCTGAAGCGTTTTGTGGCGGCCGATGTCGGCGTGGGCTTCATCGCCCGCTCGAATATCGAGGAGGACATCCGGGCCAAGGCGCTGGCGGCGATCACGCTCGCCGACGCGCAAATCCGCCGCGACCTCGCGCTCGTCTTTCGCAAAGACAAATCGCTCAGCCGCGCCGCCAAAGCCTTCATGGAGATCGCCGTCAAACAGAGGAATTTCTCGACGTCCGTGGCCGGAGCTGGGAAACGATCGAGATGAACCAGGTGGTGATGAGCCAGATTGTAATGAGGCGGGTCGCGCGTTTCGCGCTCTGCTGGTTGATGCTCACCTCAGTTGCCGCGGCCCAAAAGCGTCCCGCGAGCAAGGTTTCCCCGGCCAACGCCACCAAGCTCATCGCGCTGAAGGCCACGGGAACGGCGCGCTACACTGACAAGGAAATTCTTGCCGCCAGCGGCCTGCAATTGGGTCAGGATGCCGCTGATGGCGACTTCAAAGAAGCCGTGCGACGCCTGGGCGATTCCGGCTTGTTCGGCGACATCGCCTATTCGTATTCCTTCTCAAGTGGAGTGAAACTCGAACTGCAGCTCACCGATACCGACCCGAGCAAGCTGGTTCCCGCGCAATTTGCAAACTTTGTGTGGTTTACCGACGACGAACTGCGGACTGCCGTCGAGCGCCGCGTTCCCCTGTTCAAGCAGCTGTTGCCGCTCACGGGCAATCTTCCCGACCGGGTCTCGGAGGCGCTGCAAGCGGTCCTTAGCGAAAAGCGCCTTCCCGGACGGGTCAATTACCTGCGCGAGGGAGACGAGTCGGGCGGGCCGTTGCACGTTATCGAGTATCGGGTCGAGGAAGTCAGCATCCGAATTCGCGCTTTTGAATTCCCAGGCGCTTCGCCCGAGCAGGCGGCTCTGCTTGCAACCGCGGCGCGCCGCACCATTGGAGCAAGTTACGAACGGCCCGCTCTCGCCGCCGTTGCGAAATTCGACCTGCTGCCCGTATACCTGCAACGCGGATATTTGAAGGCCGCCTTCGGGCCGTCCAACGCGCGTGTTGTGCCCCACCCGTCTTCTGCCGAGGATGCCCAAGGATCAGTCGACGTTGAGGTGGATGCGATCGTGCCGGTGAAGCCGGGCAAGGTATATTCAATTGCCAGCGTCGACTGGAAGGGCAACTCTACCATCCAGACCAACGAAGTCGCGCCTCTCATCCATCTGCCGCCCGGCCAGCCCGCCGACGCGGTGCGCCTGCTCCGCGACATCGACGCCGTCGGCAAGCTCTACCGCAGCCGCGGCTATATGACGGCCCAAGTCAAGCCCGACGCCCGCTGCGACGACGAAAAAAGCACCGTGCACTACGACCTGAACGTCGTCGAAGGCGACCAATACAAGATGGGAGAGTTGGAGATCGCAGGCCTCGACACCCAGGCCAAAGCTCGCATGCAGGAAGCGTGGACTCTGAGCGAAGGCCAGCCCTACAACGCCGACTACCCCAAGAAGTTTCTGGACGATACCCGGCAACTCGTTCCCCGCGGCGTCCAGTGGGCGATCAGCATTCATGAATCGCTGGACGCGAAAGACAAGACCGTGGACGTGGAGATCCGTTTCCAGCAGCAGTAGCGCTGAGAACCGCGGATCCCAATAAGACTGAATATCCTTGGAACTTGAGGGGCTCACGAGCATCTTACAGTGACAGTGGAGTCTTTACTTTCGAAACATCACTTTGTTCACAGGAGATCAAAGCAGAATGAAAGCGAATCGGATTGCAACCGCGGTTCTTGGAATACAGCTGCTGGCCGGGCTCGGGGCGGTTCCGGCGTTAGCTGCCGATAACAGCCAGACCTTGACCGGCGAAGTGAGCGATGCCATGTGCGGGGCGAAACATGCAATGCCGGGCAATGCCGCGGAATGCACGCGCGCCTGCATCAAGCATGGATCGAAGTACGCGCTCGTGGTCGGGGACAAAGTCTACACCCTGGAGACCTCCGATAAAGCCGTGCTCGGCAAGCTGAACGATCTGGCGGGAGCGAAGGCAAAGGTCACCGGAAAAGTGGACGGCGACACCGTCAACGTAAAATCAGTGGCCGCGGGATCGTAGGCGGGGCGGCGGCAACCTAAAAAACTTGTCATCCTGAGCGAAGCGAAGGACCTGCTGTCTTGTGCAGTGATAGGAAAGCAGGTCATTCGCTTCGCTCAGGATGACAATCGCAACTTAAAGCGCAATAAAGAACCGGCGGGCAAGCCCGCCGGTTCTTGTTGTCGCCTGCAGTTCAGGTCAATTCTGGTTCGGATTATCGTCGCGCCGCTTCAGGGTCGGCCGATCGTCGTCGCTCTTGTCCGAGCCGTTGGAGGTCTTGTCGCTGGTGGAAGTGCGCCGCAGGCTGGGCTTGCTCCCATCCTTCTCTTCAATCACCTTGTGCCGGTTCTCGATGACGGCAAGTCGCCCCTTCACGTCGTCAAACTCCGACGTGGAAACGATGTACTGCGCTCGCGCCGGCAGGATGGTCGCGATTTCCTTCTGTGACGCCTCAATGCGGTCCGGCGTCTGTGGGTGCGAAGCAAAGGCCTTGGCGAGCGTGCCCGGCTTCTTCTTTTCTTTCGCCTGAAGTTTTTCAAAGAAGCTGACGAAAGCCTGCGGATCGTATCCCGTCTTGTACATGTATTGCAGGCCGAGGTAGTCCGCTTCCGCTTCGAAACTGCGCTGGAACTTCATGAACGTAAGCGGCAAGGCCAAGCCGCTGGCTTCGTAGATTCCGTAACCGATCCCGCCGCCGACGAAAATCAGCGGAATGGTGCCGATTTGCGCCCAATTCGCCCGCGTCTGCTGACGCATCCCGTGGCGCGCGCAAACGTGCGCAATCTCATGGGCCATCACCCCGGCCAGTTCCGCCTCTTCGTCCGCCGCCAGGATCAGGCCCGAGTTCACGTAGAAAAATCCACCGGGGAGCGCGAACGCGTTCACCTCGTCCGAGTCGATCACTTTGATGGTAAACGGCACCTGCGCGTCGGAATTGCGCACCAGATTCTGACCGATACGGTTGACGTACTCGGTCACCACCGGGTCCTGAACGAGTTTCACACTCTGCTCGACCTGCATCGCATATTGCTGACCCATCTTGATCTCGGTTTCGAGCGAGTACCAGTTGCCCAAGCCACGCCCGCCCACCTTGCGGTTGCCGATGGCGTCCACGTCTTTCTCACTGCCGTCGTGCTTTACCTTACTGTCGTCAGGCTCCTGAATGGGAGGTGGCTCGGTGGAGTTGGAGTCGCCACTGCTCGCAGAGGAGTCCGCAGGCGGAGCCGGAGCCGGATTAGGGGATGCAGTAGGATTCTGCGGCTGAGCCGGCGTCGAGCCCGTCGTTGAACTGTCTGTGGGCTGTGTGTTCTGCGGCTGGGCCGTCTGGTCTTGGGATGATGTCTGCGGCTGCGAGGCTGGCTGCGACGCTTGCGGCTGCGGGTTGGGACTCTGGGAGGATTGACTCTGCGCCAGCGCGGGCACCGCAATCAGCGCGAATAAACTCAGGGAAATCAGCACTTTACGGAAGTTCATTTGAGCACCCCGTGGAAGCTCAGTCGGCTGAGACGATTATACCCCCGAATAGCAAGGCGAGCTCGACGGAGTTTCCCACCTATTTGGACGCAGTCTCAAGCTGGAAAGTTACCCGTTATTTTCACGGAAAGCGGCCTGGAGTTGTTCTCCCGTGCCGACCGTGCAGGTTGTGTCTTGAATTCGGCGCTCAGGTTCCCCTCGTCTCTCGCTGACCAAACTGCTACGGTTCGGAGGAACGGCTCGCGACCGGCATGGGCGCGTCGCCCTTCGCATTACGCCACAGGATCGCATTCAGCTTCCTGGCATCGACTGCATCGGGCCGGGAAAAATTCATCTGCGACGATTCCTTCGCTCCGGCTGCTTTTTTTTCGTTCATCTGATAGATCAGCCCGCTGCGCAGATTCTTGTCGTCCGCCTGATACGGCGGCTGCGTTCCGGGGCCTGCTAACAGCGGCGCCATGAGCGGCGCGTGCGCGTCGAACAGGTTCATCGGGGGAAGTCCGAGCAGAGCTTCCATGGTGTGGATCATGCTCACGGTTGTGTAAAAGTTATGCTCGACAAACGGCTGCGGCGCGCTTGGCGCGTACTTGCTGATGACGAACGCAATGGAGCGATGGGCGTCGACGTGGTCGGCGCCATCCTGCGCATCATCTTCGACTACGAAGATGGCGGTGTCGTCCCAGTAGGAGCTGTGGGAGACGGTATCGACGACGCGGCCGAGCGCCAGATCATTGTCGGCGACCGAGGCCTGCGGCGTGGGCTTGCCGGGACGCGTGCCTCCAGTGTGATCGTCGGGCAGATAGAGAAGCGTGAACTGGGGAAGCTCCTTCGCCGTCCCCTTCGCCTTCACGAACTCATCGAACTCGCGCAGGAATTCGTCGGCGCGGAGCTGGTCGGGATAGTCGGTATTGAAGTCGGGGAATTGCGGGTCGTAGTGGTCACGCAGGGCGGCTTTGGTCGGGCGCATGCGCTTCATCTGCGGAATCGCCCAAGGCCACGGACTCGGCCCTCCGCGCGGGTTGCCGACATTCGCAGGCAATGGATCGCCTTTCTTGATTTCGGCTACGGGACAGGTCGCAGACGAGGGAGACAGCGTTCCCTCTTTCGGCGACCCCATCGCCATCTTCGGCGCATTCGTATTCTTGCACCACACGGCGGCGATAAATTCTCCATAAATGCGGTACGTGAGTTTGCCGCGGGCGAGGTTGTCCCAGAGGAAGCCGGTACCGGGATCGTCCACGTCGGGGATTCCCTGCTCCAGCGGAACTTCCTCGGCCACAGCGCCGCCGGAATCGTACGTGCGCTCCTTGCTGCGGTAGCCAATGGGCCAGGTCTTCTCGTTGTAGTCGCTCGTAGTGGAGGCGGTCGACCAGAGGTGGCCGTCGCCCGAAACTTCTCCGCTGTCGTAGAAGTTGTCGAGCACGCCGAACTGCAGCGCGAGCTTGTGCTCGTTCGGCGTGATGTCAGCGCCGTACATGGTGAGCGAAGGGTCGCCGTCGCCCGCGGGCAGGTCGCCGAGAATCTGATCGTAGGTGCGATTTTCTTTCAGCACGTAGATCACGTGACGGATGGGATTTGTTCCGCCCGCAAATTCAAACTTGCCAGGATCGGAGTGGAGAAGATTGTCTTCTTCAACCTGGCGCGTGTAGGCGGCGAGATTCTTGTCGATGTCGGCGAGGCTCAGGCGTTGGATGGAACCGCCAATCAAAGTGGGAATGTAGGGATGCTCTTTTCGCTTACGCTCACCTTTTAGCGTACCTTGCATGTTGTTGGGGCCGCTGCTTTCTCCTTTGGCTGTGGCGATGAGCAGATCGTTGCCGGAAACAGCAAGCGCGCTGGGATACCACTCGGTGGGGATGAAATCGGGTTCTACAAAGGGACGGCTGAGGGGGACCCCGATAGGCGCACCGGGAATATGTGGGCCGGTGCGTTCCCACGGGCTACTTGTCCGGAACACCGCAACTGCGTCGAGTGATCCGCTCGCCGCAAAAAGATACTTGCCATCGGGCGAGATCGCGAGGGCCTGCAGCACGCTGCCGCGGTGATGGCCCGCGGGCGAAATCGAGGTAACCCTCCCGGATCGCAGGTCGATCGTCGCGATTAAGTCAGCATTTGCAAGCGCGACATAGAGCTGTTCATCCGGACCGAAGATCATGGCCGTTGGATGCGGACTAAGTTGCTTCTCTCCGATTACGCTTCTTAGATCAATCCGTCGGCTCACTTCGAGTTTGGGCAGATCCAGCTCAACAATCGTGGGATCATTCCACAAACTGACCCAGGCCTTCGTTCCAACTTTGTTGGCAATCACCGTGTACGGATAGGCGCTTGGAATATAGCGGCTGCGGCTTAGGTCGAACGACTTTTCAATCTTCCCCGAGCTGACGTCTAGCAGCACCACATTGTCGGAAAGATTATTGGCAATGAGCAGACGGTCGCCCTTGGCGCCGGGCAGCACGGCGAATCCCGCAGGATACGGCAGTGCAGTTCCCGCGGGCGTTGTGCGCAAGCCGTACGCGACTTCTTTCCCTTCGGCGATGGGCTGGGGCGCGATCTTGATGAAGCGTTCGGGCGTGACTTGTCCGTCCACGAATTTGTAGACTGCGATGCCGTTGCCGGTGCTGGTTGGCTTTTCGCCGGTGGGATCGGTGATCGAGCCCATCGAAGCGTAAAGATGATTGCCGTCGCTCGAAAAAGCAAGGCCGATAAAGTAGCTTTGGCGGGTGGAATACTCGTCGCTCAGGCGGTCGTCGGGAAAGTCGTGGAGTTGATTATTGCTGAGATCGAGAATAGCGATCGACTGTCGCGCACCGGTTTCCTGCGTGCCGTATCCCTGGTTGAGCAGCGCGGCATAATGGCCGTCGGGGCTGAGGGCGATGGTCGCGGGAAAGCTGTTGGTGCGCGCAAGGTAGCCGGGGACAGGGAGTGTCAGGCTCTTGCTGGTCGGAAGATTGATGCGGCGCGAGCGGTCGGCGGCGCGTGCGACCACGAACACGATAAAAAACGAGGAAAGAGCGAGGAGAATGGCAACGGCGATCTTTTTCACGGGCGGAGGCCTCGGAAGGTTTGTACCATCCATACGGGGAACGAGGCAAACACGCGCCTCACCCTGTCAGCGGATCGCGAGCAAAACCCCAACGTACTGACGTACCTTGTTGACCAGCGCAGGCTCAGCTTTGGAGTGGAATGTCGCCTTCCGCCCAGCCCAATCCATGCTCTTCAACTGATCGACGAGAACGGCTCCCTCCACTTGGTCAACGACGATGCGCAAAGCGAATGGGTAGGGTTTGCGTTTGCTCGTGAGCGGACAAACCACGGCCAGCCCGCTGGCGCGGTTGTAGCGCTGATCGGTGAGCACCAATGCGGGGCGCCGCTTGGCTTGTTCGCGGCCAACTTGCGGGTCGAAATCCATTATTACGATATCGCCGGCTTCGGGAGCGTAAGAAGTCACCATGTCACCATTCGACAACTTCCTTCCCCACTTCCGCCCCGACCGCGATCTCGGTGTAGCGGTTCTCAGGCGTGATCTGGGAAACGAGTTGGGCGAGCGTGGGAATTTTGGATGCCCGGCGCACTTCGACGCGGCCTTGAGCAACGACTTCGATCTCCAGCACATCGCCTTCCTTCATCTTGGCTTCTTCAACCACGGGCTTCGGAATGCGTATGGCTAGACTATTGCCCCACTTGACCATTTGGGTGTTCATGAACTGAGGGCCTCTCCGGAATGATATACAGTGTAGCACAATGTATCTACATTGTAGATTATCGGAACGACCCTGGCGGCCCAGCGCCAACCGCCGATAACTATTTTGTCCCCACCAAGTGCACTTCCGACACCGGCGGCCCGGCCTGTGATTTCTTTATGCCAATCAACTCAACTGCTTTGGCGGCAATGTGTTCCGCGGACACTTCAAACTCTTTGATTAGCTCCCATGGGGCGCCGGAGTCGCCAAACCGGTCTTTCACTCCGATGGCGCCGGTGATGACCGGAATGCCGTAGAGGGCGGGCGACTGGGTGATGGCGCTGGCTACGGGCCAAGCGAGCGCGCCGATCTGGTGCTCTTCGGCGGTCAGCACGACGCCGGTATCGCGGGCGGCTCGCACGATGGCTTCGGTGTCGAGCGGTTTCAGGGTGTGCAGATTGAGGATGCGGGTTTCGTAGCCGAAGTCCTGCTTCAGGATCCAGGCGGCGCGCATGGCTTCGGGAACCATGGGGCCGCAGGCAGCGATGGTGAGGTCTTCACACTCGTCGCGGTATTCGGACTCGAGTTTCGTTTCGAAGGCTTCGATGAAGTTCGCGGCCTCGCGGCGCAGGCGAATCGCGTTCGCCTTGCCGAAGACGAACGGCGTCTTTTCGTGGGTCACGATTGGCGTCGCTTCGCGGGCGAAGCGGATGTACTTCGGGCCCACGTGCTTGAGCAGAAGGTAGTCGGTGGCTTTGCGGGTCTCGACAATATCGCAGGGGACGACCACGTTCATGTTGGGGAGTCCGCACATGGCGAAACAGTCTTCGAGCGCCTGATGGGTTGCGCCGTCGGGGCCGACGCTGACTCCGCCGTGGGCCCCGGCGATCAGGACGTTGAAATTACCGTAGCAGATCGAAGTACGAATCTGGTCGAGATTACGGGCGGCGGCAAAGGTCGCGTAAGTGCCGAAGACGGGGAGCTTCCCTTCTTTGGCCATTCCGGCGGCGGCCGATGTGGCGGATTGCTCGGCGATGCCCAGGCTGATCCAGCGCGCCTTGCGCTCGGGCTTGCCGGCGTAGAACTCGCTGATGGTGATGGAGCCGGAAATGTCGAGTCCGAAGCACACGACACGCGGAT
>Ga0187819_10001743_pt1 | contig 11294 bp, 7 predicted proteins | sample NC_wetland_sal_i_15_FD_132411 | JGI IMG/M metagenome (GOLD analysis project Ga0187819, IMG submission 132411) | Wetland sediment microbial communities from Neuse River Estuary, North Carolina, USA - SO4_4 | ecosystem: Environmental > Aquatic > Freshwater > Wetlands > Sediment | place: USA: North... | reverse complement strand
CACCTTTCACGATACTTATAACCTATATGGACAAGCTGTGATATAGCACAATAGTACCGGTCTTCTCAGGGTTTGAGAAGTCGATAACTCACAAAGGCCAGGTGCTTGCTATCCGGCGACCAGGAGGGTACATTCATTGTTCCCTGCCCTCCAAAAAGTTTCACAAGGACGCGCGGCTCGCCGCCTGCTGTGGGCATCAAGCGCAGCATGACGTCTTTATTGGGCGGATGTCCTTTCACGTGCTTATCGAACGACAAGAACACCAGCCATTTCCCATCGGGCGAGGGATGAGCAAACCAGTTCGAGTAATCGTCGTTCGTCACCTGCTCCTGCGCGGTTCCGTCCGTCTGCATGCGCCAAATCTGCATCCAGCCGGTGCGCTCCGAGTTGAAATAAATGTACTGGCCATCCGGCGAATAATCCGGACCGTCGTCCAGACCCGGGGCATCCGTCAGACGGCGTTCTTCCCCGCCCTCCACCGGAATCGTGTAGATATCGAAGTTGCCGCCCCTCTCCGCGCAATAGGCAAGCGTCTTGCCGTCCGGGGACCAGCCATGCCAGTAAGAAGGCCCGCGCTCGGTGACGCGGCGCGGCTTTCCGCCCAAAGCCGGCAACACGTAAATCAGCGAACTCTCGCCCGGCGAGTTGCTGACCGCCAGCCATTGGCCGTCCGGCGAAAACCCGTGATCGTTGTTGCAGTGGATTGCCTCACCTGTATCCACAAGGCGAGGCTCGCCACCCTCGATCGGCATGGTATAAACTCGTCCACTACTGTTGAAGAGCAGGAACTTTCCATCCCTAGACCAGTTGGGCGCCTCGAAGCGTTTTTCGGCGCGATAGACAACGTGCCGCTCACTCCCATCCACGGAAATGCTTTCCAGCCGGCTTTCCACCGGCCGATCGCGTTCGTCCGGCGGCTTGAACTCAAGCAGGCTCGCGTCCGAAATCACGGCTTCCTCCAAGGCTTCGGCATCGTGAGCGCACACAGCCAAGCCCACATATACAGGGTCGTGCAAAGGGACTTCGACGGTCCCGGCCAATTCCAAGGGGCCGCCGGCACGCGCCGCCCAGAACGAAAATGAGTTCCCCAGCCGGACCAGCCGAATGGTTTCCGGCATGGAGATTTTGGACTGGATCTCCTGCGTTTCGCCGCCTTCCGTGAGCCGGTATTGGAGGCTGGCAAGTCCACTGGCGTGCAGCACGACATCTGCGTAAGGCGAGTTGGGGGCGAGCTGCTGCCGAACCATCCATCCCGCCTTCTTATGTTCGTTCCCGCCAGGTTGTGGAAAACGCACCAAGGCCGTGAGCGTCAAGTCCCCTGACGCCTGCCGGTAGAGATAATGAAACGCATCCGTCTGGCCCCACATGTTGGCGCCGCCGCCCGTAATGCGGTATACACGCCGCGAGGCGTCGTAGCTTGCTGAACCGGCTCGCAACGGCCCGCCCACATCGGTCTCACGCTCGAGCTCGCCCCACGAGCCCGAGGACACAGCGACCATCGTCCCTAGAAAAGTGTAACCGCAGAGCGCGCCGAACCACCGCGCCGCTTTCCAACGTCGCGGAGGACCATGGCGGCCGAAAACGCCGGCCATGAAACGAGGGGATTCAATCATGACAAACCTCCTGGGTAATGCCCACGTGATGTTGAAAGGTAGATGAAATTCATGCAAGTTGCAAGCTTGTAAGACGCTGCAAGGTTAGAAGTAGAATTTAGCCGCAAGCTGGACGAGGCGTGGAGACGCGGCGCCGACCACTTGGCCGAAGGCCGTGCTACTGATATTTCCGTCAACCGCCGCCGCGCCGTAGAACTGCGCATGATTGAAGGCATTAAAGGCTTCCAGGCGAAGTTGCAGCGTCTTGGATTCTGTGACTCGCAGATCCTTCAGGAGCGCCAAATCGAAGTTGGCGATTCCCGGGCCGTAGAAGAAACGCCTGGCTGCGGTGCCCATCATCCCCAGCGGTGGAAGGCTGAACAGCATGGTATCAAAAGCCGGCTTGCCATTCCGAGGGTTGGTATTCACCCGAAGGTTGCGGGGTGTGAAATTGGGCGTATCCACGCCGTTATTATTGATTCCGTTGGGAATGGTGCCGAGCAGAGACGTATCGTTGTTGTTGTAAAGCGTCACGGGGAGTCCGGTGCTGAAGCGCGTGATGCTGGAGAGGGACCACCTTTCTGTCCAGCGGTTGCGGCGCCGCAACAGACGCTCAGCCGGCAGATTGTACTTGTAGCTGACGACGAAGTTGTGCCGCATATCGAATGCGGAAAGGGCCTTGCTCAAGTCTGGATAGAGCGGGTTCAGCGGCTCGGCAAGGCTGGACGAGTCATCGAGGGATTTGCTGTAGGTGTAACCCGCCATGACCTCGAGCGACTTGCTGTTGTGGCGAAGGCCTGCCTCCAGCGCCTGATAGTTGGAATTGGCAATAGTTTTCTGATAGGTGACCGCATCGAACTGGGCGCTGAAAGGCCCGCGTACCTGGACTATCTCACCATCGCTGCGCCTGAAGATCCCGCCTTCGTTGAAAGGGCCGCAGGTCGGCGTGCCCGGCATGACCTCATTTGGCTGGCTGACGCTCAGGCACAGGGCGGGATTGCCGGGATTGGCTGAGGCGAGAACGAGAAGGTGATGGGCCTCGGAGCCAACGTAGCTAAGACTAAATACCGTGTCGGGCCCCAACTCACGCTGGAGCGAGAGCGAATGGCTTTCTGCATACGGTGACACGTTGCCAGGGAAGAACGCGGGAACGCCGGTGATGGGCTCATACTTTGACCAGTCAACCGTAGTGTCGGGCTTCGCGGCCGAAGCTCCATAGGAGGCAATCGGCGAGGGGAAGGGCTGGCCGAGACTTTGGCCAGTCGCCGCCGCCAGGAAGGGCTCAGCGAACAAGGGTGAAGTGCTGCTGTTGTAGTCGTAGCCGTACGGCGGGTTGGCGCTCATAATGCTTGCCGAAAGTCCTTCGAAGGCTGTGTAAAAGATCCCGTACCCAGCGCGCAGGCTGGTTCTTCCTGGTCCTAGGATCTTGCCTAACCAGCCTTTTCGGAAGTTTGGCGAGTAAGCGAGTCCAAAGCGAGGAGCGAAGTTGGAATACTTAGGCGGGGCAAGGGTGCGGGCGATCCCGTGATCACCCGGAAAAACCAGTCCTTCCGGCGCGCCTGGGAAAACGGCGGACTGTTGGCCTGGGACAAGGGTTTGAAGCTGGTTGTATTTTTCGTACCAAGGTGGAAGCACATCCCAGCGCAAACCGTAATTCAGGGTCAGGCTCGGCTTCGCTCGCCAGCTATCCTGCCCATACAACCCGAGGTATTTATTCCGAAGATAAAAGCTCGCCGAATCTCCTTGCCGGTAAAAGCTGGCAACCCCCAAGAGAAAGTCTGCGAAGTCTGACCCGGTCTCGCTTCCTGTGAATTGAAACGAGCCGTTGTAGACAGCGTCCGGATTGACGTTGATCTGGTCAAGGTGGAGTCCGCCCCCCATCTTCAACAGGTGCTTTCCAACAGCTTTGGAAAGGTTATTCGTCATCTGGAATAGATTGTTGGCCTGCTCGAGGCCGGTGGTGTCCACGCCAATGGTGAAGGAATTCAGCGCCACATTTTCAATACCTTCAATCTTGGGATCCAGGGGAACGATGCCAAGAGTGCCGGGGCCTTCCACGAAGCCTTGCTGGCTGAGCTTGGGGCCCACGCCTCCCACCGGCTCGCCCACTTGGTTGGCAAATCTCAAGTAGCTGAGGTGAAATTCGTTAACCATGTTCGAGCCCAACGTCTTTGTCCCGCCGAGACTCAAAAGCTGAGCGCGCCCAATTGACAAGGCGTTGAATCCGGGGACATTGGCTCCGCCTTGTGCCGTGGGGTAGGGGTTGTTCAGAAAATAGTTGTCGAGGGAATAGTAAGCAGAAAACGTTCCCGAAGGATTGACGGTATCGAGTCTCACCGCTCCTTTGTCGTCGCGAAGAGTTTCATCGAAGGCGGAGGTGGTGAAATAACTACTTCCCAGATTGGGTTGCGGGATGTACTTCAGCAACGCTTTGGCTGGGGCTGACCAGGCTCTCTGAGGGATTGTGGCGTTGGGAAATACGCACGCAGCCGAGCGATTGCAGCCAAAGAAATAGTAGGGTTCCCCTACAGACACGGGATAACCCAATTCTTGACCGAGCATATTAGCCCAATAGTCTCCGCTCACGGTTCCCTTCAAGACGCTGGAAAGGTCGGAGAGATTGCCGGCCCGGTCCTCCTGAGATGGGATCGCAATGAGACCGGAATCAACGCCTTGGGCCATGCGGGTGCCCTGATAATCGCCGAAGAAGAAAATCCGGTCGCGCATCAGAGGACCGCCTAAGGCGCCACCAAACTGGTTTTGGCGGAATTCCGCGCGCTGGGAGGAGAAGAAGTTCCGCGCGTCCAGACTCGTATTGCGCAGGAAATCGAACCCGTCGCCGTGGAGCCCGTTGCCGCCGGATTTCGTGACCACGATGACTTGGCCGCCGCTGTAATTACCGTGTTCCGCATCAAAGTTGTTGGTGAGCACTCGCAATTCTTGGATCGAATCGAGATTGGGAACGATGGCCGTACCCATGTTGACGCCTTCGCCCACATTGCTGCCATTCACCACAAATCCGTTGGCGGTTTCGCGCTGGCCGCTCACCGATAGGCTTCCCGGATCGAGGTCGCCGGATGGGGGTGTGCTGCTGACGCCGGACATCACCACAGCATTTGGCTGTTGCGAGCTGGTCGGTATGACCCCAGGCTGCAGAGCCAACAGATCCGTGAAACTCCGGCCGTTCAGCGGAACAGCAGTTATTTTGGTTCCGGTAACGGCCTCGCCCATCTGAGTGCTCGCCGTCTCGACGTGAACCCCCGCTTCGGACACAGTTAGAGTTTCCGTCTGGGCGCCCAGCTCCAACTTGGCGTCTACATGCAAGGCGGCAGTGGCGTCAAGGCTTATTCCCAATTGCCGATACGGTTTGAATCCGGGATGATGAATCTCGATATCATAATGACCTGGCGGCAGTACTGGGAAAAGATAGGAGCCATCGCTATTCGTCGTCGCGGTTTGTTTCACACCAGTTTCTGCGCAAAGCAGGGTCACAGCCACGCCAGGGATGACTGCGCCGCTGGGGTCGACAACTGTGCCGGAGAGGGCGCCCCCGGAGCTAGGGCAAAGTGCACAGGTCGAGGCTATTAGAGCCGCTATGGCGAGCCACAGACTTAGGGGCTTGTGATAGCTTAACGATGCAGGCGTTCGACCTCGCCATTTCATGAATCTCTCCCTCTCAGCCTCGCCAGAACCTTGCTCTTCGCAAGAGAGCTTCCTGCAAGTGAATTGCAATACGTTCCGACAGACAAGAAGTCCTAATCTAGACTCGAACTTACGTATTTCGCAACGACTCAAGTCTTTTTGGCAGTTTTGGAACGCCACCGTACTGAATTAACTGGGCGATATTGCGCCGAGAGGTGGCGGAAAATAGCGCACTGATGCAATTCCGTTGCAACTCTCCGTCGGAGCCCCCAATTGTGGAATCTCGTCAGGGCAGTGAGGGATCAGTTGCACGGTGAGACGGGATCAGATCGGCCGACCTGGCGGCGATCAAGGGACGGCAAGCCGTCCCCCTACTGCTGCGCCGACGCTGCGGGCGTGGGAGGCATTGTGAACTTCGCGTCATCGATGGGGACGTTCTGATGAATCTCGTCAACCTGAATGGTGAAGTGTCCGCCGGGGCGCGCGATGGTCCAGCGGAACGGGACCTTGATGCTATCGACGTCGCGATAGTCAGCATAATCAATCTGAGTGGGGTTGCGGCCGAGGGGTGTCTCGACATAGCGCACCAAGCGCACCAGCAAACCCGACTGTTGGCTGAAGTAGAGCCTCACGGGCGGCTGGCCCTGGCTAATGCCGAGGGCAAGGTAAGTTTCCTGGTCGCCGACCTTTTCCGGCCGTTCCACGCGAAGCTGGTTGAAGAGCTGTCTTAGCCGAAGGGCAAAGTGAAAGTCAGCATCCATCCTTGCGCCATAGACTTCCGGGCCGGCCATCTCGTGCGGAGGCCCGTGCGAGAAGCCTAGCCAGCCGGCGTGGCCATCGTAGGACGTGATGCTCTCGCCGTTCGGCATGTGCATCACGGACAGGCGCTTATCCGGAGCCTTGGCGAACACTTCGATAGGGAATTGGCGATCGCCAAACCCGGTGAGCGTGCCCTTCTCGACCCGGCTCGAGATCTTTTGGAGAGCGTCGGCGCCGCCCAGCGCCTGTACGTACTTGTCGATAATCTGATCTGCAGGCGGCATGGCGGTGGGATTCGAGGAGCCAGCATTCGTTGCCCCACGCGGCTCCGGTCTTGGTCCCTCCTCACCAATCAGGGGCGTTCCCACCGGGTCAGCCACGCCATGATGGCAGGAATAGCAGGTGACTTCGCGATGCCCGTTGAAGTTGTCTTTATTGATGGCGAACATCATCTGCATCATTTTCCGCGCCGTCTGCTTCGGCTTCTTATCGTCCTTATCAAACGCACGCTCGACGTGGCAGTGCTCGCATTCAACACCCAGCGAGGCCGACATGAACTGCATAGCCGGAATGATCTGATCGGAAGGAACACCTTTCAGAACCTGGATGTTCTTGTAGACCTCTTCCGCCGTTTTGTTTGCCGCCGGAACTGACTGCGCTGGCCCCCCCTGCCCGCGCGCCATCAGAACAACCAAAATGAGGGCCAATGCAAATCCTGCGGCAACAACTAACGCTCTCCCCGACCGGGTTTTCATTTGTGCTCCCTGTTTAGAAGGTAGGAACGAAGTATATCAAAAGTGATGTCATTCCCGCTAAAGCGGGAATCCAGCCCCCTCAAGACGTAGGGGTAAGGGTTGTCCTGCCCTCGTCCCCCGGCAACGGCGCGGACAGGGAGCGGCAAGCCGTCTCCCTACAAATTGTCGGGGCAGAGCCTGCCCAACCACGGTTCAGTCACTGCGGCCAAGCGATGCCAGTGCCTTGATACCCGCCCTTATCTCCTCGGCGGACCGGCCTGTGATGCGAATGAGCTTCCGACGAGACCTCCGCCCCGAGATAATCGTCACACATGCTTGCGGCAAACGCAATGAACGCGCGAAGAAAAAGACACAGGCTTGATTGGCCTCATCATCTTTCGGCGGGGCATGTAACTCGAGACGCAGTTCTCCACTCGAGTCATGGGTCAAGCGCTCGCGGGTGCTGCGGGGCTTGACCTTGAGCCAGAACGACACGCTTTCCGGATTCTGAGATTTCGGATTTTGCATCCTATTCCGCTGTTCCTTTAGCCCAGCCCTTCGGTTTTCAGCTTTCTGCTTTCTGCTTTCCCCCTTCTGCTTTCCGCCGACTGCCTACTGCCCACTGCCTACTGCCCACTTCCCTGCCCTCGGCCCGAAGATCGCGGTTCCCACCCGAATGATAGTTGCCCCCTCTTCAATCGCGACTTCAAAATCGTGGCTCATGCCCATCGAGAGCTCGTGCATGGAGACGTTGGCGATGTTCCTCGAGTTGATCATCTGCGCAAGTTCCCGAAGCCGCCGGAAATAAGGCCGAACCTCTTGCGGGTCTTCCAAGAAGGGAGGGATGACCATCAGGCCACGCACCTCGAGGGTGGCAAGTTGGCTGATCTGCTCCGCGAGTTGGATTATTTCCGCCTCCCCGACTCCTGCCTTGCTCTCCTCTCCGCCCAGATTGACTTCCAGAAGCACCGGCAATCGGCCACCCCCCGGAGCTGTGGCTTGGTCCAGCTTCTGCGCAAGCCGAAACGAATCCACGGAGTGCACCCAGTGGAACAGCTCCCTAGCGACCTTGGCTTTATTGGTCTGAAGGTGGCCCACCAAATGCCACGTGATGCTGAGATCCGAAAGCTCGGGGCGCTTGGCTTTGGCTTCCTGCACGCGATTCTCGCCAAAATCGCGCAGCCCAGCCTCATACGCCGCCCGGATACTCTCGGGCAGGAAGGTTTTTGAAATGGCTAGCAACTTCACGTTATCCGGCGCGCGTCCGCTGCGCCGGCAGGCCGCGGCGATTCGCTCCCGCACCCGCGTTATATTCTCCTTGATGCAAATCATGACAACTCTCGAGTCTCGATCAGTCACCTCATCTCTTCATGTATTATGTCACAGCTCCAGAGGGCTACAATTCCTTCTTGGTTTGCGGACGTATAGAATACCCGCAGTAACCTGCCAGAAGGTACCTTGTTCGCAGGCAACTCCGAATGGTACGATGCCTGTAATGAAACACGGTCTTTTCATCACACTGGAAGGAATAGACGGGACGGGAAAGAGCACGCAACTCCGTCTCCTCGTTCAGTACTTGAAGAAGCGCGGGCTCACGGTGCGCGCTACGCGCGAGCCGGGCGGCACGAAGGTGGGCGAGCGCATTCGGAACATCCTCTTAGACTCGACCACCACTCGCCTGGCTCCCCTGGCGGAGCTGGCTCTAATGTATGCAGCCCGCGCCCAGCACTTGCAGGAGGTAATCCGGCCGGCGCTGGCGAAGGGCCAGATCGTAGTGAGTGATCGCTATAATGATGCCTCGCTCGCTTACCAGGGATATGGACGAAAGTTGGGCGTGGCGACAGTCCGGGCCTTCGACCGCATCGTTTGTGCCGGCACTCAGCCCGACTTGACTCTGGTCCTCGATCTCGTTCCCCGTCTCTCCCTCCAACGCGCCCAAGGCCGCCAGTCAGAGCGGAAATCAAACCAGGAACGGTTTGAATTGCAGGGCATGCGCTTTCACAAGAGAGTCCGAACCGGCTACCTGGCTATCGCCCGCAAGGAGGCCCGCAGGGTGAAGGTCGTGCACGCCAGCGGGCCGGTGGCTGAAGTCCAAGCGGAGATTCGCAAGCTCGTTGACACTTTCCTGGCGCGGCGCCTGAACAGGCTTTCAAGGAAGTGACTGGCACGGCAGCTCCCCTCCTTGATAACTGAGCATGCCCCACATCTTTCGCTGGACGCCGCGAGGCCAAAATGACCCAACCGCCCTCTCCGTTGGAGTTTGTGTAATGACTGCCGCTTGGCGACCGAGGTGGGCTGCCCACTCACGGGTAGCGCAGACGTGCCGTCCTGTGGCATGTCTGCGCTATCGGCAGGAGGAGCTAAACGAGTGGCGCATACATCCCGACAAAAAGCGTCGGGGCGTATGTGCCACCCGCGGACACTGCGGGTGCTCGATATGCTGAGAATCCCCGAAGGGGATTCATATAGTAGCCGGGGGCAACGCCCCCGGAAACTCCCATTCCCCCGCCCCCGACCCTGAAAGGGCCGAAGAAAAACCGTTGTCGCCGCAGTGCCTTACTCCCCTGACCCGCGTCTGCGACCCCTGCAGGGTCGATCGGCGGGTGGGCACCCTTCCGGGGGCGTTGCCCCCGGCTACTGCCTGATGCCCTTTCAGGGCATCGTGCTTGGTTGACCAACGACCTCGCATCCACGAGGTCCCTCGTTATCTCGCACACTCACCCCCGGTGTCCAGCAAAAGATATAGGTAACGATCAAGCCTTGAGGAGAGGGCAAGATTTCAGACTATCTTAGGGTACCCGCAAGCATCTAAGTACGTAGGGGCAGGGCGCAATAAAGACTCTGGGGCGAGCAGCACGAACTGGAGGTTCGTCATGATAGTGAAAGTTTCGAGCAACAGGGTTCTCACTTGCGCAGTATGCTTCATAGTCGCCTTAGCGATGAGCCCAACAGGATTGTTGGATGCCCACCCGTACGGGATGGCTGCACTCGGGGCACAGAGTCCACCGCCGGCGCCGGGGCAGCCCCCACCTGCTCATTTGACGCCCCAACAGTTGCAGGAGTTAGTGGCGCCTATCGCCCTTTATCCGGACGCGCTGGTCGCGCAGATTCTTGCCGCTTCCGCCTATCCGACGCAGATTGTCGAGGCCGACCGCTTCCTTCAGCAGAATCCGAATTTAAAGGGCAAGGCGCTTGCCCAGGCGGTCGACCAGCAGGATTGGGACCCCAGCATCAAGGCTCTCACGCAATTTCCCACCGTACTCGCCAATATGGACAAGGACCTAGGGTGGACGTCCGAGCTGGGCGATGCGAATTACAATCAGCCGCAGGATGTCATGGATGCCATCCAGTACATGCGGCACCAAGCGGAGCAGGCGGGAAATCTGAATAGCACACCACAGCAGACGGTGACGAACCAAGGCGGCACGGTCGTGATCCAACCAGCGAATCCACAGATCGTTTATGTACCGGAATATGATCCAGCATATGTCTACGGATATCCGGTTCCCTTTTGGCCGGGCTTCTATCCCTGGTGGGGCGTTACGGGCCCGTTCATTTCGTTCGGCATTGGATTCAACCTTTGGCCGTTCTTTGGATTTGGCTGGGGTTGGCCCGCGTGGGGCTGTCACTGGGGCTTCGGCGGAGGGTTATTCTTTGGGGGCGGGCGCTATATGTTCCACAGCCACGCGTTTTACGATCGCAACGCCTATTTCCATGGTAATTTCCGGGGCTATGCGCCGTTCGCTCGCGGCGACCGCGGCTTGCGCGGGTTTGCCCCGTGGGAAGGGCGCTCCTTTGCCGGCAGCGCGCGAGCCGGCGGGCGCTTCGCTCCGTCTGCTGGATTTAGAGGTCGCTCCGCCCCGTCCGCAGGTTTCAGAGGCCCCTCCGCTCCGTCTATGCGATCCGGCGGTCGCTCCTTCTCTCCGTCCGTACGAAGTGGCCGCTACGGTGCCTTTGGCGGCATTAGCCGCGGGGGTTTCGCTCGAAGCTTTTCTGCGCGCGGCCGTTCCAGCTTTGGAGGGGACATGCGGGGCGGTGGTTTCCATGGCGGAGGCTTCCATGGTGGCGGCATGCGGGGCGGTGGCCGCCGCTGATCACCTATTGCAGGGCTGACCTTATGTAGCGCTGACCTTTAGGTCAGCACGGCAGCGACCTTCAGGTCAACACGATTCGTGCCGACCTAAAGGTCGGCGCTACATCGCGGCGAGCCCGCCTCTGAGAGATCGCTGACGGAGGCGTCAAGCCGCTTCTACACAGGAGGAGAAGGATGTTATGTTTTGCGAAAAGCGCGATTTCGAAGCCGTAACCGGTGGCGGTATTGCCAAGGTTGTCGCCTTGGCGATTCTCGGTGCCGGGATGGCATGTTATCCGGCTCCCGCGGCCGCTCAACAGCCAGGCCAAAGGACTTTTCCGACCGCGTCGGAGGCAGCTAAAGCGTTAGTCGCGGCCCTCCAGGCGAATGACGAGGCGGCCTTGCTGAGTATTCTCGGGCCCGAAGGAAAAGAGATAATCTCTTCTGGAGACCCGGTCGAAGACAAAAGCAACCGGGAAGAGTTCGTTCAGAAAT
>Ga0187819_10001742_pt1 | contig 11297 bp, 9 predicted proteins | sample NC_wetland_sal_i_15_FD_132411 | JGI IMG/M metagenome (GOLD analysis project Ga0187819, IMG submission 132411) | Wetland sediment microbial communities from Neuse River Estuary, North Carolina, USA - SO4_4 | ecosystem: Environmental > Aquatic > Freshwater > Wetlands > Sediment | place: USA: North... | reverse complement strand
GGATTAGGGTCATTGCCACTAGAACAAGCGCTTTGACGCGCATAAATTCCTCCTAAATTTTGTCAGCAAACATTAATTTCGTCAGCAAATGCTCGAAAATTTTGACCATCAGACATCCGAGACTGGGGAATGCCCTTGCCAGGGGGACGGCAAAAGGGGAGAGCGGGCTTCCCACAACCAACTATCCGGACGCCTAAAAAAATGTCGGCACATTGTGGGCCAGCGTCGAACGCCTGTCAAGATGAAAGATTTTGCATCTCTTACCGCTTAGAAGGTCCGAGTACCACAGCAATGACTATTCCTGCGTAACTGTTATCATCCTTCCGCACATGCATCCTATCGTCCTCAGTCTTCTTCTGGGCCTAACCGCCGCTGCGGCCAACGTCTTCGGCGGCGCCATTATCGTCCAGAAACACTGGGATCGCTCCTACCTCAGGTATTGCGTCGCCTTGGGCGCGGGATTCATGCTGGCCACGGCCATCGTCGAAGTGTTTCCTGCGGCCCTCGAATTGCGCGGCAAGAGCGCGGCGTTTCTCGTTCTCGTGGGCTACTTGATTATTCACTTCTTCGAGCACACGGTAACCACTCACTTCCATTTCGGAGAGGAGACTCACAAAGACCAATTCGTTCACACCCACAAGGGATATTCGATTCTCCTCGGCTTGATCATTCATACTTTTTTCGATGGCATCGCCATTGCTTCCGGCTTTCTGGTTTCCAATTGGCTGGGATGGATCATTTTCCTGGCTATTTTTCTGCATAAGATTCCTGAAGGGTTCACCATCACTTCGGTGATGCTGGCGAGCGGTCAGAGCCGCCGCGTGGCGTGGGGCGCGTCCGTGGTGCTGGGCGCTGCAACCTTTGCGGGAGTGGCCACCATGGCCGTGTTCCAGCACGAAGTCGGCTTTGGACTGCCGCTATCGGCGGGAGTGACGATTTACGTCGCCGCCTCCGACCTCATACCGGAGGTTAACCGCGAGCCGGGAGCAAAAATGGCTCTGGTCGTTTTTCTGGGAGTTGGGCTGCTATTTTTGTTGGATCGCTTTGCCCACGTGCATTAGTTTCTACTCGACCGAGTGCTTCGCCGTGTAGCCTTCGCGCGCGATCACCAGATACTTCACATCTTTCCCCTTCTGATCCCTAATCTTGAGAGAACCTCCCTCCGGCGCGATCACCTCGACTTTCAGCTTGCGGTAGGTGCCGTCGAGCTTGGGGTTGGTGGGATGATAAGCAATGCTGTACTGATTGCGGATATCACCGCCTATCTGGTGAAAAATCTCGGGGAATTCCGCCTGAAACCGCGGAAAGTAGGCACGCCCCCCGGTCAACTTGGCAAAAGTATTCATCTCATTGTCCGCCTGCAGATAATCCATCTGCCCCACCGGGATACCCATGCCATGCGGCGCCGCCATGCCCCGCGCTTCGAAATATTCTCTGATCGCCCACCCCACGCTGATGGGGAAAATCGTTACATCCTTGGTAGTTTTGATTTTCTTCGTAATCTGGTCGAGGTTAAGTTTGCTGAACGTGTCCACGCCGGTAGTAACCAGAATAATGTACTTGTGCCCTTCGATTCGGTCCACGCGATCCAGCGTGTCATAAAGCGCGTCGAAGAGATTGGTTTCCGAAAAGCCCGGAATCCGCAACGTGTTCAGGGCCCCATAAGCCTCTTGCTTGTTCTGCGTGAAGTCCGCCAGGATGTAGTCCTTCATGTCGTAAGAAATCACTGCCAGCCAGTCGTCCTTTTTCAGGGTGCTCACGAAGGAATAGGACGCCTGCAGGATGTCATTCATGAAGAAGTAATCCCCAGAGGCGAATTCGACCAGCAGGACGGCGGTGATAGGCGCTTCGGAAATGGTGAAGTTGCTGATGGTTTGCGGCGTGCCATCTTCCGAAATACGGAAATTTTCCTTCTTCAGATTGGAGATGAACTGCCCATCTTTAGTCGTAACCATCACCGGCACTTCGACTACCGGGACGTCTATCCGAATGGAATAGTCCGGCATGCCCTCAATCTTCTTTGGCTTCTCCCTCGGCGGAGGCGGTGGAGGCTCGTCCTTTTTCTTGGGAATGGCGTAGGGCCCGACGTCGCTTTGAGGACCCCCTGCCGCATCTGGCGGTTCGGTCTGGCCTTTGGCCGGGGCGGAGGAACCCTGATCCTGGGCTGGGGACAAGGCCGTGAAGCTCCCCAGAACCAGAATCAATATTAATGGGATTGAGAAAATGTACCTTCGGGCCGGGGTAAAGCAAGAAAACATTTGATCTCCTCGGAAAACCTTATGCTAGTATAGACGCAGAGCTTCGCGATTGGGATGTTTTGCTTGGCTTTCACTGACCCTCTCCTTCCCGACAAATCGCGAACAAAGCGCGAAGTGTAATTTGTTTTTGAGGACCTGTTGGCGGTTCTCGGGGAAATGTGTGGGTGAATCCGTGGGTCAACCTGTAACGACGCGAGCCATTCTCGTCCCTGTTGTTGTCTGCTTTCTACTGTCTTTCGCAGCCCAAGCGCAGACTCCCAAGCCAGTCGAGACCATTCCGATTTCGCAAATCCACGCCGGAATGCGCGGCGTGGCCTACACCGTTTTTCAAGGCACAAAACCTGAATCCATGGACGTAGAGGTGCTTGGTGTCCTGCAAAATGCGAATGGGCCTAAGGGCGACGTGATCTTGATTCGCCTCGGAGGGAAGAAGGCGGAATACACCGGCGTCGTCGCCGGCATGAGTGGCAGTCCTGTGTACTTGAATGGGAAGCTGGCTGGGGCGGTCGCCTTCCGCATCGGCGAGTTTTCAAAAGAACCGATCGCCGGCGTCACTCCGATTGCCGAGATGCTTGAAATCAGCGCGCTCGACCGCAATCCAGCTTCGGCGCCTATCGAAGCCACCTCGGACGCGCGCACTCCGAACAAAACTGCGAGCCCGGGCACCGCAAATACACCCTCCCAAAATTCCATCAATCACGGTTTCACCAACTATCTGAAGCCTATCGAAACCCCGCTAGTCTTCAATGGATTCTCCGAAGATGCTGTACAGCGCTTCGCGTCCCAATTCTCTGCCGCCGGAATCGTGCCGGTAATGGGCGCGGGCTCGGTCAGCAATGCTAAACAGCCTGAGGCAATGGAACCCGGCTCCGCCGTAAGCGCCATCCTGGTGCAAGGCGACATGAACATCGCCGCGACCTGCACGGTAACTTACATGGACGCGCAACACTTGCTGGCATGCGGTCATCCCCTCATGCAATTCGGCATGGTGGATTTGCCTATGACCAAGGCGACCGTGCTCGCGACGCTGCCCTCGCCGCTCAACGCATTCAAAATCGTGAATGCAACCGAAACCGTCGGCTCATTCGTGCAAGACCGCCACAACGGCATCCTGGGAGAGTTCGGCAAAAAGCCGGAGATGATTCCGGTCACGCTCACCATCCACGGCGAATCCGCCGACAAGCAATTTCACTACGAAATCCTGAACAACGCCCGTCTCAGCCCGATCGCGATGATGGCCACAGTGTTTAATGCATTGCACGGGGTGAACGAGTATGGCGAGGAAACCACTTACCGCATGAACGGAAGCATCAGCGTGGACGGATATCCAGCCGTCACCATGCAAGACATGTTTGCCGCCGTCGATGGCGGACAACCCGGTGCGATGTTGGCCGCGATTGCGCTAGGCGAGCGCTTCAGCCGCATCTTCGACAACCCGTACAGCGTGCCCGCGATTCACGGCGTGCAACTGGATTACACCATCGTGCGCGAACGCCGCTGGGCCCGCCTTGAAAGCGCCCGCACTGACATTACTGAAGCCCGTCCTGGCGACGATATTACGATCGAAGCCATGCTCCGCCCCTATCGCGGCGAAGGCGTGGTGCAGCACATTCCGATTCATATTCCCACTTCCACCTCGAAGGGTCCCCTGCGCATTCTCGTCAGCGACGGTGACAGCCTCGATCATTTCCGCCGCGGCTCCTCGCTTCTCGGACGCAAGCTGGATCTGGCCGCAACCATCGCGGCCCTCAACAAAGAACACGTGAACAACCGCGTTTACGTTTCGCTGCTCGAAGCCGATCCCGAAGCCATGATCGCCGACAAGGTCATGCCCACGCTTCCGCTCTCCATCATGAATGTGATGGACGGCATGCGCGGAACCCAGGACATGGTGGTCTCCAGCGAATCCTCAGTAAACGAAGCCGCCACGGCCCCGCTTGATTACGTAGTGGCTGGGGCGCAAGTGCTGACCATCAATATTAAGTAAGCACGAATCTCAAGGCACGGCTAGATAGAGCGTTTCGTTTTCATCAACAACTTATTCTTTCGCTACTGCAGTGCCGACCGTTTGCATTGCCGCTCCCATCACTCGACCCTGTCCCGGCTCCTGTACGAATGCGATGAGCCGCAAATTGCGGAGGTCAGTTCCGGGCTCCAGTTTCAATTGAACATCCTGTACAAAGGTTTGGCCTTTTCGGATTTTTCCAACCTTTACCATGCTCTTGACGACGGCCGTGTGCGACAGTCTTCGTCCGGAGTTTTCACCGCCGGAGACTTGCGATTCTGCATGGTTGAGAGCGATGGCAACATAAACGTCAGCCTCTCGCAAACCGAAGGACTCCTGCAGTTCACCGGTTTCGAGATGAGCTTGTAAAACACTTGCTGCACCTGGTAAAACCGACGACAATCGCACCGCAACCTTCGGTCTGGTCAACGCTTTGGCGAGAGCCTGATTGGCCAACGTCGGGTCGCTGCCAACAAAGTGGCTGGTGCCATCCACGACCATTTGCGGAGTGTAAACATCGTCTCCGAGGCGCCGCGCATACGTGCCCTGCCGATCGCTGTAGAAGCGAGCCGAATAAGGATCCTTCCAGCCGATGTGGTTCCAATAGTCGACGTGTTCGCTGAGCACAATCATCTCTTCTCCAGCAACGGGTTGCTGGTCCAGCTTCTGCAGCAACGCATCGGCGGGAGGACAACTGGAGCACCCCTCGGAGGTAAACAGTTCAACCAATACCGGAACGCGGCCATCGGAACCCGATGGCGATTCCGCCTCTATCAAGGCATTGGCGGTAAGCAAAACCAAGGCTAGAACAGAAAGGATCAGAATTTTCATGGCATTGGCTATTTGTCTCACGTCTACCATGAGATGCACAATCGAGCTGAAAGTTACTGCTGCCCGGGGGAGTTGCGAGACGTACCGGACGCCTCATCCGGGCAGCGGGCCTGCGAGCCAATAGTCTTCCCGGAACTGCGGCGCTTCGCGCCGCCGGGCGGACGAGGCATCCGCTCCGACGTGTGTCCGCTAGGTCCAGCGGAACCAGCGCAGGGCCAACACGAAGGCAATCCCTCCCCAAAGCAACAGTACGAGCAGACGCCCGGCCTGACTCGTAAGCGGCGCTCCTTCCAGAATGGTGGCGCGCAGAGCATCATTGAGCGCAGTCAGAGGCAGCGCCTTAATGAAGGGATGGATGACCGCGGGAAAACGCTCGTAAGAAAAGAAAACTCCGGAGAAGATCCACATCGGCATCATGATCAAATTGATCAGCCCGCTGACGCTCTCAATCTTTTGCGCGCGGCTGGCCGTAAGCAGTCCCAACCCGGCGAACCCCACAGCCCCAATTGCACTGAGGAGAAGGATCGACAGCAATGACCCCAGCACAGGCATATGAAACACCAGCGCGCCAAAGCCGAGCAGCAGTCCAACTTCGGTGACCATGAGCAGCAACCGGCCACCAGCCAGCGCCAACAGAAAATCGCTCCTCCGCATGGGCGTGGCGACGTAACGCTTGAGCAGTTTGCGCTGGCGGTAGTCCACCAGTGCGAAGCCGATGCTCCACATGCCGGAGTTCATCAGGTTCATCCCAATTAACCCGGGAATGAGAAAGTCGATGTAACGCGATCCGGGTTCGTTCGAAATGACTGCGGAAGTGGGCAACGGGTTCTTTCGGCCGGCTGAGGCTTGCACCGCGTCATCCACTTCACTCCGCGAGAGCACACTTTCAGGACGCGCCGGATCGTAGAGGTACTGAATGCCACCGTTGCCGTCAGATTCAACCACGAGATCGTACTTGCCGAGACGAAATCCCTTCAGCGCTTGCGGCTTGTTGAGCACCTCCGCGCGGATTGAGGACGCTTGCGCCGAACGCGCGATCAACGACATTACCTCCTGCGCTCGGGCGCCTTGGACGACCGCAACCGATGTAACATCAGCCGGCTTGTTGCGGAAGGCGATTCCAAGTCCCAACGCCAGCAGCAGCGGGAATCCGAACACCCAGAAGATAACTTCAGGCTCGCGCTTGAGTTCTTTCATGCGCACGATCACCAGGTGCGAGAAAGCCGACCAGCGGCCGTTGCGCACCGTGGGAAGCCCGCTCGGCGTTGTCGGAATTTCTTGAGCAAGGCTCATTTTTGGAGCTCTCAATCTTCTCGCAGGTGGCGGCCAGTCAGGTTGACAAACACATCCTCGAGACTTGCTTGCCGGGTGGTGAGGTGCAGAAGCTCCGCGCCTTGCTTTTCGACTGCATCGAGTAGCGCGGGAATAGTCAGATGAGGCTCGCGCACGGTGAGGCAGACCAGATCATTGTCATGGCGAACCAACTCCACACTCGGCAGCGCTCGCCAGGGGTCCACATTCGTGCCATTGCCAGAGTGCCCGCTGGCCTCAAACTCCACCACGTGATGCCCGCCGAGCCGTTCAATCAACTCCGAAGGCGTGCCTTCGGCAATGACCTGGCCATGATCCACGATCGCCAGCCGATCGCACAGACGCTCGGCCTCGTCCATGTAATGCGTCGTCAGCAGAACCGTGCCGCCTCCCTGCTTAAAGTTGCGAATGATGTCCCAGAGCTGGCGGCGGCTTTGCGGATCGAGCCCGGTTGTGGGTTCGTCGAGAAAAAGAATTTTGGGATTCCCCACCAGCGCCGTGGCCACCGCTAAACGCTGGCGCTGTCCGCCGGAAAGCTTGCCCACAAAGGCATCCGCCTTCTCGCCGAGCTGCAGGTCGCCGAGCACCTCGTCGGCGGAGCGGGGCTCGCGGTAGAAGCTGGCGAACAATTCAATGGTTTCGCGGACAGTCAATTTCTCTGAGAGCCGGGTTTCCTGCAGAGAAATGCCCAGCCACTCGCGCATTTCGCGTGAATTCTTCTGCCAGGCATGGCCAAGAATCGTGACCTCGCCGGAGGTGGGCTCGAGCAGTCCTTCCAGGATTTCTATCGTAGTGGTCTTCCCTGCTCCGTTCGGGCCCAGCAGGCCGAAGCATTCCCCGCACTGGATTTCGAGGCTCAGCCCGCGGACGGCTTCGACTTTCCCGTCGTAGGTCTTGCGCAGGTCGCGACATTGAATGGCAGCAGGCACGCGACGATTCTAGCGTATCTCTGCGATTGTTTTGTAAAAGTAGATATGGCGTGGACGCAAGACCGTAAGGCCCTAGTTATCGGCCTTCTTGCGCTCTCTCTTCGGACTGGCGGAAGGAGTTGGCGTTTCCTGGATATGCTTCATAGATTCTTCGGGGGTAGGGAGATCCGGGAGCGTTTCGCTGACATGCCGCCAGCGTTCACTACCGTCAACATCCACGAGTAGAGTCGTGTCGAGCGCAACGTCTGCTCCCTGCAGGCCACCACTGGGGTGCACCAGCCCGTAAGAACGAATGACACGGGCACCAGGATCGCTCAGGATGGTGAATTGGCGGTTCACAACCTTCTCCCATACCATACGCGCCTGCTCGTGGTCGTCAACGCTGATCGCTACCAGGCGGGTGTGGAAGGGCTCAAACTCTTTTGCATGCCGCGCGAACTCGCGCAGTTGGCCGGTGCAATAAGGTCACCAGTAGCCGCGATAAAAAATCAACAGGACACGCTTGCCGCGTAGCGACGCCAGGTGAAAACCGTTGCCATCCTGGTCTTTCAGTGTGAAATCAGGCGCCAGCTTGCCCTCGGCAGCGGCAATTTGCGGCCTGGGCAGAACCTGCGCGCCGGCCAACGCCGAAAAAAGCAGAGACAGCAAAATCCCGGTCCTCGCTACGTTCGGCACGGTGGAACATTGTACAGCAGTTTTGCAGCAGCAAAACCCGAATTTGCGTATCCGTTGACTTGCATTCGGGAGAGACCTAATATTTTCCGAACAATCCTGTCGGGGGCAGGCTTCCGTGATCGGCTCTGCCGTTTCCCATTATCGGCTGATGGAAAAGCTGGGCGGTGGCGGGATGGGTGTGGTGTACAAGGCCGAAGACACCATGCTTGGCCGATTTGTCGCACTCAAGTTCCTGCCCGATAACTTGGCGCAGGATCCGCAGGCACTGGAGCGTTTCCGGCGAGAAGCGCGCGCCGCCTCGGGCCTGAACCACCCCAGTATTTGCACCATCCACGAAATCGCAAGTCACGAAGGCCAGTGGTTCATTGTCATGGAGTACCTGGAGGGCCGCACGCTCAAGTACTGCATCGAGGGCAAGCCTTTGCCGATGGAGCAGATCCTCGATCTGGGAATACAAATCTCCGAGGCGCTCGATGTCGCTCACGAACACGCGATCATTCATCGAGACATCAAGCCGGCGAATCTGTTTGTCACGACACGCGGGCAGGCCAAGGTATTGGATTTTGGGCTCGCCAAACTGACGTATTTCCAGTCGCTTCCCAACGCCGCCGTTTTGTCGGTGCCTACGGCGAGTTTGGAAGACTCGGTAAGCTCACCGGGAGCGATGCTTGGCACCATCCCCTATATGTCGCCCGAGCAGGTCCGCGGCGAACCATTGGACCCGCGCACCGATCTGTTTTCCTTTGGCGTGGTGCTTTACGAGATGGCGACGGGGCAAAGAGCATTCGCGGACACCGCTCCAGGCTCTACCATAAACGAGATCTTGCATGCCACGCCCAGGCCGCCCACGCTGCTGAACTCCTCTATTCCCGAGGATCTGGAGCGGATCATCTGCAAGGCCATGGAGAAAGACCGAAAGCTGCGCTACCAGAATGCAAAAGAACTGTGGACAGATCTGAGGCGGGTGAAGCGCGATACGGAGTCCGCGGAGCTGCGCTTGGAAATTCAATCCTCTGCCGGTCTGGTCCTGGGGCGGGGCGGGTTCAGCAAACGGATGCTCGCCGCCGTTGTCGCTGTGATTGCTATCCTAGCTTTGGCAACCGGGTTCGCCTTATGGAGATGGCGGGTCCCGCGTCCCGAAGGCCGCTTGTCTTTACAGCGCAGCGTCACCACGAACCCGCCTGAAAATCCGGTGTACGCCGCGGCTATTTCACCCGATGGTAAGTACCTCGCCTATGCGGATGTCACCGGGGCGTTCGTGCGCCTGCTGGAAACTGGGGAGACGCATTCTCTTCCTCTTCCAGCGGGATTCTGTTACCGCTGCGTGAGCCTTTCCTGGTTCGCCGACGGAACCACGCTGGCCGCGGTCGGTCCGGGCGAATCCGGTGAAACCACGGGCATTTGGGCGGTCTCCATTTTGGGCGGGGCTCCGCGCAAACTGCGCGACGACGCCGGGCGCGCATCGGTCTCGCCCGATGGCGCACACATTGCCTACATCACCGGAAGATCCCAATCCGAGATTTGGGTGATGGGACCCAACGGTGAGAATCCCAAGAAGCTTCTTCAGGGGGCGTCCGGAGACCGCTTCCTGCAACTGCAGTGGTCACCCAACGGCGAGCGGATCGCGTACCTGAAGTCCCATACGGGCAGCGAGAAGTCAGAGACGAGTGTCGAGACCATGCCCTTGACCGGTGGCATCAGCACCACCTTCCTCGCCGCTCCCGCCCTGCGTAGTTTCTGCTGGTCCTCCGACGGCCGCATTATCTACTCCATGCTGGAACCGCCACCCAACGACAAGGACATGAACCTGTGGGCACTTCCCGTTCAGCGCGCGAATACGAAACCATCCGGGGTCCCGCAACGGGTCACCAACTGGGCAGGACTGTCGCTCCTAGAGCTAAGTGTGAGCATTGACGGCAAGCATCTGGTATTCGTCAACGCTGGGCTGCAGAGCGACGTGTATTTGGCTGAACTCGAAGGCAAAGGGAGTTTGCAGCCGCAGCGATTTACACTCGAGGGACGGAACAATGTGCCGTCGGCTTGGACTCGCGATGGGCAAGCGCTCTTCTTCTACTCGGATCGCAATGGAAACTGGGACCTCTTTCGCCAACCGCTGCTGGAGCGTAGCGCTCAGGACTTCGTTCTCGGCCTCGGCGACCAGACCGAGCCTCGCCTGAGCCCTGACGCCACGTGGGTTTTGTATTGGGATGCCGCCCCGCAAACAGCCGGGCCGCCCGCGGCATTGCGCCTGTTGCGAGTCCCGATTTCGCGCGGTGCCCCGGAGGAGGTGCTGGAAGCGACTCGTGGCGCGTCCGTTCGCTGCGCACCCCGACACTTGCCTTGTGTCCTCAGCGAGCTTGACAGATCGAATGGTGAACTGGTGTTCACCAGTTTTGATCCGCTCCGAGGAAGGACCAAAGAAGTGATGAGGCTCGCAGCTGACATGGAGTCAGCGCCTGCCTGGGATCTCTCGCCCGATGGCTCCACTGTCGCCATTGTGGATCTTGACGAACGGAAGGATCACATTCGCTTGGTGGAACTGGAAAATGGATCGGCACGGAACCTCGGCGTTGGCGGCTCGGAGCGCCTTTCAGGCATATGCTGGTCAGCGGACGGGAAGAGTTGGTTCGTCACCGGCTCGTCCTTGCGGGGATCTGCAATTTTTCAGGTGCGTTCGGACGGTGCCCTCTCCGAATTATGGAAATCGAGCACCGCTTTGGCGTCGCCATTGGCTTCTCCCGACGGTAAGAATTTTGCCTTTTCCAGCTCGACATACAACAGCAACGCTTGGGTGATCGAGAATTTCTGACTTTGACGGCGATATCCGCTCGCCCTGCCTGGTCGAAGCTAGGGAATCATTCGTCATCGGGGTCTGCTTTGCCGCCGAACATTGTGTGTTGCGCTGGCGGCATGGGCTGATCTCCCTTCCGATCGCGCCACAGGATTGCATTCAATACTGCCGGATTGGCGGCATCCGGATGGGAGAAATCCATCTCCGCGGATTCGCCCGCCCCTTGACCCTTCGGCGGATTCATCTGGTAGATGAGGCCGTTGTCGCGATTGCGCCAGTCCGCTGTAAATAGCGCCTGATTGCCCGGACCTGAAAACAGCGGCGCCATCACCGGCGCATAGGCGTCGTTCTGATTCATCGGGGGCAGGCCCAGCAACGATTCCATAGTGTGAATCATGCTCACGGTCGTGTAGAAGTGGTGCTCCACGAAGGGATGGTCAACCGATCCGGGCGAGTACTTACTGATAACGAAAGCGATCGAACGGTGAGCGTCGACG
>Ga0187819_10001741_pt1 | contig 11297 bp, 10 predicted proteins | sample NC_wetland_sal_i_15_FD_132411 | JGI IMG/M metagenome (GOLD analysis project Ga0187819, IMG submission 132411) | Wetland sediment microbial communities from Neuse River Estuary, North Carolina, USA - SO4_4 | ecosystem: Environmental > Aquatic > Freshwater > Wetlands > Sediment | place: USA... | reverse complement strand
GTGGGCGTTTCTCCGCGCGGCCATCGAAGGTGCAGATCTTTGCGCACGATGAACTGAAATACGCCGGTGAGCGAAGTTTCGAGCGCCGTGATGTCCACTTCTCCGTTTCCCTGTGCGGCGTGGCCGTCGCCGGCTTCAAACAGGGCGCCGCGCACGTGGACGGGAATGTAGAGGGTGGTGCCTGCGACGAACTCCTTGTTATCGAGATTTCCCGCATGAATCCACGGCGGCGCGCTGCTGATGCGGCCATTGGCTTCCGGCGGCGCAACGCCCATGCTGCCGAAAAACGGGCGGATGGGGATCTCGATGCGATCGGAAAAATGCGCCACCATACGCTCGCGATCGAGCGGGATGATTTTCATGCGTGCGTACGGAAAATCATCAGGCAGGAATCCTGCGCCGGGACGAAATCCGTTGTAGGCGTAAGGAATGGCGAGCCGGATCTCTTGGATGCGCACCTCCAGAGTGTCGCCGGGCTCAGCGCCTTCGACATACACGGGCCCGGTGAGAATATGGCCGCCTGGCCCTTTGTCGGTCACCTCTTTGTAAATGGCGCGCAGGGCGGGTTCAACTTCGCCAGGAGCCACGCCGGCGGCCTCGAGGCGCGAGGGGCTGTTGGTGATCAGCGTCTCCATCTCAACCGTGTCGCCGGAGTGAACGCGGAGAGCTGGAGGCGCACTGGCGGAATAATAGCCCCAAACCACAGTTGTGGGGCTGGCTTTCAATTTGTAGACGCCCGGAGGTTGAGCCGCTGCGGCGGCTGCCATCGCGAACAAGACAAGTGCACGCATCACGCCTCATTCTACTGAGGACAAGTTGATCGTGCGAGGAGCAAAGAGTAGAGTGTCTGAGGGAGTCCTCCGTGAGTTTTTCAGCGCTCTTGCATTCGGTCAGTTATGCGGGTTTGTGGGGGCAGGCGCAGCTCTCGCTCGATCCGTTCATCGACAAGGCCGCGGATTTGGGTTACGAGGGCGTGATGCTGATGGCCAAGCGCCCGCATCTTTCGATTCTCGATTACGGACCGCGCGAGCGCGCCCAAGTGCGCCAGCATCTGGAGAAGCGGAGACTTCGCGATCTTTGCATTGCCGGCTACAACAACTTCACCGGCGACCTCGAGCACGGCGACATCCCGCACCGGGAAATCCAGGTTCACTACGTGACCGAGTTGGCGCGGCTGGCGCACGACCTCGGCGGAAATCTCGTGCGCATTTTCACCGGCTACGAAAACGCCGCGGCTGGCTATCATGCCCAATGGAACCTGGTGGTGGCCGCGCTCAAGGAGTGCGCCCAGCGCGCAAGCGAGTTCGGCGTCACCATCGGCGTGCAGAACCACCACGACATTGCGGTGGGATACGAAAGCCAATATGACTTGATCCAGGCCGTCAGCGAGCCCCACTGCAAGGCGCTCTTCGACGCCTGGGCCCCGGCGCTGCACGGCGCGGATCTGGACGCGGCCGCGCGCAAGCTGGCGCCGCTTACAGCGCACACGACGATTGCCGCCTATCAGAAACGGCCGCGCTATCACTACGATGCCGCCGTGGTGAATTACACTGCGCTCACGCCGCATGTGCAAGCCGTGCCGATCGATGAAGGCTTCATCGACTATCACAAGTTTCTGAGCGCGCTCCGTGCCGGCGGCTTCCGCGGCAGCGTGGCCTACGAGATGTGCTCGCCGCTCATGGGCGGCGGCTCAATGGAAAATCTGGACCGCTACGCCACGCGCTTCCTGGAATTCTTCCACCAGTTCCGCGAGCGCTCGGGATCGGTGGCGGCAGACTAAGGGATACTTCTTATGAACCGAAGAACATTCATTCAATCCTCAGCCATCGCCATGGCTTCGGGCATGACCGCGCTCGGCGCCAATGATCGCGTCAACGTGGCGGTAGTCGGCTTGCGCGGCCGGGGGCGCGACCACATCACGAGTTACTCTCAGCTCCCCGAGGCGCGCGTTGCGGCGGTGTGCGACATCGACCAGGCGCAAATTGAGCGCGGTGCGCAGCTCACAGAGAAGCTGACCGGAGCGAAGCCGAACACCTACCAGGACATTCGAAAGCTGCTCGAAAACAAAGATATCGATGCGATCTCCATCGCGACCTGTAACCACTGGCACGCGCTGGCCACCATTTGGGCCTGCCAGGCGGGCAAGGATGTGTATGTCGAAAAGCCGGCCAGCCACGAGATCTGGGAAGGCCGCAAGATGGTGGAGGCGGCGCGCAAGTATGGCCGCATGGTGCAAGTGGGCATGCAAAGCCGGACGACGGAGCACAAAATCCGCGCGATGCAGTTACTGCATGAAGGCGCCATCGGCAAGGTCTACATGGCGAGAGGCCTTTGCTACAAGCGGCGCAAGTCCATCGGGCATCAACCCGACGGGCCGGTTCCTCCCGGTGTGAATTACAACATCTGGCTGGGTCCCGCGCCGGTGCGCCCGTTCAATCCCAACCGCTTTCATTACAACTGGCATTGGTTCTGGGACACAGGCAACGGCGACATCGGAAACCAGGGCGTGCATGAGATGGACATCGCGCGTTGGGGCCTGAACAAGCAGACGCTACCGAACACCGTGACCTGTGAAGGCGGCAAGTTTGTTTATGACGACGACCAGGAGACGCCCAACACCGAGCTCGCCATTTTCAAATACGACGATTGCGAACTGCAGTTCGAGGTGCGCGGGCTGCTGACGGGCGGCGAGGGCAATGTGAACTATGCCGCCGACAACAACGGCTTCGTCGGCAACCTGTTCTACGGCAGCGACGGATGGATGTCGGTGGACCTGCACGGATTTCAGATCTATCTCGGCGAGGACCGCAAGCTGGCGCAACAGATGAAGCACGTCGAACCGGAGGAGTGGGCCACGACGCCGCACATCCAGAATTTCCTGAAGGCCGTCCGCAGCCGCAAGCAGAAAGACCTGACCTGCAATATTGAAGAGGGCCATCTCTCAGCGGCGCTCTGCCACATGGCCAACATCAGCTATCGCACGGGGCGCAAGCTGCATTTCGACCCGCAGGCGGAGCGCTTCGTCAACGACGATGAAGCCAACACCCTGGTCACGCGAAAGTATCGCGTGCCGTTCGTGGTGCCGGATAACGTGTAAGACTACTTGCAGCTCAAAGCGATCAGCTTTTCGGCGTGCTTCAGGGCTTCTGACGTCAACTTCTCGCCGGAGAGCATGCGGCCGATCTCGCGCGTTCGCGCGGCGGCATCCAGTTCCTCAATGGCCACCACGGTGCGCCCTTTCTGCTCGCGTTTCTCGACTACGTAATGGTGGTCCGCAAAGCAGGCGATCTGCGCCAGATGCGTGACACACAGCACCTGGCTCGACGCCGCCAGCTTTTTGAGGCGGCGCCCAACACCTTCCGCGACGCCGCCGCCAATTCCCGCATCGACTTCATCGAACACCAACGTGCGTACCGGACCGCCCGCGCGCGCCGGAGCAGCCAGGCACGTTTTGAGCGCCAGAGCGATGCGCGAGATCTCGCCGCCGGAAGCGATCTTCTCGATGGGTTTGGGCTCCTCACCAACGTTGGGCGAAACCAGAAATTCGACAGCATCTTTGCCGGAGGCGGACGCTTCCGCCGGGCCTACGGAGATTTGAAAACGAGCGCGTTCCATCGCCAGGCCCGCGAGTTCCGCCTCGACGCGCCGGGCCAGCTTCGAGGCAGCCTCTTTGCGCCGGGCCGTCAGGTTTGCCGCCAGGGCATCGTACTCGCCGCCGAGTTTCGCGCGCTCGGCGCGCAATTGCTCCATCCGCTCGCCCGCATGCTCCACGGCATCGATATCGCGTTTCACCTCGTCAAGATAGGCCAGGATCTCTTCGATAGTGGCGCCATATTTGCGTTTCGCTCTGTCGATGGCCGCGAGGCGCGATTCGATCTCTTCCAGGCGCCCGGGATTCGCTTCGAGCTTGCCCAGGTAATCGCGCAGGGCGTATGACGCCTCGGATAGCGCAATTTCCGCAGGCTTGAGGCTTTCGCGAATCTCACTCAGCGCGGGATCGATGCGCGCCAACTCTTCCAGTTTCTTGGCCGCGAGTTTGGCGAGGGCCGAAGCGGATTCAGGCGAATCGTACAGGGCCGCGTACGCCGCGCCCGCGGTCTCTACAATCCGACCCAAATTCTGCAACACACGCCGCTCGTTTTCGAGCGTCGCATCCTCGCCCGAGTGTAAGCGCAGGCTCTCAATTTCGCGATGCTGGAATTGCCAGAGATCGAGCAGGCGCAGCTTTTCCTGCTCGGTGCGCTCGAGTTCCGCAAGCTCGGCTTCGACGCGCCGCACCGCGCGGTAGCTCTCCGCCACCCCGGCGGCGAGCGCTTGCGCTCCGGCAAAAGTGTCGAGCATTTCTCGCTGCGTGTCGGATGAAAACAAAAGCTGCTGATCATGCTGGCCGTGGATGTCGCCCAGGTGGGGAGCCAGATCGCGGAGCAGCGTCGCAGTTGCGGGGCGGCTGGAAACAAACGCCCGGGATTTGCCTTCCGCCAGCACCTCGCGTTCGATGAGCAGCTCGCCGTCCTCGATCTCGAAACCCGCCGGTTCCAGCACGGCGCGCACCGCGGCGCTGCCGTGCACGTCGAAAATGCCGGCGACGCGCGCCCGCTCTTCTCCCGAACGGACCATCTCGGCCGACGCCCGCCCGCCGAGCAAGAGACCGAGCGCATCCACCACGATGGATTTGCCGCTGCCGGTCTCGCCCGTCAGCAGGTTCAGTCCTGTGTGGAAACGTACGCGCAACCGGTCGACCACGGCATAGCTCTCGACCGTCAACTCCACGAGCATCGAGCCGATTATACGAACTTTCCGCGTCCGGCCTGGTGCGCGCTGTTGTGTCCCGGCACGAGACTGGCGCCGAGAAACATTTCCAGATTGAAATGTTTCTCGCCCTCTCGGAATTGTGCGATTCCGCCGCGTTCTTATGCTACATTTGCAAAAGAGGAGACAGTTTGGTTCCAGCGATCCCCGGGCTGCTGCTGCAGACGAGTTTGTGGGAGATGGTGGGACGCGCCACGCCCCTGACCTTCGCAGTACTCCTGATTTTATTGATATTTTCGATCTTCTCCTGGACTATCATTTTTGCCAAATGGAGCGCCTTTCGCCGCGCCCGGCAAGCCGACTCGAGATTCCTGCGCGCCTTCCGCAAGGCCAACGGGCTGGACGCGGTGATGATGGCGAGTGAACAGTTCCGCCCGTCGCCCCTGGTGGCGGTTTTTGATTTCGGTTACGAAGAGGTCACGCGCCAGGTAAAATCGCGTGGCACCCTTAACAACAAAGTCGCGCTCGAGCGCACGCTACAATTGGGGACCAGTGAGGAACTGGCCAAGCTGGAACGCAACATGAGCTGGCTCGCCACCACGGCGTCGGTCAGCCCGTTCATCGGCCTGTTTGGCACGGTGTTGGGGATCATTCGCGCCTTCGAGCAACTTGGGCAGCAAGGCAGTTCCAGCCTCCGCGCCGTCGGCCCGGGCATCTCCGAAGCCCTGATCGCGACGGCGATGGGACTCCTGGCGGCGATCCCCGCGGCGATTTTCTACAACATCTTCGGCCATAGGATTCGGGAAATCGGAGCGCGCATGGATGACTTCGCGCTGGAATTCCTCAACATGACCGAACGCACCTACGGAGAATGAGGCGATGGCGATAACCACCGGCAATGGCGGCGGCTTCTCCGGACGGCGGCGCTTTCACGGCTCTTCCGCGCTCTCGGAAATTAACGTGACGCCCTTTGTTGACGTCGTGCTGGTGCTGCTGATCATCTTTATGATGACGGCGCACGTAATGGAATTCGGCATCGAGGTCGACGTGCCCAAAACCAAGACGGTCAAAGACAGCGCCAAAGACCTAGCCGTGATCAATATCACGCGCGACGGCGATCTTTATCTGAACGAGAAGCCCGTCAATATCAACGAACTCGGCTCAATTCTGCAAAGCCGTTACCGCGGCCAGGCCGTTTATCTGCGGGCGGACAAAGGCGCCGTCTGGAATCCCATTGCCCAGGTGATGAGCGCGCTCAATGACGCCAAGATCACGGTGAACGTGGTGACCCAGCCCGAGGACTCGGCGGACAAACGAGGGCGGTGATGCCTCCTCACGTCGATATCCTGGACCAGCCGGAGTCACTCAAGAAACCGCTGTTCGGTTCCCTGGCGCTCCATTTGTCTGTAGCCACGGCAGTGACGTTACTTTCCGTGACCGGCGGCCGCCAAGTGTATTGGGGGACCAACACGCCCGGTGGCGGCTCGATGACGATCAACGTGATGAAACAGATCCCGATGCCGGCTAATAGCGGAGCCATCAACCCGGTGGCCAACGACACGCGCTCGGAGGTCCCGGAGCCCAAGCCGGACACGGTGAAGCGGACCAAGGTCAAGGAACCGGAGCCTGACGCCATTCCTCTGCCCAGCCGTAATGCGCCCAAGAAGCCGTCCGCCAGGGAATCGAGCCTCAACAAATATCGCGCGCAGCAGATCGACCGGGCGAACCAGCTTTACAGCGACGAAGGCCAGAAGCTGGTGAGCCCGATGTACGGGCAGCCGGGATCGGGCGGCGTCGGCGTCGGCCGGGGCTCGCCGTTTGGCGACCGTTACGGATACTATGTCGACCTTCTGCGCGACAAGGTGGCCCAGAAATGGCGGGCCAACGACGTTGATCCGCGCATCCGCACGCTGCCGCAGGCCATCGTGACTTTTACCATCCGGCGTGACGGCTCCATTGCCGGCGTGCGGCTGGCGCAGACCAGCGGCAATTTTGCGCTGGATCTCTCGGCGCAGCGGGCCATTGCGGATGCCGCGCCGTTCCCCCCGCTTCCCGCCGGTTACCCTGGAAATGACGTTTCGATCGAATTCTGGTTTGAATTAAAGCGATGAAGAAATCATTCCTGGCAGCAAGTTCGGCAATCTTATTCGTTGTCATCGCTGCGCTCGTGGCGCAGGAGAACTCGGTCATCATCAAGCTCGTAAGTCCGCAGCGCCCGAAGATGGCCGTACCGGATTTTCGCGGCTCGGGCGCCGCGCAGAATTTCATGGGCGACTTCAATGAGACGCTCTTCAGCGATCTCCAAAATTCAGGGCTGTTTGACATGGTGGCGAAGGGCATGTACCCGCTGCAGGTGCCGCAACGGCCCGAAGATTTCCGCCAGCCGCCGCGGCCCGGCCTCTCCGCCGGAGGATTGGCGCTCTCGGACTGGTCGTCGCCGCCGGTGAGTGCCAACTTCCTCGCCACCGGTTACACGGCGGAGCAGAACGGCCAGATCGTCCTGTACGGATGGCTCTTTGATGTGGCACAGCCCAACATCGCCAACGCGCAGATTCTGGGCAAACGTTACTTTGGTTCGGTCGATGAGACCGGCGCTCGCAAAGTAGCGCACGAGTTCGCGGCGGATATCCTGGCACACTGGGGCGGCACTTCGCTTTATGGAACGCACATTTATTTTGTATCGGACCGCACAGGACACCAGGAGATCTGGTCCATGGACCCGGATGGGTCCAATCAGAAGCAGTTGACTAATTTCAAATCCATTTCAATCATGCCTTCCGTTTCTCCCGACGGCACAAAGATTGCATTTACTAGCTACGCCCACGGAAATCCTGCTATATTTATACTCTCAACGGAGACGGGGCGGCGCCTGCCCTTCTATAATCAGGTTGCATCACTGAACGCGCAGGCCAGCTTCACACCAGATGGGAAGCAGATCGTGTTTGCTTCCACGGTGAGTAAGGACTACGCCCAACTCTACGTGGCGAATTTGGATGGGAGCAACTTAAGACGCATCTCCTCGTCGCGCGCCATCGACGTGGAGCCCAAAGTGAATCCAAAAACCGGGAACGAGATTGTTTTCGTTTCCGGGCGCTCCGGCCCCCAGCAGATTTACATCATGAATTTCGACGGGACCGGCGCAGAGCGGCTCACCAACGGGGAGGGTGAAGCTTCGAATCCGTCCTGGCACCCCAATGGCGATGTGATCGCATTCGCCTGGACACGGGGGTATGCGACTGGGAATTTCAATATTTTTGTGATGGAGGTGGCCTCGCGGCGGTTCGATCAATTGACCCACAGCGAGGGCCGCAATGAGAATCCTAGTTGGGCGCCGGATGGCCGGCACTTGGTGTTTATGTCGACGCGCAGCGGCTCGCAGCAAATCTACACCATGGTGGCCGATGGAACTGGGGTCCGCCAACTGACCACACAAGGCAGGAACAAGACGCCCGTCTGGGGAAAGTAAACGGTTTTTGACAAGTTCTGGAGGCAGAGATCATGTTGTTCAAACGGAAATGGAATGTCATCTGGATAGCCGTTGTTCTGGTTGCGCTGGTCGCATTTAGCACAAGTTGCAAGAAGAAAGCCCCGCCACCACCGCCACCACCTCCGGCTCCGGCACCCGCACCGCCACCGCCGCCACCGCCTGCGCCCGATATCACCAGCTTCTCGGCTGAGCCTTCGACCATCGAGCGCGGCCAGTCATCGACATTGAGCTGGAGCGTGACCAACGCCAGTCAGATCAGCATCGACAACGGCGTCGGCACGGTTCAGGCAACCGGCTCGAAGACGGTGTATCCGAGCGAAACCACCACCTACAGGCTCACTGCCAGTGGAGCCGGGGGAACGTTGAGCAAAACGGCTACGGTCACCGTCACCGCGCCGCCGCCACCGCCGCCGCCCGCCCCCAAGGCATCGCTATCCGACCGCCTGGGCCAGTTGCAGGATGCATATTTTGATTACGACAAGAGCGACATCCGTGACGACGCTCGCGCGGCACTGACCAAAGACGCCGATGCGCTGAAGGCCATCTTCCAGGAGTTCCCGAGCGCGGTCCTCACAGTGGAAGGCCACTGTGACGAGCGCGGCTCGGCCGAGTACAACCTCGGACTGGGAGACCGGCGCGCCACCGCGGCCAAGGACTTCCTGGTGCAACTCGGTGTTCCCGCCGACCGGCTGAAGACCATCAGCTACGGCAAGGAGCGGCCGGTTTGCACGGAGTCCAACGAGGCGTGCTGGCAGCGCAACCGCCGCGCGCACTTCTCCGCGGGGCAGTAGTCATCGAAGGGTAGGACACTCACCGCCGGTCCATTACGATGGACAGCTTGGGGAAGGTGTCCTACCCTCTTACTTAGGAGGGTTCGATGAAATTTCGCCGGCTGATCCTAGCCGCATGTTTCGCTTTCCCAATCATTTGTTCCGCAGCCAGCAAAGAAATCGTAGAACTGCAACGCGATGTAGCCCAGTTGCAGGACCAGGTGCGAGCGCTGCAAAGTTCATTCGACACCAAGATGGGCACGATGGCCGCACAGGTGCAGCAGCTTACTGACTCAGCCACCCGAGCGAATAACGCCCTGGCCACACTGCAGGGTGCGATCCAGGAACAACTGCGGGCGCAGGGTAAGGAAGTTATGGCGCCGGTTGCCAACGTCGGAACGAAGATCGATGAAATGGCCACCGCATTCCAGCAGGTGCAAAATGCCATGGCTGACGTGACGGCGCGCCTGGGCAAACTCGAGCAGCAGGTCACGGATCTGAGTAACGCGGTGCGCACCATCAATTCGCCGGCGCCGCCCCCGGGAAGTTCGGGGCCCGGTACCAGCGGCCCAGGGCCGTCGGCCTCCAGCGTGCCACCCATCTCCGGCGATCTGCTTTACCAGAACGCCAATCGTGACCGGCTGGGCGGCAAGAACGACCTCGCGTTGCAGGAGTACCAGCAATTTGTCAAGTATTACGGCGACAGCCCGCTGGCCCCTGCCGCGCAATTTTGGGTGGGCGATCTTTATTTTGGCCAGGGCGACTACGAAAACGCGCTGAACGCTTTCGATGAAGTCCTGGTGCGCTGGCCCGCCAACAACAAGACACCCGATGCCTTTCTGATGAAAGGCAAGACGCTCGTGAAGCTGGACAAGCGCAACGCCGGCGCCGCCGAGTTTCGCGAGTTGATCAAACGATACCCCAGCAGCGACGCCGCCGCCAAGGCCAGGGCCCAGCTCAAGCAGATGGGCCTTTCGGCCTCCTCCCCGGCGCGTCGCAAGTAACTCCCTCTTCCCTGAACATTTCCACGATGGTCACGGCTCAGCGGTAAGCACCGGTGTGCACGCAGGACCCTGTGGGGTCAGCCCTTCGGGGCTGCCGCGGGGGCTTCGGCCCCGCGTATCAACAACATTCTCTCCCCTGACTCGGGTGAGACAATAGTGGAATCATGGAACCGAAGCAAGGTGATGCCAGGCCGCCGCTGACCACCTACGAAGCGCTGGCCAAAATGATTGACCACTCCCTGGTACGGCCCGAGCTGACCGACGAACAGGTAGCCGCGGGTTGCGAGCTCGCCCGGCGCTATCAGGTCGCCAGTGTGACGGTGCGGCCCTGCGACGTCGATCTTGCGGTCCGGCTGTTGGGTGGGTCGGGCGTGCCGGTCGGCACGGTCGCGGGCTTCCCTCATGGCTCGACCACCACGGCCGTGAAGCTTTACGAGATCCGGGATGTGCTGCGGCGCGGAGCCAGGGAAGTGGACATGGTGCTCAACATCGCCAAGCTTCTTTCGCGCCAGTTCCAATACGTCGAGACGGAGCTGCTGCAAGCCGCTGAGGAGTGCCACAAGCAGGGTGCCTTGCTGAAGGTGATTTTTGAGAACGCCTATCTCACCGACGAGCTAAAGATCGTAGCCTGCCGCATCTCCGCGCGCGCTGAGGTGGATTTCGTCAAGACGTCCACCGCCTTCGCGGCCACCGGATACACGCTGGAAGATCTCAAGCTGATGCGCGCGCACACACCGCAGCATATCGGCGTGAAGGCGGCAGGCGGCGTGCGTACCCTGGAAAAGGCCCTGGAGGTCCACCAGGCGGGCTGCTCCCGTTTCGGAGCGACGGCCACCGCGGCCATTCTGGATGCGTGGAAGGCCCGGCTGCATGAGACCGCCGGAGGGGCGGCATCGTAGCGATTGCCTCGTGGTATTCTAAGTACCTCGCAACGGCCATGCCGCAGAAACGGCCATTCCCTCGCATTTGCATCGCGCTCGGTTTGCCGGATGCCGCCTCGCTGGTGGACCACGCCCGGCAGGAGGCCGATTCCGGCGAAACCTTCCTGGAATTCCGGCTGGATCACCTGGACCGCCCCGAAGACGGCATCAAAGTCACCCGCGAATTCCTGAAGGAGCACCCGGAATGCATCCTGCTGGCCACGTGCCGCCGCCACCAGAACCAGGGGAAATTTAATGGAAGCGTCGAGGAGCAGCTTCACATCCTGGATCTTGCCGTGAGCGCCGGCGCGCAAGCCATCGACGTGGAGATTGAAACTGCCGAGGCCGCGGCCGAGAGGCTCAATGC
>Ga0187819_10001740_pt1 | contig 11299 bp, 11 predicted proteins | sample NC_wetland_sal_i_15_FD_132411 | JGI IMG/M metagenome (GOLD analysis project Ga0187819, IMG submission 132411) | Wetland sediment microbial communities from Neuse River Estuary, North Carolina, USA - SO4_4 | ecosystem: Environmental > Aquatic > Freshwater > Wetlands > Sediment | place: USA... | reverse complement strand
TCCCTTGACACCGCTGCTCTCCGCGCTGCTCTTCGGTGTGCGCCCCATTGACGTTCCAACTTTTGCAGCTTCCGCAATTCTGTTGTCTCTCGTTGGATTTCTTGCGTGTTACATTCCGGCCCGCCGCGCCATGAATAGAGCTTTCACGCAAGTCATCGGCAACGCCCTCGTATGGCAACCTTACAGGCGTGCGGCACTTATGGCCATTTCTGGCGATTGTTCCCGAGTGACAGGTAAACCGGAACTTATACCGAGGGGAACCAACCGTCTGGAGCGGATTTATGAGATAGGATAGGCTTTAGTTCAATCAAACACTATGGCGTTCCTTTTTGTTGAGCATGCTCACAGAAGATTGAATCCCCTGACCCGCGAGTGGGTGCTGGTTTCCCCGCACCGGACACAGCGGCCATGGCAAGGGCAGATCGAAGCCGTGCAACCCGAGACCGCCGCTTCCTACGATCCACAGTGTTATATGTGCCCTGGAAATACGCGAGCCAGCGGCGCAAAGAATCCCAATTACGCGAATTTCCTGGTGTTCGACAACGATTTTCCGGCGCTACGGCAGGACATGCCCGAAGAGGAGATAAAGGAAGGACTACTTGTCGCGCGAGGCGAGTCGGGAATTTGTCGCGTCGTCTGCTTCTCGCCACGACACGACTTGACTCTGTCGCGGATGCAAACCATTGCTATTCGCCGCATCGTGGATGTATGGGCGGAGCAGCAGAAAGAACTGGGCGCGATCGGCGCCATTCGGTATGTGCAAATATTCGAGAATCGCGGCGCAATGATGGGTTGCAGCAACCCTCACCCGCATTGCCAGATTTGGGCTACGTCGAGCATTCCCAACGAGCCCGCCAAGGAGTTGCAAAGCTTCCTGGCTTATCAGCGCGAAAAAACGGCATGTCTTCTCTGCGACTACTTGCGACAAGAACAAAAAGTTCGGGAACGCTTGGTTTACGATAACGAGCACTTCGTGGCCGTCGTTCCCTTCTGGGCCATCTGGCCGTTCGAAACGCTTGTCCTTGCCAAGCGGCATACGGGGTCTCTCACTGAGCTGTCGAGCGAAGAGCGGAATGCTCTTGCGGACCTGCTGAAGAAGCTCACAAGGCGCTACGACAATCTCTTTGGGGTTCCGTTTCCCTATTCGATGGGATTCCACCAGAGCCCCACCGATGAGGCCGCACATCCGGAGTGGCACTTGCATGCGCATTATTATCCTCCTCTGCTTCGGTCGGCCACGGTGCGGAAATTCATGGTCGGATTCGAATTGCTCGCCGAGCCGCAGCGCGATGTGACTCCCGAGCAGGCCGCGGAAAGGCTGCGCGGAGTTCGAGACAGGTAAACGGGAGCGCAGAGTTGTGGGGGTTGCGAGCCCACAGTGCGTTCTGAGGTTTATATGCAGCGCTGCCCTTCACGGCAGCATCTTGAAAAGCTGCCGTTCAATCAGGCTTTCTGTCGTACGAAAGGACGCGATGGCGATTTTAGTCACAGGCGGAGCGGGTTATATCGGCAGCGTAACGGTCGAACTGCTTCTCGCCAAAGGCGAGAAAGTCGTTGTGCTGGATGATCTCTTTCGAGGGCATCGCGAAACGGTGGGAGCCGATCAGCCGTTTTACCACGGAAAAGTTGGCGACCGTGATCTGATCGCTCGCATCACCAAAGCGCACCAGATCGAGTCGTGCATTCACTTCGCGGCTTTGGCGTATGTGGGCGAGTCGGTGGAGAAGCCTGCGACATATTTTGAAAACAATGTCGAGCAGGGGATTGCGTTTATGGGCGCGCTGGAACGCGCGGGGGTGCGGCGGATCGTGTTCTCGTCGACGGCGGCGACGTATGGCGAACCGAGGCGAATACCTATCACCGAGCAGGACGCGCAATGGCCGACGAATCCCTATGGCTGGTCGAAACTGTTCATGGAGCGATTGCTGGCGAGCTACGATCATGCCTACGGAACGAAATTCGTATCGCTGCGTTACTTCAATGCGGCCGGCGCGACGTCGCGCTGCGGCGAAGATCACGAACCGGAAACACATCTGATTCCGAATGTGCTTGCGGCTGCAACGGGTGAGCGACCGGAGGTGGCGGTATTCGGGAATACCTATCCGACTCCGGACGGAACGCCGATCCGCGATTACGTCCACGTGACGGATTTGACTGATGCGCACGTTCGCGCGCTCGAGTACTTAGGCCGAGGCGGGGCCTCCGAGTTCTTGAATCTGGGCACAGGCAGCGGCTACTCGGTGCTCGAAGTGATCGAGATGGCGCGGAAGGTCACCGGGCGCCCAATTGCCGTGAAGATCAAAGCCCCCCGCGCCGGTGATCCTGCACGGCTGGTGGCTGACGCGGGCAAGGCGAAGAAGGTTTTGGGCTGGAGCCCGAGTGCGGACTTGGAGTCGATCATTCGATCGGCGTGGGAGTGGAAGCTGCGACATCCGCGCGGTTACGTCACGTAAACGCGCAAAGGAGGCAAAGGAAAGTAAATGGGAGCAGAGGATAAACCGTGGACCGCGCGGAGTGCGAGAGAAATACGAGCCGTTTGTATGCTGTTGCAACACAGAAGGAAAGGCCCCGGGGTCTGGGTGACCGGGGCTCTTGCGTGTTTGGGGGAGGAACTTAGTCGCCCGCGGAGCTAGTCTTGCGCACGAGCAGCGTTGCGCTTCGTGTCAGCCTCCGAAGGGCTGTACGGAGGATTAAACACGGGAGCCTGGGGAAAGTTTCAGGGGAACGAGGACGGAACGCACCAGCCCGTGTGGTGAATAAAAAGCGAAGAAAAACCTGCTGCAACTGTATTCCTGTGCATAACGCTAAATGCACTTAAAACGGGGATTTTGGCAATGGAGCAATGACGAGTGATCCCGCAGGGCGGGAACGGGTGACGAGCGAAGAGAGATCCCTCGGCTCGTCCGCCGCGGCGGACTCGCTTGGGATGACAAAGCGGCGTTGCCGTCGGCGGTGCGGTCAGCGCTGGCCGACTTGTTGAAAGAAATCAATCGCCATCTTCACGGCCTGCGGGACCTCGGATATATGGCCGCCGGCCACCACCACGGCCTGGGCGTCCACGTGATGGTGGAGGGCGATCTCGGCGGTGCGCTTGCTGGTCAAGTCGAAGTGCGGCTCCTGCGAACCGTAGTAGATCCGTACGGGGCACTTGAAGCTGGCGGCAAAGGCCAGCGGAGAGCGCATCTCGAGTTCCGTGGAGTTGGCTGCATCGAATGGGACGCGGTCTTTGGCGCGGGCGCGTAGTTGACGAAAAGCACTCGGTCAGGGGACGCGGAGAAGGAAGCGGCGGTGCGAAAGTGCTTCCAGGACATGGCCGCAAGCAGAGTCATGGTGCCGCCGACGCTGTGGCCGGCAACGAAGAGGCGGTCGCGGTCGACATATCGCTGATGACGCAGGTACGCGGCCGCAGCAACAACGTCGTCGACCTCATCGTAGAACATGCTAAAAGTGCCGGGCTGGCCGTTCTCGCCGCGGAGCATGGGTGCCATCACCACAAAGCCAGCATCGCGAAAGGGCTGGGCGACCAGCCAGTCACTCATGCCGAAGGCAGACCCGCCATGAAGAAACAGCACCGCAGGATAGCGACGCGAGTTTCCTGCTGTCGGCTGGTTCACCCCAGCCTTGAGCCACAGAGGACCCGAGGGATACTCGACCTGGGTGACGCCCGCGGGCGGAGTCAATGGTTGCCAGGACTGCGGTGCGGGACCCTGGCGCAGCAGTTTGGTGTGAAACGTACGGCGCGCCTTCAGATAGTCCTGTTGCTGGACGGGGACGAGAGGGGCGAAGGACGGCGGCGCTGATTTCTTGGCCCCGTCCTGAGCTAGAGTGCATGTGGCTGCGCTGGCGGATAGCGCCAGGAGCAAGAAGGTTCGACGCGCCGAGTTGATTGAGCTTTTCATGTAGGCGCCCTCCGAGACACAGGTCTTCTGTGCGCCCCGCTGGAGCGCGTGGAAAGACCCTAGTTTTTGTCGAATCAGGTTTCCTTGCGCTTGCTGACGAAATACACGATGAGGTGCGAGATGCCTATGGCGATTGGACCCACGCCGACCCACTGGAATCCCGGCGGGAAGGGGAGCCTTAGATCAGGGGATTGGTGAGCGGACAGCTCGGCGAAGAAAACGTAGGCGCCGATTCCGACAGAAATTCAGACCAGCCCTCCCAGCAGAAGAACTCGGCCAACGATCCACTTGCTGCGGTGGACCTCCAGATCCAACGAAGGGATCTCGACCCCTTTCTCGATGGCCGCCAAGCGTTCCCGGTGGATCATGACCCGGCGATTGTGTTGAAGCCACTGGCGGAACCCTACGAAGGCGATGAGCGCCACGACGACGATGGCAACTTCCATGGTGTATTCCTTTCGCACGTTTATACTCGCGGGGCGGGTGTCCGGTTGCAAGTGTGCGAAGCAAAAAAGGTTGCAACCGGGATGGAGTATCAGGAGTACAAACGAGGGTGATCGACGAGGACGTCAACCAGCTTTTGCGGGAGGGGCGCTGGGCGGGCGCCTTTGAATTGATTTTGGAGCGATATCAGGAACAAGGTGTTTCGTCTGGCGGTGTCGATCCTGCAAGACCTAGCGCGGGCGGAAGATGCCACGCAGGACGGCTTCGTGAAGCTCTGGCAGGCGCTCCCCGACTATGACGGCCGGGCGGCGGTCTCGACGTGGCTATACGCGATCGTGCGCAACACCTGTCTCTCGGCAGTGCGGGCGCAAACCCACCGCGCGGCCGATTGCCTGGAAGATGGCCGCGAGCCCTCCGCCGCGGAAACGATTTCCAAGCCTGCCGAGGTTCGCCAATTGCTGGACCGGCTTCCCGAGGTGCAGAGACAAGTGGTCACGCTGTTCTATCTTCAGGAACGGAGCGTGCGGGATGTCTCCCAGATGCTGGATCTGCCGGAAGGCACCGTGAAGAGCCACTTGCACCGGGCGCGGCGCACACTCGCCGAGTGGGCGGATAACCAATGGAAGCAATGAACTGTCTCGAAGCGCAAGAGAAGATCCTGGAGAACTTAGACGGCGCCCTGACCGCGACCGACCAAGCACATCTGCAGCACCATCTTTCCCGTTGCGATGCGTGTACCCGCTTCGCAGAGGTGCAGCGAGCGGTGGACCACAAGTTGGCAGAGTCGTTGCGCCCTCCGGCGCTGACTGGTGACTTCGGCCCGGGCGTGCGCCGCGCGATCCAGCCCCATCGACACAACGCGTGGGTTGGCTGGCTGCCAGACGTGGCTTACATTGCAGGCGCGGGCGCTGCGTTGGTGTTGTGCGCGGCACTCCTGCCCATGCCTGCCTCTGCTCTGCTGTTAGGAGGCGGGCTTATCGCAATCGTCGCCTACGCTGTAGAGATAGCTCTTGTAGGCGCCCTTGAGGAAGCCTCCGAGTAGGACTCGGGGCGGCAAGGACTCGAGCTAGTCGTGCAAGCGGAACTGTTGATAACAGGACTGGAAAATAACTCCTCAGGCGGTTTTCAAGCCGTTCGGGACCATGGGCATGGAACGGAGCCTGGTGCCCGTGGCGTCGAAAATGGCATTGCCGATTGCCGGAGCAATGCCCATCAGCGGCGATTCGCCGGCACCCGCCGAGGGAATGTCTTTGCGGTCAAGCAGCACAGCTTCCATGTCGGGAATATCGGAGAAGCGTGGGACGCGATACTTCGACAATTTCGGATTCAGGATCTTGCCATTTGCAAACTCGATGGCTTCGAAGAGAGCGCCGCCGAGTCCCATGATGTTCCCGCCGATGATCTGATTACGGAGGTTGTCGGGATTGACGATGGCGCCGCATTCGAAGGCCGTGACTACGCGCACGACGCGCACGTCGCCAGTCGAGCGATCAACGGCGACTTGGGCGCAGGTGGCCACATTGCCGCCCTTTTCGAAACCGCCACCGATTCCGAAGCCGTGCCCCGGTTGCTTCGTTCCGCCCCAGGCGAATTTCTTTGCGGCAGCTTCGAAAACAGCGCTGAGGCGATCATTCTTGAGGTTCTTCAGCCGGAATTCGAGCGGGTCCATTTTTACTTCGTGGGCGAGTTCGTCCATAAAGGATTCGCGGGCGAAGTGATTGGCGGTGGCGGCGAGGGCGCGATAGGAGCCCTGTCGCAACGGGTATTTGGTGGGGTGGAAGACGATGCGCTGGTTGGGAACCTCGTAGAAGGTGCGAATGCCCGAGCCGCCGGAATTGTAGTTGTGAAATTCCCAGGCAGTGATGGCGCCGTCGTTCATGACTCCGGCGGAGACGTCCATCACGCCGACCGGGCGGAAATACGCCCAGGCGAATTCCTCCTCGCGCGTCCAAACCACTTTCACCGGACCTTTTGCTTCGCGCGCGAGGCGAGCGGCTTCGATCGCAGTTTCGGCAGTGTGCTTGCCGCCGTAAGCTGCTCCTGTATCGGGCATAAAGACGCGCACTTTGTCCTCAGGCAGATGGAAGGTCTGCATGAGTTCATTGCGCACGCCGAAGGGTCTCTGCGTGCCGGTCCAAACGGTGAGAGTATCGCCCGACCACTGAGCCAGCGCGGCGCGGGGCTCGAGAGGAGTGTGGGCGATGTAAGCCACGGTGTAGGTCTGCTGCAGGCGATGGTCGGCCGAACCGAGGGCTTTTTCGAAGGAGCCGAGCTCGTACTCCGATGAACGCTCGCGAATGTCGCCGCCCGCATCAGTGGGATTTTTCTTGATGTAATCGTAGACGTTTTTGCTAGTGACCTGATCATCCGCCGGTTTCCATTGGGCACGAATGGATTCGAGGGCGCGCGTGGCAGCTTCTGGCGATGAAGCCGCGACGCCAACGAAGTCACCATCGCGAACGAAAGTGACTTCAGTTTCGTTCTGCTGCGGCGGAGACACGGAAACGAGCGTGGCTCCGAACGCCGGCGGACGCAGAACTTTTCCGTAGAGCATGCCGGGCAGCTTCTGGTCGGACGGATACTTGTGTGCTCCGGTGACGAACTCGCGCCCATGGACTTTCGGCACGGGCTGGCCTTGGATCTTCCACTCGGTGGCGGGCTCGAGGGGATCCTCTGCGGGAATCAGTTCCGTGAGCTGCTGACCCTTGACGAGTTCGGCGTATTCAATTGTGCGATTCGCGCTCGGGTCGGTGATTTTGCCGTCGGCAGCGACCAAATTTTGCCGGTTTGCGTTCCATTGCTTGGCGGCCATGTCGAGGAGGACGTCGCGAGCGGCCGCGGAGACCTGCCGCAGATGCAGGTTCATGGTCGGAGTGGTGCGGCTGCCGAAGGTGCCCATGTCGAAGGGAGTAAGCTTCGTGTCTCCCATAACCAGCTCGATTTGGGCGATGGGGAAGCGCAGTTCTTCGGCAACGGCTTGGCTCAGGGACGTGCGGATGTTCTGGCCAACTTCGACTTTGCCCGTGTAGACGGTGACGACACCGTTGTCGCCGATGTGCAGCCAAGCGCTAATCTCGCGCGGGAGCGACTCTTCGCCGCGCATTTGGCGGCGCCCGCCACCGGATTCCTGGAAGGCGAATGCGTCTCTCAGGACACAGACAACAAGAAGTCCTGCGCCCAGCGTCTTGAAGAAGTCGCGGCGCTGCAATTCGAAGTGATAGGTTGAGCCAGCGCGCAACTCGTAGCGTTCGGGCTCAATCGCGGGAGGCGTGGGAGGGATCGTTCGCAATGAGTATTTGTCGCTCATCAGCTCACCTCCTTCGCTCCGCGCGCTTCAGGCCCGCCTGTGGCTCTTAGAACCGCGGCGATAATGCGCGGATAAGTTCCACAGCGGCAGATGTTGCCCTGCATGTATTGGGCGACTTGTTGCGCAGTCGGATGTGGATTTGCCTTCAGCAGCGCAGCCGCCGTGACGATCATGCCGGAAGTGCAGTAAGCGCACTGCATGGCGCCCTCGGCGAGGAATGCTTCCTGAACGGGGTGCAGGCGGCCATTGGACTCCAGGCCCTCGATGGTGGTGATCTGGCGATTCGCCACGGCACCAACCGGGGTGATGCACGAATGGCGCGGGTTGCCATCGATCAGGACGGTGCACGCGCCGCATTGACCTTCGCCGCAGCCATACTTGCTCCCGGTCAAACCGAGTTGATCGCGCAGAACTGAAAGGAGGCTAGTCTGCGGATCGGCATCGACGGAATAAGTTGTCCCATTTATGGAAAGCTTTCTTATGTTGGTCATGGATACCTCGGAATAAGAACTGGGTTGAGCCGGCAGGATAGACTGGCACGCATTGCCATTCCCCAGCTAATAAGCCTACAACCAGATAAGGTCAGCGCAACAGGATTTTTGTTTCGCTCGGTTGGGACAACCCGAATCGCTGTGTCTCGAAGAGACTCCGTTTTCCGCAATTTGTTCCTCAGCGAAGCGTTGGCGCGAGACGTAGGTGAACGCAACACGTATCTTTAGGGATGAACACAAACCGCGTTTACCGCCCGATTGGTCCACGATTAGACTCCGCACGAGTGATAGTTCGCGAGGCCCTGTGACCCATATCACAGAAATTGCGCCTTCAATAGCCCCATTCTAATGCCTGTTGCGTGTGTCTTCTCGGCACCTTGTGGGCTGTCGCGCCTGAGTTCGAGAGTTTTTCGCAATGCCCTTACGATCTGTGCTTCAGGATGTAGGCCTCGGTATCCGCCTACTGCGTAGGTCTCCAGGTTTCACCGCCGTAGTTATCCTCACACTTGCCCTGGGCATCGGCGCCAACACGGCCGTCTTCAGCGTTATGGATGCCATGCTGCTCAGGGAATTGCCGATAAGGAGTCCTCAAGAGCTTGTGGAGTTTGTCCGAGCGCAACCCGACGCGATGATGACCAACCTTCCCTACGCCGTTTTCGAGCACCTGCAAAAGAACACGTCGGTGCTATCCGGCGTCTTCGCGTTGATGACGGACACTCGTGTCTTACGTGCCGCAAACGATTCGGAACGCGTTGTCGTTCACGAAGTGTCCGGATCATTTTTCCCGACGCTCGGAGTTGCCCCTCTGTTCGGACGCGCACTTGATCCACATGACGCCCGGCCACGTGCGACCAACCAGGTGGCAGTGCTCAGCTATTCGTTCTGGAGCCGCCGCTTTGGGCGTGACCCGTCCGCACTTGGCGCTACAGTGCGTGTGGATGACGTGGCCTACACAATCGTTGGTGTGATGGGGCCGGCGTTCTTCGGCGTAGATCCCAGCCAACTCCCGGCCATGTGGGTTCCGCTCGCGTCGGATCCGAACCCAGGTGAGGTTTGGGTCCTCGGCCGATTGAAGCCGAGAATCTCTATTCCACAGGCGCATGCACAACTGGAGCCATTGTTCCAGCAGGCGCTCGAGTCTTTGCGCGGTGAAATGGCGCGATGGCCCGCGCACGATCGAGAAGCATTCTTAGCACAGAAGCTCATCATCAACCGTGCGGCAACCGGGACCTCGGGCCTGCGCTGGGAATATTGGGAATACTCCAACACGCTGAAGATTCTTCTCGGAATGACTGCGCTCGTTCTCCTGATTTCATGCGGCAACCTCGCTGCTCTTCTCGTGACCCGCTCTATTGCCAGAATCCAGGAGATCGGCATCCGCATGGCGATTGGCGCCGGCCGAGGGCGCATCGTCCGACAGTTGCTTACCGAGAATCTTCTTTGGGCCTTGTTGGGCGGGATGGGCGGCCTCTTAGTTGCTGTTTGGGGGCACCAGCTCATTCTGAAATTTCTGCTCGTGAACGCTCAAGAAACCCCGCTGAACTTTCATCTCGATCAGCGAGTCCTCGGCTTTGGCCTCGTGGTGTCGCTCCTGACCGGAATGGTTTCAGGCATACTGCCGGCGCTCGCCGCTGTGCGCAGGGATCTCGTACCGGCCATCCAGCAAGCCTCACATCTGCATGGTGGAACTCGTCTGCCCTTCGCCAGAAATCTCCTGACACTTCAAGTAGCGCTTTCCTTGACGCTGCTCATAGGGGCTGGCCTGTTCGTGCGTACTCTCAGGAACTTGGCCGCTACGGACCTGGGCCTAACGCGCCAGGGCCTGCTCTTAATGACAGTTGATCCCGGACTGGCCAAATCGATCCCCCAACAGCAAGCGTTCTGGAATCAGTTGACCCGGCGCATCGCCGCGCTGCCCGGCGTGAGTTCTGTGAGTTTGGCCGGAGATGCCGTCTTCGGCATGGGCGGCTGGAACGAAACGATATGGGTGCGTCAGCCCGACGGCTCCGAGCACTATGCTCAAGTGGCGGATAACGTTGCCGGCCCCGGTTTTTTCGAAACTGTCGGGATCCCCCTTCTTGCCGGGCGCGAATTCGGCGGTCAAGACCAGGAAAACTCCCCGCGCGTAGCAATCGTGAATCGCGCCTTTGCGCGAAAGTTTTTCAATCAAGAGAACCCGATCGGCCAGCGCTTCGGCGATCGGGGGGCAAACTCTACTGGTCAGATCGAGATTGTAGGTATCATTGGCGACGCCAAGTATCGCGACGTCCGCGAGCCGTCGCCGCCGATGTTCTACAAGCCGCTCTCCCAGAACTTTGAGAAGCGTCCCTATGAACTGCATGTGCGCACGGCGCTCCACGCCTGGACTGAGATCGCCGCAATTCGGCACGAAATCCGGAGTTTGGATGGCGATGCTTCCGTGTACAACGCCAGGACCATCGCACAGGTGGTCGACGATTTGCTTCAACATGACCGCATGTTTGCGGTCCTGGCAAGCGCGTTTGGTCTAGTGGCGCTTGTGCTGACCTCAATCGGTATTTACGCCTCGATGGCGCACCAAGTGGCGCGCCGCACGGCTGAAATCGGGCTTCGGATGGCGCTCGGCGCCGATCGCCACGATATCCTGTGGATGACCTTCCGCGATTCTCTGAATGTGGTGGCGATTGGCATCGCCCTGGGTATGCCGGGCTCGTGGTTGGCCTCGCGCCTGATTTCGAGCATGCTCTACGGGCTCACGGCGCACGACCCAGCAACAACGGTCGGCGCAGCCTTCTTAGTCCTTTTGGTGGCGGGTTTGGCTGCTTTCCTCCCTGCTCGGCGAGCAGCGGGCCTGGACCCATTGGTCGCGCTGCGACACGAATAATTCGTAATCTCCCCGCAAACCGAGTGGACGGGTGAGTGGCGCGGGGCAATCGCACCCCCGCGCTCTCGCAGAACCGGACGTGAGCCTCTCAGCTCATACGGCTCCCACTGCAGAGCCACGCGGCGCACCGAGATGCCAGTGAGCAAAGAGCCGTGGATCGCGCCGAGAGATGCGCAACAGCCACTGCTCCGCTCGCCGAAAATGGTGGCGCAGCTTCTTGTATTTCCGCGTCGCCCACCGGGCGAGCACGCGGTTGAGGTACGACCGGAGGGGATAAAGCCCCGAGCGGTAGAAC
>Ga0187819_10001739_pt1 | contig 11300 bp, 8 predicted proteins | sample NC_wetland_sal_i_15_FD_132411 | JGI IMG/M metagenome (GOLD analysis project Ga0187819, IMG submission 132411) | Wetland sediment microbial communities from Neuse River Estuary, North Carolina, USA - SO4_4 | ecosystem: Environmental > Aquatic > Freshwater > Wetlands > Sediment | place: USA: North... | reverse complement strand
TTACAGGCAACACTTCGCAGCCCCCACCACCCTTCCAAGAGTTAGGCTCACCTCACTTCGACATCAACCATCGGTCCAGCCCCCCTGCCAAGCTGCTGAAAACACAACCAGGTTACCGTAACATTACCGTATCTTTGTTGACTTCCGCCCCCTCCTGTCTGCTAATAGCGAGAAATTATGCAGCTCGCGATCCAGCAGCGGTCCGATGGGCAGACGGAGATCGTAGCAGCCGGCCAATCTTTCTTGGTTCGGAAAGATCCGCCGGAAGTGGCAATTCCGAAGAAACTGCTACAGGATTTGCTGCTCTCCGAGTTGCCAGATCAGATCGGCGTCAAACCGTTGGGAGTGTCCCTGGTTGTTGCTGGAGGAGAGCAAGTGGACTGTTGGTTGTACGGCTTTCACGACGGATACGCCTGCGCGCGAGTTCAGGTAACCGCGAAGGCGGGACCATCTGTTGCGTTAAACGCATTGCAGGAGGCGGTCAGGGAACGGCAGGAAAAACACGGAGATGTAGAACTAACTGAATCTGATCCTGACAGGCATTCCGAATTTTGTTTTCTACTCGACCTCCTGGAGGACGTTCCGATTCCCGAAGCGCTGGACAAGGTTGAGCAAGCGCTGACGGAGTTGGATAGCCGTCGCATGTCGCTGCTAGCTACCCAGCCGTTTCGCAAGTCGGCTGCCACTTAGTACGGAACTATATAAGAGGAGAATCGCCATGCCAGCCGCAAAGCCTTTCGGCAGCGTTGCCCGCATTCACAGAGAGCTGCAAGGGAAAACCAAAGAGTTTTCGGCAGCAAAGCGGAAACGGATATTCCGAGTACTCGGATTTGCCGCGGCGGCGATGCTGGGGTGCGCGCTAATCAGTTCGCAGGTGGTCGCGCAGAGCCCGCCACCCGCCACGTTCACCAGCGCGTCATTAATCGACACCGGAGTTGAGGGGTATTATACCCCTGGCGCCACTGCTCAGGCCATTGCTGGTGGAGACTTCAACGGAGATGGAAAACCCGACCTCATCGCCATTGGCGCCTGCTGCGCGTACGAAATTCTTCTCGGCAACGGTAATGGTACATTTTCGAGCACTGGAATCAACACACTCGCTCTTCGCAGCGCGGGCGATGGCATTAACGCGAACAATCCTAACCTCATTGCCGTTGGCGATTTCAACGGCGATGGCAAGTTGGATTTCGCGGTCTATATCAATGGACCTCAAAGCGGCGCGAATTACCTCGACGTGTATTTGGGAGACGGAACCGGTCACTTCTCATTTTCCAATAGCTACACAGTCGGGAGCTCAGGAGCAACGGGTCTCGAGGATGGCGTTGTGGCCGCAGACGTAAATGGAGATGGAAAGCTGTATCTGCTCGCCATCAATTCGGGCGACAATTCGGTCACGGTGCTATTGGGCAACGGCGATGGCACATTTCAGACGGGCGCGCTGTATAGTGCCTGCAATCGATCTGGCTGTGTACCTTTAGCACTTACCGTGGGCGATTTTAACAATGATGGCCACCCCGATCTGGCCCTAGTTTCGACGGATGCCGCCCAGCAAAGCGGAATCTATATCCTGCTTAACAATGGGAACGGGACTTTTCAGTCGCCGGTTTTCTACTCTAGCTCAAGCCAAATGGGAGGCTTCCCTGATGGCGAATCTGGCATCGCCAGCGCCGATTTGAATGGCGATGGCAATCTCGATCTGGTCATGACCAATAACGCCGGAGCGTGGGTCTTCTTAGGCAACGGCGATGGGACATTCCAAGCGCCGATCAATTACGGCGCTCCCTATGCAGACACACTAGCTCTGGCTGACGTTAACGGTGACAAAACGCTCGATCTCGTCGTCCCCGATTTCTACAACAATACCGTCTGGGTACTGCTGGGCAACGGCGATGGAACGTTTAAGCCCGCCGTCGCCTACGCCACGGATTGGTTTCCCGAGTCAATCGTGGTTGCTGACTTCAACGGCGATGGCAAACCCGATTTTGCCGTGGGCAGTGATAACGGTCCTATGATAACGCTGGCTTTCGGCAACGGAGATGGCACATTCCAGACAGGCCCTAATTACGATATCGGCAACTGGACCGGACAAGTAGCGGCCGATTTCAACAATGACGGCAATCTCGATGTGGCCGTCTATAACGGCGCAGTTTTGCAAGTAATGTTAGGCAATTCCCATGGTGGGTTGGGCAGCCCAATTACCACTTCGATGCCCGGTTTGGAGGTGACTTGGATGGCGGCCGGCGACGTGAACGGCGATGGCAAACCAGATCTGGTGGCCGCGAACCAGGCTGGGTCGAATGGGAGCATCGCGGTTTTCATCGGCAACGGGAATGGAACGTTCAAAACCAATGTGGACTACACGGCGGACACCAACACGTCCGTGCAGACGGTGTCGGTGGGCGATCTGAACGGCGATGGAAAGCCTGACCTAGCTGTAGCCGATTTTGGCTGTAGCAACTGCACTGCCGCTCTGTCGGGCAATATCGCCGTGTTATTGGGCAACGGCGATGGAACATTTCAAAGCGCGGTCACTTACAACGCGGGAAACAAGCCGCAATCCATCGCCATCGCGGATTTCAACGGCGACGGATTCGCGGACCTCGCTGTCACGAATTTTCTCCCTTGGACCGTATCTATTTTGCTGAATCACGGCGACGGAACTTTCGCCGCGCCATTCCCGTTCGGCGCGGGCAACGGCACGTCGTTTGTCGTGGCGGGAGATCTGAACGGCGATGGCAAACCGGATCTTGTGACAGCCAATGGCGGCTCCAGCGACATCTCGGTCTTGTTGAACAACTGCTCTTGCAGCGGCGGCGGTTGCGTCTCCATCAGCTCCGCCGAGCACGGCGCGACTTTTGCGCCCAGTTTCTCCTCTGGCCAATGGGTCACGATTAAGGGCAACAGTCTGGCGAGCGGGCAGCCTACCACGCTCAGCTTCGTGAACGGCAGCTATCCCACTTCGTCGAACGGCGTCTCGGTTACCATCGGCGGCCTGCCTGCGTTTCTCTACTATTTGAGTCCTGGGCAATTGAATGTGATTTCGCCCGACAATCTTGCAAGCCCGGGGAACGCGCAGGTGGTGGTGACCAACAACGGAGTTCCGAGCGCGCCCTCGACCGTTGCCATCCAGCCCTTTGCTCCGGGATTCTTCCTTTGGCCGGGGAATTATGCCGTGGCTACGGATCAGAACTACCAACTTCGTGTCAAGGCCGGAGAATTCGCGGGCGCCACCACGACGCCGGCCGCACCGGGCGACGTTCTCATCTTGTGGGGCACTGGCTTCGGTCCTTCGAGCCCGCCGGTGCCGGCTGGACATGAGGTGCCGAGCGACCAGACTTACAACGTTGCCAATTCGGTTCAGGTGATGATCGGCGGAGTGCAGGCGGTGGTCTACGGCGCGGCTTATGCGTCCGGCTTTGCGGCCTTGGTTCAGGTTGCCGTGCAAGTGCCGAACCTGAGCGACGGAGACTATCCCGTGATCGCGGAGGTCGGTGGCGTGTCCTCGCCCTCCAGCGCGTTGCTCACGATCAAGAAATGAAACTTGTAGCGTGCTAGCGCTGAAAAAGTGCCTGCGGTAGTGGCGCGGTGTCGCCGGAGAGGATCACGGGCGCCCAGTAAAGGAAGGAGCGAGTGCCCGGGTTCCTGAGCAATTGCAATTGAGCGCTGCGCAGCGCTTCGGCGCGGCCGCGTCCGGCGCTCAGCTCTTTGTAGAAGCGTTCCATGAGAGCCTGCTCGGGTATGTCGGCCACTTTCCATAATGGCGCCACAAACGTCCGCACGCCTGCGATCGCAGCGGCGCGGCGCATGCCGTAGACGCCTTCGCCGGATGAAGGCACGCCGCCGGCCATCTGGCATTGCGAGAGAACCAGCAGCTCGGTGCCTTGGAGATCCACCGTTTCCAGTTCCAGCGCGGTCAGCAGCCCATCTTGCGAGGAACGCGGGCCGCGTCCGTAAGCTTCTTCCAGGACAATCGCCGACAAGCTCATCACGCGCGAGGCCGCGTCCATGCCCACCGCGCAGCCCGGGTTGTTGGGATTGGCTTTACAATCTTCATTCCCTCGAACCACGCCATGTCCGACAATGTGCAGCACGGCCGGGCTATGCAGCAGCTTCACGCGCTCTTCGGTGGCTTCGCCTTCGCCGAGGAGTTGCGAGCGGGGGATGATTTGCCGCAAACGGCGCGATTCGGTTGCGCCTCCCGCCAGACGATCGAGACCTTCGGCGCGAAAGGGGCTGGTAGAAGGAGTTGCCGCAGAGCCCGCCGCGCCAGGGCTCAGCGCGATCACGGGCGCAGAGTATGCAACGTCTCGCCGCGACGGGTTGGCGAGATCACGGCCGGCCGGCACGTAGCCGATAGCGAAGCGTTCCACCAGGAAACGCCCTTGCCCATCCAGCAGCGCGCCGAACGGAACCAGCGTGAGCATGCCATCCGGCGCAATGCGGATGCGGTGCGCGTCCTTTCCCGCTGCGAGCCAGGGTTCCAGGGGGGGCAGCACGCTTTTCGACAGTTGCCGCAGTGCGTCTTGCGCGGTCTGCTCGGCCGACTGCGCGGTGCGATTCTCGCGCCCGGCCAATGCAGTGCTCCAGTCATTGGCGGCTTCAAACAAATCGCGTACCGCTTGATCGATCGGCGCTGCCGGTCCCAAATCCACCCAATGCAGAATCCGTGATGTATCGATCAGAAAGGCTCCGTAGCGTTGCGCCGGGCGGTTGCCGCCTTCGAGTGGTTGATAGGCGACGAATTCGACGAACAGCTCATCCTGCGCAAGGTGCGAGCGGATGTCTTCGAAACGCGCCGGGTTGACGGCCGCGCCAAACTGCGGCGATTCGCGGCTGAGCGCGGCTTCGAGAGCATCGCGCCGTTGCTGAAGCACCTTGATGGCCGCTACGCCCTGCCGGCCCAGCTCGGCGCTCCACCCAGTTCGCAGGTCTTGCAGCAGACGCTCGTAACTGCCTTCCAATTCGGTACCGGAAAGCGAGCAGCCTCCCACCACGGCGGGCTTGAGGTCGCGATAGCCCAGCGCGATGGTCAGCGAGGATTGGCATTCGAGCATCGCGTCCCATTGATTGAATCGCGTCAAAACCGCCGGATCGGAACTGAGCCGCAAGCGCTCGCGCCAATCGCGTACTTCGTCCAGCACACGGCCCTTCCGGCGCGCCACGGCTTCAAATGCAAGCGCGCGCGCTTCCGGCACCAGCGAGCCCGCCCTTTCCTGGAACGAAAGCAACGCCGGGATGGGGTCGGCCAGGTTCGAGAGCTCCGCCAGTTTGTTGCTCTCCGATCCTATGTTGAGAATGTCGGTGAGCACCGCGTCGTTGATTTCGAAGCTGCGGCGATACAAAGGCTCGGCGGCGCTGTATTTGCCTTCCTGGTCGTAGAGCGCGGCTAAGTTTTGTAGATATCGGGCGGCGTCGGGATGATTCGGCCCATGTGTTTCCGTGACGATGTCGATGGCTTGCTGGAAGCGCTGCTCCGCCTGCGGAAATTCACGCGCGGCCTGATGAACCAGCGCCAGATCGTTTAACGCGCTGGCATAGAGTGGGTGCTTCTCTCCCAGGCCTTGGGACGCTATGTCAAGAGCCTGCTGCAAGGTTTTCCTGGCGCTCACAAGATCGCTACGATTTTCCTGCGCTTCCCCGAGACTCAGCAGAACACTGGCGAAGTCGAACGGCGGATGGTCGGAAGATTTGGAATAAATGTCGACGGATTCCTGCAGCAGCTTTTCGCCTTCCGCCCGATTTCGCGCGTACACCAGGCGGCCGTAATTGCGAAGCGTCGCCGCCACCAGCACATGATTCGGGCCGAAGATTTTTCGGCGGGCCGCCAGCGCGGCGGTGTAGTCGGCTTCCGCGGCCGTGAAGTTGCCCATGGACTGGTACAGCGTTGCGCGATGGTCCAGCACCTGCACGTATATGGGATGCTGATCGCCCAGTTCCTTCTTCAGAAGCTCCGCGGCCTCGTTGTAATACTTTTCCGAGAGCGCGTAGTGGCCGAGCTCGGTCTCGAGCAGCGCTGGCCCCATCAAGCTGGTGGCGTAAATGGGATGGTTTACACCCGGATTCTTGCTCAAGACCTCCAGCGCGGTCTGGAAGTCGGCCTCGGCCTTTTGGTAGCGGCCCAAGCGCTGGTCGTTACCGCCGATGTTAACCAGCAGCGTTCCATACTCGGCCATCGGATTCTTTGGATCCAATTGCGATTCGTAAATCGTGCGGGCTTTGGCAAACGTTGCGGCCGACTGTTCGTATTCGCCGCGCGCGCTGTAGATAGACCCCAGCGTTTCCATGGTCTCGGCCAACAGCGGATCCTTGGGGCCGAGCACGCGCGAACGAATTTCCACCGCTTGTTCGGCCAGCGTGCGAGCTTCGTCGAGCTTGCGCGTGTCGCGGCAGAAAAGCGCCAGGTCGTTGGCGCTTTCGGCGTAGTCGGCTGTGTCCGCCCCGATTTGGCTGCGCCGAATTTCGAGGCCTTTTCGAAGAAACGTTTCTCCGTCCTTGAGGTTTCCTGAGACGTAATACAAATACCCGAGGCGGTCGAAACTGCGTCCGGATTGTTTGGGACTCGAGGCTGCGTCGGCGGCGAGTTTGGCTAGCCGCAGGGATTCCGGGAGGTCGCCTTTCAGGTAAGCCTGTTCGAGTTGTTGATCGAGCGTGTCCCAATTTTGCGGAGCCGCTGGTTGGGCGAGAACCGCGGGGGCGAGCGCCAGCAGGAGCGCCGCGAAGCTAGTGGTTTTCATGCGCGCCTCTGGCCAGGCGGGCCAGGTTCGCCTCGATGGTCTGACGGTCGCGCGGGGAAGGAGATGGCGATTGGTCGAGAATACGAAGAGCAGCCTCATAGAGCGCCTGCGCATTGGCTGTTTGGCCACGCAACTCCGCTAAAACACCGGCATTGTTCAGGCCATCCGCATCGTGAGTCTGGCGGAATTTCAGCTCGGCTTGTGCCGTGTCGCCGCGCAGCAGAAGCAGCGATCCCCAAGCGTTGAAGGCTGCGTCCTGCTCGCCTGTGCCGGCGGGCGGAGGCAATGCGAAGCCATCGGCGAGAGTTCGATAATGCTGCTCGGCCGCGCTCAGGTCGCCATTCTTGTAGTCCAAAGCTCCCAGACGCTCGAGGATCGCGCGCGTCTCGCCGGGAGCGATGCTGTTCGAGTTGGCCCAAGCCAGAGCGTCGTGAGCCATCTTGCGCGCCGCTCCCATGTCGCCGCGATCCGCCAGCGAACCCACCTGCTCGAGGGCGGCGGACAGATAAACCGGCGACGCTACGCGCACGCGATCGTTGACCTGAATCGGGCTCCCCGCGGCGATGAAGCCACGGGCGCGATCACGGAAAATCGTGGTTACTTCCAGCCGCGCGCTGGGCTGCTTCGAAGCGCCGTGAAAAACTTCCAGCTGCGCGCCTTTTGCCAGGCCGTCCAGTGAGCCGAGATTGACCGTCGCGACAAGATTGTCCAGCGCGACGATGGAACCCTCGGGTTGCGGGGCGCGGCTTTCGGGTTCGGCACTGCGAAAGATGGGGGCCGCAGCACTCGAAGTTGTGGTTGTACCGAGGTCCCGTGCCAGCAAGGTTGGTTTGCCCGCGGCCGGATCCAGGCTGGCCGACAAGACGCCGCCCGAGGTGGTAGCGATAGTCGGCTTGGATCGGGCAACGGGTCTCCACCAATACACCGCGACCACCGCAATCGCCGCGGCGACCGCGCCCATCGCGGCCAGGCGGAATCTGCGAGGAAATGAAACGACCTTGTCTTGCCGCGGCGCTTCACCGGCCACGGCGGCCTGAAACGCTGGATTCCCCAGGCTCTTCTCAATCGCGCCATGCGCGGCCAGCGCGTCGAACAACTCATGGTCGGAAAGAGCCGCGTGCGCCAGTTCTCTTTGCGCGGAAGCGGAAAGGCGCCCGCCGATGTACGATTCCAGATCGTCGCTCGACTGCTGCGCGGCAACACCGTGCAATGCCACCGCGGCTAGCGTCAGCTCCTCGAACAGACCGCGACGATCCAAGGCGGCTTGCGCCAGCTCGCGAGCCTCGGCCGCGCTCAAATCGCCGCGTAGGTATCGATCCATTTCGCGTTCCACAGATTCAGCCATATTGCCTCACGGGGCCGGCGGATCCGGATTCTGCTGGCGTTTCGCGCCGAGCTGGGTACGGCGCCGGACGCATTGCCCCAGGCTCTTGATGCCGCGGCTCACCCAAGTGGCCACCGTGTTCTCGTTGGTGCCCAGCCGCGTGGCGATCTCTTCGTACTTCAGGCCTTCCGCGCGCATTCTCAGAACGGTTCGGTAATCGGGGTCCAGGGCCGGAAGGCACTCCAGGACGATCTGCTGCATCTCTTTTTGGATCAGGGCATGCAGCTGATCGGGGGCGGGGTCGGCCGGGTCCAGAGGCGCGCTCCACTGCGGCCGCGCCGCTTCGCCGCCACTGAGCAAAATTTCGCGGCGGCTGCTGGCTCGATTGTGTTCCTCGCGGACGACAAAATTGAGCACGCCATGCAGCCAGGCCAATAACTGATCGAGCGGCCAGGCGGGCTCCGGGACGCCCGGCTCTAATTGCTCGGCGAAATAGTATTCAATCGCGGCTTGAGCGCTGGGGTAGCCCAGCGAGCGTGTGAGCGTTTCTTGCGCGGCGCTCTCCGGGTCGCGCGAGCCGAGCCAGCGCCCGCGGGAGGCCAGTGCAGCCAGAAGCCGCCGGTAGTCGCTACTGGCATCTCGAGCGAGTGCCATTCCGTATGAACTCCCCATGGTAAATTCGCGAGCCGATCCCGCCATGTATGATCCATTCTCGCTTATTTCAGCGGGCGGCGCGAGGTTCCGCGATAGTTTGACACAGGTACCCACCGCACGCGAACGAGGAGCCTTGTTCGACTGCCGAAATAGGGGCATTGTGCCCATTTTTACAGCGCATGATCGAGACAAAAAGACCGGCGCGTTCGCCTAAGTCATTGAATCTATTAGGATCATGGTGATTGGTTCGCGTCGTGCTCCTCGACTAGCGAAAGAAAGGAGGCTGCCAATGCTGACTGACAGTGATATTCGCCAACTTGGAGCTGTCCTCCCTGCGGCTGGCATCCCCGCCGCCGTTTCCAATGGCGTCGACATTGACGAACTAGCCATCGGTGCGCGCCTGGAAGTTGAGACTGGCCACACCACCTATACGCTAGAGAATCGCGGCGACGGCAAAGTCGTCATCTCGGGCCACCCCGAGTATTGTCCAGAGCCGGTGCTAGTGGATTTTCAAGGCTCCGTGGGAGGTGCCGCGCTGCTTAAGATGTGGCACATCGAGCCGGGATTGAAGATGGCCTTCCGGCATCCCAAGCTGGGCATGGTCCGCACCTCGCGTGTTCGCTCCATTCGCGTGCTCCAGCCGGCAGCTCCGGCTGAAGCTCATTCCGTCTCGTAAGATTGTTCCAGACCTCAGCCGATCGACATCGCTTGATCGACGCGGCTTGTGGTCCATTCTCTCCAAAATTGGTTCACTGTTTGAAAGAAGCGCTGAGAGCTTTGCAGAACACCTGGTAAAAGTTCCAGCACTAACTTCGGTATTGTAATTGCCTTTTCGTTTGCGTGGCTCCCGAATATCACCTCATCCGTCCGATCTTCGGCTTTTGGTCTGACTGCGGGCAAGTAATCACAATCCCCGCCCGGGCCACGCTGCGGATCGCGATCTCTAAGAACGGGCTAGGTTTGTGCACGGCGACATGGGATGGCCGGCTGGTGATGGCGTTTAGCGAAGACGTTGAGCGAAATGGCATATCGCTGGAGGCCTTGGGTGATTCCTCCCAATCCGAAGACCCAATCGCATCCAAATCGGCATCCACGAATCTCTAAGCGCATCGCCTCGTAGCTCCTAGGCGCGCAACGCAAGCCAATCTTGGTTAACACAGCCGTTCTCAGCGGACGCCAGAGTTGGCTGAGGCTCTCACTGTGATAGAAATCAGCCACAACAAGGTAAGAAAGTCCGGCGTTAGCTGGGCATGCCAGAAACTAGAAATAACTAAGAGCCAACGTCGCAACCTCGTAAGCGTAGGGCGTTCCTCTTCTTCCCGTCGTGGATAGGAGCGCCATATGAATTACACGCCGCCAGGAGAAACTGAACTGGTTGCCGCTCTCCAGGAACTAGACACGTCTAAAGCCCTAGTGCGTAGCTCGCACGCCGAAGTCTGCAGGGCCTTATCGGAACTCGCCGGTAGCAGACATTCACCAGAATGCTCAGATACTTTCGTGAATTTGAACCGTCGCTTACGTGAAGCTACGGAGCGCTACCTCCAGGCCGCCAAAGCGTTCAACCAGGTTTGCGGAAAAAAATCCTCTCGTGGCGGCGGTCGCCTGAGTACTGATAACTGCTCAGACCGACGGTTACTCGTTGTGATATAGTAGCCGGGCATGAGCCGGACATTCCTGACACGTATTTCCGCCGTCGCCCTGTTTCTGGTGGGTTGCTGGATCGCTTACACGCAAACTCAGAATCCGCCGAAATTGACCATCAACAAGGTCAAGGACGACCTGTACGAGATCGAAGGCGATGGCGGCAACGTGGCCGTCTACATCACCAACGAAGGCGTCATTCTGGTTGACGACAAATACGATCAGGACCACGAGCAAATCGTAGCCAACGTCAAGAGCGTCACCAACCAGCCCATCAAGTACATTCTGAGCACGCACTATCACGCCGATCACAGCGGCGGAAACGCGAAATTCCTGCCCACCGCCGAGATCATCTCCACGCTCAACGCGCACAACAACATCGTGAACCACGTGCAGTCCAACGCGCCTCCCGGCATGCAGGCCGCGCGCGTGACGTTCACCACCGAAGCGCAGGTGTTTCTGGGCGGCAAGGAAGTGCGTGCGAAATATTACGGACGCGGCCACACCAACGGCGACGCCGTGATCTATTTCCCGGCGCTGCGCGTCGTGCATACCGGCGATCTGATGGCCGGCAATACGCCGCTCATCGATTATCCCGGCGGCGGCAGCCTCAAGGAATGGGCCGACACGCTGGACGGCGTGCTGAACACGCTCGATTTCGATACCGTGATCCCCGGACACGGCCCGGTGACCAACAAAGCCGGACTGCAAACCTACCGCGACAACGTCGCCAAGGAACGCATGCGCGTCACGCAGTTGATTCGCGAAGGCAAGAGCCAGGATGACGTCGCGAAAGTCATGATGGCGGAATATCACTGGGCGCCGAACAGCCTGCAAATGCAGTGGAGCCTGGCGGGCATGATGACCGAGTTGAAGTAGAGCCGGCAACTCGTGACTGCCTTAGTAACGGGCGGCGGACGCGGGATCGGCCGCGCCATCGCGCTGGC
>Ga0187819_10001738_pt1 | contig 11303 bp, 7 predicted proteins | sample NC_wetland_sal_i_15_FD_132411 | JGI IMG/M metagenome (GOLD analysis project Ga0187819, IMG submission 132411) | Wetland sediment microbial communities from Neuse River Estuary, North Carolina, USA - SO4_4 | ecosystem: Environmental > Aquatic > Freshwater > Wetlands > Sediment | place: USA: North... | reverse complement strand
GGGTTGTTCTTCGACAGAACTTTCGTGATTGCCGCCGTCAACGTCGTCTTGCCGTGGTCGATGTGCCCAATCGTCCCCACGTTCACGTGCGGCTTGCTGCGCTCGAATTTCTCCTTCGCCATCTTGTTGACTCCTTCGGTTCATCGTGCCCGGCTCATGCCCGGGCCAAAATCGGGGTTCGGTCCTTATTAGGAGCGAACCGTCTTGCCAGTCGCGCGGGCGATCACTTCTTCCGACACATTCGCCGGCGCCTGCGCGTAATGCGAAAAATGCATGGTGAAACTGCCGCGGCCCTGCGTGCGGCTGCGGATTTCCGTGGCGTATCCGAACATTTCCGCGAGCGGAACCTGAACGTTGATGATTTCCGTGCCGCCGCGCGATTCCCGGCCCTGCAACTGTCCGCGGCGGGAATTCAGATCCGCAATTACCGGCCCCATGTAATCCTCGGGCACAACGACTTCGACGCGCATGATGGGCTCGAGAAGCTTGGGATGCGCTTTCTTGCAGGCGTCCTTGAAAGCCATCGAACCGGCAATCTTGAACGCCATTTCCGAGCTATCGACTTCGTGGTAGCTGCCATCCTCGAGCACCACCGCGCAGTCAACCATTTCGTATCCGGCCAGAACGCCTGTCTCCATCGCTTCGCGCACGCCGTCTTCGATCGGGGGAATGAATTCCTTGGGAATCGCGCCGCCGATAATCTTGTCAACGAACAGCAGGCGGTGTTCCTTGTCGAAGTGCCATTTGCCGCCCTTGCCAGCAACGGTCTTCGCGAGCGCATCGATTTCATCGGTGGACATTTCGTGCATGTCCTCATGGCCGGAATTCGGAAGCGGGTGGACGGAAAGCTTAGCGTGGCCGTACTGGCCTCGGCCGCCTGTCTGGCGAATATATTTTCCTTCGCCTTCGGCGTTTTTCAGAATTGTTTCGCGGTAGGCGACTTGCGGGCGACCGACATTGGCCGACACGTTGAACTCGCGCATCATGCGGTCCACGATGATTTCCAGGTGCAGCTCGCCCATCCCGGAAATCAGCGTTTGGCCGGTATCGTGGTCCGTGTGCACGCGGAAAGTGGGATCTTCCTGGCCGAGCTTCGCGAGCGCATTGCCCATTTTTTCCTGATCGGCCTTCGTTTTGGGCTCAATCGCAACGGAAATAACGGGCGCGGGAAAATCGATGGATTCGAGCAGGATGGGCTTGTCTTCGTCGCAAAGCGTATCGCCCGTGGTGACGTTCTTCAAGCCCACGCACGCGGCAATGTCGCCGGCTTCGATGGATTCAATTTCCTCGCGCTTGTTCGCGTGCATGCGCAGCAAGCGGCCCATGCGCTCGCGAGTCTTTCTCGAAGAGTTGTAAACCGAATTGCCGGTCTTCAGCACGCCCGAATAAACGCGAATATAGGTCAAGTGGCCGACGTAAGGGTCGGTCATAATCTTGAATGCCAGCGCAGCGAACGGCTGATCGTCCGAGGCGCGCCGCAGGACGGGTTCCGAGCCGTCGGGCGTGAGTCCCTCGACCGGCGGCAGGTCGACCGGCGCCGGAAGATAATCCACCACTGCATCGAGCAGCGGCTGCACACCTTTGTTCTTGAAAGCCGAGCCTGCCAGGACCGGAACGAGTTTCAGGGCAATCGTCGAGCGGCGAATCGAAGCGCGCAGCTCGGCCGGCTCGAGCTTGTGCTGCTCGAGGTACTTGGTCAAGATGGCGTCGTCGTGCTCGGCGATGTATTCGACCACCTTTTCGCGATGCTCTTTGTAGAATTCAGGCGTGAGCGCGGAAGCCTTCACGGCCGCTTCCAGATCCGGCCGCGTCTGAAGATACGCGGCATCCCACAATTTTTCGAGCGGCAGAATTTCGTATTCCGCGCCCAGCGTTTCATCTTTCCAGATAACCGCCCGCTCCTCGATGAAATCAATCACGCCGATGAAATTGTCTTCCTTGCCGATGGGAAACTGGAGAGGAACGGGGTGGGCCGAAAGACGCTGGCGCATGGAGCGGATCGAATGGTCGAAATCCGCGCCGATTCGGTCCATCTTATTGATGAAGGCGATGCGCGGGACGCGGTACTTATCCGCCTGGCGCCATACGGTTTCCGATTGCGGCTGCACACCCGCGACGGCGTCAAAGATGGCGACCGCGCCATCGAGCACGCGCAGCGAGCGCTCGACTTCGACGGTGAAATCCACGTGGCCGGGCGTATCAATGATATTGATGCGGTATTTCTTATCGAAGCGAGTCCAGGAAGCGGTGGTCGCCGCGGAGGTAATGGTAATCCCGCGCTCGCGCTCCTGCTCCATCCAGTCCATCACGGTGGTGCCTTCGTGCACTTCGCCGATCTTGTATGTCACACCCGTATAGAAAAGGATCCGCTCCGTTGACGTGGTCTTGCCGGCGTCAATGTGCGCCATGATCCCGATGTTGCGGATCTGATCGAGTTGTACCTGGCGTGCCATTTTTAGTTCCGCTTGCCTGCTCTCCCTACCAGCGATAATGCGCGAAAGCCTTGTTGGCTTCCGCCATGCGATGAACATCTTCCTTCTTCTTGACGGCGCCGCCGCGGCCGTTGGCCGCGTCCATGATTTCCTCGGCCAGTTTGTCCGTCATGGTCTTGCCGGCGCGCGTGCGCGAATAAAGCACCAGCCAGTGAATCGCCAGCGACTGGCGCCGGAACGGATTCACTTCCACGGGCACCTGGTAGTTCGCGCCGCCGACGCGCCGCGTCTTCACTTCCAGCACCGGCTTGCAATTTTCGACGGCCTTCTTGAAGAGCTTGAAGGCGTCGTCATTCGTTTTCTTGGCCACCTGATCCATGGCCCGGTAAAAAATCGCCTGGGCGGTAGAACGCTTGCCGTCGTACATCATGCTGGAAATAAACTTCTGCACCAGGTCGCTGCCGAAAACTGGATCGCCGGGAATCTTGCGGCGAAGAACCCAACCTTTGCGTGGCATCGTTCCGCTCTCCTACTTCTGCGCGGCTTTGGGCCGCTTGGCGCCGTATTTCGAGCGCCCCTGCTTGCGATTTTCAACGCCCGCGGCATCGAGCGTGCCGCGGATCACGTGATAGCGAACGCCCGGTAGATCCTTCACGCGGCCGCCGCGCACCAGCACGATCGAGTGCTCCTGCAAATTGTGGCCGATGCCGGGAATGTACGTGGTCACCTCATGAGCGTTTGTCAGACGCGCGCGCGCCACCTTGCGCAGCGCGGAATTCGGCTTCTTCGGCGTCTGTGTATAAACGCGAACGCACACTCCGCGCTTCTCCGGGCATCCTTCCAGAGCCGGCGACTTCGTCTTCGTCCGGATTTTCTCCCGGCCGTAACGCACCAATTGCGCAAACGTCGGCACGCTTTCCCCCTTGCTTAACGAAAACTTTGCGCCGCCATCCGCGCTGGCAGACCTCGCCGCGCAGAGCTACGCAGGTGTAATGAACAGAAAAGGTCGCCTACTAAGACCGAGGAACGGCTCAGGTACTCCGCAACGACGCTTCACCCCGAGGAGTGAGCTGCATCTGCGCACAGCGGAGAGGCTTCACGCGGCTTTGCGGGGCTGGCGCCCCATTTCGGCCGCTCTTCCATATCCCCGTTCCGTCGTTCTTTGTTCCGGGGAGGAAGACTTCCCTTTCACCACCAGGCCCAACGGGCCCTGGACAACCGCGCAAGTATAGGAAAAAGAAGGAGTCCTGTCAACTCGTTTAACTGTGGAAACATGTGCAAAAAATTTCACAAAAATTTCCCATGGAAATGAGACGAAAATCTGCCGCAGAGGCGGGACGAAGCCGGGTGGGGGGGAGGGGGGCAACGCGGCCTAGATTCCGCGCTTCCGGGGGGTAGAGGTGCCATTAGGAGGCCTATCAGAGGTCTGTCCATGCGCCGCTCGGCAATTCTCGTAATTTACTGATTACAATAGCCTTAGAATGACTGCATCGCGATTGGTTCCTGATCAAATCGCCAACGGAGAGGGGAAAAGGTACGAGCGCACGGAACGCTTGCGGACCTCCTCGGACTGATACGACTTTGCTCACCAGCCTCTACTCGCGCGCTTTACCCATTTCGGGAACCCGCCTAAACTGGGGACGCTAATTTTGCACAGGGAGCAGGCATGACTCGTTTCTGGGCGGGCTTGTTGGGCATTCTATTTTGCGGGCTGACGATCTCGGCGCAGCAATCAGGTGCGCCAGCCACGACCCCGCCCGCTGGGCCAGCCTCGACCGACAAGCCGGCCTCCGCGGATTATTCGCGGGAACCTTTTGTGGTCGAGTCCTACGTCACAACGGCACGCTATGAAAATGACGGCACGGGCGAGCGCGATCTAAAGGTTCGAATCCGCGTGCAGAGTGATGCCGGCGTGCAGCAGTTGGGCGAACTGGTGTTCGGATTCAATTCGGCGAACGAGCAGATGGATGTGCGCATGGTTCGCGTCAGGAAGGCGGATGGAACCACGGTGAATGCCGGCCCCGAAGCCGTCAAGGAAATGACTGCTACCGTTGCCCGCGATGCGCCCGTCTACACGGATTACAAGGAAAAGCACATCACCGTGCCGGCGTTGCACACCGGCGACACGCTCGAATACGAAATCGCCACGCGTCTCGTCACGCCGCTCGCGCCGAACGAATTCTGGTACGAACATAATTTTCTTGAGGGGGCCATCGTTCTCGACGAGCGCTTGGAGGTGCATGTCCCTTCCGGGCGCGCCGTGAAGCTGGAGTCGCCGGATTTTCCGCCGGAAACAACGGACGCGGGTAAGGAGGGGACGGTTTATCGCTGGAAGCGCGCGCTCCTGACTCGCCCGAGTGAAGAGGAACAAGAAAAGGTAAAATTGAAGAAGGCCGAATCCAAGCGGCCGGACGTACAACTCACCACCTTCGCAAGCTGGGAAGAAATCGCGCGCTGGTACGAAAAACTCGAGCAAGGGCGCACCGAACCGACTCCGGAAATCCGCGCGAAAACGCAGGAGCTGATTCAGGGACGCGCGACAGAAATCGAAAAAATTCAAGCGCTCTACGAATACGTTTCCAAGAATATCCGTTACGTCAGCCTGTCTTTCGGCCTCGGGCGATACCAGCCGCATTCGGCCGCGGAAGTTTTCGCCAATCAATACGGCGATTGCAAGGATAAGCACACTCTTCTGGCCGCGATGTTCCAAGCTGCAAACATTCCGGCAGACGCGGTCTTGATTCCATTCAGTCGAAAGCTCGATCTGGATTTGCCGTCGCCCTCGCAATTCGATCACGTGATCACTGCCGTCCCGATCAAGGACCAGCTCATCTGGATGGATTCCACTGCGGAAGTCGCGCCCTTCCGTCTGCTCTCGCCCTCACTGCGAAATAAGTCCGCGCTTCTTGTCCCACCGGCTGGCCCCGGACAAATCGTCGAGACGCCGGAAGACCCGCCGTTTCTCTCTTCGCAAAAGGTTGAAATCGAAGGACGCGTGAGCGATCTGGGAAAATTGACCGCGAAAATGCGCTACTTTGTGCGCGGCGACAACGAATACACGCTGCGCGCCGCATTCCGGCGGACGCCGCAGACGCAGTGGAAGGAGCTTGGACAAACGATCGCGCAACTGGACGGCTTGCGGGGCGACGTCACCGCCGTGAAGCCCAGCGATCCGACCGACACGCAGAAACCATTCGAGCTCGACCTGGATATTTCCCAGGCGAATTTTCTCGACTGGTCGAGCAAGAAAGCGAAAGTGACGCTGCCCGTGGCTTTGATCGGCGTGCCCGACGCGCCGGAGGACGCCGCGGAGCCGATCCACATCGGCAGCCCGCTGGACGTGACCGTGAACTTGAAGCTGACGCTGCCACCGAATTTTGCGGCGCGCGCGCCCGTGGGAGTTTCGGTGGCGCGGGATTACGCGGAATACAAATCCAGGTATCAATTCGAGGGGCACACGCTCGAAGTCGAGCGCACCATGCAATTCAAGATGCGCGACCTGCCTGCCGCGCGCACGAGCGACTATCTCGCCTTTGCACGCGCCGTCGAAGCAGATGAAGGACAAGTGCTGACGGTCGAAACCACCACCACGGAATCGCCAGCGATCCCCGCGACAGCAAAAGCGGACGAATTGGTGGAAGCGGGCCTGGCGGCCCTGAATTCCGGCAATCCCGGCGCGGCCATCCCGCTCTTCCAGCGCGTGGTGGAGCTCGAGCCCGCGCACAAGCAGGCGTGGAACGATTTGGGGCTCGCGTACTTGCGTCTCGGGAAATTCGACGACGCGGCCGGAGCGTTTCACAAACAGATCGCCGTAAATCCCTACGACGAGCACGCCTACGACTACCTCGGCATCGCGCTCCAACAGCAGCAAAAATTCAGCGACGCCGCCAGCGCGTTTCAGAAGCAGATCGAAGTGAATCCGCTAGATCCCATCGCCCACGCCGCTCTCGGCGGCCTCTACCTGGAACAGCACAAGTACGCCGAGGCCGTGCCGGAACTCGACAAGGCCACCGTGCTCACGCCGGATAATGCCGGGCTTCAGGTGAGTCTCGGGAACGCACTGCTCAATACCGGAGAAAAAGAGAAAGCGCTCGCAGCATTTGAGAAGGGCGCGGAGCTTTCGCAGACGCCCATCGTCTGGAACAACATTGCCTATAATCTCGCGGACCATCATCTCGAGCTCGATAAGGCGCAGCGCTACGCCGAATCGGCCGTCGCGGCAACCGCCGCGAACCTGCGCAATATCGAGCTGGCGCATCTCACGCTCGACGACCTCAGCACGGTCGCGAGCATCGGCGCCTACTGGGATACGCTCGGATGGGTTTATTTTCAGCGAGGCGATCTCGATACCGCCGAACGCTACCTCCGCGCTTCCTGGCTGCTCGACCAGCACGGCGAGGTGGGCGACCATCTCGCACGAGTTTTCGAGAAGCGCGGCCAGAAGGAAGAGGCCATTCGCACTTACGCGCTGGCCATCGCTGCGGTGCACTCCGTCCCGGAAACACGCGGGCGGCTCATGGCGCTGCTGGGGCCCGATGCACAGGGATCGAAACCCGACGATATGGTTGCGAACGCTCGCTCCGGGCTTTCCGCCTTACGCACGTTCCCGGCTGGAAAACTGGTGAACGAAAAGGCGGCTGCGGACTTTCTCATCTTACTTTCGCCGGGAGAGAAGGATGCCAAAGTGGATGAGGTGCGGTTCGTCAGCGGAGACGATACACTTCGCCCGTTCACGGCCAACCTGCGCTCACTTCATTTCGTGGGGATGTTTCCGGACGCGTCGCCCGCAAAGCTGGTGCGCCGCGGAACGCTTTCCTGCTCCGGTGCGACAGGCGAATGTGCGTTTGTACTCGCGCTGCCTGAGGATGTCCGCACAGTGAATTAGCGGAAAATGAGGAAAGGCTCTTCAGTTCAAACACAGGGGCAAAGATCGGGAGCTTTCGTCCGCGCGCCGCGTTTCCAGCACGACCAGCCTTGGTGGGCCGTCACTTGATTTCCATTACTTCCTTTTCCTTGGCTGCTGAGAGGTCTTCGATTTTCTTCGTTTCCGAGTGCGTGAGCTTCTCGAGCTCATCGAGCGAGCGTTTCTTATCATCCTCGCTGATTTTCTTTTCCTTCTCGAGCTTCTCGACGGCTTCCTTGATGTCGCGGCGAATATTGCGGACGGCGGTGCGGTGTTCCTCCAACACCCTGTGGATGTGCTTGACGAGGTCCTTGCGGCGCTCCTCGGTGAGCGGCGGAATCGGCACGCGCACCACTTTTCCGTCGTTCGCAGGATTCAGCCCCAAATCAGAAGTGCGAATGGCCTTGTCCACCAGCGGAACCACGCCGGGATCCCATGGCGAGATTACGATGATGGTCGGGTCGGGCACGGTCATGGTGCCCAGTTGATTGATGGGCATGGGAGTGCCGTGATAATCCACGCGAATGTGATCCAGCAGGGTGACGTTGGCGCGTCCCGTGCGCACGCTCGCGAGATCCTTCCGAAAATCCTCCACGGCCTTTTCCATGCGCGCCTTCGCCTGGCCGAGAGCGTCTTTGGTTGTGGCAATTGTTGTCATAGGTAGAACCGCCTCCGGCGATCCTGTGTCAAGCTGCGCCGACTACCGAACCCACGCGCTCACCCAGCACGACGCGCTTCAAATTTCCCGGCACGTTCATGTTGAACACCACGATGGGCATTTTGTTGTCCATGCACAGCGAGATGGCCGTCGAATCCATCACCGCGAGCCCTTTTTTCAGAACGTCGAGATACGAGATGCGCTCGAATTTTTTCGCGCCCTTCACTTTTTCCGGGTCCGCATCGTAGACCCCATCCACGCGCGTGGCCTTCAGGATCACTTGAGCCTTGATTTCCATGGCGCGCAGCGCCGCCGCCGTGTCCGTGGAGAAATAGGGATTGCCGGTGCCCGCCGCGAAGATCACCACGCGCCCTTTTTCCAGGTGCCGCGTGGCGCGACGCCGGATAAACGGTTCGGCCACCTGGTGCATCTCGATGGCGCTCATCAGGCGCGTGAAGCAGCCGGCCTTCTCGAGCGCGTCCGTCAGGGCCAAGCCGTTAATCACCGTGGCCAGCATCCCCATATAGTCGCCCGTGGCCCGGTCAATCGCCAGATCCTTCTGGCGCGTGCCGCGGAAAAAATTCCCGCCGCCCACCATGATGGCCACCTGGACTCCCAGCTCGTGGACTTCATTCACCTCATGCGCGATTCCCTGAATCGTTTCCGCGTGAATCCCGGATCCCTGGGGACCGGAAAGCGATTCGCCGGAAAGTTTCAACACCAGCCGTTGATAAACGGGCGCGCCTTTTTTCCCTTCGGTTCGACTTGCTGTTCCTGCTTTTGACATTTCAAGCGGGGCCAGCCCCGGCCCGCGGGCATTTTAGTTCGCTTCCCTCGATTTGGCACTACCCTTTTTCATCCAATTGATTTCATAGGGCAAGCGCGCGGCCTTGGGCGCCCCCGCTCGATTTTGGCGCAAGCAACCCGCCTTGAAACCCGCTCATCAATTATTTCGTCCTTATACTGGAACTTTTCACGCCATACGGCATAATAGGACCCGTACGTCCACGGAGAAAGACCCCAATTGATGACCGCTAAATCTGGCTGGCTCGGGAGCCGGGCATGCAAGACTTTTCGTGCCCCCGCAGTAAAGTTCTTCGCGCTTTCGGCAATCATCCTCGTGGGGCTCGCGCCCCTGGCAACCTGCGGCGGTGGTGGCACCGCCGCAGGCATCGTTACTTCCGTGACGGTGTCGCCGTCAATACAAAACGTTGAGCTCAATCAGTCTGTGAATTTCATGGCTGCGGCCCAGGTCTCGAACTCGACCACCCCGGTGAGCACCGCGGTCACCTGGGAAGTAAATGGACTCCCCGGTGGTGGTAGCGCGAGCCAGATCATGATGACCGGCTCAATCGCGCCGGATCCGGCCAACCCGCAGGTTGGGATTTACACCGCCCCGTCCGCTGTACCTGCCTCGGACAATGGGCAGGTCAATATTACCGCCGTCGCGCCCCAGAACCCTTCAAACCCGAGCGACAACAACACGGTGACTTCCAACATCGCTGTGGCCAAGATTGGAGGCGGAGCGGGACTGGCAGTGAGTCCTGCCACAACGACCGTGGCGGCCGGAAGCACTTTTGGATTTTCCGCCACGCTCAATACCTTGCCCTACATGAATGTCACCTGGTCCATCAGCTCGACGAACGGCGGCGATATTGGCGTGATCGCTCCGAACGGCGCGAACGGTGGAAACTACACGGCTCCCAGTTTTCCTCCGCCGGGCGCTATGGTTACCGTTACCGCCACCGACAATGTGTCGGGCGCCACGGCGTCTGCCACAGCCACGATTACTTATTCCGATGCTTCCTTCAAACATGCCTTCGCGTTTTCTTATACGGGAAACGACAGTCTCGGCTTCCTGGCGGTGACGGGTAGCCTTGTTGCCGATGGTGCTGGATGCATCGTCAGCGGCGTCGAAGACATTCAGAGCTTTACCACCGGCATCTCCGAACAGGTCCAGATCTTTGGTGGTGTCCCCTGCAAGAGTAATTACCTGGTGGGACCGGACGGGAGAACAAAAGTCACGCTCAACTCTGGGCTGCCAAGCGCCAGCACGCTGCAATTCGCGCTCACCAACAACTTGCACGGCCAGTTGATCCGCTTTGACGCGAATGCCACCGGTGGCGGCACCATCGACCAGCAGACCGTCACCGATCTTTCAAATTTAAACTCCGGCTTTTACGTCTTCAGCCTCTTAGGCGTGGATGCTGCTTTCAAGCCGCTGGGCATGGCCGGGAGATTGTCTGCCAACGGAGCAGGCCAATTCACGGCGACGGGATCGATTCTCGACATAAACGACAATGGCACGGTGACGGTCCCTCCCGATACGACTCTCGCCGGCTCGTACAGTTTCGACTCCACGTTTCCGGGGACCGGGCGCGGTACTCTCACGCTGACTAGCTCGACGATCGATCACCGCCAGTTCGCCTTCTACGTCGTGAACGGTACGTTGGGCGATACGCACCTTCGATTGGTGGAAATTGATGGAATCTCTTTTCTGGCGGGCGATCTGTACAGTGCGGCCCCCGGCAGTCCCTTCACTCTTGCGGCAGCCAACTATGCATTCACGGCGGGAGGCATGTCTCCGACGGGCGTCTATGCCGGCGGCGGGATTTTTATCTCAGACGGAAACGGCAACACAACGGCCGGGGGAGCGTTCGACAGCAACAATGCCGGAATGGTGACGACGAACACCACCATCGACGCTTGCACCTACTCGATTGACCAAGCAACCGGCCGAATCGTTTTGCTGCTGAATATCGGTGCGTGCAGTATCCCGTCTGGCGCGAACCCGAACACGCTCGAATACGCCATGTACCAAACGGCGAATGGCTCGGCGGTGATGCTCGAGCTCGATGGCACCGCGGTTTCCACCGGCATGGCATTCCAGCAGGCGGTGACCCCGACTCTGGCAACCGGGGGTTTCGCGCTGAACCTCGTCGGCCAGGGCCTTTTGCATGGTGCTGGTGCCCCGGCCTCGATTCAGCAAGTCCTCGACGGCCAGGTGACGCTCAGCGGCACGTCCGTGACGTCGGGAACCATCGACATAAACAACTTCCCGACCCCCTTCCCCAACGATCCGTTGAATGGAACGGGCGCCACATCGCCCAGCTCGTTTACAGCGCCGGCAGCGAACGGGCGCGGCACGGCTGTCCTGGCGGCCTCGAATCCAGGCGCGACCTACAATCTGAGCTACTACTTGATTGACGACAACACTGCTTTGCTTTTCGATCTGGACAAGACCGTGACCGCCATCGGGGCCATCGGCAGGCAGTTCTAGCGGCAGTTGAGAATGCGAGCAGCCTCGTGC
>Ga0187819_10001737_pt1 | contig 11305 bp, 15 predicted proteins | sample NC_wetland_sal_i_15_FD_132411 | JGI IMG/M metagenome (GOLD analysis project Ga0187819, IMG submission 132411) | Wetland sediment microbial communities from Neuse River Estuary, North Carolina, USA - SO4_4 | ecosystem: Environmental > Aquatic > Freshwater > Wetlands > Sediment | place: USA... | reverse complement strand
CGCTGATCGGAGCGCGGGTTCGTATTACCCCCGATCCAGAGACTCGCTACAATCGCCTGCGAACTCACACCGCGAATACCGATCAGAGTGGCCGCTTCTCCTTTATCGGCATTGCTCCGGGTCAATACCGCGTTATAGCGAAAGCTTCTGGCCCCGATCGAGAAGATGCCGTCGCTTCCGATCCGAAAAGCGTCAGTCTCTCGGAACGCGACCACAAAACAATCGAGCTGACGGTTGCGTCGCCGCAAACGCACTGACTTCGACCGCCTTTTCCGAGTTACGGCAACCGAAAACTATGCCAACTGTTGTAATCAGGCGCTTCACTCACAAATCGGTATTCTTATTGCAATTACGAGTACAATTCGGCCACATCCGGTCGAAGAGTAAATTAGCGGGCCCGGACGGAGTCGTGATTCAGTCAATTCAAAAAGTAAGGAGGGCGTGATGCAGCTGCGTCTGGAGAGCCGCCCGGTCGGCGATGTTTTGGTCATTCAGTGTCACGGACGGATCGTGGTGGGCAAAGAAGTTTTTACCTTGCATTCTTACGTGGGAGACTCCTTTATCAAATATGGCGACGTCGTGTTGCAACTTGAGCAGGTTGAGTTCGTCGACAGCAGCGGATTGGGGGCGATGGTGCGTCTGATGCAGGCGGCACGATCGAAGGGTGGAGACCTCAAGCTGAGCGGGTTGCCACCTAATATCCGCAAAACCCTGGAGATGACCAGGCTGCTCTCGCAATTTGAAACCTACGATTCGGTCGAAGAAGCGATTACAGCGGCCTACTTAGGCTCAAGATATTCGCGAGGTAAAATCGGGGACGCAAGACCACGCCTGCTTTGTGTTTACGATTCGACGGATGTGTGTACGTTCCTCCGCGAGGTGTTGTGCAATGCTGGATACAACGCCTTGACTACTGCGAACGTCGACGACGCCCGCGTGCTGCTTAAGGCAACGAAAGCGAAACTGGTAGTGATTTCTTCGCGGCTGCAGTCGGTGCATGGCAAACCGACACGCAAGGCCTTGGAGGAAATTGATCCCGCGGTCTCGCTGCTTGTGCTCGACGAAGACTTTGCTACCCGAGATCCGGGAGAGGCGGCGGAGAAACTGCTGAACGATGTGGGTAAATGGTTAGCGCCTCCGGAGTAGGGCGCGAGGCGCCGGGGAGGAGATTTGTTCCGCCGCGTCACCGACGTTGTAGTACACACACTTCGGGGCTGCGATAACCGGTTTCGGATTGAATTCGCGGGTTGCGCTTGCGAAAACTGGTTCTAAGCAGCGGGATGGGGCTGGCTCTTGTATACGTTGTATCCGCGAAGGGTGAGCCGGACCACGCCCCGCACCTGTTCCTCTACGTAGCCCTCGTTCCGCAGCTCGGCGACCGCCACTCGCGCGAAGGAAGAATCGACCGTTTGCTGCGGTAATTTCACGAACTCGCCAGGATCCTGCTCATAGTGCTGGACCAAAGTGACGAAGAGCTCGGTCTGGATAGACGGTGGCTGCATTGGTTTATCTCTGCAGCCAGTGTGCCCCCAGGTAACATTTCAAGGAATGGCCCGTCGGTGCCAGTCCGGGTAACCTTAGTCGAATGCACTAATGCGGCAACTGCGCGGTGCACGTTGAGTACAGCTTCCGCTTGCCGGCCACGTGTAAAATGCTAGCTATGCCATTTAACGGACAAGGTTCTGCCGCGCCGCGAAAAGCCAAGATCACGCCTCCGGAAGAAACCTCGCAGGAAGCCGCGTACTTAAAGTCGTTGGGCGAAAAACAGAAGCCGGTGAGCATCAAACTGGCCGACGGCGAGGTCGTCCACGGCTGGATTGAATATTACGACAAGAACATGCTGAGGCTTACGCGCGAGAATGGGCCTAACCTTTTCATTTTTAAGCACGAAATTATGTACATTGCAGAGGATGCCGCCAAACATAGGTGAACCACGCTCGTGCGGCGCTGACAAACTCAACGGCGCGAGACGTGCCCTGCCCGAGCGGGACGCTCGCGCCTACACTCTAGCACGCGAAACCAATGACTGCACACTGAATGACATTTTCCTCGAATAGGCACGACTTCCTTCCAGCTATGGCCGAGATCGCACGCGAAGCCGGCGCGCTCTTGATGGACTACTTCCGGCAACATGTCAAAGTGGAATACAAAGGCGAGGCGGACCTAGTGACGGTGGCGGATCGGGCTTCAGAGGAGTTGATCCGGGACCGGCTCCGGCAGCGCTGGCCCAGCTTCGACATACTCGGGGAAGAAGGCGGGCTGCAGGATACCGGAAGCGACTACCGCTGGTACGTCGATCCCCTGGATGGAACCACGAACTTCGCGCATGGCTTTCCGGTGTTTTGCGTTTCGATGGGTTTGGAATACCAGGGGAAGCGGATTGCGGGGGTGATTTACGATCCTACGCGGAACGAATTGTTCGCGGCGGAGCAGGGGAGCGGGGCTTACCTGAATCAGGAACCAATCCACGTTTCCAAAACCGCGAACTTGGCGGAGTGCCTGGTGGCCACTGGCTTTCCCAGCCACAAACGCCACAAGAACCCGAATATATTTTTCTACCATCAGATTTCACTGCACACGCATGGAGTGCGGCGAGCGGGCTCAGCCGCGCTGGATCTTTGCTATGTGGCCTGCGGGCGCCTGGACGGATTCTGGGAGTTCAACCTCAATCCCTGGGACACAGCGGCGGGTGTGCTGATGATTGAGGAAGCGGGCGGGAAAGTGAGCGACTTTAAGGGTGGGCCATTCCAACTGGACAGTCGAGAAACTCTGGCTTCGAACGGGTTGGTGCATAAGGCTTTGCTCAACGAGATGGAACGGGTTTTCATTGGAACTGACTTGGAACCGTTGCCGGATGTCCGTGGTTTTAGAAGATAGGATTCTGCTGAGTGCGTCGACTGTCCGCGTCGCGTTCAGTCAGCTTTCGTCAGGAAACGAGGTCAATGCTCTCGATGTGGAAGATAGTGCTGTTTGCATCCAAACTGCCGATGACCGTGACTCGTTTATCCTGATAGCGCCGGGCCCTTTCCTGATCATCCAGTTGGTACGTGGTATTGTCTCCCGCCTTGAGAACATACTTTTCACCCTCGCGCACGATTACGCCGGTGATACTTTGCCGGGATGCCTGGGGCCGAGTTTGGGACTCTCCGGTTTGCTGATCGGGAGGCGGGACGGGTTTCGATTCCGGCTCGGGAAGCGGTACCGGCTCCTGCAAGTGTGACCAAGCGACTAACGCGCACCCCAACGATCCTGGCATGACCTCTGGGCAAGGCTGGGAGGTGCCGTCCTGCGTGAATGCCCAGGGCGTGATCGCCAGGAACAAGGCTGACGCCAGCAGCGTGTGTGCTTGCGGTTTCATACCAAGGCTTCCGAGCACGGAAGCGACGGAAAAACAGGGCAAGTGGAATGCCACCGCGAGGTCTTTTTGTTTCAACGTCGAGCGTTGTGGCGTCGATATTTTGTGAAATTTCTACTCGTCTATGAGGCCAAGTTCTCCTACGGTGTTCAGCCGGCGCATCTACAGCGTTTGCCGTACAGGCGATTTTTCGATCTGCGATGATGGGTCTCAGGGACTGGAGCCCAGTTTTTTTGCGCTTGCGGCACGAGGCGCCCATGCGGGGCGTGAATTTCGTCTGGAGCCTTTACCGCAGTGCTGAAGCACTGCGCCACCCAAAACCGGATTTTCAGCAAACCTCTCTGAACACGACTATTCCATCGCGCTTTCGAAAGCGCAAGACGTGGGGCACCCGCGAGTCAGTGTTCTTGATAACTTCGGCACAGAGGAGAAACTGGTTGGGCGTCAGCAGTCGCCCAACGGATAGGGAAAGTAGAATTGAGGGAGCCTAGGCTGCTGAGCCCTCGGTTGGATTTTGGATGGGGGTTGGCATCTGTACTTGGATAATGTTGTTCTTCACCGCATACACAACCAAATCCCGGATGGAGTGAAAGCCCAGTTTTCGCATTATGTTGCTGCGGTGAGTCTCGGCGGTTTTTGTACTCAAGTTGAGCACACAAGCCACTTCCTTCGAGCTTTTGCCTTCGGCGAGAAGCTGAATCACCTCCCGCTCTCGCGCGGTCAATTTCGGCAGCCTTGGAGGCTCGCCATTGGAACCGTTGTGCCCCCGGTCGAGAAAACCCGCCAGCACCATGTCGTTGACTCGGGGGGTAAAGAACATGCGGTTGCGCTGGAGTGCCTCCACGGCAGAAACCAGGTCGCGCGCGGCGTCAGATTTCAAGACGAATCCCCGAGCGCCCGCATCCAGCGCTTCACGTATTACCTGGTCGGAATCGGTGATGGTCAGCACAATGACCTTGCAATGGGGATCGCGCTGCGTCAATTGCCGAGTTGCTGCCAAACCATTGAGATTTGGCATCCCGACATCGAGGATCACCACGTCCGGCTTTAATTGCGCGGCCTTTTCGACGGCCTCGCGTCCATCTCTCGCCTCAGCACAGATCTCCCAACCCTCGCGCGCTTGTAGAAGCGCACAGAGCCCGCGCCTTACAACCTCGTGATCGTCTGCAATCAGGATTCGTAGCTTCATAGCCTCACCTCCACAATGCTTTTACGACCAGAACTCTTGATCAGTAGACCCAAGCCACAATCACCCGAAAAACTATGCCATCCGGCAAATCAATCTTCAAATCTCAGCGGCATGCTCGTTCAAAGCTCGAAAAGGCAGATGCTGGCTCACCGCCTCGACCGCCGCCAGTAGATCGCGAGCCGCATTCGATTTCACAACATAGCCGCGGGCTCCCGCTTCCAGAGCTTCACGCATCATGTGGGGTGAATCATGTTGCGTGACCATCAGGATTTCCGCTTGGGGCACCGTCTTGCGGATCAGCCGGCATGCTTCCAACCCACTCATCTTCGGCATGGTGATATCGAGCACGACAACGTCCGGCTTCAAGCGGTCGGCCTTGTCGACAGCTTCGAGGCCATCGGCCGCCTCGTCGATGATTTCCCACTCGGGATGCCCGCCTAACAAAGTCCTCAACCCGTGCCGCACGACCGGATGGTCGTCCACCACCAAAATCCGAACTGTCATAAATGTTGGCTCCGGGAGGGGATCACACAAACTATACAGAATTTCGCGATGTTATTTGCTCCTCGACATTTTCTTTTGCACGTGTATGCCAGGCACCAGGGGCGCAATCGGGAGGGACAGGTATGGCGATCCGCACCGATGTGCCCGTGCTGCTCGACTCAAGCTCAAACTTTCCTCCCAGTTCCCGAGCCCGCTCATGCATACTCATTAGCCCGACGCCCGCTCCCGCTCCGGTATCGCGAAAGCGCTTGAGCATTTCCTGCTCCAAGCCGCGGCCGTTGTCCTTCACTTCTAGAAGGACCTGGTCGCTCGATCGATTGATCGAAATGGTTGCTTCCGCAGCACCGGAATGGCGATGAACATTGGTCAAAGATTCTTGCAGCACACGGAACAGCGCCAGTTCGATCGCGTCGGGCAAACGGACCGGGTCACCTGGCGCGTCCAGCGTCAGCTTAAGTCCGCTGCGACGAGCAAAACCCTCTACGTACCACCGAGCCGCAGAGGCTATCCCCACCGCATCCATGGTGGGTGGATGCAGGAGGTAGGAAAGGGTCCGCACTTCCGCAATGCAGCGTTCCATCAGTTCTTCCGACTGCGACCACAATTCCTTGCGTTCCGGGGACTGCCGAAGTATATCCACGTTGAGTTTCAAGGCGACCAGATATTGCCCCAAACTATCGTGCAGCTCACGGGCGATGCGGCGGCGCTCGGAGTCCTGTAAACTGAGCAACTTCGAGGAAAGCTGCCGCAATGCGGCGGTACGCTGCTCCACCAAAGTTTCGAGTTGGGCCTGAGTGCGTCGCAGTTCCTTCTCCGCCCGGCGGCGCTCAGCGACTTCCGTCTCAAGCGCCTGGGCCTTTTGTTGCAAGTGAGCGATGATGCGAAGACGCTCGTCTTGGGTGCCCAGCGCTGTATAACTTTCACCAGGAATTACGGCGGAATGTTCGGCACAGACCTTAAGCAGCAGGTCACCGTGCTCCTCACGCTGAAAACTGGACAATGGGTAGGCGCAGCGTAGATTGAACGAGTACGTTTGGGCCAACTCGTTCCACAGTTGTTCGAGGCGGATGGCGGCATCCGGCTTGCCATCGGCCCACAACAGAGCCACCATTTCCCCAAAAGCGGCGATACGGCGGGGTTCGGCTTGGCTGCCGACACTGACTCGTGCCATTACGCCGCCAATAACCTCAGCGAAGCGCACGGCGTCGGGCCAGCCTCCCGGCGAGATCATCGCCAAAGTCGTCGCTGCGTCCAAGGGCACGTATCGACCTTGTGCGAGGGCTAAGGAAGTATCCAAGCCCCAAGCCTGCAGCCTTCGCGCCAGCCCGTCCCGGTGCTGCTCGGTGGCAATGACCACGGCGGCCTCTCCCGCCCCTAGAGCAGTACCGATAAACCGGCTCAATTCATCGAGCAGGAAATCATCTTCCCCGTAGAACTGAACCACGTGAGCGGCGTGTTTGTGATCGACCCAGGGTCCGAGCGGGGCGAGCGGTGTAACGCCTGTAGGCAAAGTATTGATGGTGCTCATGATCCTCGTTCTTTCAGTGCCCCCGGCGTCACCTGCCAGAATTGAATCACAAATAGTGTGTGACCGAGCCGATTGTAATGTCGCAGTGCCGCACAGCGAAATACAGGGAATGCTGTAGGCCCGTGGCGAAATGTCCGCAGCTTTCGCCTCCCCGCATGATCTCCGATCTAAAAGCGAATCCAAAGCAAAACACTTCTGCTACTTGGCATTCTTCCAGATATAGAAGTTATCCTTGTCCGACAAAGTCTCGATTGCCAACCCTCTGGAAGTTGAGGCGCGATGGACCGCCGAGCGCAGATTCGCCAAGGTTATCCCATTCACCTGCGACAGCGGGATCTTGATGGCCGAGCCTTCCGGCAATGTCTCCAGGTCCTGAAAAATGCTTTGGAGCAGATCGTGGTGTTTTCCGCGCCGATTCCGGCGAACGTTCCGCAGGACAACCCGGTCGTAGTTCAATGCGGGCTTCTGATTCTTGACGGCATCCGTAGTCATACTTTTTAGATACCCCACTCATCACTTAGGAAAATTTATACGATTCTCGTGGATACTTGTCAAGTATTTTCGTTGTACGTTAACCGTTTTTTTACCGCGTCCGTTAAGTCGCACAGCGGATATTCGGTAGGCATTCGTCGATATTCCCTACGTCTTTAATTCTCCGCTGAATACCTCCATTTCTTTAATTCGTGCGCATGAAGTATTTCCACCCTTTTTTAGTGGGGCGTGTATGTTCCAGATAGTAGGGAAAGAGAGGCAATGGCGTGACCGTACAATTTGCATGGCAGGAAAAATATGCGGAGGCTTTGCTGGAGCTTAATCCGGAACTGTTAGCGCAGCGAATTGTTGCAGCGGAAACGGCGATTTATCAACGACTCGAAGGGTTGAAGCACGCTGGCGCCAGTTCCAACGAAGAGCTATGGGCAATCAGCGATGCACTCCGGGGACTGCGGGCATTGGCCAAAAGGGAATGCCCCGGCCAGCGTTCATCCCAGCCGCCCATACCACAAGGCGAGGTGGCACCATGAATCAGCATGATGGATCGAAGGCCAATAGTTCTAAAATGAGGAACTGCCGCAATTTGATCGCGCCGTCGCGGGTTCGAAGACAGGCGATGGCAGAAAAGTTTGATCAACAGTGGTGCGATCTCCGCCGCTACGCCACAATTGAAAGAGATCCGCAGAAAATGGCAAAGCTCAGAGCCGACTGGAAAAATCACAATCGTTGAGGTGCTCTCTGCCAGCGCGATAGAATTTCAGGTTTGTCATCCTGCCCATCGGGACTGAATGTCACAGCTAACGATGTCGCCACATAAGAAAGCGCAACTGGCATTCGCATCGGCTGTAATTATGCTGTGTCTGAGCGGTTTGGCGACTTATATCACCATCGTCCGCCTCATGCAGAGTGAAAAATGGGTGGTGCATACTCATGAAGTTCAGGCGGCTCTGGGTAGTGTGGATGCGGCGGTGTTAAATGCTGAACGCGCCTCCTCCGGCTACGTGATTACCGGAAGCCCTGACTTCTTGAGTCACTTTGAGGTTGCGGCTCCCAGTGTTTATCAGGCTCTCCAGCATTTGCGAGAACTGACCAAAGATAATCCACGGCAGCAGGAACTCTCCACGCATCTGGAAGAAGCTACCGCACGCAGGATGGCGCTGTTTCGCGATTCGATTGATCTTAAGAAGTCCATTCCTCAGAACCAGCCAGGGCAAGCCGACATATCCCGTCGCGGCTTACCACTTGCTTCTGAAATCTCCTCGAGCATGCAGCAAATGCGCGTTGAGGAGGAAAGGTTATTGGCGGTCCGGGCGAAAACTTCCAAGCGCTTGTTCACTTTGGCAGTAGTCGTTCTCATGGTCACTTTCATCCTGGCGCTGATTATGTTTTCCGTGCATTACCGGCTGCTATCTGCGGAACTCGAGGCCCGCGAACAGGCGGAGCATACGATTCGCGAGAGTGAAGAATCCTTGCGCAGTCTGACCGCCCGTCTGCTCCAGCTGCAAGATGAAGAACGCCGGAGATTCTCCCGCGAGCTGCATGACAGTTTGGGGCAGTACCTGGCCGGGGTAAAAATGAATCTGGACATGTTTTCCAATTCTCAGCCAGGCGATCGACTTTTGTCGGAAGCGATACAACTGCTGGATCAATCCATCGCCGAAACCCGGACGATCTCGCACCTCCTGCACCCTCCGCTTTTGGATGAGGCCGGGTTCTCCTCTGCAGCGAAATGGTATCTGGAGGGATTTGCCCAGCGCAGCGGAATCGGCGTTAAGATGGATCTGCCTGATGTAGGGCGTCTGCCCAAGGCGATTGAACTCGGCCTTTTCCGAATTCTGCAAGAGAGTCTGACCAACATTCACCGCCACTCTGGCAGTTCCAGAGCCGAAGTTGCCCTCAAAGTTTTTCCGGACAAAGTGGTTCTGGAGGTGAGGGACTACGGAAAGGGTATCCCACGGGAGCTGGTGGAGGGTTTCCGGACCAAAGGAATCAGTTTTGGCGTGGGCTTGGCGGGCATGCGGGAACGCGTGCGCGAACTCGGGGGGCGGCTCGACGTGCAAGCCAAGTCACCTGGCAGCTCGGTTTCAGCGGCTTTGCCCCTCGAGCGCAGCGACAAGACGGCTGACGCCGCCGATTGATGCTCAGTTCTGGAAGTAGGTTTCGTGGCGAAGCAGGGCGTCTACCGCATCTACCACACAGCTGATGTCTCCCTTGGCACAAGCGCCGCGGATCCCCACTTTTCGCGCCTCCTCACTCAATTGCTTCGAGAGGTGGATGGTGACCATTAGAATCGGCGTTTTGGGTGAGAGATCCACGATGTGACGAGCGGCGTCCAGCCCATTCATCTCCGGCATCTGGAAGTCGATGACGATCAGATCAGGCTTGTTCCGCTGAAACCGCTCGACTGCCTCCTTGCCGTTGCTGGCCTCGTCACAAACCTGCCAATCCTCGTGGTGATCCAACAAGCCGCGAAGGCAGCGTCGAATGGCTGGGCTGTCGTCTGCTACCAGGATCCGAACCAATCGAAGCTCTCCAATCCAGCCGCAGAACAAGTCGTTTTCCGCCGCTGTCTGGAGACTATCGCCTCCAACTGAGCGACAACAATACCTTGTACACCTTACAGGGCAAGAAAGTTGCTGATTTTACATCAGGTTCGGACTGCAGTGTCCCTTACTGCGGACTCTGGTTTGTGCTGGCTTGAGAGCAAAATGGGCCGAGGCTTCTTGGGCTGCCGCTGTTATAAGGAGCCGTTAAGAGTTCAGCATTTTCCTTAGCCACAAAATCCGAGTTAGAAAACCTGCGCGATGCCATTGCGGAGAGCATAAAGGGTCAGATCGGCGACTGAATGCAGATCCAGCTTGCGCATGATGTTGGTGCGGTGAGTTTCCGCCGTCTTTACGCTAAGATTGAGGGCAACAGCCACCTCCTTGCTGGTTTTACCTTCGGCCAGCAGTTGGACTACCTGGCGCTCGCGCGGGGTGAGACGATTTCTGATGGGAAGTTCTTCCTTACGCTCCGGATTTAAATATCCGTCGACCACGATTTCCGTGACTTGGCTGGTGAAGAAAGTGCGGTTGTGTTGAACGGCTTCTACCGCGGTTATGAGATCACGGCCGGCATCGGATTTCAGTAAAAAGCCGCGAGCCCCCACGGCGAGCACTTCCTGCACAACCTGCTGGGAGTAATGCATGGTCAGGACGAGGATGTGGGTCGCGGGGCAAGCCGCGAGAATTTGCCGCGCGGCGTCGATGCCGTTGAGATTGGGCATTCCGATGTCCAGCAGGACCAGATCCGGCTTCAATTCGCTGGCTCTCTCCACCGCCTCCCGCCCGTCTTTCGCCTCCGCGCTTACTTCCCATCCCGGATGGTTCTCAAGCAGGGCGCGGATTCCTCGCCGCACGACTTCATGGTCGTCGGCAATCAGTATTCGGAAAGCCTTCATGTCTTGGCTCCCATCCAAAGCAGGTCTTACTTGTTCCTGCGCGTCTGACTTGGGCATGCTCATCTATCCTGTGCCCGTCTGCGGCTCTAGCGCTTGACGTCGATCTCGTTCAGTACCTGTTGCACGTTGGGGACGGACTGCGCCAATTCTTGAGCCTCCTGACGTTGGGGAGCAGACGCAACACTGCCCTTCAAAGTGAGAACGCCGTTCTTGGCATCGAAGCGAATATGTTGCTTGTCCAAACCTTTGGTGATGAGTGCCGCCTTGTAGTTTTTCTCAATCGCAGTATCCAGATTAGAAGCCACATCTTTGGCTTGTGACTGTTGGCCTGCCGGCTGCACACTGATTTCGTTGACGATGATGCGGCTGCCTGCAGTTACCCGGGCGATGTCTCCGGCGCTCCGCTTCGCATCGTCGGAGTGCAGGGTGCCCCCGAGTGTAATCGTGTTCTTGTCGCGGTCTTCGCTGACGGTCACATCCTTGAGATCGGCTTGTTCAAGCGCTTTCTGCACGTTGTCCTTGTAAGAAACATCGTCTGTGCTGCGCCTGGTGGAGCATGCAAGAGCAAGGCCCGGCCAGTAACAGCGGAATCATTACCAGCATTCTCCGATTTTTGGTTCGCATATGTTTCTCTCCCCGAGACGACCTCGGTTACTCGGCGGAGGAGCCTGGGTCAAGATGCTCGCCGCGGTCGAACCAGCAAATCGTCACTGAGAAGAAACGGTATTCGAACCCGGGCCAAGCATCGATCAGTTAAATGCTTTAGATAACCGTAGGAGAGCCTGTAATAATTCG
>Ga0187819_10001736_pt1 | contig 11306 bp, 8 predicted proteins | sample NC_wetland_sal_i_15_FD_132411 | JGI IMG/M metagenome (GOLD analysis project Ga0187819, IMG submission 132411) | Wetland sediment microbial communities from Neuse River Estuary, North Carolina, USA - SO4_4 | ecosystem: Environmental > Aquatic > Freshwater > Wetlands > Sediment | place: USA: North... | reverse complement strand
GCCCAGCGCATTTCCATGGTGAAAGGCGTTGCGCAGGTTCAGGTTTACGGCGGGCAAAAATACGCAGTCAGAATCCAGCTCGACCCCCAGGCGCTCGCCGCCCGACAGATCGGGATCGACGACGTGCAGCGCGCTGTGCAGAGCGCGAATGTCAACCTGCCCGTGGGCACCCTCTACGGCGAGCACCGCGCCTTCACCCTGCAGGCCAACGGCCAGCTGACTCGCGCCGCGCTTTACCGCCCGCTGATCGTCGCCTATCGCAACGGCTCGCCGGTGCGTCTCCAGGATCTTGGCAACATCTTCGACAGCGTCCAGAACAACAAAGTCGCTGGCTGGTGGAATGAAACCCGGTCGGTTGTTCTCGCCATTCAGCGCCAGCCCGGCACCAACACCATCGAAGTCGTCGACGCCGTGAAACAGCTCCTGCCGCAGTTCCGCGCCGTCATTCCGCCCGCCGTTGCCATGCAGATCCTGTACGACCGGTCCGTCTCCATTCGCGAATCCGTTGGTGACGTCAAGTTCACCCTTTTCCTTGCCATCGTGCTTGTCGTCCTCGTGATCTTCCTCTTCCTGCGCAATCTTTCCGCAACCGTCATTCCCAGCATTGCGCTGCCCATGTCCATCATCGGCACCTTCGCCGTCATGTACGAACTCGGCTACACAGTCGACAACCTCTCCTTGATGGCCCTCACGCTCTCCGTCGGTTTCGTGGTCGACGACGCTATCGTCATGCTCGAGAACATCGTTCGTCACATGGAGCTCGGCGAAGGCGTTATGGAAGCGGCCCTCAAAGGCTCGAGAGAGATCGGCTTCACCATCGTCTCGATGACCCTCTCACTCGCCGCCGTCTTTATTCCCGTACTCTTTATGGGCGGAATCATGGGGCGCCTGCTGCACGAATTCTCGGTCGTGATCATGGCGGCCATTCTCGTTTCCGGCTTTGTCTCACTGACCCTCACGCCTATGCTCTGCAGCCGCTTCTTGCGCCCCCAAGCAGGTGCCAAGCACAGCCGCATCTACATGTCGCTCGAACGATTCTTTGCGCGATTGCACAACGGCTACGACACATCACTGCGCTGGGCCCTTCGCCACCGCCTTTTCGTGATGAGCGTTTCGGGCCTGATCCTCGTGATTACCGTCTGGCAATTTGCCCGCATGCCCAAAGGCTTTTTGCCCGCCGAGGATAATTCCGAGATCTTCATCTCCACGGAAGCAGCGCAGGGAATTTCGTTCGATGGCATGAGAAGACACCAGCAAGAACTGAACCACGTCGCTGCGACCGATCCGAATACCAAGGGATTTTTCTCGGCCATCGGCGGTTTCAGGTCCGGAAATTCCGGCGTTATCTTTTTGGAACTGGAAGATCCTAACGACCGTCCCAAAATCCCCAGTCAAACTATGTTGCAGCTTGAACAGAGGTACGGCGGCGTCCCGGTCATCGGTGGCACGATCCACGCGCTTGCGCCCTTGTTCGCGCACCATCCCACGGTTGATGACGTCATTCAAGAGCTGCGCCCCAAGTTAGCTACCGTCGCCGGCATCAATTCCTACATGCAGAACCTGCCCCCCATTTCGGTTGGCGGCCAGCTCACCAAGAGCGAGTATCAACTCACGCTGCAAAGCCCCGATACCGAAGAGCTTTATCGCAACGAAGCCATCTTCGAACGCAAAATGGCCCAGCTTCCGGGTCTGCTGGATGTGACTAGCGACTTGCTGATTAGCAATCCGCAGGTGACCGTCGATATCGATCGCGACAAAGCCTCCGCTCTCGGCATCACCGCTCAGCAGGTCGAGGATGCGCTGTACACCGCTTATGGCCAGCGCCAGATCTCAACCATCTATGCCCCCAACGATGAATATTGGGTGGTCATGGAGCTGGAAGACAAATATCAAGCCGATCCCGCCGCGCTCTCGCTGCTCTACATCCATTCCAGCTCGGGCGCTCTCGTTCCGCTGAATGCGGTGGCCAAGCTGACCACGAGCCTCGGCCCCTTGACCGTCAACCATCTTGGCCAGCTCCCCGGCGTCACGGTTTCTTTCAACCTCAAGCCCGGCGTGGCCATCGGCGATGCAGTGGACGAAATCAAGCAGCTCGCTCGCGAAACCATGCCCCCGACCATCACCGCCCAATTTCAAGGCACCGCGCAAGCCTTTGAGTCGTCGTTAACTGGCCTCGGCATTCTGCTGCTGATGGCCATACTCGTGATTTACATCGTCCTCGGCATTCTCTACGAAAGTTTCATTCACCCCATCACGATTCTTTCGGGCCTCCCCTCCGCCGCGTTCGGAGCCTTGTTGACCCTGCAAATCTTCGGCATGAGTCTCGACTTGTACGGTTTCGTCGGAATCATCATGCTCATCGGCATCGTCAAGAAAAACGCCATCATGATGGTCGACTTCGCCATCGACCGCGAGCGCAACGAACAGAAGCCCGCCGCCGAAGCGATCTACGAAGGCTCCCTCATCCGTTTTCGTCCGATCATGATGACAACCATGGCTGCGCTTATGGGTACTTTGCCCATCGCCATGGGATCAGGCGCTGGCGCCGATTCGCGCCGTCCGCTTGGCCTCGCCGTAGTCGGCGGCCTAGTTTTCTCGCAGCTCGTTACCCTGTACCTCACGCCCGTGTTTTACACCTACATGGATTCGTTCCAGACTTGGACGCAGCGCCGCTTCCGCCGAACACCCGAAGAAGAGCCGCATCTCGCCTCCGCCGATTGAGCCCCACCGGCTGGCCGGTCGCTGTCATCCCTGCGTTAAAGCCCTGTCATCCCGAGCGAAGTCCCGCGTTCTTGCCTTTCCCACGCGCAGCCGTGGGCGCGGGACGCAGCCGAGGGATCTCTCTTCTCTTCACTCCCGTCTTTAGTGCTGCCCCTGACCGAAAGTACAGCCGCCACCCTGGCATGTCGTACCATTGACGCCGCATTTCCCCCTCCCTAACATTGATTGCGGCATCGGAACAACCTGGTCGGGGCCAGGAATTGGTCGACAAAATGCCGTTTGCCGCTGATCTTCCAAGAGACATTCGATTAAGACGTAAGCGACGCGGCCCTCGTATGAATTCTCGCGTCCCTGTCACCATCGAGTGGAATCGCCCCGCAGGTCCCTTGTATTTCGAACCCGCATTCACGCGTGTCGTCAACAACTACGGCTGTCTGCTCGTCAGCCCAAAGGAAATCGAGCTTCAACAGCGATTGCGCTTGACGAATCTCGCCACCAACCAGTGCTCCTCTGCCGTTGTCGTCTGGAAAGGTCCTCAGCGCGTCGACGGATGGGAACTGGGCGTGGAGTTGGTTTCGCCTGAAATGGGTTTTTGGGGTGTCGACTTTTGAAGAATAATTCGGGAATCCCAGTCTCGAGAAAAACCGACCCGCGCGCCTCATCGATGACCGCGGCTCGCTCCTTTGGTCCGCCCATCATTCTCGAGCGGCCGAAGCACAAGCCCTTAGCCAATGGCGAGAATCACCTTGCCCAGCGCGTGATGCTTCGGGTCCACGCCAACATCCACGTCGCTTTGCACGGCAAGGAAGCGACATTCAAAGTCACCACCGTGAGCGTGAATAAGCAGGGCGCTCTCGTTGTAATGGAGCGCAGTCTCCCGCCCGATACGCGGTTGATTCTAGAGCACGCCCAGACCCGCGAGCGCATCGCCTGCCGTGTCACGCGTCCGGCGCGCGAAATGCCTGAGGGTTTTCACGTTCCCATCGAATTCGATTCTCCCGCGCCCGATTTTTGGAAAATCGCTTTTCCGCCTTCCGACTGGCACCCCACCGACTAAAGCTTTTCGTCGCCTGTTCCTTCGCCTTTCCGTAATGAGCCGATCAACGCAATCAAACCTCTCACCGTTGTCCCCACGGCAAATCCCGCAAATCCAGATTTCCTCCCGACAAAATCACTCCGACCCTTTTTCCCTCAGCCCCAATTTTCCTCCCCAGCACCGGCGCAGCGGCCACCGTGCCTGAGGACTCGACGACAATTTTCATTCGCTCCCAGACAAGCAGCATCGTCGAAACGATATCCTCCTCCGATACCAGCGAAATTTCGTCCACCCGCTCGCGCAAAATCCCGAAAGTTAACGGGCAGAGCGTAGCGCGCAACCCGTCCGCCATCGTGTGAGCCTTCGCCGCAGGCTCAATTTTGCCCGAGGCCAGCGACCGCGCCGTATCGTCCGCATTGCGCGGCTCGCCTCCAACCACCCGAATTCCCGGCCGCAAACTCTTCGCCGCGATCGCTGTCCCGCTGAGCAATCCTCCTCCGCTCACGGGACTGATGATCACGTCCAGGTTCGGAACTTGCTCGAGCAATTCGACCGCCGCCGTCCCTTGCCCCGCGATGACGCGAACGTCGTTGTACGGGTGAACAAGGTGCGCGCCGGTCCGGCTTATCACCTCACTCGCCGTAGCTTCGCGTGCCGCAATATTCGGCTCGCATTCCGTAATCTTCCCGCCGTATGCCTCGACGGCGCGCTTCTTCACCGGCGACGAATTCGATGGCATGACCAGAAACGCGGGAATGCCGCGCCAGCGGGCCGCCAGCGCCAGCGCCGCCGCGTGGTTTCCCGATGACGGCGCGACCACGCCGTGCTTCGCCTCCTCGTCGCTCAGCGAGAAAACGGCATTCGTCGCGCCCCGGATCTTGAACGACCCCGTTTTTTGCAGGTTCTCGCATTTGAAGTAAATTTCTGCCCCGGCAATGTCGTTGAGCGACGACGCTGTCAGAACCGGCGTTCGATGAATTCGCGGAGCGATCCGCCGGTGCGCTTCATGAATCAACTGCAAATCAGGAACTGCGATCGTGCTGGTCGGCGCTTCTGTTTTCATTTTCCCTTCCATATCGAATTCCCGCGAGGCATTATGACACGTGCCAACCCGGTGCAGGGAACTGGCCCTTACCTCTTTTCTGCGTTCGGGCAATGCCCAATTGACTCAATCGCCGCCAACATCCGTCACACCGCTTGACTCCGTTTTCTGCGGGTGCCATCCTTCATCCATCACCCCTTCCGGCAGTTCGCCCTTAACAATTTGCGCAGGAGATCGCCAATGTCCGATCAAGAACGCCGTATCGCTCCCCGCAAGGAATGTTCAGTCCCGCTTCGATTTCGTGTGATTGAGACTCGACGCCCAAGCGGCGCGCCCTCGCAAGGGACTCCGCCTTCCATGCCGGACGCGGCGACTCAAAGCAACTTTGGCATGCTGGAAGGGCAGGCCCAGAATCTATCGGAGCGTGGCCTTTACTTCGTTTGTTCCGAGAAGGTTGACGTCGGCCAGGAGGTCGAGATGTTCTTCACCATCCCCGCCGAACTGACCGGTCGCGGCCCCGAGGACGTCCAGTGCAGGGCCCGCATCGTCCACGCTGAACCCTTGGAGCGCGATCGTGATCTGACCGGGGCCGGTGTCGTCGTCAAGCGCTTTGAAGCTCTCGCGCGCCTCTACCGTTTTCGCCATTAGGACTCGGGCGCCACTAGAGAATTGTCGCGAAGCTACCGAAACCTGTCATTCCGAGCGGAGTCTCGCGCGCTCTTTTCTTTCCCACGCGCAGCGTGGACGCGAGATGCAGTCGAGGAATCTCTCTTCAGCTTGGGAATCCCCGCATAAACGTGTTACTTCTCCCCGCCTGGCACCACAAACGTGACCTTCGCAGACGTCGTGTTGTCGAATCGATCCGAGACTTGCACCGCGATTGTGTGTTCACCCGGAGAAAGTTTCTGCAGCTCGATCCGGTAGCTCTGCTTCGGCGCGTCTGAAAGCAATCCGACCGGATAGATAATCTGCCAGTCGCCCGCATCGAGACTATACTCCGCTCGCGCCAGCGCCTCGCCGCCCGCGCTCACGCCTTCGAAGGTCACCGTCGCGGCCGGTGAATGTGATTCCGCGCGCAGGGTCTCAATCCGCGGCGGTGTGTTGGCGACTTCGAACCGGTCGCTTTCCCGTTCGCTGGTTAGCGCCTGATCGGCGGGGTTCGACGGCGAGTCCGATGCCACAATCCTGAGGTAATACGCGCCGTCCGGCATCGTGTTGGTATCCCACGCATAATAATGTTGCGTGACCCTGTCCTTCAGCAGCCGCCAGTTTTTCTCGCCTTCCCCTCGGTAATAAATCGTGAACACCAAATCGTCATCGTTGTCGTCGTGTGCTTCCCAGATTACACTCTGGTATCCCTTATCTTGGAATCCCTGCGGAGGCACTTCCACCCTCGGCGGCTTGATGAACATCTCTCCGTTCGCCGGGCTCGGCGAAAAGGTGCCCGGACGTTGAGGCATTCGCAATTGCACGTTCATTGGCGCGCCTGGATTCGGCGGTGGCGCAAATCCTTGCACTCGAATTCCGGGATCCTGTATGGCGACGTCGTCGATTGCAGGCGCGACGTTCTTCGGCTGATACGCGAGGCTGACCCAGGAGATGTTGGGCGCGCCTTCGGTGTCGAGAAATACTGCCTTCCACTGCGCGAATCGTGCTGGCGGGCAATTTACTCCTGCCTCGTTCGGATCCTTGTACGGGCCCGCCCACGAGCTCCAGTTGTTCTCGGGGCTCGATGTGTTGCCCGACCGCACGTAGAAGGCCAGCTTGCCCTTTGTGGCTCCGTTTTCGCCCCACCACGTCAATCGTCCCCAGTGTGAAAAAATCCTGGCGTCGAACGTGTCGGACTCGAAGCTGCCTTCCTTCGCGTAGCCTGGTCCTAGCGCAAAAATTTTGCCCGGATTGGCAGTCGCGGCGAACACCTTCCCGTCCGCCCCGGCTATCAGGCTGGTCACTTGCGCCGACTCCGACTTTGCCACGCTCGAAAACACGTCGTTGCCTTCCAGTTCGATGATGGTTCCCTTGTCTCCCGTGCCCAGCAGCAATTTCCCAGACGGCGAGAATCCCGTGGCGAAGACCAGGTCCTCCCGCGACGTCCACAGCGTCTCCGGCGAATCGTCCGGCGATATTTTCACCACCACTGCGCCGCCTGTCGCCGAAGCGAAATAGGCCAGCGGCGCGACGGGCTGTGCCCCCGGCTGTTGCTGCTGCGTCGGCGTGATTATAACTGAGCCTCCGCTTTCACCCTGCGCCGTGACTACCGCCTGCGGCTGCGGCACAGGTTGTACCGGAGGCACCGGACGGAGCAGCGGCGTTTTCTCGCCAATCGATGCTGCATACAAATTCCCCTTCGCATCTTCCGCCAGCGAGGTCACTTCCTTCTTGTCCGTCTCGTACAGCACAAACGCATTTCCAGCCGCCGCAATTGCTTGCCCGCTCTTGTGTTCGATCCGCACGCGCACGATGAGCCCGCTCGGCTCCGTCCCAATCAGCAAATTTCCTTTCGCATCGAGCGCCAGCGATCGCGCATGTCTCTCGTCAGTCTGGTAGAAGACCTGCCCCTTGCCCTCCGGCGAAATGGCAAACACCTCGCCCTTGTCTCCCGTGCCCGCGAACAGCTCGCCCTCGCGGTTGATCACCAGCGCCCAGATGTATTTCGTTTTCGGATCGAAAAACACGCTCTTCTGCCTGTCCGTCGTCACTTTGTAGATCTTGCCGTCCGGCGACGTCGCCACGTAGAGGTTGTCCTTCGAGTCAAAAGCGATCGCCTGTGCCGCCAGTTCCGACGATTCAAACACCGTCGTGGCCTTCCCGGCATTGTCCAGCCGCACGACTTTCGCGTCTGGCCCGCCCGCCGCATACAGCCGGCCTCGCGAGTCGAGCCGCAGTTGCCAGATATAGGCCAGATTCGGATCCGAAAACGGGTCGAACTGCGGCGCCGGCATCAGCCTTCCATCGCTGCGAATGGCTAGGCCCTTGGGCGTGCCCTTTTCGAATTCAGCCGCGTCCGATTCGCGCCAGTAGCGCGTGTGCTCGGCGTACGTCAGCAAAGGAGACAGCAGCGCCGCCATCGCGCACACCAAAACTGTTCGGCTTCTCATAGTTCTCGAAACTCCTTGTTCCGTGGTTCACTTCACTGTGATCGTCAACAAGTGCTCGCCCGCTATCACCTGGTGCATTTCCACCGACCATTGGCCGGCGGTCGACTGCCACAGCAGCCGCGTCCCTCCCGGATTCTGCCGCTGGTTCAGCACATTGATTTCGGACACGGGTGCGTTCGGCATTTCCTTGTCTTCGACGAGCAGCGTTGGTGTGGGTTGCAGTAGGGTGGCATAAAGACGGTCGTTTTGCCGCGTGCGGTTGACCAGCTTGATCAATTCCTCCAGACCCGGCAACTGCGCCTGCGAACTTGCCGCCAGAAATTGCAGGTTTCGGTTCACCGTATCCGCGTCGCTGATCACCAACTGCAGCGTCCCGTGCGATACTTCCTCGGGAATCGAGATCGGCACTTCCTGGATGAACGGCGCTCCGCGATACGGTCGCATCAGTACCTTCACGGCCAGCCTCTCGCCGGGATGCACCTCGCTCTTTTCCACCCAGGCGTTTTCGATCATGGCCCAGCGCCGTTCCGTCAGCGCGGTAACTCGCAGGTGAATTCCGTTGATTTGCGGGATCTCGTAAGGATTCGAGTAGATTCTCGAGAACGCCGTTTCCACCGCCAGAGCGATCATCATCCCGCTCGGCACCGGAACGTCCGTCGGCGCAAACAGGTCCTGCAGTTTCACCGGCGTGTGTCCCTTGATGTCGATCGAGCCATCGAGTCGCAGCGTCAGTCCTTCGCCGTAGGACGGCGTGCCCACGATTCCGTTGTATGCCGCCAACGCGACAAGGATCGGCGTCAGTTGCGGGCTTTCGATCACTTCCAGATGGAAATCCTTGTTTGCCCCGGGAGTCACCAGGCTCACATCCATTGGAACCATGGGTGGTCCCGCGCCCAGTTCGCCCATGATCGCGGTCCGGCGATCTTGCGTCAACGTACCAATCACGCCGCCAGTTGTGATGATCTTCGTCGAAGCCATCGACGACGCCAGCGTCGTGATCACATGCGCGCGCGACATCGGCATCTTCACCGCGCCGTACCCGAAGATCGGGTGACCGCACGCCAGAATGCGATTCGCTTCCACCGTCGTTACCGTGCAGCCTGTGCTCAACGAAAAATCGCCGCGAATCAGGTCAACTCCCACCATATCGCCAGGCTTGAGCTGCGCATCCTCGGGCGACGCGGGCGCCGTTCCTCCCGCCATCGCAGCCACGCCCCACGATGAGAACTGCTTGTTGAACTCGGCCAGCGTTTGCGGGTAGATCCCGCCGGTGATCAATGGAGTCTCGATCGGAACCAAATACTGTCCCGCGCCTGCGGACGCGGCGGTAAATTCCGGAGACAGCGGCACGCGCGCCGCCACGTCCGTTCGGGTCGGCTCGTTCACCGGGCCCGCCGGCATTGCTGCGGGTGCCGCTGACGCCTTCTCGACGTCCAGCATGTTCGCGATCGGCGTCACTCCTCCAATCGCTTCCTTCGTGAATATCCCCAGCTTCAGCGAGAGTGCCCCAGCCAGCTTCCCATCGAAATAAACGGGGCTGCCGCTCATACCTGCTACTACGCCATCGTGCTCCGCCTTGTCGCCCAGCAATTGGACCAAAATCACATCCTGCTTCGGACCCAGCGCGTTCTGCATCACGCCCAAAACCACCAGGTCTATCTTCTCCACCTGGTCGCCTTCATAAATCGTGTAGGCTACGCCTTTCATTCCCGGCTTGATTTCACTGAGAGGAATTGTCTCGGGCCCATCATCCGCGCGCACGGGGCGCTGCGAAGGGACCATCAAGGCGAGGATCACTACGGCGAGTACGAAGCACGTTCGGCGCAACAAAGGCATGGGATACCTATGATACCCAGCGGTCATTCGCGACGCAAATTGGCACGCTGGTTCCTTTCTTCTATGGTACTACCCCGCCCAAACCCCGGCTCTCTGTTCCGTAGCTTGAACGGACACAGGATTAGACGCCGAAAACACCCGTCGCGGCTACTCTTGTCGTTGCAATTCGCGTGCCATTACGACGAAGAGCTACCCCCTTCAACCACGGCAAGATAGGTCATCTCGCCTTCAAGATACGTCACCTCGGGTGCTCTCACTCTACCCTCGAAGGAACGCGCTTGCGGTTTTCAGGAACTCCGCCCATTTCTCCCCAATCACCGGACCATGGCCGCCATTCGGAACGATCCAAAGGCTCGCGTTCGGAATGGCTTTCGCCATTTCGACCGAAAGCTCGACCGGGTACAACGGATCGCGGTCGCCTTGCCCGCAGCCTTTTGTCCCTGCGACTGTCACGCTTGGCTCTTGCAGAATTTTGCCGCTGCTCGACCGCCAGGCGCAACCGGTCTTAGGTTTAAATGTAGCGCTGCCCTTCAGGGCAGCATCTTGGTTTCGGGATCCGTCGACCTCTCTCGCAGCATAAAAAAGACGCCCCGATCCAGCAGGATCACGGATCGGTAATGTTGAACAGGAAACTCACGAAAAAGTCCCCTAGGTTCAGGAACTTCGTCCCGTTCGTTGCCTGCTGCAGCCGGGCGACGTTTTGTACGGAACCATTCGGCTGGGTGACTGGATTCAATGTCCACGCGCTGCAATGGCCCGAATTCGTTGCGGTGCAGGTTACTAATGCGCTGTTTGTCTCCGGCGCGAGCGAAAAGTGAAGCGGACGATCAACGGGCAGGCCAGCGTCTGGTTCAGATTCATGGCCGGGAAGCTCCCCGATAGTGCGAGGCTGCACTGAACGATAATCCGGGTTGGCAGGATCTCGGCGCCGCTGAAGGGCGGATTCGTCGTGCTACCCGGAACTGGAGCCCGGAGATCGATCAGCACCGCCCGTGTGGTCGACACTTGTATCCAGCACCCAGTCGCCGAGGCTCGCTTGAAGGACTGAAGAAACTCCGCTGACCCCGTTAAAGTAGTCCGTGCTGACGTTGTCGCTCTGCACCCGATAATTCGTCCCGTTGGCCACCACGCCGGTGTCATTCAGTATGCTCGTCACGGAAGTGGCCGAACTCGGTTTCCCGCCTCCACCGCTGCGCGAATTCCCCGCATTCCCAGCACTCACCGGCCCCACCAAACTGAAAAACGTCAGAAACAGTCCCACTGCCAGCACGCCGCCCCAGCCAGTCAGCTTCCTCCCCACGAACGACGCATCCCGTAGTTGCTGATCCGCACAGTTTTCTCCTTTCGTTTTTGCGGGCGCCAGTTCGGCCGGCCATGAAATTGCACGCTGCACACCGCTTCCGTTTCCATTCCGACCTATGCGGCAGCCCAATTTAACAAGTGCCGCAGAGCCTCCCCGATCCGTCGATAACATACGCCAAAGTCCGGTTCGGTTTGAGGCAGCCTTGCAGCACATCGCAAGAATGGGGCTGAGCGGTCGCGAGCAAGGAAATCAACACCCCTCGAATTTTTC
>Ga0187819_10001733_pt1 | contig 11307 bp, 5 predicted proteins | sample NC_wetland_sal_i_15_FD_132411 | JGI IMG/M metagenome (GOLD analysis project Ga0187819, IMG submission 132411) | Wetland sediment microbial communities from Neuse River Estuary, North Carolina, USA - SO4_4 | ecosystem: Environmental > Aquatic > Freshwater > Wetlands > Sediment | place: USA: North... | reverse complement strand
GGTCAGATCATCATTCCTACGGAGTCTGTTATCGAGGTGCGAGGTGGGAAGAAGGTGATCTCGCCGCGGATGTGCTATCCGGGTTACGTGCTGGTCGAAATGGACATGGATGACTACACCTGGCACGTTGTGAGGTCGACGCCACGGGTAACCGGCTTTGTGGGATCAGGGCAGACCCCGTCGCCGCTGACAGAGGAAGAAGTACAAAACATCCTGAATCGGGCGACAACCACGGCGGAAAAGCCGAAACCGAAGCTGTCGTTCGATCGCAGCGAAAAGGTGCGAATCGTGGATGGTCCGTTCGCGAATTTCACGGGCGTGGTCGAGGAAGTCAATACTGACCGCAGCACGCTCAAGGTTTCTGTGACGATTTTTGGCCGCTCGACGCCGGTGGAACTGGATTTTGCGCAGGTGGAAAAGGTCGCCTAGCGCGGCGCACGGCTGCGAATAAAGCAGAGGATAAGCAATGGCAAAGAAAGTTCAAGCGATGGTGAAATTGCAGCTACCGGCGGCGAAAGCGACGCCGGCTCCGCCGGTGGGGACCGCGCTAGGTCCGCACGGGCTGAACATCATGGATTTTTGCAAGCAGTTCAATGCCAAGACGTCCAAGGAACCGGATGGCATGATCATACCGGTTCTAGTGACGGTGTATAGCGATCGCACGTTCACGTTCATCCTGAAAACGCCGCCTGCCTCGGAATTGCTGAAGCGCGCGGCGGGAATCGTGAAGGGTTCGCCCGAGCCGAACCGGAACAAGGTCGGGAAGGTGACGCGCAAGCAGGTCGAAGAAATCGCAAAGACCAAAATGCCCGATCTGAACACTGCCAATCTCGAATCGGCAATGCGCTCGGTGATGGGAACGGCTCGGAACATGGGGATTGAAGTCACGGATTGAGGGAGAGACAGGCGATGGGCCGGACTGCAAAGCTAGGTGGAAAGAACATCGATCGAGCGCGAAAGCTGGTGGAGGCGCGCCCCTACAAGCTGGAAGAGGCCGCAGAGTTGCTGCGCAAGGCGCATTACGTCAAGTTCGATGAGACGGTCGAGTTGGTGCTGAATCTGGGCGTCGATCCGAAGCAATCGGACCAGATGGTGCGCGGGACAGTAGTGCTACCGCACGGTTTGGGAAAATCAAAACGCGTTCTGGTAATCGCGGGCGGCGAAAAAGTGCGCGAAGCGCAGGAAGCTGGAGCGGATTTTGTGGGCGGCGATGATATGGTCCAGAAGATTCAGGAAGGCTGGACCGATTTCGAGGCGGTCATAGCGACGCCGGACATGATGAAATCGGCGGGGCGCCTCGGCAAGGTGCTTGGCCCTCGCGGGCTAATGCCTAATCCGAAGACGGGAACCGTGACATTCGAAGTGGCGCGCGCGGTGAAGGAAATCAAGGCGGGAAAGGTCGAGTTTCGGCTCGACAAGACCGGGCTGATTCATTCCCCGGTCGGCAAGATCAGTTTTCCGGCAAAGAACCTGGCGGAGAACGCACAGGCGCTACTCAACGCGATTATTAAAGCGAAACCAGCGGCTGCCAAGGGCAAGTACATCAAGAAAATTACTCTAACCTCGACGATGGGCCCCGGCGTTCCGATCGACCATGCCGAGGCAGATACAGCCGTGGCGGTTGCGGCGTAAGGGCGAGCGGGAGGGGAATTAGGAATGAGGAACAAGGCCGAAAAGAAAACGCAGGCGGAAGAACTTCGCGCGCAACTGGCGAATGTCTCGACCGTGATTCTTTCGACGTTCCAGGGTATCACCGTCGAGCAAGACACGAAGCTGCGGCGGCAGATCGAGGCGGCGGGCGGAAAATACGAAGTGGTGAAGAATACGGTGGTGGAGCGCGCAGCGGAAGGCACGCCAACCGCTCCCCTGCTGAAGAACCTGCAGGGCACGAACTCGATCGCTTACACGAAGACCGATCCTGTGGCGCTGGCCAGGATTCTGACGAAGGTCGCAAAAGACGTGCCCGCATTTCAGTTTCGAGCGGGCTGGGTGCAAGGGCGCGTCATTTCGATCCAGGAAATCAACCAACTCGCGCAACTGCCCAGCAAAGAAGAGCTGTTGAGCAAGATCATGTTTCTGCTCAACGCCCCCGCACAGCGCATTGCAAGCGGGCTGGCGGCCGTCCCGCGCAGTATGGCGGTGGTGACCAGCGAAGCAGCGAAGGCAAACAAATTCGGGCCGGGGAGTAACGCGCCGGCGCCTGAAACGGCTCAGTAATTCGAGTTTCTAATTTTCGAGGAGGATAGGAAACGAAATGGCTAGCAAAGTGGAAACGATCCTGGAAGAAATCAAGGGCCTAACGCTGCTGGAAGCTTCCGATCTCGTCAAGAAGATGGAAGAGACGTTCGGGGTGTCGGCCGCGGCGGCGGCGCCGGTGGCAATGGCAGGCGGAGGGGCGGGCGGAGGGGCAGCGGCTGCGCCGGCGGAAGAGAAGACGGAATTCGCCGTGGTCCTGACGGAAGTCGGCGCGAACAAGATAAACGTGATCAAGGCGGTGCGCGAAGTCACCAGCCTGGGCCTGAAAGAAGCCAAGGACCTTGTGGACGGCGCTCCCAAGACGGTGAAGGAAGGGGTCAACAAAGAGGAAGCTGCCGCGATCAAGAAGAAATTCGAAGACGCCGGAGCCAAGGTCGAAGTCAACTAGTGGCGGTGGCGCCCCTGGGGGCTGCAAACGGGGGATACGCGTACTTACGCGCTCCTTTGGAATTTCAGAATCTCAAAATACGTCCTTCCCGGATCGGCAGGGCGAGTGTCTCCTCGCGCCGCCGATTCCGGCTTGACCCTGAAAAGGATTACCGATGAGCAATCGTAATGGAAGCAGCGCCGTTCGGGAACGGGAACGTCTGGACTTTGCCAAAATCAAGACAACTGTCCAGATTCCGAACCTGATCGACGTCCAAAAGAAGTCCTATCAACGCTTTCTGCAGATGGATCTCTTGCCGAGCGAGAGGGAAGACACGGGGCTGCAGTCAGTTTTCACCTCCGTGTTTCCCATCCAGGATTTCCGCGGGCTGTCGCAGCTTGATTTCGTTGACTACGCGATCGGCAACTGGGAGTGCAAGTGCGGGCACCTGCGCGGCCTGCATCACCTGCGCGCCACCTGCCGGAATTGCGGCGCGTCGGTGGTGACGAACCCCTACAAGACCGGCGACGTGATTTGCGCGAAGTGCGGCACGTTCAACAAGAACACGCCGACCTTCTGCAACAAGTGCGGCGATCCGGTTACGCTGCAGCTCAAGTACGACATGAATGAGTGCCAGGAGCGCGGAATGACATACTCCGCGCCGCTGAAGGTGACGATCCGGCTCACTATTTACGACAAGGATCCGGACACGGGTTCGAAATCGATTCGCGACATCAAGGAACAGGAAGTTTTCTTCGGCGACATTCCCCTGATGACGGAGAACGGCACGTTCATCATCAACGGAACCGAACGCGTGATCGTCAGCCAGTTGCACCGCTCGCCGGGCGTGTTCTTCGAGACGGCCAATAACCGCAGCTACTTCCTGGGCAAGATCATTCCGTATCGCGGCTCGTGGGTCGAGTTCGAATACGACACGAAGAACGTGCTGTATGTACGCATCGACCGGAAACGGAAGTTCTTGGGTTCGATTTTCCTGCGCGCGCTGGGCATGAAGACGAATGAGGACATCCTTCGCACGTTTTATCAAGTGGAGCGGATTTCGCTGCATGACAACGGGCTTTACTGGAACGCTTCCGAAGGGCTGATTGATCGCAAGTTAACGCGGGAAATCAAGCATCCAAAGTCGGGCGAAGTACTGGTTGGGGCGCACAAGCGCATTTCTGACGCGTTGTACAAGGAGTTGGTGAAGGCGCGTGTGACGCAAGTGGAAGTAGGCGCAGGCGATCTGGAAGGCGCGGTGACAGTAGGCGAGCTCGTCAACCGGCAAACAGGCGAAGTTCTGCTCGAAGCCAACAAGCCGCTGACGGCGGAAATGTGGACCACGATTGCCGAGGCGGGAATCACGGAAGTCGATGTTTGCTTCCCCGAGTCGGATGATGTCGGGATCATCGTTTCGCGAACACTTGACAAAGACACGATTCGCACGCCGAAAGAAGCGCTCATCGAAATCTACCGTAAGCTGCGTCCGGGTGATCCGCCGACGCTGGAAACAGCCACGGCGCTGTTCAACGGGATGTTCTTCGACGCGCGCAAGTACGATTTCAGCAAGGTCGGACGACTGAAATTCAATATCAAGCTTGGGCTCGAGACACCGCTCGACAAGCGTACGCTCGATCCGGCCGATTTCGTGGCCGCCATCAAGTATCTGCTGAAGCTTCGCCGCAACGTGGGAACGGTGGATGACATCGACCACCTCGGGAACCGCCGCGTGCGAGCCGTGGGCGAGCTGCTGGAAAACCAGTTCCGCATCGGCCTCGTGCGCATGGAGCGGGCCATCAAGGAAAAGATGTCGGTTTATCAGGAAATGTCGACGGCGATGCCGCATGACCTGGTGAACGCAAAACCTGTGATGGCGGCCATCCGCGAGTTCTTCGGCAGTTCGCAGCTATCCCAGTTCATGGATCAGACGAACCCGCTGAGCGAAATTACGCACAAGCGGCGCTTGTCGGCTCTGGGACCAGGCGGCCTTTCGCGCGAGCGGGCAGGATTCGAAGTGCGCGACGTTCACCCGACACACTACGGCCGCATTTGCCCGATCGAGACGCCGGAAGGCCCGAACATCGGTTTGATCAGCTCGCTGTCATGCTATGCGCGAATCAACGAATTCGGATTCATCGAATCGCCCTATCGCAAGGTGAAAGGCGGGCGTGTAATCGATTTCGTTCAGATCATCAACGCGGGCGATAGCGAGTTCAAAGCCGGCGAGACAGTGGAACGCGAAAAGGTCGAACAGACAAACGAAGATCTGAAGCGGCGACGGGTGGTAGTCGAGCCGTATTGCTTCTATCTGTCGGCCTGGGAAGAAGACCGGTACGTAGTAGCGCAGGCCAACGCGTCGCTGGACGAGAAGGGGCGTATCACGACGGACTTGGTCAACTGCCGCCAAGCCGGCAACTTTGTGCTGAAGAGCCGTGAAGAAGTTGATTACATCGACGTTTCACCGAAGCAGCTCGTGTCCGTAGCGGCGAGCTTGATTCCCTTCCTCGAGAACGATGACGCAAACCGCGCGCTGATGGGCTCGAACATGCAACGCCAGGCGGTGCCGCTCATTCGAGGCGAAGCACCACTGGTCGGCACGGGAATGGAGCGTGTTACGGCGCGGGATTCTGGCGCGGTCATCGTGTGCAAACGCGATGGCATCGTCGATCAAGTCGACTCCGAGCGCGTGATTGTGCGCGTTGAATCCGATCAATCCGGCGTGCTTAGCCGAGAAGTTGGTTCCGACATTTACCTGTTGACGAAGTTCAAGCGCTCGAACCAGAACACGTGCATCAGCCAAAAGCCGCTGGTTCGCATCGGTGACCGGGTCAAGCAGGGGCAAGTGCTGGCGGACGGTCCATGCACGGACCGCGGCGAACTTGCGCTTGGGCGGAATGTGCTTGTCGCCTTCCTGCCGTGGCGCGGGTACAACTTCGAAGACGCCATTCTCGTGAGCGAGAAGCTGGTCGAGGAGGACTACTACACTTCGATCCACATCGAGGAATACGAGATCGAGGCGCGCGACACGAAACTCGGGCCGGAAGAAATCACAAGGGACATTCCCAACATCAACGAAGGCTTCCTGCGCAATCTCGACGAGAGCGGAGTGATCCGCATCGGCGCGACTGTCAAGCCAGGAGACATCCTGGTTGGCAAGGTGACGCCGAAGGGCGAGACCACGCTCACGCCGGAAGAGAAACTCCTCCGAGCAATCTTCGGTGAGAAGGCTGGCGATGTGCGGGACGCTTCTCTCTATTGCCCGCCGGGCATCGAGGGGACGATCGTCGACGTCAAGATCTTCTGCCGCAAGGGCGCGGAGAAGGACGAACGTCACAAGGCGATCGAGGCCGCGCAAGTGGCCAAGCTCGAAAAGAACCTCGCTGATGAGATTCGGATTCTCACCGACGAGCGCCTGAAGCGCTTGACCGACCTTTTGGGCGGCCAGAAGTTGCTCGTCGACTTGCACGACGAGCGCACGAACAAGCGCTTGCTCAACAAGGGGACGGAACTCACGCGCGAGATTCTCGAAAAGATCTCGACGCGCAACCTCAAGCGCTTGCGCCTGAGCGACAAGGATCCGCTACTCATCGAGAAGATCGACGAAATCGAGGAAATGACCTCGCGTCAGATCGACGTGCTGCGAAAGATTACGGACGAGCGCATTTCGAAACTCAAGAAGGGTGATGAGTTGCCGCCGGGCGTGATCAAGCTGGTGAAGGTCTACATCGCCATGAAGCGCAAGCTTTCCGTCGGCGACAAAATGGCGGGGCGACACGGCAACAAGGGCGTGATCGCACGCATCGTTCCCAAAGAGGATATGCCGTACATGCCGGACGGCACCCCCGTCGAGATCGTGCTGAACCCACTAGGCGTTCCTTCGCGTATGAACGTCGGCCAGATTCTCGAGACCCATCTGGGCTGGGCATCGAAAGAACTCGGCGCGCGGATCGGAAGGATCCTCGACGACACAGAATCCCGTGCCGAAGCGGTGCGAAAGTGGTTCAAAGACGCGTTCGGCCCGACCTCCGTATGGAAAGCCATTTCGCAGCTCGAAGACGAAGCTCTGCTCGAGCTTGCGGAGGGGTTCCGCGACGGCGTGCCGGTAGCGACGCCGGTGTTCGACGGAGCGCGGGAAGCGGACATACGTCACCTGCTGGAATTCACGGAACTTCCCGAGAGCGGCAAGATTACGCTGTACGACGGTATGACCGGGGAAGCATTCGCGCAGAACGTCACCGTAGGCTACATCTACATGCTCAAGCTGTCGCACCTGGTGGACGACAAGATTCACGCGCGGTCAATTGGTCCCTACTCGCTCATCACACAGCAGCCGCTCGGCGGAAAGGCGCAGTTCGGCGGGCAGCGCTTCGGCGAAATGGAAGTTTGGGCGCTTGAAGCGTACGGTGCCGCGCACATCCTTCAGGAGTTGCTCACGGCGAAATCGGACGACGTATACGGCCGAGCCAAGATTTACGAAGCCATCGTCAAGGGCGAGCCGGGAATCGAGCCCGGCGTGCCCGAATCGTTCAACGTTCTCGTTCGCGAACTGCAATCGCTCTGCCTGGACGTGGAGTTGATGAAGCGTCAAAAGCCGCAGTTGGAGAAGGCGGAAGCAGCGGATTAATTGAAACTGAGCGCGCGCCTGAAGCGGTCGTTGCAGGCCCGCGAAACACCATAACGGTTTTTTGCCCCGGCAAAGCCGGGGAGGGAGGCAGCCCTTGTATCGTTCGAGTCCTTATGATCGCGCCAGCCAGATCGCGGATTTTGATTCTATCCGCATCAGTTTGGCGAGTCCGGAAAAAATCCGGTCGTGGTCGCACGGCGAAGTAACCAAGCCGGAAACCATCAATTACCGCACGTTCAAGCCCGAGCGGGACGGCCTGTTTTGCGCCAAAATTTTTGGCCCCGTCACCGACTGGGAGTGCTTGTGCGGAAAGTACAAACGGATGAAGCATCGCGGGGTCATCTGCGACAAGTGCGGAGTCGAAGTCACGCTCAGCAAGGTGCGCCGCGAGCGCCTGGGCCATATCGAGCTTGCTTCGCCGTGCTCGCACGTGTGGTTCTTCAAAGGATTGCCGAGCCGCATCGGGTATTTGCTCGACATCACCATGCGCGACCTTGAGCACATCCTTTACTTTGAAGCGTTCGTTTGTATCGATCCCGGCGAAGCGCCCGGTATCAAGGAAAAGGAAATTCTGCCGGAGGAGAAGTTCCGCGAGCTGCAACGCGAATTCGCGGGGCGTTTCACTGCCGGCATGGGCGCGGAAGCGATTAAGGAACTGCTGCGCCGGGTCGATGTGGACAAGCTATCCGAAGAACTTCGAGAAAAAATGAAGATGGACCCGAGCCTGCAGAAGCGGATCAAATTCGCCAAGCGGCTCAAGGTGCTGGAGTCTTTTCGCAAGAGCGGCAACAAGCCGGAATGGATGATTCTGGACGTGATTCCGGTTCTCCCGCCGGAGCTGCGCCCGCTCGTGCCGCTGGACGGCGGCCGTTTCGCCACTTCGGATCTGAACGATCTCTATCGGCGCGTCATCAACCGCAACAATCGTTTGAAGAAACTGATGGAGTTGCACGCGCCCGACGTGATCGTGCGCAATGAGAAGCGCATGCTGCAAGAAGCGGTCGATGCGCTATTCGACAACGGACGGCGCGGCCGCGTTCTGCGCGGGACGAACAATCGCCCGCTCAAATCGCTGTCGGACACGCTCAAGGGCAAGCAGGGGCGGTTCCGTCAGAACCTGCTGGGCAAGCGCGTCGATTACTCTGGCCGCTCGGTGATTGTCGTGGGGCCGGAATTGAAACTGCACCAGTGCGGCTTGCCGAAAAAGATGGCGCTCGAGCTGTTCAAACCGTTCATTTATCACCGGCTGGAGGCTGCAGGACATTGCACCACGATCAAGCAGGCGAAGGAGTTGGTCGAGGCGCAGGAATCAATCGTGTGGGACATCCTCGAGGATGTCATCCGCGAACACCCGGTGTTGCTCAACCGCGCTCCGACGCTGCACCGGCTGGGCATCCAAGCCTTCGAGCCGACGCTGGTCGAAGGCAAAGCGATTCGCATCCACCCGCTTGTCTGCACGGCGTTCAACGCGGACTTCGACGGCGACCAGATGGCGGTGCACATTCCGCTTTCGCCGGAAGCGCAAGTCGAAGCCTCCGTGCTGATGCTTAGCTCGCACAACATATTGTCGCCGGCGAACGGCGCTCCTCTGGCCGTGCCGACGCAGGATATGGTGCTCGGCATTTATTACATGACCAAAGCCAAGCCGCAGGCGAAGGGCGAAGGGCGCGCGTTCGGCTCCGTCGAAGAAGTGATTATGGCGCTCGATGCGGGCGAAGTGGAATTGCTCACGCCGATTCGCTTGCGCTACACGGGCGAGGTTATTGATCTGACGAATGCGTACGACGATCAGGATGTCGCGCACACGGAGCCGATCCGGCTCAACAAGCAATTCCTGCACACTACCGTAGGCCGAGTGATTTTCAACGACCACCTGCCATCGGAGATGCCCTTCATAAACGGATTGCTGAAGAAGAAGGGCGTTCAGGCCCTCGTGCAGTACTGCTATTTGCGTTATGGGCTGGAGAAGACAGTCGTTGCCCTCGACAAGCTGAAGGAACTTGGGTTCCTGTACGCGACGAAGGCGGGCGTGTCCATCGGCATCAGCGACATGGTCATTCCGAGCGTCAAGTACAAACTCGTCGATGCGGCCGAACACGAAGTCTTCAAGGTCCAACAGCAATATCTTGACGGCGCGATCACCAACGGCGAACGCTACAACAAGGTCATCGCCATTTGGTCGGACGTCACCGAAAAAGTCGCGGACGAGATGTTCAAAGCCCTTGAGGAGCAGGACAAGCAGGGCGTGATCAACCCCATTTACGTCATGGCCGACTCCGGCGCGCGAGGATCGAAGCAGCAGATCCGGCAGCTCTCCGGCATGCGCGGCTTGATGGCCAAGCCTTCTGGCGAAGTCATCGAGCAGCCCATCACTTCCAATTTCCGCGAAGGGCTGGCCGTGCTCGAATACTTCATTTCCACACACGGCGCTCGCAAAGGTCTGGCGGATACCGCGCTGAAGACGGCCGACTCGGGCTATCTGACGCGCCGACTCGTCGATGTGGCCCAGGACGTTATCATCAACGAATTCGATTGCGGCACGGCGGACGGGATTTACGTCGAACCGATTCTCGAAGCTGGTGTCGAAGTCGAGCCGTTGCGCGATCGCGTGGTGGGCCGCGTTTCGCTCGAAAAGATTAAGGACTATGAAGGCAATGTCATCGTCGAGGTCAACCAGGAAATCACCGAGGAGTTGGCGAACGCGATTCAGGCTGCCGGCATTGAACGGGTCAAGATTCGTTCCGTGCTCACGTGCGAATCCAAGCGCGGTGTTTGCGCCCGTTGTTACGGTCGAAATCTCGCGACTGGGCGCTTTGTCGAAATGGGCGAAGCGGTCGGCGTGATCGCGGCGCAGTCCATCGGCGAGCCTGGAACGCAGCTCACGATGCGCACCTTCCACATCGGCGGCACGGCCACTCGCGTCACGGAGCAGTCGAAGATCGAGGCGCGCAACAACGGCTTCGTCAAATTCATTGACTTGAACGTGGTCGAGGGGCGCGCAAAGGCGCTCATCTCCATGAATCGTTCAGGCCTCATCGCCGTTGTGGATGAAAAAGGGCGCGAGAAGGAACGGCACCACGTCGTTTACGGCGCGCGGTTGCGCGTCGAAGACGGGCAGCCGGTCACGCTCGGCCAGACGATGGTCGAATGGGATCCTTACACTTTCTCGATCCTGACGGAATCCGGTGGCACGATCCAGTTCAAGGACTTGCAGCCCGGGTTGACGATCGAAGAGCAAGTGGACGAGGTCACCGGTCTTTCGCAGTTGGTGGTCACCTTGCCGCCAGGAGACGAAAAACACCAGCCCACGATCATGGTCAAGGATTCCGCCGGACGTATCCGGAAGAAGTACCTTATGCCGTCGCGCGCGCACTTGATGGTCGCGGACGGAGATGAGGTGCAGCCCGGCGACGTGCTGGCGAAAATCCCGCGCGAGACCACAAAGACGAAAGACATCACCGGCGGTTTGCCGCGCGTCGTGGAGTTGTTCGAAACGCGCAAGCCAAAGGATCCCGCGGTCATCAGCGAAATCGACGGCGTGGTGAAGTACGGCGAAATCGCTAAGGGCCAGCGCAAAATCTACGTCGAAAGCGAAGATGGAAGGACGGTGAAGGAATATTCTATCCCGCGAGGCGTGCACATTAACGTCCAGGAAGGTGAGCGCGTGCGCGCAGGCGAGCCGCTGATCGATGGCCCGCTCAACCCGCACGACTTGCTCGCGGTACTGGGCGAGAAATACACGCAGGCCTATCTCGTGAACTCGATTCAGGAGGTTTATCGTCTGCAGGGCGTGAACATCAATGACAAGCACATCGAAGTAATCGTGCGTCAGATGATGCGCTGGGTGAAAGTCGAAGACGTGGGTGATACGACGTTCCTCCTCGAAGAGCAGGTCGATAAGTTTCGCTTCCGCGAGGAAAACGATCGCGTGATCCACGAGGGCGGCCGCCCGGCGACGGGACGTCCTCTGCTCCTCGGCATTACCAAGGCGTCGCTCTCCAGCGATTCCTTCATCTCGGCGGCCAGCTTCCAGGAGACCACGCGTGTCCTTACGGAAGCG
>Ga0187819_10001732_pt1 | contig 11309 bp, 9 predicted proteins | sample NC_wetland_sal_i_15_FD_132411 | JGI IMG/M metagenome (GOLD analysis project Ga0187819, IMG submission 132411) | Wetland sediment microbial communities from Neuse River Estuary, North Carolina, USA - SO4_4 | ecosystem: Environmental > Aquatic > Freshwater > Wetlands > Sediment | place: USA: North... | reverse complement strand
GGCCAGTTGTCCGATGGTGTGTCGACTGCCGACATAATTGCCAATGACCAGATCTCAACCGCTGACGATTACAAACCACTGATTATCGGCTACCACAACGGCACGGCGGTTCGACTCTCAGATGTGGGTAACGTCACCGACGACGTGCAGAATGTCCGTTCTGCCGGATATCTGAACGGCGTGCCTTCGGTCACGATGATCATCTTCCGCCAGCCGGGCGCGAATATCATCCAGACCGTTGACAATATTCGCAGCCAGTTGCCATTTCTGAAGGCTTCGATTCCGCAGGGAATCGACACCACTATTGTTCTTGACCGCACGACCACCATTCGGGCCTCAGTTAGCGACGTGGAACGCACGTTAATAATCTCAGTGGCGCTGGTCATTCTGGTGGTCTTCATTTTTCTGCGCAATGCGCGCGCCACTTTGATTCCGAGCATTGCGGTTCCCGTGTCCTTGATCGGCACCTTCGCCGTGATGTATCTGTTCGGCTACAGCCTCGACAACCTCTCGCTGATGGCACTCACCATCTCGGCCGGGTTCGTGGTTGACGACGCGATCGTGGTGATGGAGAACATCTCGCGTCACCTGGAGCGGGGAATGGAGCCCTTCGCGGCGGCGCTAAAGGGCGCACAAGAGATCGGATTCACGGTGTTCTCCATCAGTGTTTCGCTGATCGCGGTTTTCATTCCGATTCTCATGATGGGAGGCATCGTCGGCCGCCTCTTCCGCGAGTTCGCCGTTACCCTTTCAACCGCAATCGTAGTCTCGATGGTGGTTTCATTGACCACCACCCCCAGCATGTGTGCGCACCTGTTGAAGGCGGAGAAAGAACAAAAGCGCGGCAGGATTTATCAGGCGAGCGAGAAATTTTTCACCTGGATGCTCGACACATATCGCCATTCGTTGCTCTGGGCGCTCGACAATTCAGGGCTGATGCTGGTGGTATTGCTGCTCACGATCGCGTTGAACGTTGCGCTCATCGTCAAAATTCCCAAGGGCTTTTTTCCGCAGCAAGACACGGGTGCCATCGTGGGAGGAGTGCAGGGCCCTCAGGATTCGTCGTTTCCCGCGATGGACAATTCGGTCCGGCAGTTGGTTGCGGTGATTAAAAATGATCCCGCGGTCGCCAATGTAACCGCCTATACCGGCGGCAACGGCGCCAGCAATGGGGGATTCATCTACATCGCCCTCAAACCGCTCAATGAGCGCAAGGTCAGCGCCGCGCAGATCATCAACCGGCTGCGCCCAAAGTTGAACAGTTTGCCCGTGGCCTCGGCCTTCTTGCAGGCGTCCCAGGATCTGCGTATCGGAGGCAGGTCGAGCAATGCGCTTTACCAGTACACAATTCAGTGCGACAACGTTCAGGATTTGGCAAAATGGGGGCCCATTCTTTTGCGCGAGATGAAGAAACTTCCCGGCCTCCAGGACGTGAATTCGGACCAGCAGAATGGGGGGCTGGAAGAGCTGCTGACTTATGATCGGACCACCGCTGCCCGGCTGGGGATGACGGCGCAGTCGCTTGATTCCTCGCTCTACAACGCCTTCGGCCAGTCCGAAGTGTCGATCATTTACACGCAGCTGAACCAGTACTATGTGGTTCTCGAAGTCGCCCAGCAGTACTGGCAAAGCCCGGAAGGCCTGAAGTACATCTACCTGCGCAGCACCAATACCGGCAACATCCCGCTTGACGCGGTTGCAAGTTCACAATCGGGGACCACGCCGCTTTCTGTAAACCACACCGGCTTGTTTCCTTCAGTGACCGTATCTTTCAATCTGGCTTCCGGAGTTTCCTTGAGCGATGCCACGCAGCGCATTGGTCAAATGCAGCAGAGACTGGGCACGCCTTCGACCATTCGCGGCTTCTTTGCCGGCACTCTCGAGGCTTACCAGCAGTCTCTGAGCACCGAACCGATGCTGGTGGCAACAGCGTTGCTGGCGGTCTACATTGTGCTCGGCATTCTCTATGAGAGTTTGGTGCACCCGCTGACCATCATCTCGACGCTGCCCTCGGCCAGCGTGGGCGCGATGCTGGCGCTGATGCTGTTCAAGATTGACTTAAACGTAATTTCCATCATCGGCATCGTGTTATTGATCGGCATCGTGAAGAAAAACGCAATCATGATGATCGACTTCGCCCTGGTCGCCGAACGGGAGGAAGGCAAGAGCACGGCAGACTCGATCTTCGAAGCCTGCATGTTGCGCTTCCGCCCGATCCTGATGACGACCATGGCGGCGCTGTTTGGGGCATTGCCGCTGGCGTTCGGAACGGGTACCGGTTCGGAGCTGCGAAGACCACTCGGGATCACAATCGTGGGCGGGTTGATCGTGAGCCAGATGCTCACGCTCTATACCACCCCCGTGGTGTACCTGTTCCTCGATCGCTTGCGGCTGCGGATGCAGGGGAAGTCACACGCAACGCTTTTATCTCCGACTCCGGAGGCCAGCTAGCAACTGAGATAAACATATGATCATCTTCCGGCGAAAACCTGCTCGACACGCAATTTGGCTGTGTGCGCTGCTCTCGTTAATGTTGTCGGGCTGCACAGTCGGACCGAAATACCACCCAACGGCGCCTGCGCAGCCACCTGCTGCGGTCTATAAGGAATCACCGACTCAGTTCAAGGAAAATGAAGGCTGGACGGTTGCCCAGCCTGCGGATTCCAAGCTGCGCGGCAAGTGGTGGGAAATCTTCAACGACCCTGAGCTGAACACCCTCGAAGAGCAATTAAATATCAACAACCAGAACATCAAACAATTCTTCGAGAATTTCATGGAAGCTCGTGCAATTGTACGCGAGGCCCGCGCGCAATACTTCCCGACGCTCGGGGTTGCGCCGTCGTTCAACCGATCGCGAACCTCATCGAATCTGGGCACGATCCCCGTCACCACGACAGGTACAGGCGCAGCCGTCCGACAACTGCAGACCACCGTCTACTCGCTGCCGCTCGAAGCGTCCTGGGCGCCTGACCTTTGGGGCAAGATCCGCAACACCGTGCATCAAGCTCAGTACGCGGCCCAGATCAGCGCCGCCGATCTCGAGAATGAGCGTCTGACCGAGCAGGCAAGTTTAGCGGAGTTTTTTTTCCAAATTCGGGGCCAGGACGAGTTGCAAAAGATCTTCGACGAAACCGTGACGGCAGACCAGAAAGAACTCGATCTGGCCCGCGCGCTGTACGAAACCGGCATCGACGACCAGATCTCAGTGGTCGAAGCGGAAACCACCCTGCAGAGCGCACAGGCGGGCGCAACCGATGTCGCAATCGCACGGGCGCAATATGAGCACACAATCGCCGTGCTCGTAGGCCAGACAGCCTCCAACTTTTCCATTCCCGTGAAACCGATGACCTTCGCTCCACCCCCAATTCCAGTCGGCGTGCCTTCCGAATTACTCGAGCGCCGGCCGGATATCGCCGCCGCCGAACGCGCTATGGCCCAAGCCAACGCAACCATTGGCATCGCCTACGCAGCCTATTATCCGAACCTGACTTTGAGTGCGGCAGGCGGCTTTGAGAGTTCAACCTTCACTCATTGGCTCTCCTGGCCGAGCCGCTTCTGGTCGGTCGGCACGTCACTCTCGGAAACCATCTTCGACGCTGGCCTGCGGCGCGCCACGGTCCAGCAATACATCGCGACCTACAACGCGGATCTCGCCGGTTACCGTCAGACGGTGTTGGCCGCATTTCAACAGGTGGAAGATGCTCTTGCCGAAGTCCGCATCCTGTCCAAGGGAATCCAGCAGCAGCAGCAGGCGGTGAATTCCGCGCAAACTTTTCTCAAGCTGGAAGAGGGCCGGTACGAGACTGGGATTGATCCCTACGTCAACGTGTTGATCGCCCAGACCACGCTGCTGTCGAACCAGCAGACTCTGAATAATCTTCAGGTGCAACAGATGACCGCTGCCGTGGCGCTGGTGGAAGCCCTGGGCGGAGGATGGGATCGTTCGCAATTGCCCAGCCCCGAGCAAGTGACGCAGAAGCCGGCCAAAGCCGACACAACCATCCAGCAGTAGCATCTGGCTGGACTCAATTCGGCGATTCGTGGCCTTGATCAGGACTGTGGATTGGACTCAAACATCAGAACCGGCTGGGCAAGTTAATCACGCCCGCCGCTTCTCCTCGAGCACTTCATCCAACGCGTCGGCCAAATGATGCGCCCGCTTCAGATACTCCACGGCTCCGCCGTCCTGACTCCGTTTGAGCAAATGGTATTCGTCGGCTATGTTCAGCGCGGCCAGCACCGCCAGGCGCACCGTGTCCACGGTCTGGGTCTGCTTGGCGACCGCCCGCATCTTGGCATCCACGTATTCGGCCAATTTAATGATGTAGTCCGCATCCGACCCGCGAAGATTGTAAGCCTGGTCGAAGATTTCCACTCGCACGCTGCTGTCAGCGTTCGTCGCCGCAGGCTGCCTGGGGGCGTTCGCCATAATTCTTTCGCTCCTGTTGACTCCCGCATCGAATCTGAACCGATCGCGATTCAGCTCGCCGCTTGTTCTTCCGACAGCGTGTCGATCTGCTGCAGCATCTTCTCCACCCGGCCGCGAATCTCCTCGCGCTCCCGCCGTAGCTGCACCATCTCACGACGGAGGCCTTCGACCTCTTCCTCCCGCTCTTCCAGTTGCTCACGCAGTCGCTGCACATCGCGTTCCGCCGCCGATCGAGCGTCTCGCGCCGCCTTGTACATCTCAATTGTGCGGTAGACCTTTTGTTCGAGCGCCTGAAAATCGTCAAAAGGAACCTGCGCCGATACTTCTTCAGCCATTCTCACCACCATGATTGCACTTCTTCCCCACAGAGATTTTGATCTTCAGCGCAGTATACCGCAGAACCCTGTGGATGAGATGAGTAGACATAGAACCACTATTGCTCGTCTGGGGACGTTCGTGCGGGGGCGGGTCTCAGACCCGTCCGGCCGAGCGAAGCTCCGCTCTTTAGCCGTATTACCGCTCCAGCAACTTGCTCAATCGCTTCCCAGCCTCATCCAAGGTCGCATCCTTTTTACAGAACGCAAACCGCACTTGCTTCGCCCCATCCTGTGGATTGTTGTAGAAACTCGATCCCGGAACCGCTGCCACACCAATCTCCTTCACCAGATACTTCGTGAACGACACATCGTCAGCGAATCCAAACGCGCTGGTGTCGGTCATCACGTAATATGCGCCGCGTGGCCGAAAGCACTGGAATCCCGCCTCCGTCAAAGCCGGGATCAAACGGTCGCGCCGCGACTTGTATCCGTTTGCGAGACTTTCATAATAAGACCGTGGCAGCCCAAGAGCCGCTGCACCCGCTTCCTGCAAAGGAGCGGGAGCGCCCACCGTGAGAAAATCGTGGACTTTACGAATTGCGTTGGTGATGGCAGGCGGCCCTACTGCCCATCCCACGCGCCATCCAGTCACGCTGTAGCTTTTTGACAAGCCATTGATGGTGACCGTTCGCTCGCTCATGCCGTCGAGCCGCGCCATCGAAATGTGTTGCGTGCCGTCATACAGAATGTGCTCGTAGATCTCGTCCGTGATGGCCAGAACATTGAATTCGACACACAAATCGCGAATCAGTTCCAACTCAGCACGCGTGAATACCTTTCCCGTAGGATTGTTAGGCGTATTGAGAATGATCGCCTTAGTTTGGCCATGAAATGCCGCGCGCAACTCGCCCTCATCAAACGCCCATTCGCCACCGGCTTTGGTTGGCGGACGCAGTTTCACGAATACGGGTTTCGCCCCGGACAGCACCGCGTCCGGCCCATAATTTTCGTAAAACGGCTCGAAGATCACCACTTCGTCGCCCTTGTTACACACCGCCAGCAGCGTCGAAATCATCGCTTCGGTCGAGCCACAACAAACCGTGATCTGCGTCTCTGGATCAACCGCGATCCCCTGCCATTCCTGCATCTGCCGCGCAATCGCATTCCGCAAACTCTTCGCGCCCCAGGTGATCGCGTACTGATTCGTATCCGCGGCAATCGCCTCTTGCGCCGCCCGCTTGATCTCCGCCGGCGCCGAAAAATCTGGAAAGCCCTGCGCCAGGTTTACCGCCCCATGCAGCATCGCCTGCCGCGTCATCTCGCGAATGACCGACTCGGTAAAGTGCTCAACTTTATCGCTGAGAAAATGCTTTGGTTGGATAACCACATCAGCCATAATCGGCTCAGACTAGCACAAGAGAGGGCTCGGATTCATTAGCAAGAACACGTGGGGACAGCCGCCCTCGGCTGTCCGGCGAGCAAAGCTCGGCTCGCAGCGGCGTAAATCGTGTGGAGACGGGCGACTCGCCCGTCCAGACTGGCAAACCTCGGCGAGCCTTTGATTGTCGAAGCTCGGCGGGATTGATTACGAAGCCCGCTGCACTCCGCCTAAAATCTCGAGAGCCTTAACGATCGCTCCCGACCACCGCGCCACTTCATCCTCGCGCAAAGTCCGCTCTCCGGATTGAAATGTGGCTCGGAGCAGCACAGAATACTTGCCCGCAGGAATGGAACCGCCACGGAAGATCTCGCCCGGAACGAAACTTCGCAACTCGCTCAAGCCTAACCCTGCCACGGTTTTCTCAATCGTCGCGAATTCGATCGAATCGTCGAAAATAAAGGAGAAGTCGCGCTCGACCGCGGGGTATCGCGGCAACGGCTCATACCGCACCGAACGCAGCCCACGCTGGTACAGCCGATCCAGATGAAGCTCGGCGATAAAAATGTCCTGCTTGAGTTTGCGACCAGCCGCAATCTCCGGGTGGATCTGCCCAAACTGAGCCACCACCTCCCCGTCCATCATCGCGCGCGCCGAACGTCCAGGGTGATAATACTCGGCAGCATCCGCCCTATATTCGAGCCCGGCATGATGGAAGGCAGCCAGCAAGGTCTCGACATCACCCTTGAGATCAAAGAACGAAGTCGGCCTGGCCGGATGATGCACACTCCCCTTCACCGCGTTTCCGGTCGCGCCCATGCAGATGCGCTTGAACTCCGCTGTCTTATTACCGGCCGCTTCGAACACATTTCCACCCTCGAACAAGCGGACGCTGTTGCTGCCCCGGTTCAGGTTATAAGCCAGCATGTTCAACATGCCCGGCACCATCGAAGTGCGCATCACCGAAGCTTCCTCGCTCAGCGGGTTCGCTAACTCAATCACCGGTACCGACGAAAATTGTTCCGCATCCTGATGCGAGATAAAAGTCAGCGAAATCGCTTCGTCGTAACCCAGCGCCAGCAGCGAAGTCCTCAGCTTCTTCTCTTTCTCTGCATCGGGCAGCTCGACGACTGCGCCAACATACGCCGGCAGCGTGTTCGCAAACTTGTCGTAACCGTGTAGCCGCGCGATCTCTTCGATCACATCGATCTCGCGCTCCACATCCAGCCGCCAGCTCGGAACCTGCACCGTGAACTCAATTTCTTCCCCCGGTTCCGGGATTAACTCGAAACCCAGCCGCCGCAGGATGCGCAGAATTTCCGCAGTCTCCAGCTTCTCGCCGAGAATGCGATGCACTTCGGAAAGGTGCAACGCCACCGGAGCCTGATCAAGCTTCCGTGCGATCACATCAACCGGCCCACCAACCAGTTCACCACCACCTGACTGCAAGATGAGTTCGGCCACGCGATTACAAGAAACAACCGTGGACTCATAATCCGCACCGCGCTCGAAGCGATGAGAGGCATCCGTATGCAGACCGTGCCGCCGCGACATCTTGCGAACTGTAACCGGATCCCACCACGCCGATTCAATCACGATGTTGCGCGTCTTCTCCGTAATCATCGTGTCGAATCCGCCCATCGTGCCCGCCAATCCGACCGGCTTCTTGGCGTCGGCCACCACGAGGTCCTCGGAAGTCAGCTTGCGCTCGATCCCATCTAGCGTCCTGAGCAGTTCGCCATCGCGCGCCCGCCGCACGACGATCCTCCCGCCTTCCAGCAAATCCAGATCGAACACGTGCGTCGGCTTCCCCATTTCCCACAGCGTGTAGTTGGTGGCATCCACAGCATTGTTGATGGGCCGCTGATCCAGCAGCCCGAGCCGCCGCACGATCTTCTCGGGCGAGCGCTTGATGGTCACATCTCGAATGATGCGGGCAGTGAACCGCGCACAACCTTCCTCATCCTGAATGTCGATGGAGAATGAAGCGCGGGCGTCCCCGCCCGCCTGGCGCGGAACATGTGCCACCGATGGAGGCGAGACTTCGGCTCGAACGGGCATGACATCAGCCCGGGAGGGCACGACTTCAGTCGTACCGCCAAGAACTGCAGCAGAAGCGGCTTTAGCCGCTGAGGCCGCCTCCAACCGAGGCTCAATCGCCCTCAACGGAAGGTCATAAATCGCCGAACATTCCCGCGCCACGCCGTAATGATTCATGGCGTCCGGACGATTGGTTGTGATATCCATCTCAAAGATCGTCCCATCGCCCTCGCCGCTAACCGACTCGACCGCGATCCCAGCCAACGTGAGATCATCCGCAAGCTGATGGTAGTTGACGTCGAGGTCAACAAAATCGCGCAACCATTGAGGAGAAATCTTCATGAGTAGCTTCTAGCAAAACTGCTCCAAGAACCTCACATCCCCGTTAAAGAACAGCTGAATATCGTCCACGCCATATTTCAGAATCGCGATGCGCTCGACACCCATCCCAAACGCAAACCCGCTGACTTTCTTCGCATCGTAATCCACGAAGCCATATACATTCGGATCCACCATGCCGCAACCGAGCAACTCAATCCAGCCGCTAGCCTTGCAATTCCGACAGGGCCCGCCGTCGCGATATCCCCGACCCCCGCAAAAAATGCAACTGATCTGCACATCCGCGCTGGGCTCCGTGAAAGGGAAGAACGACGGATAAAACCGCGTCCTCACACTCGACCCGAACATCTCCTTCATCGCGTGATCGAGCGTCCCCTTTAAATCGCAAAACGTAATGTTCGTATCCACCGCCAGCCCCTCGATCTGATGAAAGAGCGGAGAGTGGGTAGCGTCCGGCGCATCGTTGCGATGCACTTTGCCCGGACACACCACGCGCACCGGCGGCTTCATCTTTTCCATGGTGCGGATCTGCACCGGCGAAGTGTGCGTCCGCAGCAGCAACCGATCCCGCAATGGCTTCGACTCCTGATTGGCGATAAACAGCGTGTCCTGCGTATCCCGCGCCGGATGATTGGGAGGAAAATTTAGCGCCTCGAAGTTGTAATAATCCGTCTCAATCTCCGGCCCTTCCTCCACAGAATAGCCAAGATTACGAAACACCCCGACCATCTCATTCATGGTTTTGATAACCGGATGCTCCGCCCCGAGAGGCCGACGAATGCCGGGCAGGGTGATATCCACACGGTCGCCGGGGTATTCTGACCCAACGCGAGGCTCAAACGCGGAGTCTCGCGTCTTCGTGCGTCCAACAGGCCGGCCTTTCGCGGGGACTCCGCTCTGGATTCGATTGAGAGTCTCATCAACCGTCTGCTGGACTCTCGACTTGAGTTCGTTCACCCGCTGGCCGGCATCTCGCTTGGCATCCTTCGGCGCAGCCTTCAGCCACAGCGTATTGACTTGAGTAAGAAAACCGTTAGCCCGCGCCATCCAGCGATCGCGAAATACCTTCCACTCAGCCTCAGTGCTGACCGCCGCAGACTCCTCGGCGAGTGCAGAAACCATTTTGTTAACGGCCTCGTCCAGAGCCGCCGCCGAGAAGTCTTTCAACTTGGGAACGCTGTAAGCCGACTTTTTCTTCGGACTCATAATCAGGACCTGTCATCCCCGAGCGCCGCTCGAGCCGGGCGAAGCTGAGAAAAGGAACGAGAGGAACTTGAATTGCTCACGCGCTCGCCCCGAACATTCTCGACGCGGTCATCCTGAGCGAAGCTGCTGTCGCAGTCGAAGGACTCCAACAAAGGCAGTCCCAGCAGCAACGATTCAAGGAGTTCTCCGCAGTCGGCCGAAGCATGGTGCGAATACGTTTCCGGAGCCTTGGTCCCTTCTCGCATCTGCAGGGTCCTTCGACTCCGTGGCTACCGCGCTTCGTGCCGCAACCACTGCGCTCAGGATGACCCGATTTCTGATTGCGCAATCTGAATCGGCTAAATGCTGAGTGCTAATTGCTGAATGCTGGGTTAAGCGACTACGCCGCCCCGCTGAGAGCGCCCCTCGCCTGCTCGGCGAGGCTCTTAAACGCGGCAGCGTCCTTGACCGCCAGGTCTGCGAGGATTTTGCGATCCAGTTCCACGCCCGCCTGCTTGAGGCCGTGGATAAACTGGTTGTAGCTCATCCCATTCAGTTTGGCGGCCGCGCCAATGCGCACGATCCACAGCGATCGGAATTGCCGCTTGCGCTGTTTGCGCCCGGAGTATGCGAACTTCAGGCCGCGCTCGACGGCCTCTTTCGCCGACCGGTACAGTTTGGATTTTGTGAGGAAGTAACCGCTGGCGCGGTCTAGTATTTTTTTGCGCTTGGCGCGCCGTTTGGTTCCACGTTTTACACGAGGCATTGATCTGCTCCTTTTTTATTTCGATTTACGGCGGCTGGAGGTAGGAGACTGAAGCAGTCTTTATCACCTCTTCACACGCCGGGAGCCGCAGAATCACAAAGGATTCGCAGCCCACAAAGCGGGCGTCTCGCCCGCTACCACACAGACTTAGTAATACGGAATCATTCGCTTGATTTTGGGGGTGTCCGCATCGCTGACCAATACTGCATGGCCCAACTTCTTTTTGCGCTTATGAGACTTCGAGGTCAGCATGTGGCGCAAATGCGAATGCCCGCGCTTAACCTTTCCGGTTGCAGTTTTCTTGAAGCGCTTGGCCGCGCCTTTATGGGTTTTCAACTTTGGCATAAGTCCTCGAAATCAGCAGTTAGCTATCAGCAATCAGCTGTCAGCACTCAGCAAACACGCCCGAAGCCTGAGGGCTGAATGCTAAGTGCTGAGTGCTTGGAAGTCTTCTACGCTTTCGCTGCTCGATCTTGCGCTGGCGGCGCGGCGTGCGGCTTTTGCCCCGTCTCCTTCTTCGGCGCCAGAATCGCGTGAAGGGTATTCCCTTCCTGGCGGGGGCGGAACTCTACAATACTTTTATCTTGCACGTCTTTGATCAGGCGTTCCAGAATCTGGCGTCCCAGGCCGGTGCGGGTCATCTCGCGTCCGCGAAAAAAAATCGTAGCCTTGACCTTGTCGCCTTCGTCCAGAAAGCGCAGCACATGATTCTTCTTGGTCTCGTAGTCATGGTCGTCCACATTGATGCGGAACTTGACTTCCTTGACCGTGATCGTCTTCTGGTGCTTCTTGGCCTCGCGTTCCTTTTTTTCCTGCTGGTAGAGAAATTTCCCGTAATCCATGATGCGGCACACG
>Ga0187819_10001731_pt1 | contig 11313 bp, 8 predicted proteins | sample NC_wetland_sal_i_15_FD_132411 | JGI IMG/M metagenome (GOLD analysis project Ga0187819, IMG submission 132411) | Wetland sediment microbial communities from Neuse River Estuary, North Carolina, USA - SO4_4 | ecosystem: Environmental > Aquatic > Freshwater > Wetlands > Sediment | place: USA: North... | reverse complement strand
TTCCACTGGATCGCCTGAAATTCGGAGATCGGCTGTCCAAATTGCTGCCGCTCTTTCGAATACTTCAGCGCCGCCCCGTATGCGCCTTCAGCCATGCCGAGCGAGAGCGCGGCGATCGAGATGCGCCCGCCGTCGAGCACGCGCATGGCATCGATGAAACCGTCACCTTCCTTGCCCAGCAGGTTTTCTTCCGGCACGAAACAGTCTTCAAAGATCAGCTCCGCCGTGTCGCTGGCGCGTAGTCCAAGTTTGTTCTCCTTCTTTCCCGGGCGAAATCCCCTGGTGTTCTTGTCCACCAGAAACGCCGAAAGCCCGTGCGTATTCGCCGCGCGATCGGTGACTGCCAGCGCGACGATAACGTCCGCATAGTGGCCATTGGTGATGAAGGTCTTGGTGCCGTTCAGCACCCATCCGCCTTTGGCCCGCGCCGCCGTCATGCGCGCGCTGCCCGCATCCGATCCTGCCGATGGCTCGGTCAATCCCCAGGCGCCGATGAACTCGCCCGTCGCCAGCTTCGACACATACTTTTTCTTCTGCGTTTCGTTGCCCGCAAGAAAGATGTGATTCGAACAAAGGGACGTATGCGCGGCCACAATGATCCCCACCGAGCCGTCCACGCGCGCCAGCTCTTCAATCGCCGTGACATACTCCAGGTAGCCCATGCCTGCCCCGCCGTATTCGGGTGGAAAGATAGTGCCCATCAGGCCGAGCTTGCCCAGTTCCTTGATGGTGGCCAGCGGGAATTCGCCGGCTTCGTCCCACCTCATAACGTTCGGTGCAATTTCGCGTTCGGCAAACTCGCGCACTGTCTTCTTGAGGTGCAATTGCTCCTCATTCAGTTGAAAGTCCAAAGATCCTCCATCTACCGGTTGACTTTTAGCTTTTGGCTCTTAGCTAAAGGCCAAAGGCTAAGAGCTAACAGCGGTCTGACGTGGGAGGCCGCGCGGGAATGGCGCAAAGCTTGGCGCCCAACTTGTCATTTAAGCACGGCCGGTAGCAATTAACGAAACTCTCGTACCGACCGGTTGGCTTGGCTTACCGGCAATTGCCGCACCGTCATCTTCGGGCGCATTCAGAGACACGCCTGAAAAAAGGCGCGCCGAAGCGCGCCCAACTACAGGAGGAACCAAGTTCAGAAGCAACAGGTTCAGCAGGACAAACTCAATCTCGTCCCCGTGGTCAGCGTCCAAATCCCGTCGTCTGCATCGCATTCCGCGAGATGTCCGCTGTGGACGCAATTCCCTGCATCCTCAGCTTGAACTCGTCGGCGTTCGAGGCGCTCTCCAGAGCCGTCTCGTAACTCACCAGCCCCGCCTGGAACAGGTCCCAGAGCGACTGGTCGAAAGTCTGCATGCCGTACTGCGACGTGCCCGCGGAAATCGCGTCGCGGATGGAGCGCGTCTTCTCCGGCACCAGAATACATTCCCGAATGTAGGCCGTCGTCACCATCACCTCGACCGCCGGCACTCGGCCCTCGGCGTCCGACCGGCGCACCAGGCGCTGGCTGACAATGGCGCGCAACACCGCCGCCAACTGCAGCCGGATCTGTTTCTGCTCCGGCGGCGGAAAGATGGCGATAATGCGGTTGATACTCTCCACCGCGTCCAGCGTGTGCAGGGTGGAGAAAACCATGTGGCCGGTTTCGGCCGCATGGAGCGCCGTTCCGATCGTTTCCAGATCGCGCATTTCGCCCACCAGAATCACGTCCGGATCCTGACGCAGAGAAGCGCGCAGCGCCGCCGAGAACGATGGCGTATCCACTTCCACTTCGCGCTGGTTCACATATCCCTTCTTGTCGCGGTGCAGAAATTCGATGGGGTCTTCGATCGTGATAATGTGCTCGGCGCGCGTCGAGTTGATGCGGTCCACCATGGCGGCCAGAGTCGTCGATTTGCCCGATCCCGTCACTCCGGTCACCAGCACCAGCCCGCGCGGCATGTCGCAGATCTGCTCCACCACCTTCGGCAGAAACAGTTCGTCGAGCGCGCGAATCTTCGTCGGAATCACGCGCAGCACTAATCCCACGTTGCCGCGCTGCTGAAACACGTTCACACGGAACCGTCCCAGGCCGGCAACGCCGTAGGCCATGTCGATTTCCGTGGTCTCTTTGAATTTTTGCTTTTGCCGCGCCGACATCATGCTGAACGCCATGTTCAACATGTCCTCGGCGGACACTCGCGCCTGGTCGGTCAGCGGCAACAGATCGCCATCAATTCGGAGGTGCGGATAGTTCCCGACCTTCAGGTGCAAGTCAGAAGCGCGACGCTCCATGGCGATGCGCAGCAAGTCGTCGATAGTCATGCAGGCAGGACTCCAGGTACCCTGCCTATCATGACGCGTACCGCCCCCGCGCACGAGATGACGGAAGTAATGGGACCTTTGACGACCTGGCGCCGGGGTTTTGCTCCGGTTCTTGGTTCTCGGCGGGCTTCTAGTAACCTTGGACGAAGTGATGAATCTTACGGTGGAGCGACGGGTGTCTCGCCGGGCAGGAACGACCGGCTCTCCACCAGCAAGCTCTTGAATCGAAGGCAGAAACCCTTACGCCGCTGCCTCCATCGGTTCGTCGTAACTGCCTCCGTAGATCGAAGGCACCTTCGACCCCATCGGACGCAGGTAAGTTGCTAACTCTCCCCGATGATGGATGCTGTGATTGTTCAGGAATCCCAGATAAAACGCCGCCGGAAAGTTGAAGGCGCCCAAAAAATCGACCGGCGTCAGCAGTTGTTCAGCGGACAGGCCGCGCACCAGGTCCGTCCCGCGCTTCATATGCCGGTCGTACCATGTCACCAGTTCCGCCACCGTTTTAGGCTTGTCGGTTGGCTGCGGAGGGGGCATCGTGAACCTCAGATCCGCGATCGCCTCCAGAAACTGCACGTCGCTGTTTGCCAGGTGCCAGGCCAGTTCCCAGGCCGTGCGCGCGTGGGGGTCTGGCCGGTAGTCCCTTTTTCCTTCGGGGATAGCCGCGAAAACTCTCTTGGTAATTTCAGCTTCCAGGGCAAGGCCATCCAGCATCATGGCGCGATAGCCCAGGACAAATTCAGGTGTGGGAGCAGACGTAGCAATTCTCCTTCAGGCTGGGAGTTGATGAAAAGACCGGGTCGCCTGCGATCAGGCGGCCTCCACTATAGTTCAAGAAAATAGGAAGCGCAAACCGCCTCGCGGAACAAGGCGTGCTGCGAGGTCAAAGGGGCCGCCGCACCTCTCGGGGCTTATAATGGCGCGCACGAATGTCTCTAACCTCTGGTACAAAACTCGGTCCGTACGAAATCATCGCCCCGCTAGGCGCTGGGGGCATGGGCGAAGTTTATCGTGCTCGTGACACCCGCCTCGGGCGCGAGGTCGCTTTAAAAATTCTTCCCGACTCTTTCGCGCGCGACGCCGACCGCCTCCGTCGCTTCGAGCAGGAGGCTCGGGCGGTGGCCGCTCTCAATCATCCCAATATTCTCGCGGTGTTTGACATCGGTACTCACAACCAGAGTCGACTTAGCGAGGGTCAGCACACCGAATCGCCCTTTCTGGTCTCCGAGCTTCTGGAGGGCGAGAGCTTGCGCGCTGTGCTAGACCGCGGCGCCCTGCCCCCGCGTAAAACGATCGAGTATGGGGTACAGATCGCGCACGGGCTGGCGGCGGCGCATGGAAAGGGGATCGTGCACCGCGACCTGAAACCGGAGAATATTTTCGTCACCAAAGATGGGCGTATCAAGATCCTCGATTTTGGATTGGCGAAGCTGGCACAGAAGGCAGGGGCCGATTCTGACGAAATCACTCTCACCAGTTCGCACACCGCGGCGGGCGTCGTCATGGGCACGGCGAGCTACATGGCGCCGGAGCAGGTGCGTGGCGAAGCCGCCGATCCTCGCACTGACATCTTCGCGTTCGGCGCGGTGCTCTACGAAATGCTTTCCGGAGAGCGCGCCTTTCGTCGCGACACTGCGGCCGAAACCATGACTGCGGTCTTGAAGGACGATCCGCCGGAGTTGTCCGATCACGGGCGCCTGGTGTCTTCCACGCTCGAGCGCATTGTGCGGCGCTGCCTGGAGAAAACTCCGGATCAGCGTTTCCAATCGGCACGAGATTTGTCCTTTGCTCTGGGTGCTTTCTCCGGAACCGAGACGAGCGCGGCTACACGCGCCGCAGTAGCGGCCCCAGCGCCTCGCCGAGCGACGCTGCTGCTCTGGCTTTCAGTAGCACTGGCGCTGGTAACGGTCACCGGAGTGACGTGGTTCGGGGCGCGGCGTCCCGTGCCAACGACGCGCATGCAGTTCGCCCTGGCCGTTCCCGATGAGATGAGCATCAGCCATATGGCGCTGTCGCGCGACGGCTCTATGCTGGTGTTTGTGGCGCCGGAGGAGAGCTCCGCGTTGCCCATGCTGTTTGTGCAGCGCGTGGGTTCGCCGAGCGTCACGCCGCTGCCAGGCACGCAGGGAGCAAGCTATCCGTTTTGGGCGCCAGATGCTTCCCAGGTCGGATTCTTCGCCAACGGCAGACTGCAGAAAATGGCGGTCTCAGGGGGCATGCCGCAGGTGCTGGCCAGCGCATCGGCAGGACGCGGCGGCAGTTGGGGAAGCAAAGGTGTGATCATCTTTTCTCCCGATGCCAACAGTCCGATCCAACGCGTCAACGTCGATGGGACGGGGTTGGCTCCGGTCACACAGCGCATCAGGACCGCGGAGGATCAAACCCACCGCTGGCCCGTTTTTCTTCCCGACGGCAACCATTTCTTATTCTGGGCGGGTAATTTCGGAAACGTCAAGGATGACCGCTCGAGCGGCATCTACCTCAGTTCTCTCGAAGGCAAGGAGAGAAAGCTGGTTGTTCTGGGCCATTCGAGCTTTGGCTACGATGCTCACAACTTGTTTTATGCGGATGATCAAAAGCAGTTGGTCAGCATTCCTTTCGACGTATCCGCCGGCACAGTATCAGGGAGCACGACGGTGGTCGCGAATGCCGTCGGGTTCCAACCCTCTACGTATTGGTCGGCCCTCACGGTCGCGGAGAATGGGACGTTAATCTACAACGCCAGCGTCGGAGCAGCGCTGTCGACGCTCGCGTGGATGGACCGATCAGGCAAGCAACTGGGCCAGATCGGCGAGCCCGCGATCATGTGCAACCCGACGCTGTCGCCCGACGGTAGCCGCGTTGCGGTGGATATCAGCGACCCGAAGGCGAATAACGTGGATATCTGGATCGAAAGCACGACCGGAGCCGGTAACTCGCGGTTTACTTTTGACCCGTCGGAAGAAGTGGACGGTGTGTGGTCGCGGGATGGGAAGATGCTGGCCTACCGCCTGGGGGACGCCAGCGGCGCGACTTTGTGCTTAAAGCCCGCGACTGGCCTGGAGCGGGAGAAGAAAAGATTCACCATTCCCTCTTCCTCAATGGACGACGTTGTTCCCAATTCCTGGTCGGTGGATGACCAGCATGTTCTGTTTACACGTCAGACTTCGCTCGGCTCCCATCTGGAATTACTGCCCGTCGCCGGCGGAGAGCCGACCCGGTTTCTGAGCAGCGCTGGCAACGAGACGAACGGACAGATTTCTCCCGATGGAAAATGGGTGGCCTATGCTTCGGATGAGTCCGGCAATTGGGAGATTTACGTTACGTCGTTCCCCGGCGCCGCGGGAAAATGGCAAGTGTCGCGCGGCGGCGGCGAGGAACCGCGCTGGCGCGGAGACGGCAAGGAAGTTTTCTATATCGCGCCGAGCGGCGTGTTGATGGCGGTGCCGGTCAACGGCGCGAGCATTTTCGCGACGGGCACGCCTGCGGCCCTATTCCAGATTCATGGACGCGCCGCGATTTCCAGCTCCGACGTTTTTACTTACGATGTGGCGAAAGACGGGAAGCGCTTTCTGGTGAACCGTTATGTGAAACCGGAACACGTACCGCCGTTGACCATCCTGGTGAACGTCGCGGCCGCCAATCCGTTGCCCTAGGACGAAGATCCCGAAACAACCTTACACGCTCACCGGTTGCTTCGCTCCCACTGGAACCGGCGTAAGCCATGCATAGCGGTCCGCTTTCTCGCCGCGCACTATCCCATAAAACTCCGTTTGCAGGGACTTGGTAACCGCGCCCATCTTGCCCGTACCCACGAGAATCTTGTCGATCGAGCGAATAGGCGTGATTTCGGCAGCCGTGCCGGTGAAAAAAACCTCGTCGGCAATGTACAGAGATTCACGTGGAATCTGCTGTTCCACGATCTTGATGCCGAGGTCGCGCGCGATCTGCAACACCGAGTCGCGGGTGATGCCGGGCAAGACCGAGTTGCCGAGCGGAGCCGTGTGCAGCACGCCGTTGCGGACGACGAACAGATTCTCGCCCGAGCCTTCGCTGACGTAGCCGTTCACATCCAACGCGATGCCTTCCACGTAGCCGTTCACGATCGCTTCCATTTTTATTAGCTGCGAGTTCATATAGTTCGCGCCAGACTTTGCCATCGCCGGCAAGGTGTTGGGCGCGATCCGCGTCCAGGAAGAAATGCAAACGTCGACTCCCTCGCTGGCGTCCGTCCCCAGATATTTTCCCCAGGGATAATTCACGATGTAGACTTCGGTGGGGGAGTTGAAGGGGTTGACTCCGGCTTCGCCATAGCCACGGAGAACGATGGGGCGGATATAGCAGGGCCACACACCGTTGTTTTTCACCAAATCGAGCATGGCCTGCACGATCTCATCGCGGGTGAAGGGGATGTCGATCCGGTAAATGCGAGCCGAGTCGATGAGGCGCTGCATGTGCTCGGTGGCGCGGAAAATTGCGGGGCCGGCGGGCAGCGCGTAGCATCGAATGCCTTCAAACACCGAAGAGCCGTAGTGCACAACGTGAGACATCACGTGCAGGGTAGCGTCGTCCCAGGCGATGAACTCGCCGTTGTGCCAGATTTTGTCCGTCTTCTGAATCGCCATGCAGACTCCTTCGGTATAAAGATTCGCGGAAGCGCCCGGAGATTCTCCAAATGACTGAAGAAACCTTGTCTTCCAGAATCAAATTATAACGTCGAAACGGGCTTGCCCCGTGCCATCAACGAATCGCGAGGATGTTGTTGGCGACGAAACCGCCTTCGCCGGCGACGATCAGCCGCATCGTGATGCGCTCCGCTTTGTAGTGGTGGGTACGATGCAACAGGTACACGGCGCCAACTCCCGCACCAAAACCTAAAGCGGACCCGGCCGCCTCTCCCGCTGCCCCGCGCGTCACGAGGGGACGCATGATCGGATTGAGCTCACGGAGGCCCTGGTTCAGTCCATGCTGAGTTGTGACGGCGTCCGCGGCCACCAGTCCGGCCAATACGCTGACGTTCACTTTGTTTTCGACCGTCCAGAAACGATGTTGGCTGGGTGCATCGGGGAGCTTGGAACTGCCGCTCGCAGTAAAACTCTGCGCCTGCAGGGCAGCGCTCAAACAAAGAATCGACAGGAGGTACTTCATCGGTCCCTAATAAGTGAGTAGGTAAGATGAGAATAAGTGAAAGGTGTGCTGGAGCGTATGACTATTTCGTGCGATAGGGTGCTCTTTGGTAAGAGTAACTAATCGGTCCGGATGGTTACTGAGGCGTCAATTCTGCTGTTATCGCTTTGTAACTAGGGCTTTTATGTTTCTACCGTAGATAGCAGGCTTCCGCCGCTTTCAAAGGATAGCTCCGCAAGGCCACGGGCAGATATCCGCGGCTGGCGTCAGAGTCAAAATCCGCCACCCGTCAAGGGGTCTCGGTAGCCGGAACCCAATTGCGGCGCTCAAGAAAAGTGGGAGGCTCGTAGGTGCGTCCCTTGGCCAGCCGATTTTCCTCCCGGCGTGTGGACCACAACAAGATCGGCCCCAGCGACGCGGCCGCGAGGCGGGCGAAGACCGGGGATTCCTCCTCGACCTCGCGACGCAGTTTGTGAATCTGCTCGCTCACGCTGCGATTGACCTGCTTGAATTCTTTCTCCATCACCCAAAGCGCGGCGTTGTAAGCGCTGCGGAGCTTCTTCACTTCTCGCGCAAAACGATCACGGACTCGCGGATCGGGATAGTCCTTGTAGCGCCGCCAGCCTTGGAGAATGGTCTGGCACATGCGATAAAGACTCGGTCCGTTGCGCTCGAAATCGCGCCAGAAAGCCCAGTCCAAAAATCTCTTGGAATCCTCGCGAGAGATGGCGGCATGCCGGAAGTTGAATTTGAACTGACCATGAACATCGGCGAAGTCAACGTCCGGCAGCAGACGTCCCTGTTCCGCCATTTCCTGGTAAAGCGGCGTGCCCGGAACCGGCGTGTAGAGCATGAACTGGTGAAAGTCGGTCTGGTGAGCGATCGCCGCTTCAATTTCCTCGATGATGTTGTCGGGCGTATGGTGCTCAAGCCCGACGATGGTCGAGCCCTGCACTCGTATCCCGTGTTCGCGAAGTTCCTGCGTGAGCTGCCGGACGTTATTGCCTTGCAGCTTGCTATAGCCGGCCTTAGGCGATTCCAAACCCATCCAGACCCACGAAACGCCGAGTTCCACCAGTTCCAGCATGGTGTACTTTCGAATCGCATTGGCGGAAGCGAAGACTGAAAGCTCCCAGCTCTTGCCGTTCTGTTTCATCAGTTCGAGCAGGCGCATGGCACGTGTGCGGTGCAGCAGAAAGTTTTCGTCCATCACAAAGAAGGATTTCACTTTGAGTTCAGCTTCGATTCCGCACATCACCTCGAACAGTTCATCGCCGGTCTCGTAGAAGTTGACAAACTTTCCCTTGCCGCCAAAAAAAGCTGAGGTTGTGCAGAAGTTGCATCCCATGGGACAGCCCACCGACGGAATAACGGTGGCTGCCGTCCCGCCCTTGCGCTCGGGAAGCAGCATTCCCATGATGCGTGTCCGCAAACCGGAAACAATAGCTGGATGCCGGATCGGCGCGTTCTCGTCTTCTCCCAGGTAACGGCGCATCCAGGAGATGCCTTCTCCGCGCACGATGTGGTCGGCGTCGATCATGGTTTCCACGCCTGGAATAGCGGTGACATGTCCGCCTACCACAATCACGGAATCCGGCGAGAGTTCCCGCACCATGCGGCACATCTCACGGACCTTGCCCACGTTCACGATGATTCCGGAGATGCCCACGATGTCGTAGTGGTTGGTGGTCAATTCACGAGCGAAGCGTTCGCGGGTCGGAAAATCCAGCACACTGCACGGCGCCGAAATATTCTCCTGAATCATCATGATTCCCCAGGAGCGATGGAACATGCGCAGCGAGAAGCTGCCTTGCGCGCGCGTGACCTGGTTGTGATAGAGCTCCATCGGATTGATGGAGCGGCTGCCAAATTCGTCATCTTGAGCGTAAGGCCCGAACACCGAACTGAGCAGAATGCGGGCATGGCTCGCCTTGGGGTGAGGTTCTACTTGTGTGGATTTCATAGATTCGTTGTTGGAAGGATAAGTACTCGGCAGAGCGCTTCGCGGTGATTCTGGTTACATTACAAAAATATTACGTGCGGTCTTGCACGTGCATTTCCAGCCGGTCGAAAAAGAAACTTTAGTTTGGCACGCGGTCACGGTACCGCATGGCGCACCAGCGCGAGCGTCGTGAGATCGTTTTGTGCGGGAGTTCCGGGCGTGAACCGCCGAACCGCCTGCAGAATGTTCAGGCACAGGTCGCGTGCGCTCGGCGTGGTGGCTTCTTGAAGGCTTCGTTTGGCCCCGTCGAGCCCGAAATCCGTGCCGTCGCATCCCGCTTCCACGATCCCCCGTGAGGCCACCAGAAGCGCCGAGCCCGGCACCAGGTGACAGGCGGCCGCGCTCTGCATCGTGTGCGAGAACAAACCCAACGGCAGCCCCGTGGCCTCGAGCAGAGCGATTCCCTTGCCGTCGCGAAGCAGCGCGGGAGTGTGGCCTGCGTTGGCATAGCACACCGTCCCCAGGTCTTCGTTATAGCAACCGAGGAACGCCGGACAACTGCGAAGACCGCCCCGCAAAATGGTGAGGTTCATGGCCTGGCACAGCTCGATCATGGCGGTGGTCTCGTTGAAGTCGTCTCCGGCAAAAATCTTGGGCGCAAGGGTTCGGAACGTCTTCTGCACGGCGATCAGGATTTCCCGCGTGTCCGCGCGCAGGCCGGCAATATCGAGCAGCAGGAACGGCATGCGGGACGGCCCCACCCTCAGGAATTCATAGAAATCGCCCGCCACCCGCTGCCCGGTATAGACCGCTGCAATCTCGGCATGACGGAGTACGGGCGTATCGCAATGGAGCGGGTCGGTTGGAGGCGGTGCGGCTTCGCGCGGTTTGAACAGCGAGCGCCAGAACCCGGCCGAAGGCGGCTGGCGTTCCTCAGCGTTAGCCCTCTCGGTCATAGCGTGGCTCCCGAAACCTGGATGCAAAGCAGTTTTGCAGAGACGCGGCTTGCCACGTCTCTCGCCGCAGAGTCTGCTGCCAAACGAAACTGAGGCGGAGAGTCCGCATCTGCCAAGGCTATCGGCAGATTTCAGAATCCCATGATGTTGTATCCGCAGTCCACATAGAGGGTCTCGCCGGTGATGCCGGAACTCGCATCCGAGGCCAGAAAAACCCCGGCGCTACCCACCTCGCCGACTTCCACATTGCGTTGCAGAGGCGCGCGCTCGGCGTGCCCTCTCATCATTTCTCCCATGCCGGAGATCCCGCGTGCGGCCAATGTCTTGATTGGCCCCGCCGAAATGGCGTTGACCCGAATTTTCTTTCGGCCCAGATCGTAAGCCAGATAGCGCACCGTGCACTCCAGCGCGGCCTTGGCCACGCCCATCACGTTGTAGTTGGGGACAACCTTTTCCGCGCCGTAGTAACTCATGGTCATGACGCTGCCGCCGTCTTCCATGAGCGGCGCCGCCGCCCGCGATACTGCGACGAGCGAATACACGCTGACGTCATGCGCGATGCGAAAGCCTTCGCGCGTCGTGTTCACGAAGTCGCCCTTCAACTCCTCGGCCGGCGCGAACGCCACGCTGTGCACCAGCACATGCAGCTTCCCGTAGCGGGCTTTCAGCTTCTCGAAAAGCTGCGTGATTTCTTCGTCTTTCGAAACGTCGCACATGAAAGCTTCCGCGCCCGGCAGAGACAGGATCAGGTCCTTAGCTTCCTGCTCCAACCGTTCGTTCTGGTAGGTGATGGCCAGGTTCACGCCCGCGGCATGCAACCCCTGCGCTATGGCCCATGCGATCGAGCGCTTGTTCGCCACTCCAAAGACGACCGCCGTCCGGCCTTTCAAGTCCTCAAACATGTATGGATGCTCCCCCAGGGAGAAGAAAAAGAATAACAGCATCTATGTTTAAGCGGGGCGGGTGCCCCATCTTAACGTCGTGTTTTTCGACGTTAGGGGGGCTCGC
>Ga0187819_10001730_pt1 | contig 11321 bp, 4 predicted proteins | sample NC_wetland_sal_i_15_FD_132411 | JGI IMG/M metagenome (GOLD analysis project Ga0187819, IMG submission 132411) | Wetland sediment microbial communities from Neuse River Estuary, North Carolina, USA - SO4_4 | ecosystem: Environmental > Aquatic > Freshwater > Wetlands > Sediment | place: USA: North... | reverse complement strand
CTTTGCCGTGCGCGCCACTCCCACGATTTCCAGAATCCACGTCTCGCCGAAGCAGCGGAACCGTTTGCCGATGGCATCCTGCCCAGGGAAAAATTTATCGGCGAAGGCCTGGTTCACCACCGTAACCAGCGGCGCGCCTGCCTGGTCCGTGTCCGCGAACCCCCGGCCGTGGAGGATGGAAGTGCCGGCGGTCTTGAAATACTCGGTATCCACCTGGTTCACTGCGGTCAGGATGCCGTTCCGGCGGTCGCTGGCGTCCACGCCCTCCGGAAAGACGGTGCGCGCGAATCCCCCGGCGAGCGGTCCGTTGGAAGCCACCGAGGCGTCGCGTACCTGGGGGATGGCGCGCAGCCGCTCCATCAGCCGCCGGTAGAACTCGCGACCCTGCGCCTCGGTATAGTTCTGCGCGCCGAGATCGAAGCTCATCACCAGCAGATTCTTGGTTTCGAAGCCGGGATCGATCTGCTGGGCATTGTGCAGGCTGGAGAGGAACAATCCCGAGCCGACCAGGGCGATCATGGAGAGAGCCACTTCCACCACGATGAGCGCGTTGCGTACCGTGTGGCGTCCTCCGCCCGCGCCGGATCGTCCTCCGCCCTCCTTCAAAGTGTCGTTGAGGCTGAAGCGGATGGCCTGCCAGGCCGGCAGCGCGCCGAAGGCGAAGGCCGTGCCCAATGCCAGGAACATGGTGAAGAGCAGGACGCGTGGGTCCATGGTCAGGTCAATGTCTCCCGGATTCAGAAAGGGAGGGCGAAAAGCGAGCAGGGCGCTCCGGAAGCCCACGGAGATCGCCAGCCCCGCGCCTCCGCCCGCGAGCGCCAGCAAAACGCTCTCCGTGAGCAGCAGCGTAACCAGGCGCGAGCGCGTGGCGCCCAGCGACATGCGCACGGCCAGCTCCCGGCGCCGGTCGGCGCCGCGAGCCAGCAGCAGATTCGCCATGTTGGCGCAGGCGATCAGCAGGACCAGGCCGACCACGGTCATGAGCAGCGCTCCCGCCTGTACGACGGCATCCCGCCCGTTGGCGCCGACCGTGGTCAGCGCGAGCGGAAGCAGGCGTACGTTGCGCCCTTCGTTTTCGTTGGGATATTCCTTTGCCAGTTGGGTCGCGATGGTCTGCAGATTCGCTTCCGCTTGTTTCAGACTGACTCCGGACTTCATCCGGCCGAACACGTTCATCAGCCCTGCCCGGCGATCGAGGAACCACTCCTTCTCGATGCCCGTGAGCACCTGATCGTGCATGGCATCGGGCATCCACAGGTCCGGCGCACCGACCGCGAATGTTCCCTGAAAACTCTTCGGCGCCACTCCGATCACAGTGTACGGCTGCTGGTTGAGCGTGATCGGTTTCCCGACGATGGAGCGATCGGCTCCAAAGCGGCGCTGCCAGAATCCGTAGCCCAGGACTACCACGGGATATCCGCCCGGCTTTTTCGCCTGTTCGCGGTCGAAGGTGGTGCCGAGCGCGGCGCGCACGCCGAGCACGTCGAAATAGTTGCCGCTCACCAGTGCCGCATTCAACTGCTCCGGGTTGCCCGCGCCGGAGAGGTTCACGCCAGTGCCCGTGAACGCAGCCATGCCCGTCAGCACTTCATTCTTATCGCGCAGGTCCTGATAATTCAGATACGACATGGGAATGAATTGCTGCTGAGCGGTGCTGTTGCGCGCGTCCGTGCCCAGCACGGCCACGAGCCGCTCCGGGTCTTCGACGGGCAGCGGCCGCAGCAAGACCGCGTTCACCACTGTAAAAATCGTGGTGTTCGCCCCGATACCCAGCGCCAGCGTCAGCACCGCGACCAGAGTAAAACCGGGCGATTTGCGCAACAAGCGCAGCGCGTACCGCACGTCCTGCAGCAGCGTGTCCATGGCGTTCTCCTCCGTGCAGCTTGCTTTTCGTTACTCAGTTCCTGCTGGTTCTCAGCACCGACACTTCGGTGACTGGTGACTCTTGTTTCGTGCCCGTGAGCACTGCCGACCGACGGGTCTGTGCAGCGACTTCGTGTTCCTTTTCAAACTTTGCAGGCAACCTCAACGGCGTCTTCCTCTTCTCCCCACCAGTCACCAGTCACCAGTCACCAGTCACCAGTCAATGCTTCACTCATGCCGCAACGCCTCGAGCGGATCCACGCGCGCCGCGCGCCGGGCGGGGATGTAGCAGGCCGCCAGCGCCGCCCCCACCAGGAGCAATATCACTCCGGCGAATGTGAGCGGGTCGGTAGGCGTCACGCCAAACAGCAGCGACTCCACCGTGCGTGTGAGCGCCAGCGATCCGGCAAACCCGATGGCCACACCCATGAGCGCTGTGCGCAGCCCCTGGCCCAGGATCATCCGCAGAACGTCACCAGAACCGGCGCCGAGAGCCACACGCATGCCAATCTCGTGTGTGCGGCGGCTCACCGAATAGGCCATCACGCCAAATACGCCTGCCGTAGCCAGCAGCAGCGCGGCGATTCCGAACGAAGCGATGAGAATCAGGTTGAACCTGCGCGCACCCAGCGAATCGGAATAGACCTGGGAGAACATGCGGAAACTGGCTGGAATCTCCGGGTTGAGCGCGTGCAAGATCCCGCGCGCTGCCGAGGTGACGGACTGCGTGTCGGCATCGCTCAGCATCGTCACGGTCATCGTGGGGCGCGGCCGCTGGAACAGGTTTACATAAACCGTCGGACGCGGCGGCGCATCGAGGCCGTACTCGTGAATGTCGCCGACGATCCCGACAATGGTCAGCAGGCGCACGTCGCCATCCATGTTTCCAAATTCGATGGTCTGGCCGATGGGGTCCTGTCCGGGCCAGCGAGCGCGAGCCAGCGATTCGCTGATCACGGCCACGTGGGGAGAATCCGCGCCGTCGCGCTCGTCGAAAATGCGCCCTCGAATCAGGGGAATTCCAAGAATCCGGAAGTATCCGTCGGTGGCCACGCAGAAATCCGCGATGCCAATGCGCTCCTTTTGGCGGAGCAGGGGTTCGAATCCCTCGAGGGTCTTGGGAAGTTCATCTGGCGTCATGAGCAGGAACATTCCGTCGGGAAGGCCGCCTTCCACTAGCGGAAGATTGCTCGCCGCACCAACCCTGCGCACGCCCGGAATTAGTTTGAGTCGCTCCAGCAGATTGGAAAAGAAAATCCCCTGGCCCGCCCTTGCTTTCGGATCCTCCACCCACGGAAGGGCAACGTCCATGGTGACGATTTTCTCCACGCGGAAGCCGGGATTCACTTCGAGCACCTTCATCAGGCTGCGCCCGAGCAACCCCGCCCCGACCACGAGCACAAGGGTGATGGCCATCTGCGCCGCCACGATTGCCCGGCCAATGCGCTGGCTGCTTTGCGAACCCGATTGTCCGCGTCCGCATTCCACCAGGCCCTTCCGCGGGTCCCCGGATGTGGCCCGCACGGCGACGAACGCTCCGAGTCCGACGGCGACCGCCGTGGAAAGCAGGAACGCGAACACCAGCACGGGAATACTGATGGAGACGCTATCGAGCCGCGGCAGGTTTCCCGGCGCCAGCGCAACCAATCCCGCCACGCCCCAGAACGCGCCCAGAACGCCGAATCCGCCGCCGATGAGCGCCAGGAGGAACGCTTCCGTAAGAAATTGGCGGATCAATCGCCCGCGCGCCGCACCCAGCGCGCTGCGAATGGCGAGCTCACGCTCCCTCACTGTGGCTTGCGCCAGCAGCAGGTTTGCCACGTTGGCGCACGCGACCAGGAGAAGAAATCCCACCGCTCCCAAAAGGACCAGCAGCGCCGTGCGAGCCTTGCCGGTGATGGAATCCTGCAGCGGGAGGACAATGGCATCCTTGAGGAGATAGTCGCCTTTTTCGCTGGACGCTTCGTGAATGCGTCGTGCGATCGCGCTGATGTCCCCATTCGCCTGCTGGACACTTACTCCGTCGCGCAGGCGCCCGACCCCGATGTAGTTATGCGAGGTCCTGCTCGTGTTTTCGCCGTCCAGATCGGCCGGCACCCACAGACTCGCGTCTGGCGGGAACTGAAACCCGGCCGGGACCACGCCGATAACGGAGAAGACCTCATTATTGATTTTCAGGCGCGACTGCGAAAGGTCCGGAGACGCTCCGAGATACTGCTTCCAGTATCCGTAGCTGACCAGAACGGCCGGGACGGCTCCCTTCCTGTTGTCGGCGGCGCTGAAATCCCGCCCGATGACCGGTTGCACCCGGAAGACTCTGAGAAAGTCGGGTGTGACCGCTGCAACCGTCGTGCGTGTCGGCTGCGAAGCGCCGGAAACGGACACGATGTCGTCAATGTACTTTGCCAAGGCCTGAAAGCTGTGGTTTTGATCGCGAAAGTCGTCGAAGTTCGGGTCCGCAAGGCGGGACTGCGTGCCCTTGGAGTTGATCTCGTACACCGCCATGATCCGGTCCGGATCGGCATAGGGCAGCGGCCGCAGCAACACGCCATAGACAACGCTGAAGATTGCCGTGGATGCGCCGATGCCGAGCGCCAGCGTCAGCACCACGAGCAGAGTGACGCCGCGGCTCCTTGCCAGCGTGCGGGCGGCGTAGCGGATGTCGTGCAGCAGCGTTTCCAAGTTCAGCCTCCCTCAGTAGTGGCCAGTTGTCAGTGATCAGTGTCCAGACGCTTTCTCAGTGCCATCAGCATCCTGCGCACCTTGCTGACGAGTTCCAGATGACCCTCCGCTGCATTCTTTGCGCAGAATTTCAATTCCACACTGAGCAGAAGCTGCGTCTCTAGTTCGGCCAAAGAGCCTTCTGCGTAGGAAAGGAATTGCGCAAATTCTCCCGGCGTTCGCCGTGCCTGCCCCTCGGCAATGTTTGAGGGGATGGAAACGGCGGAGCGCCGCATTTGACTGACCAAGCCAAACCTCTCGGCCGATGGGAAGCTGCCGGTAACTTCATAGACGTTTCGTGCGAGCGACATCGCCTTCTGCCAGACAATTAGCTCCCGGTAGTGGAGGACTTTTCCCAAGTTCGTCACAGTTCCGCTCTCTCCAGGATCGTTCGTCCGGAGAATCTTGCTGATCACTGACCACTGACCACTGGCCACTGCTTCACTCATGCCGCAGCGTGATAATGGGATCCGTTCGCGCCGCGCGCCGCGCAGGTAAATAGCACGCCGTAAGCGCGACCAGGAGCAGCAGCAACGAGACTCCGCCCATCGCTTGCGGATCGAATGGGCTCACCTGGAAGAGCAGGCTGGAGAGGGCGCGGGCCATCCCCACGGACGCAAGCAGGCCCGCCACGAGCCCAATCCCCGTGACCCGCGCGCCCTGTCCCACCACCAGCCTCAGGATGTCGCTCCGCTGCGCTCCCACGGCCATGCGCACGCCAATCTCGTGCGTGCGCTGCGTGACGCTGCAGGAAATCACTCCGTAGATGCCCACCGCGGCGAGCAGCAATGCCAGCCCAGCGAACGAGCTGATCAGCAGTACCGACAGCCGGCGCGGCGCGGTATCTTCCGCCACCACATCTTCCAGTGGGCGCACGTCGAACAGGGGCACGTCCGAGTCCACGGACCGGATGGCGGCGCGCAGCGCCGCGGTCAAAGCCGCTGGGTTCATGGAAGAGCGGATCACTAACACGCCCCCAGACGCGGGGCGCTGCGCATCCGGCAGGTAGGTCTCGAACCGCGAGGGTTGGTCCACGCCGTAGTTCTTCACGTGCGCCACGACGCCCACCACGGTCCTCCACGTCGTTTCCTGCCCGGGAGCAGGAATGCCTTCCGCAGTCAGTCGTTTTCCGATCGGGTCCTCGCCCGGCCAGAAATTCTGGGCCAGTGTTTCGTCTACGATGCACACTGGGGGAGCGCTCTCGTTGTCGCGCTCCGTGAAGTAACGCCCGCGGATCAGCCGAATTCCCATGACGCGGAGCGCATCCGGGGACACGCGGCCCATGTCCGTCGAAGGAATCTGGTCCCGCGGGGGGATCGGCCTGCCCTCGGCGACCACGGAGTTCTGCCAGCCGCCGAAGAGCGGATATTTGAAGCCCGCGGCTTCCACTCCGGGGATCGCCTGCAATTTTTCCACGGCCTGTTGAGCGAAGACGCGGCTCTTTGCCTCGTCTTTGTATTTGCTGTCCGGCAGCGTGAATGAAGCGGCAAGCACGTGCGAAGCCTCGAAGCCCCCGTTCGCGTGCAGCACGTTGTACAGGCTCTTCGTCATCAATCCCGCGCCCACCAGCAGCACCAGCGAGAGCGCTACCTCCGCCCCTGCGAGAATGCTGCGCAGCCCTCCGCCGCTGCCGCCTGTTCCGCGGCCTCCCTCGCGCAGCGCCTGCTGCACGTCCGTCCGCGAGGCGTGCCAGGCAGGCAGCGTGCCGAACACAATGCCCGTCAGCACGGAAAGACCGAGAGTGAAAAGAAACACGGTGAAGTCCAAGGAAGACTCTTCCAGCCGCGGCACCGATGCATACGAGAGATGCGCGAGCCCTCGCGCGACCCAGGCGGCAAACAACACGCCCAGCCCGCCCCCTGCCAGGGAAAGCACCACGCTCTCCGTTAGCGACTGCCGCACCAGCCGCCAAGGGCCGGCCCCGAGCGCCCGCCGCACCGCTAGTTCGCGATAGCGCTCCGTGGCGCGCGCCAGCAGCAGGTTGGCGATGTTGCCGCAGGCGATCAGCAGCACCAGACCCACCGCAACCAGGAGAACCAGCAGCGGCGGCCGGACGTCATCCACGTAGGCATCGAGCAGGGGGACAACGGTGGCGCTGTGGCCTATGTTCGTGTCTGGATATTGCTGCGCCAGGCGGCCCGCGATGCTTTTCATTTCTGCGAGCCCTTGCTCCACCGTAACACCCGGCTTCAACCTCGCGATGGCGTACATCCCTGGGTGGTCGCCGCGGTTCGCCGGCCCGCCAAACTCGTCTTCGTGGCGCCACAGAGATGTAAACGCGTCCATGAGCCGCCACCCGCCGTGATAGTTCCCATTGGGGAGAACTCCGACGATGGTGTGCGGCTCGCCATCCAGGGTCATCTGCTGGCCAATCACCTTCGGGTCACGGCCGAACCTCCGCTCCCAGAAGCCTTCTCCCAGCACCACCACGCGTTCCGCTCCGGGTTTGTCCTCCTCCGGCCTGATCTCCCGGCCCAGGATGGGATGCACGCGCATCGTCGGAAAAAAGCTGGCGGTAATCTGCCGCACGCGCAGCCGCTCGGGATCTCCCCGGCCGGTGAGCACCACATTTTCGGTCCGGTAGGCCGCCATGTTCTCGAATACGGTGTTCATGGCCCGCCAGTCGGCAAAATCCGCCATCGAAATGCTCATGTCGGGAATTTGTGGTGACGATTCGGTGAGAAACACCAGCCCGCCCGAATCCGGATAGGCCAGCGGCCGCAACAGCACCGCGTTCACCACGCTGAAGATCGCGGTGTTCGCCCCGATTCCCAGCGCCAGCGTCAGAATGGCCACCACCGTGAACGCCGGCGATTTGCGCAGCATCCGAAAGGCGTAGCGAACGTCTTGCAGCAGTGTTTCCATGTTCAGCCTCCGTCACTCGTACCGCAGCGCCACGATCGGATCCGTACGCGCCGCGCGCCGCGCCGGCAGATAGCAGGCCGCCAGCGTGACCGTGGAGAGCCCCAGCACCACGGCGGCAAAAGTTGCCGGGTCGCTCGCGCTCACTCCGAACAGCGCGCTGGCTACCAGGCGTGAGACTCCCCATCCGCCCAACGTCCCCAGGATCAAGCCGGCGGCCACGAGCAACATGCCTTCCCGCACTACCAGGCGCAGAATGTCCGTTTGCTGCGCGCCCAGCGTCACGCGCACGCCGATCTCGTAGGTGCGTCGCGAGATGGAATAGGCCAGGACGCTGTACAGGCCCAGCGCCGCGAGCGCCAGCGCCAGCGTGCCCAGTACCCCGAGCACCAGCGCCGCCGATTTCTGCACGTAAGTGCCCGCAGCGGTGAAATCCGTCATGGGAATTCCGGCAAACACTCCCACGCGCGGGTCGATGGATTGAAGTTTGGCGCGCACGGCGGAGAGCAACGCTTCGGGCGGTCCCGCGGTCCGGATCTGCACGGCCACATCCGAATCCGAGTAGTAGAACTGCTTCAAATCCACAAAAAAGTAAGGCTCCGGCGCCTGCCCCACTTTGTGGTAGTCGCTGTTTTTCACCACCCCGATGATCTCGGCTCGCCGGTCACCCCAGATCGTAAAGTAATGTCCGAGCGGGCTCCGCCCCGGCAGAAAATGCTCCGCGAAGGCTTCATTCACTACGGCCACGTAGTGCTTCGGCGAATCGTCCGCGTCCGTAAAGTCGCGCCCCGCCACCAGAGGAATCAGTAGCGTTTCGAAATATCCCGGCGAGACGATGTTCCGGTATATTTTCGTGTTCTCGTTCGGCTGCGGGACGTAGCCTTCGACATCGACGTTTTCCCAGGAGCCCTGATCGAACCCCAGCAGCACGTTTTCTGCCAGGCTTACGGCCTCGACTCCGGGCAGCCGCGCCAGCTCCGCCCGTACCCGGTCGAAATACGCCTCTGCCTGGGGAACTTCCGGCTGGGTGAAGGAAAGCTTCAGCCCCATCAGCAGCACGTGATGCGGGTCGAACCCCGGGTCCACGCGGCTCGCGTTCTCAAAGCTGCGTGCAAACAGGCCCGCGCCCACCAGCGCCACAGCCGCTAGCGCCACCTCGGAAACCACCAGCATTCCCCGCACGCGCCGCGCACCCCTGCCCTCGGTGGCGCCGCGGCCGCTCTCCTTTAATGATTCCCGCACGTCGCTGCGCAGGGCGTGGAGCGCCGGAGCCATTCCGAACAGCACGCCCGCGCCCAGGCAAAGGGCGAAGCAGAAAACAAATACGGGCGCATTCACCCGCACCAGGCTGGTGATCGGCAGTCCCGTCACGGGCAGCAGCATGCGCAGGGGGTCCCCCAGCAGGTAGGTGCATGCCAGCCCCAGCCCGCCCCCCAGGATCGCCAGCAGCACACTTTCCGTCAGCACCTGGCGGAACAGACGCAGTCTCCCCGCGCCCATCGCCAGCCGCACGGCCAGTTCCTTCTCGCGCGCGGTGGCGCGAGCCAGCAGCAGGTTGGCCAGATTCGCGCATACGATCAGCAGAATTACCACGCCCGCGCCCAGCAGGATAGGTGCGATCCGTCCGAACAGGGTCTGGACGCCGTAACGCGCCTCGCGGACCGGCACGGCCGTCGCGCCCAGCCCCCTGTCGTCATCTGGGTAGGCCTTCTCCAGGCGTTGCGCAATATTCTGAATCTCGGCGCGCCCCGTGGCCACCGGCACGCCGGCTTTCAGGCGACCTAGAATGTGGAAGGGACGATTACTCCGGTCCGCCAGCCAGTTGTTGCCACCGGTGAGTTGAGGAAGCATCGACAGGGGCACATAGGCGTCGAACGACAGCCCCACAATCGTGCCTGGAAAATTCTCCGGCGCCACGCCCACGATGGTGAACGTCTGGCGGTTCAGCCGCAGCGTTTTGCCCACGATTGTCCGGTCCGCTCCGAACCGCGACTTCCACAGCGCCGCGCTCAGGACCACGAGGGGATGCGCTCCGGGCGTCACATCCTGCTCGTCCTTCGTGAAAAACCGGCCCAGGAGCGGGCGCACGCCCAGCACGTCAAAGTAATTGCCCGACACCATGTAAATCCACGCGCGGTCCGCGTGCCGCTCGTCGCCCAAAGCCACGGCGCGTTCCTTGAAGAGGAGCATCCCCGCGAACGATTTGGCCTGCTCCTGGTAGTCACGGAAGTCCAGATACGACGAGTCAACCGTGGTCCCCGAAGGAGTCACGTTTTCAATCGATACGATCTCGTTGGCGCGCTCCACGCCCTCCAGCGGATGGAGCAGCACGCCATCCACCCAGCCGAACGCCATCGTGCTCGCCCCGATTCCCAGCGCCAGCGACACCGCCGCCACCCCCGTGAACCACGGGCTTCTCGCCATCATCCGCAGCGCGAAGCGCACGTCCTGCCACAGTGTTCTCATGCAGCTCCTCTCACTTTCCTCGGCCGCCTCACTCGTATCGCAGCGCCACCAGCGGCTCCACTTTCGTCGCCCTCCATGCCGGGAGCCAGGCCGCCACCAGAGCCACCAGCGCCAGCACCGCCAGCACCGCCGCGTAGGTCACCGGGTCCGCGGGGCTGACGTCGAACAACGCCTGGCGGATGAATTGCGTAATGACCAACGCGCCCACGATTCCGGCCGCCGCCCCGATGGCCACCGCGGTCACCCCCTCCGCCAGCACCAACCGGAACACGTCGCCGCGCTGCGCTCCCAGGGCGCGCCGCACTCCAATCTCCCGGGTCTGCTGCGTCACCGCAAAGGATGTGGTGCCGTAGATTCCGACCGAGGCCAGCAGCAGAGCCAGCCCGGAAAAAATCGCCAGCAGGATCAGCGCCAGCCGGCGCCGGGCCACGGAATCTGCCATCCATTCCTCCATGGTGCGAACGTGGAAGACGGGCTGGTCCGGATCGAGCGCATGCACTTCTCTTTCGATCACCGCGGCCATGCTTTTCGGTTCGCGCGACGTGCGGATGACCAAATCCATGGCCTGGTAGGGCCGCTGCGCCGCCGGCCAGTACGCTTCCACCCGCGATTTCGCTTCCAGCGTGCGGTAGTGCACGTGCTTCACCACGCCGACAATGGTGAGCCACGGCGTGTTGGACGCCAGGCCGCCGAGTTTGATCCGCTTCCCAATCGCACTTTCCCGCGGCCAGTACAGCGCGGCCATGCTCTGATCAATGATGGCCACGGGCGCCGAAGTTTCCGTGTCGTGCTCGTCGAAAAAGCGCCCTTCCATCAGCGTGATTCCCATGGTGGAGAAATAACCGGCGGTGGCGGGACGGTAGTCCGTCTCCGGCGACCGCTGATCGGGCGGTACCCCCTGCGAATCCGCGGTCATCGTCCCCGAATTGGGAGCGCCGTTGAGCGGAAGGCCGCCGATCGCTCCGGCCGCGTCCACACCGGGAATGGCCCGAACGCGATCCACCACGTCGCGGAAGAATGTACGCCACTGGTCCGGTTTACTGTACTTCTGCGGCGGCAAGCTGAGCTGCATGGTCAGCACGCCCGCCGGGCGGAACCCGGGATCCACCTCCAGCACACGCAGAAAGCTGCGCAGCAACAGTCCGCCTCCGGCCAGCAGCATCAGGCAAACCGCGGCCTCCGCGCCCACCAGGAGTCGCAGCGTGCGGTTGGCTTTCGGCCCCAGCGAACTGCCACGCCCGCCCTCTTTCAAATTGGCGTAGCCCACGCCGCGCACGGCGCGAAACGCCGGCGCCAGCCCGAACACGATTCCGGTTCCCAGCGCCACGCTCATGGTGAACAGCAGCATGCCCACGTCAATGCTGGAAGCCACCGGGCGGGGCAGTGTGTCCGTACTGATGCGCAGCAGG
>Ga0187819_10001729_pt1 | contig 11321 bp, 9 predicted proteins | sample NC_wetland_sal_i_15_FD_132411 | JGI IMG/M metagenome (GOLD analysis project Ga0187819, IMG submission 132411) | Wetland sediment microbial communities from Neuse River Estuary, North Carolina, USA - SO4_4 | ecosystem: Environmental > Aquatic > Freshwater > Wetlands > Sediment | place: USA: North... | reverse complement strand
GACGCCGCCGGGAAAGACGGAACCATCAAGCACGTCATGTCGGGCGTGAATCCGCAGGGCGTGCTTGATGGTTCCGTCTTTTCCGGCCGCGTCCATGGCCTGAAAAATCAGCAGCAGACCCCAACGATCCTGGGCCGCGAGTACGTCCTGCAGGCGGCTCAATTCCTGTACGCCGCTCGCCAACAATTCTTTCGCCTGCGGCTTCAGCTCCGACTCCAGTCCGTGCGTATCCGCCGGGTCGTAATCCTCAAGGCGAAAATGTTTCCCATGGTCCACCCGGTACCGCTTCAGCATTTTCTCGATTTTCATTGTTTTCGTTTGGCGTGATTCCTTAGTGGTCCTGCTTATAGACAGAGTTGTTGGGCGTAGGTTCGTCGTACTCGCGGCCATACTTGTTCTTGTGCGCCATACGCTGCCCATTCACCTCGGGAACTCGAATCACTCCCAGCGATGAAGCATCCGCAGTGATCGTGATCTCCCGCGTAAGCGGCTGCTCATTTTCCGGCCCCATGCCCTCACTCCAGACGCGCAACACGTACCGCCCATAGGGAACATCCGTCAGGCTAATCTGCCCTTCCGGGTTGGGAATAGCATACAGCGGAGTCGTGATTGTAATCACCACCGCACTCATCTCAGGATGAATATTGCAAAAAATATAGCTGATTCCGGGCCGGTCGAATCGCACCATGCGGGACGTGCCCGCCTCGTACAAGCCAAGATCAAACCGTTTGCCTTCAAAAAGAGAAAAAACGTTATGGAAAAAGGGATCGCGATTGGGAAACTCCACCATCGACCCCGCTTGAACCACCAGGATGTGCGGCTGGAAACTCTTGTTCTTTTGCACCAACCGCAGGTTTGCCGCCGGACTCGCAGCGGGACTGGGTGGAGCCGCGGCCGCTTCGCCCGCCGCTCCGGCGATCGGCGTTAGCCACACGACCGTCCCAGGTATCGCGCCATGCCTTGCTTTGCCCGCGTCCCGTGCCCCAATGACCTCGACGCGCCCGCGCACCGTCGTTGTCGTGCTGATCGGAGGCACCTGCGCATGCAATCCGGTCGTGCCGGCCCACAGCATCGCGACCCAGATCAACACTCTTCTATGGTTCATCGTCGATGGCTCATCTTAGAGTGTGTTTCATAAACCCTTTTCACGTCCGGAGGCGTGGCCCTCAGGGGCTAAAGCCCGCATTTTCCTCGGCCCTGAACGGCACGGCTGAAGCCGTGCCCTACCCAAAACCGATTTATGAAACACGCTCTGGCTGCTTACTACATTTCTTGCTATGCCGCGTCCATCCGTCTTCTCAGAAAAGAACCCCCATCATGAGATTCAGGTGCCCCGCATTGTTTCTGCCGTTGTTAATCGTATACGTTGTCAGGTGCCGATACTCGGCGGAAAACAAAAGGTCCGATCGCGGACGATAAATCATGTTCACAAAGCTACCCTGATTTCTGGCCAGCGTCACATTCCCGCCCCCGTAGAGTTGCGAGTAGGGGAAATATTCCAGGTCGGTGGCATAGGGATTATCCATCCCAAACGCCGCATTGAACTCCCATTTACTTGCGGGCCGGTATTTTAACTGCGCCCAGCCACCCACCGAGTTCAATCCGTGCACTTCCGTGCTTGCCAATGCCGGATCGCCACTGAACAACGCGCTTTGTCCGAAGGCGCCATACAGTCCCCCCAGGGCCTTTCCGCGATACAACTTCCCGCTCAACGAAAGTTGGCGGCTGAGCGGCAGTTCCAGGTCCGCCATTCCAGCCCAGGCATCCACCGTCCGGCTGAAGCCATAATCCTGCCGGCTATAAAAGCCTCCCACGCCCACCCGCAGCGGCTGTCCAAAAACATTTCGCGTCCAGGCAATCCGCGTGCCATACGCGGGTTGACGCGACAACGCTCCAGGCCCCGCCTGCCGGTAAGAACCTGCCGCCGGCACTTCGCCGCTCAGCGGATCCAAAATACCTGCCTGCAGCAACAGGCTCGAATTTTCACCCAAGGCGACTTTGTGTTCCACTCGTACCTGCGGCACCCAGCTCCACAGGTTCCCCGCATAGGAGAGGGCCGGAACCGCGAGCGACGCAAACGATGTCGGCGAATTCGGTGAGAAGAAAATCCCATCCTGTCCGACGACCACCGAAGTGTTGGTCCAGTCCATCCGCATCGTGCCCGTCCGCAGCCGCAGGATTCCGGAGTTGACCCCGTTCGGCACCGAAGGGAAACCGCCGGCCAGATCGAGTTGGAGGTCTGCCCTGGTCTTCGCACCCGCCACCGTCGGCCCGAACGCTTCGAACCCGATCTCAGATTGCCGCAACGTCGCGCCGAAACTGCCCCCGGAATCGCCCGCCGGTCTAGCATATGCAAGCATGGGAAGATCAATGCTATCCACCGTACCCTGATTGCTCACCAGGTTCATCAAAACGATGCCCGACAGGCGCAACCGGTACTTCGATGCACTTTCTACTTTTGTCTGATACTGATCGTCCACTTTGCCACTCAGCAGTTGATATTCCTCTTCCAGGGTGGCGGCATGCTCTCCTTTTTTCCGATCTTCTTTCGGAACCTGTTCGTCATCTTGCGGACCGCCGCTCGGTAAGACGTTTTGCAAGCTGTCTTGTAATCTTGCTGCGTCCCCGGAGTTGGAAATCTCCGATTTCACCACCGCATCCCTCACGACCGCATTCCGCGGCGATGTTTCTGTGCGGACTTCTCTGCTGCGAATCTCGTCGAGCTCCCGGCGCAATTCCGCGGTTTCCTCCCGGGCACGCTGCCAGTCGGAGCGCATCCCGGCCACCGCTGTCTGCAACTCGCGTACCTGCTGGCGCAACTCGCGAACCGAGTCGCTCGCCGGGCTACTCAGCGGCTCCGGGGAAGGCGGCTCCGCCCGATTCGCGGCTTCCTGCGCGATGCTGGATGCGGTCCACATCATCACGCCCAGCAGCGTCATCCATCGCAATCCGTCGAACCAGCGTGTTGTGCTCATGTCGCCTCCCTCTCCAATCACCGCAGTCTGTCATCCTGACCCTGAGCGCAGCCGAAGGGGAAGGACCTCTGCGTTTTGCCCGCGCGCTGAAATACGCAGGTCCCTCGCTTCGCTCAGGATGACAATACCTAAGTTGTTATGTCGTTTACGTAACCTGCCGGGCGGTCAAGACATTTTCCACCGATGGGTTCAGTGGAATGTTGACCCGGAATGTCGTTCCCGAAGCCGACGTCTGTTCCACCGCGATGTCACCCCCGTGATCCTGCAGAATCTTCTGCACCACCGTCAATCCCATCCCGGTTCCATTTTCCTTGCCATGGCTCACAAAGGGCTCGAACAACCGGTCGCGCACCGCTTCCGCGATTCCCGGGCCGTTATCCTGGATGCGAATTTCCAGGGTTTCCCCGCTGCGTTGCAGCCCGATATTGATTTTCCCGGATTCCGGCGGCACCACTTCGCACGCGTTCAGCAGCAAGTTCAAGAAGACGCGCTCCAGCTTCTTGAAATCGAACCAGCCCTCGCTCGACCCGTCCCCGGAAATCCGAATCTTTATGCGCTGGAACTCCGGGTGCGCCTTCACTCCCTGCACCGCACGGTCGACCGCCGACCGTACATCGCCGTACGTGGGACGCAACGACTCCCGTGTGCGCGAGAACTCGAGAAGCGACTCGATCAATTCCGTCATCTGGTTGACCGCAATCCGTATCTCGGCGTAGAGATCTTCGCGCTGCCCCGGCGTCAGGCTGCTCTCGCAAAGAAATTCTGCATTGGCCACGACCGCCGCCAGTGAATGCCGCAGATCGTGCGAGATCGAACTCGCCATCCGCCCAATCGTCGCCAGCCGTTCCGCGTCCAGCAACTCTCGCTGTGTTTTCTGCAGATTCTTTCTCATCCGGTCGAAGGTTGCGGTGACCTCGGCGACTTCGTCCCCGCCCCGCGCTTGCAGCGGATACGCGTAATCCCCCTGCTCCAGCGCGCGCACCCCCGCCACCAGATTCTCCAGCGGACGCGTGAAGGTATGCGAGATTAGAAAAACCAGCAGGCTTCCGGCCAGCACCGCGGTCAGACCGAGCGCCAGCAGTAACTCATTCAAGCTACGCAAGAATGCCGTCGCCTGGTCGAACGACTTCAGCACCCACAGATTCAGCGCGGGCGCGCCCGGCACCGGCAAATCCACTGCCGACGCCAGGAAGCGCTCGTCGCCCAGCCGGATCAGATTCCCTTGCGGCGGGCCTCCCGCGGCGGTTCTCGGCGCGACTCGCAGCAACTCCGTTTCCTGGGCAGGTTTCAGAGTGCTGCGCACAATCGCATCTCCATAACGAAACGCCACTTCGCTCGCGGCCACGCGGCTCAGGTCCCGGGCAACGCGGTCATCAATTTCGTAGCCCAGCAACAAATAGCCGAGCACCTGGCGCCCGCTCGCTGGGCCAAAGTAAATGTCTTGTAAGAAAACTTCGTAGAGGTGCCCTTCGACGTACCACCAGTGCCGCGTCTCGGCGCTCGAGACTGAGTTCGACACCACCGGCGGGAAGAAGTCCTGCCCCTGGCGAATCGTAATCTCCCGCGGAGCGGCCTGCAGCGCCATCACCTTGCCGGAAGAATCGGCCAGGATCAGTAAGTCGCTCCCCGCCAGTTGCCACAAATCTCGCGACGCATCCTGGATGGTGGCCGCGTCGTGCGTGGTCATGAGCGCCCGCACATTCGGCAGGTCGGCCAGCAGCGCCGCCGAGCGCTCGAGCGTCACTTCTCTCTGCCTCTGAAAATTTTGGAATGCGGAAACGGAATTTTCGAGGTCGCGCTGGATTCCCAGCCGCACCTCCTGTTGCACGGTGTGCCGTACGACCAGCAGAGTCGTGAACGTCAATGCCGCCGATACCGCTACCATGGAAAGCAGGAACTTGGTCCGCAGCCGGATTCCGCCCATGGTCTAACCTCGAAGATGTTACAGGATATTAGGTTGTAAAAGGTCAGATGTGAGAGGTCAGATTGCAGAGGTAGAACCGTTGCGATTTCACCTCTACAATCTGACCTCTTACCTCTGACCTCGTTCCTACGGCACAAATTTGTAACCCGAACTATGCACCGTGCGAAAATGCAAAGGGTTCGCCGGATCTTTCTCCAGCTTCTGCCGCAGCCGCAAGATGTGATTATCCACCGTCCGCGTGCTCGGGTAATTCCGGTATCCCCAAACCAGGTTCAGCAACTCCTCCCGCGAGAGCACGCGCTCCGCGTTCTGGATCATGAACTTCAGCACCTTGAACTCTTGCGAAGTCAGCGGCACCAGGTTTCCGTCCCGCCACAGTTCCATCTTCGTAAAATCGACCTTCACGTCGCCAAAGGTGAAAGTCTCGGTCAGTGGAGTTCGCATCGACAGCGAGCGCCGCATCGCCGTCCGCACCCGCGCCAGCAGCTCTCGCGGACTGAACGGTTTGGTCACGTAGTCATGCGCGCCCAACTCCAACAACAGCACCTTGTCCATCACTTCCGTGCGCGCGCTGAGAATGATGATGGGCAGCGAAGGCGCCGCCTGACTGATCTCCCGGCACACGTCCTGTCCTGGCGTTCCCGGCAAACTCAGGTCGAGCACCAGCACCGACGGCGCCGCCGCCCGAAACCGCTCCAGACCCGCCGCGCCGTTTGCCGCAATATCCACCGCAAAGCCCTCGTTCTCAAACAATCGCTTCAGCGCCTTTTGGACGGCGCGGTCATCCTCGATCACCAGGATCCGCTCCGGATTGGACGGAACCGCTTCCATCGGCATCGTTGCCACCGCTGCTGCTGTTGAAGATATGTTCTTGTTCACGACCGCCCCCGCCCCTTTAGTCGAAAATCATACCCCTAAACTCTAGCCTGATAGCAGGTTAATGACGCACTTCGGGGTAGAAAGTGACATGAATTTGACAATTTGTTGACAAGAAAATCGGAGTGGCCGGCTGATCTTGGGTTCGATTTTCGATGACCCGATGGTCCGGTTTCTAGAGCGGATCGCGATTCTTACAGCAGCCGGAAGCGCGCGCTACGAAGCAGGTAGTATTCGTTGACTGGGCGGTCGTCCTGCATGGCGGGCGCATTTCTATCCCTGGCGATCAGCCAGTCAATCGGAGCTTCTCTCTTTAGAATCGCGGCAAACTCCTGTTCGGCGGTGGGAAACGGTCCCCACTCGACCAGATCCGCGGCCGCACTCGCAGGCATGCGTTTTGCCAGGTCGGCCGCAGACCGATACGGGATCGGCTGGCGGCTGGCAAGGTACTGGATGCCCATGCTGTCGAGCCAAACGAACGCGCGAACGTAGGGGAACGACTCTTTCAAGGCGCGCGCAATGGCGGCGGTCGTCGCTCGATCTCCGCCGGGGTACCATTGCTGCAGGATGCCGTCCGGCCGCAAGCGCTTCTTTGCCGCGGAATAGAACTCGCGCGAGTACAGCAGGCTTGAGCCGGCTGCTCCGATCGGCGGGGGCGGATCGATCACGATTACATCGTACTGTCCAGTCGTGCGCTCAAGAAAACGCCGGCCATCGTCGACTACGACGTGTGCGCGCGGCGATTTCAACAGTTCCGGGCCATCCGCGTGGAAGTACCAGAAAAGTTCGAAAACGCCGGGGACAAGGTCCACCGCTGTGGAATCGATTCCCCAGGACAACATGGAACGATGCGTCGTCCCCATGCCAAAACAAATTACCAAAGCCTTCTGGGGTGGATGATCCAGGAACGCAAGGGGCATGGCGGACATCAGTTTGGTGATTGGCGTCAGGATGGTCATGTTCACGCCGTTAACCAACAGCTGCTTCCTCATTCCCTGCCCAGATGCGACCACGGTGGCTGTGCTGTCCCGGCGGATCTGCGCCTTCGGAGCGTTATGATCGTAACTCCGCGTCATGAAGATCAAAGCAAACGACGCCAATAAAATCACGGCGCACGCGATCACACGCCGACCTGTGAGACGCGGCGCCGACCCAGGCTGTCGGAACGACGTCAATGACAAAACAACCAGCAACCAAGGGAGAGCCAGCGTCACCAGGGCATACCGCTCACCCAGATACGGCAACAACACAAAGCCCGCAACCAGTGGACCAAGGATGCAGCCGGCGACGTTTACTGCGTACCCTACTCCCGCACGGTTGGGGTCGCCTTCCGAGAAGCGGTCGACCAGCCTCGGCGTCAGAAATCCAAGCAGGCCGCTGAAAGCCGCGATGCCCAGAAGCACGCGTAGCCACCCATCAATCCCCAGGCGCAAATCGGAGGTGAGCAAAGGGATCAAAGAAGCAAGCCAGACGAATAGCCACACCAGTGTTCCCTCGCTACTGTGCCGGCGGCTCCAGACGCGGTATACGCTCGATCCGATGAACGTCGCGGCCAGGTAAATGCCTAGTATGGTTGCAAACGAATAGACCAATGTGCCGATATAAGGTGTGTACTGCCGGGTCCAGACCACCTCCATCCCCATGCTGGTCAGTCCGGTGGCGAACAGCAGCCAGAGCGTGCTGCTTCCCAACATCTCGCGCCAGGCAATGGCGGCCTTGCCCCCGGCATCCTGTTCGTGGTCGCTGCTTGCCTGTGGCTTTTGCTTGCGAGCGATCGCAAAAGCAGCGGCGCAGATCGCAAGGTTAAGCAACATCCCAAGTCGCAGGGTCGTGGTAAAACCGAAGACCTCGATCAATAGCAGGGGAATCGCCGCCCCCGCCACCGCCCCCAGCACGTTCGCGAGATAAAAAAAGCTGAATGAGCGTCGCGACTCAAGGCCCGTCTGGCTGCGGATGGCAAACATGCCCAGTGGAATCGTAGCCCCCATGCAAGCGCACCACGGAATCAGACTGCATGCCACCCACACTCCGGCGGCAACGTAGTAGCCCGATGACGACAACGACAGCCCGCTCCCCAAACGCTCCAGCACGAAACGGCCAACCACGAATTCCGTTGGCACGACGACGGCGGAACAGCCAATAAACAACTCCGCAATGGCGTAAACCTGCAGAGGCGGAGAGGTAAGACGCCGGGCATATTTGCGCACGAAGTATCCAGCCGCCCACGAGCCCAGCCCCAATCCTGCCATGAAACTGGAGAGCACAATCGACACCATGGCCGTGGTGACCCCGAATTGCGCCATGGCGAGGCGAAGCCAGATCAGCTCGTAGAGAATGCTGCAAAATCCGGAAACGAGAAAGAAGGAGAAATACCACCCCCAGCCGCTGCTGACGACTGCTCGTTTTCCCGCTCCTTCCGCCCAAGGTTCTGGGGAAGGAATTCTCACTTGGGCTGGCATGGTTCCAGTGCTCATGGGTGACTCCATTGGATCCGGATAATCGAACCACGCGGTTCGATGCGCGTCGGGTCAATCCGAGAAGAACGCTCGCCTAAGTGTCGCAGACAGTTGCACAGTGCAGGCCGAGGTAACTTGCCGTCATGGTAACGAAAGTCATCGGCTGGTTGTAAACATGGTGGGCAGTGCAGGACTCCTTGCCCAACGATCCGCGAAATCCCAATAAAACAGCCGAAATCGTGGTTTCAGCCAGTGTTTACGCAGGGTCGCGCTGTGTCGCAACCTTAGTCAAGGTAAGCCCAAGTTAGCCCTGATGCAAGCGAAATTCTGCAAAAAGTGTATCGAAAATGTATCCAGAACTGTGTCCACTTCCCTTCTTGCGGAGGTAGGCAGAAACACGTGCGCGATAATACTCGGGTATGTGCCCCGCGCCCACAGTAATCGACCGCGAGCTTGAGGAAGAGAAAACTCGCGACCCATTCGGCCCGCGCATCCGGTGTCCGCTCTGCGGCTGGTCACCCCGCAAGGAAGACCTCTGGTCGTGCACCTGCGGCCATGAATGGAACACTTTCGACACGGGAGGCGTCTGCCCGGCGTGCCTTCACCAGTGGAGTGAAACCCAATGCCTGTCCTGTAGCCGCTGGTCGCCTCATTCGCTCTGGTATGCGCAGTGACACAGACTATGCTGACCTACGGATTAAGAACTCCACGCGATTTGCTGGAAAAGCTGAAGAGAGACGGTAGCCTTCTGAATGACGAGGTGACCAGCGACAGGTTCTTCAACTTCGTTATCACAGGTTACTCCCTGATCGATTGGATCAAACATGAGCCCACGGTCGCTCGACCAGATGTTGAGGCAATGTATCAAGATCAGTGGCTTAGGATTTGCGGCGATATCGCGAACGCAAGTAAACATTTCAGCTTGACCACCCGTAAACCCATTACAACGAAGGTGGAATCCCAGCAAGGGTTCGGGGTACGAAGATTCGGCAAGGGAGGTTTCGGGATTGGAGAAGAAGGCATCGTGATTGAGCTAAACGACGGATCGTCCTTCTCCTGTCTCGAACTCGTCAAGAATATGATCGAGACTTGGGAAGAATTTTCCCGTTTGCACGGACTTTGAAGTGCTGCTTCCGAATTGCAGCGATGGCCTAGCTCTCAATTCCCCCTAGTTGGATTACAGGGGACTCAGGTCGGCAGCAGACGCCATACCTCTGCCAAATCCGAAACCACGGGCTGTGCGCGAGCATTGAGTCATGCCTTCGATTCGCAGCCGCGAGGTCGTTCGCGCTCAGCGGTCTGGTGTCGCGCACCGCGAAGATTCGCTCTAGCCACTCGATTTCAGCAATGGTCTGTTCGGTGTCCATTCCGTCTCAATATCCAACATAAGGACGGAAACGGTCAAACCGTCTTGGTGGGAGTGATGTGGAAGACCGGAAATTCCGCTGCGACCTTTTGGAAGTCAACAAGAGATGCATCTTTATCGACGGGCAGGTGTGGTCGCGCTCCCGGTGCTCGCTGTAGGTAAGCTTTCAAGATGGGCGCACGCTGGTCGGCGGGGACTTCTTCGAGTTGAACCTCTTCGCGGTCGCCGCTTCGAAGAACTGCTCTTCCAGCCGCTGCACGCACGTTTTGCACCCAATTGCACGTTATTTCCGAGCATGGACACTAAATACCGCTGTCCATCGACGATAGCCACGACCACTGGCAGCGAGATCGTCCGCCCCGACTTTCGTCCGGTCACTTCCAATGTCGCGAGGAAGTTGGGCGCGACACCCGACGAGCCTACAGCAGCCCACGCTCTATTCAGAATCCTCGCGATCCAGTTGGGTCGCTGTCCACGATACAACCATCGTTTGAAGTCGCTTAGAGTCATCTAAGCCTCAGTACGCTCTATCGCGCCAGCGGCATGACGGCAAACACCGCAAGCATCAAATAGGAGACCGTTCCCGCAACCGGGTCTCGGCTGGCAAAGTACTCACGAATTGTTTGCCCTCGAAACCAAACCACGAATCCAAACTCCGCGATGAGCATGAGGACTAGTGCCATGCAGCCCATCTCAAGTCGGGCAGACCACATCGACGGCACCGACAGGCGCAGAACTGTCCAGAGCCGCCAGAATAGTGACCGCGAACATGATGGGCATCTCCATCAGTTCGGCTGTTCTCGTGCCGACGCGGGGGACGGCCCACAGCGTGCGAATGGCTCCAAGCACGAAACCCACTGCGAACACGAGTGCGAAATAGACTACGCCCGCCTTCACCACCTGCATCACAGGGTGCCGCCGTTGGCCGATGATAATTGCGCTCGCTTCAGCCAACACCACAGCACTATCAATTCGCTAACGACGAACAGCGTTCCGAAGATTGCTTTGGTGTGGCCGGCGAGCCAGTTCGGGAGGTAGATGTCAAAGTTGCTCGCTCGCTCGTCGGTGTATCGGGCTGCCAAATCGGACAGCGGGCATCTGCCTCCATTGGCAGCCAGCACCCCGCACTCCAGCAGAACAATCACGGTGAGAATTGCCGCCCAACGGAATCGGGCGCAACACGCCTACGACAGGCAAGTCTAGAATGCTCGCAGCTAGAAACGCCCAAATCACAGTGTGAAGGAGCTTGATAGCTGTCAACGCTGAGACCCTTTCGCTGCTCTGACCTTCAGCGGCTTTCGCGCTCCGAGAATTTCGCATTCCGCTTCGAGCCAGTCGTCCAAGGCGAAGCCGTCACCCCTGCCACGCTCCTCGTACAACTCGTATGCCTGTTCGTTTCTCCTGTTTCGTAGGCTGCTACAGCCTTCTTGACCATGCTGGGTTGCGCATGGTGGTGCTGGTGGATCCACTGATTAAGAGTTGTTGCACCTCAGCGGGTCGAGCAGCAGCGACCACCATGTGAAATCAACCACTTGCTCACAACCTAGCCCGCACGGAAGCACTTTGTCGAAGTAGCGAAAAAGTCCACATTGGCGCGTATCGGCTCGAAGCGTACGGCACATTTTGCGGCACACCTGGTAAAGGAAGCCATGAAGCCGAACTAGCTGTTCAACGGACTATAGTGGGCCTTGCGCTGCCTCGTAATACTTCCCGTTGACCTCGTT
>Ga0187819_10001725_pt1 | contig 11338 bp, 5 predicted proteins | sample NC_wetland_sal_i_15_FD_132411 | JGI IMG/M metagenome (GOLD analysis project Ga0187819, IMG submission 132411) | Wetland sediment microbial communities from Neuse River Estuary, North Carolina, USA - SO4_4 | ecosystem: Environmental > Aquatic > Freshwater > Wetlands > Sediment | place: USA: North... | reverse complement strand
TTGCAACGATTATCGTCGTAACGCATCTAATCGGAATAGGCAGGAGAAACACCATGAGCAAAGGTGCGCTTCTCCGTGGAAGGGCCGACTCCGCCCGCCAAGGATCCCTGGGGCAATACGCGGTTGGCAGTGGCCAGCGACGACGAAGTTTTACCGCAAAGACTTCGGCCTGACCTGGAATGCGGCGCTTGAAACCGGTGGCATTCTCCTCGGGCACGAAGTGACCATCACGCTGGATGTGCAGTTCATAAAGGCCTAACAAATTCGCGGCGCGGTGCGGCAATACCCCGCGCTGAAAAGAAGGAGGAGAGAGTTATGTCACTCCGCCCAGTAAAGCAGATCATTCAACCGCAACCCACGATTGAGGGCGCCGGCGTCAAACTGCAGCGCGCCTTCGGGTTCGGTAAAACGAAGGATTTCGATCCCTTTCTTCTATGGGACGATTTCCGCAACGACAACCCGGACGACTATCGGGCGGGATTCCCCTGGCATCCCCACCGCGGTATCGAGACGATCACTTATGTGCTTGCCGGATCCGTCGAGCATGGTGACAGCTTGGGCAACAAAGGAAAAATGGGAGCCGGGGACGTGCAATGGATGACGGCCGGCAGCGGCATCCTGCATCAGGAGATGCCCAAAGGCGACAAGCAAGGGCGCATGCACGGCTTTCAGCTCTGGGCAAACTTGCCCGCGTCGCTGAAGATGACGGACCCGCGCTATCAGGACATTCCGGCTAGTGCGATCCCCGAAGTCACCGACGATGACGGCACTCGCGTCCGCATCATCTGCGGCGAGTTCTGGGGCAAGAGGGGTCCAGTGGAAGGGGTAGCCGCTGATCCGAATTACCTCGACGTCTCGGTCGCCTCCGGCATGCGGAAGCGGCTCAAGATCGAAACGACGCGCAATGCATTCGCCTATGTGTTCGCGGGTTCCGGCAGCTTTCGCGACTCGTCGGCTCCCCGCGCGGTTCTGACCGAGCACGTCGAAAAACCTGATACGCCTCCCGTGTACGACGTCGGAAATCACTCGCTGGTGTTGTTCGAACGCGGCGACGAGATCACCGTCCAGGCCGGAGACGAAGGGATTCGTTTTCTACTGGTATCGGGCAAGCCGATCGAAGAGCCAGTGGCATGGTACGGGCCGATCGTGATGAACACGCAGGAGCAACTGCGCCAGGCGATGGCTGAGTTGCGAACCGGCACCTTCATTCAACATCGCTGAATTGCCCCCAAAGAAAAGCTCCGTGCCGCCCGTCTGCACGGAGCCTATCTTGGTGGATCGCTGGCGGACGCCTGAGCCCACGACCGTGAAATCGGCCGTGTCCCAGCCTAATTCACTCTTCACCTGTCGGATGGATTTACAATCTTCGTTTGTATCGCCGTGAGGCTAAATCCGCACCAGCATCTGCCACCTTCCAAGTGGGGGGCCTCCCCTCACATCGCCGGCGTCGACTTGAGAAAAGCCGCCTCAGGAATTTCGCTGCTCCACTGACCCTTTGCTTGTTGTGGGGCGTCTCCAGCCTTTCCGCGCAAAGCCCGCCGGCCAATCCGGTCGCAGGGTCCACGCCTCGTCAGATAGCGCAACCCCGACGATCTGCCCCCGGTAAAGCGTCCGCGAAGACGGTGCCGGTAGCATCGGGGATCCAATTCGAGAACACGATCGAACAATCGAAGATCAAGTTCAAGCTCAGGAATAGCGTCAGTCCCCAACACTATACGTTTGAAACGATGGTGGGCGGAGTCGCGGTCTTCGATTACAACAACGACGGTTTGCTGGACATCTTCTTTACCAACGGCGCGGCCATCCCGTCGCTGGAAAAGAGCGATCCCAGTTACTCCAACCGGCTCTTCCGCAACAATGGAGACGGGACGTTCACGGATGTGACGGAGAAGGCCGGCCTGCAGGGCATCGGCTATTCGATGGGCGTGGCGGCTGGCGACTACGACAACGATGGATTTGTCGATCTTTACGTTACTGGCGTTAACCGCAACCAGCTTTTCCATAACAATGGAGACGGTACCTTCACGGACGTGACCGAGAAAGCGGGAGTCGGCGGTTTCGTTCCAAAGCTCGGCAAGGCTTGGTCAGTAGCTGCAGGATGGTTCGATTACAACAACGATGGGCTGCTTGACCTTTTTGTGGTGAACTACCTCAATTACAGCATCAAGACTGCCGCGCTCTGCGTGCAGCAAGGACTTCCGGCCTACTGCTCGCCCGTCGATTTTCTGGGAACGCCGAACATCCTCTATCGCAACAATGGCGACGGCACGTTTACCGACGTCTCCGAGCAATCCCACATTTCCAAGTATGTTGGCAAAGGAATGGGTCTGGCATTTGCCGACTACGACAACGATGGATTTACCGACATCTTCGTCTCTAACGATACCTTCGAAAATTATCTTCTTCACAACAACGGAGATGGGACCTTTACCAATGTGGCATTGCTTGCGGGGGTTGCGTACAACGCATTCGGCAAAGCCATAGCGGGCATGGGCGCGGATTTCAGAGACATCGATAATGATGGCAGGCCGGACATTTTCGAAACTGCCATGTTCGGGGAAGGCTTTCCGCTCTACAAAAATCTAGGCGATGGTCAATTCCAGGATGTCACGGCTACGGCAGGACTGAGCGCTCTGACCAGCCGCTCAACAGCCTGGGGAGTGGGTGTATTCGACTTCGACAACGACGGGAACAAGGACTTGTTCACCGCCAACGCCGACATTTTGGACAATGCCATGGAGCTGGCGCACCGGCCCTTTCCCCTTCCCAATCGAGTGTTTCGCAACAAAGGCGGCCTGAGCTTCGAGGATGTGAGTACCAAGGCGGGAGCATCCTTCCAGGTCCCGGCTCCGCATCGCGGCGCGGCCTTCGGCGACCTCAACAATGACGGTAGGATCGATGTCGTCGTTAGCGTTCTGAACGGGCCGCCGGAGATTTGGATCAATCGCTCCGGTGCACAGACCGCTAGCACCCGAAACCACTGGATCATCCTGAAACTGGTCGGCGTCAAATCCAACCGCGACGGTCTGGGAACAAAGGTGAAGGTAACGACTTCGTTGGGCGCCCAGTACAACCAGGCAACCACCGCAATGGGCTACAACTCTTCCAGCGACAAGCGCGTACATTTCGGTCTCGGCTCGGCCAGCATCGTAGACACGATTGAACTCACCTGGCCGAGCGGCATCAAGCAGGTTTTGAAAGATGTGAAGGCGGATCAGATCCTCACTGTGACAGAGACCACGTCGCAATGAGCTGTGCGTATCATTGTTTTGGCTCAAGATTGGCCGACAAACGCTGCGCCAGCTCCGTTTGTCCGTTGTGAACGAGAAGATCGATCAGATCCTTCATGAGTTCCGGGTTACTTCGTCCGTACGCTTCTACGGTTTCGGCAGTCAAGTCAGCATCCGACACTTTGCCCATGTGGAAGTAAGAATCGCAAAGCATGTAAAGCAACTCCGGAGTCATGGTTCTCGACTTCGCCAGCTGCTCCGCCGCATCGGACCAGCGTCCCTGGTGGTAACGGACCTCGCCAACCTCTGCAATTGCCGTCTGATAATTTGGGTCGTTTGCGAGTTCCGCCTTAAACTCATTCTCGGCCCGGCCCAGGTCGCCCTCTTTCAGCGCCAGTATTCCCTCATAAGTATGAGCGCCGCGAACCGTGGGTTGAATTTCCAGCGCATGATGCAGACAGCGTAAACCGTCTTCCTTACTTCCCATGATGAGATAGAGCTTCCCGACAAACACATACGCATCCGCGAGAGTGGCCGCCGTCCCCTTGAAGCGTTGCCGATAGAGCCGCAACGCATCCTCTTCATGATGCCCGGCGAGCAACTGTTGGGCGTGAGCCTGGATGGGGCTTTCGCTGCCCTCGCTCTCCACGGAACGGACGAACGTCATCTGTTCCATCATCAGTTGATGCAGGGCCGCCTCGTGCTCCGCGTCCGCCGTCCTGCCCATTCCGACATACGCCCGCGACAGATAATAGTGCGCCAATAACCGCGTGGGGGCCAGCCGTAACACCAATTGCAATTTATCCACGGCGGCCGGATAGTTCTTCAACTCCAGTTCGCATTGGCCAAGCCCGAATAACGAATCCACATCATCGGCCTTGAATGTGAGGATGCGCTCAAATGCCTGCTTGGCCTCTTGCCACTTGGCCAGCTTCACATCCACGCTGGCCAGCAGTTGCAGCGCGGGCACATCATTGGGCTGGGATTCTACTGCTCGCGCGGCATACTGCGCGGCGCCGGCAAGGTTCATTAACTTGGAATCCGTCAAAGCAATGTCATAATCAATCCGCGGCAGAGTAGCATCCGAGTGCTGCGCCTTGAGCAGCCACTTCAATCCCCCATCGCAATCTTCCGTAATGCATAGCAATTCTCCGTACTTCTGCCACACCGCGGCATTGTCGGGTTCGGCCTTCAAACTCAGCCGGATGGCGTGCAGCGCCAGATCGTTTTGCCGGTTCAGGTGATAGGCCTGGGCAAGATAATATTGTGCGTCTCCGTCCCCGGGAAGAATCCGGGTGCAGTGCTGAAGCAGCTTAATGGCTTCTCCTTTTTGGCCCTCTGTCAGCTTGTACTTGCCAACTTCCAACAAGACATCCGCGTCGTTGGGCGCGAGGTTCAGAGCTTCTTCAAAGGCGGCCTCCGCCTCGGACGTGCGGCCTGCCTCCTCCAGCAACATTCCCTTCAGCTTGATTGCCGGTTCAAAATCCGGATGCTGCTCAAGTAAACGGAGGACGGAATTCATCGCCCCCTGCCGGTCGCCGTGCTCGTCGAGGCTGAGCGCCTGCTGCACTTGCCGCGTCAGGGGAGACTCCGCGGGACGATTCGTCTTCTGCGCTCGAACAGCTGATCCGGCGACCGCAAACAGCGCTGCTAAGAGCAGGACTCGACGGAAATGATTTCCAGGCCAGGTGTGGGTCATCACGTGCTAAACCACGACAAAACGAAGAGCCTTCTCTGAACGAGCTTCCATCGGCGACAAACAAAAGTCAACGTCCGACGGGAAGAACCTCCTGACGCCGCCCTTGGTCCCACTAGCGCACAATGAACACAGCGAGTGTTTGGGCTGGCAGTGAGACCTGCACTTTCCCGTTTGCGAGTTCCGCCGCACTGTTTCCAAACATCGACTGCAACTGGTGCGCAGTTTCCAGCGGCGTGTTTTCGACCGAGATATTGAGTTCGCGCGTCTTAGGGGAGTTGTTGTAGATTACCAGCAGTTTTTCTTCGGGCAACTCGCGCAGAAAAGCGTAGTAAGTGTCGTCCCATCCGATGTGCCACTGCTTACCTGTGCGCAACGCGGGATGGCTCTTGCGCAGCGCCAGCAGCGACTGCACGTAGGCGAATACATCCTGTTGTTCGGCGTTGCGGCCGCTGGCGGTGAAGGCGTTGTGCGGATCACCGGGGAACCCTCCCGGAAAATCACGCCGGTTGTCGGGGTCGTTGCCGCCCGGCATCGCGATTTCGTCACCAGAATAAATTTGCGGAATCCCGCGCACGGTCAGCAACAGTGAGAGCGCGGCTTTGAGTTTAGCCGGGTCGCTGTCTTTTTCACTCACGAAGCGCCGTTGGTCATGATTTCCGATGAAGGTGACCAACATTTCAGGATGCGGATAAAGTTCGTCGTGGCGAAGAACTTCGACGATTTTGTCCATCGGAGCGCCCTTGATGACGACGTCGCGCAAGGCATAGCAGAGGGGGAAGTCGAAAACCGTAACCAGGCCAGTGTCGATGCCATCGAACTGCTTGCGGCCGCCTTCGAAGAATGAAGTGATGGTCGAGTCGGGGTCGGACACTTCGCCGACACTGTTGATCTGCGGATAGACCTGATGCAGCCGCTCGTGCCATCCCCTCCAGAACTGGCGCGTGGAATAGGGGAAGGTGTCCAGACGGAAGCCGTCCAGCTGCGCGCTCTCCGTCCACCACATCGCATTCTGCGCCAGGTAGAGAGCGAGTGCGGGATCGTCCGGATTCAGATCGGGCAACCTGCCCGCGAACCAGCCGTCGAGCGTGTTGAGATATTCGCGCGGCGAGGCATGCGGATCGACCAGCCCGTTGAACGTGTAAGCGGGCTCGAGATGATGCGCAGGTGTGCCGTGAAACCAAGTCGGCGTCGGTGGATCGTTGGCCCACGGATGATGGGGACCGGTGTGATTGACGACGTAATCGATCAGCACCTTCATGCCCAGCCGGTGAGCCTGGGCGACCAGCGCCTGGTATTCCGCCATTGAGCCCATGTGGTCGTCGAGGCTGTAGAAATCGACAACGTGGTAGCCGTGGTAATCGGAGTCAGTGTTCTTCCAGACTGGAGTGAGCCACAGCGTGCTGACTCCGAGATCGTGCAGATATCCCAGATGCTCTCCAATGCCGCGCAAATCGCCGCCGTGATACGCCATGGGCTTGCTGCGGTCATAAGTGGCGTTCGAGCCCGCAGGCCGGTCGTTTGCAGGATCGCCGTCGGCAAAGCGGTCGGGCATGATCAGATAGATGACATCGTCACGGGATAGGCCTTCGAAGTGGCCGTGGGAATCTGCGCGAGCCAGAAGCGGCAAGGGGACCGTCGTCGATCCGGCCGAGGTGATCAGACGCAGGTCAACGGTTCCTGCGGGCAGATCGGGACTGAGTTGCAGGTGGACGAAGAGATAATGCCCATTGGCAGAAGCTTCCGCTCCGAGTACAGTCAGACCTTGCGCCGGGCTTTCCACTCGTGCGCCGGTCAGATTTTCACCGGTGAGCAGCAGGGTAAGCGCCGGGGTGTAGTTGACCCACCAGTTGGGAGGTTCGATCTTGCGGACTACCGGCGCTTGTGCCAGCAGGATGGCCGGCAACGCGAGCAGACAGACCACGATCAGCACTAGCGCAATGGTGTGTCTGTTTTTCATAGCAGTTTCGGCGTCCGCATTGGGGCGGACCAACCGAGCAACGCAGTGCAAACGAAGAAAGGAGAGCCGAGGGCGCATCCTGCCACCCGGCTCAAGCGAGTCAGGAGACGCTTGAGAACTGTTCTCAAGCGTCTCCTGAGTTGGGGGTTAGAAGGACACACGCACCGCGAGTTCAAGCTCACGATTCGAGGGGGCGATCCGAGGGTTGAGCAGCTGCCCGAAATCGCCGTTGTTGTAGTTGGTGTCCGGGTTCTGGAACTGTGGCGTGTTGGTCAGGTTATAGACTTGGGCGCGCAACTGGGTCGTCACCCGCTCGCTGATCGTGATGTTCTTAACGAGGGATGTGTCCCAGGTGTGGGTCCCCGGTCCCGGGAAGAAGTTGCGGGACAGATTGCCAACCAGGCCGGCGGGAGCTGTGAACGCGCCCGCTGGACAGCTGAGCCAGACATGCCACGAGGCGTTTGTCTTGCATCCTCCGTGGTAATCCGGGCGACCATTCGCGCTGTTCGGTGCCCCCGAGATGTCCAGTGGCGAGCCGGTACCCAGCTGAATCACGTTGTTCCACTGCCAGCCGCCAATCACGTAATTCAGGGCCCTCGGAACGTCGTGGGCCAGCATTTTTCCCCGTCCGAAGGGTAGCTCATAGAGGGAGCTCAAGGTAAAGAGCTGGCGTTGATCCGTGTCCGAGTTGCCGCGCTCATACCGCAGCAGAGGCGCTCCGTTGTTGCCCACCAAGACGCCGCCGGATGTGCCGAAGGCGGAGGCGGAGTTATCCAGGGTGTGCGACCAGGTGTAGGCCGCTGTGAGTTGAAGTCCGCTCTTCATGCGGCGCGTCAGTTTCGACTGCAGGCTGTTGTAGCTTCCGCTGCCGATCATCTCAGTCGCATTGATAGCGCCGACGCCATTCGGGTTGAGAGCACCCCCGGTCGGGAACCAGCTTGTCCCGTGGGGGCAACCAGTACAACCGGTACCAAGAACCGTCTCGTTGGCGTTGAACGTAGTGGCGAGATTTCCCATCTTCGTTCCCACGTAGCCCAAGTCGAACGATGTCTGGCTGTCCAAAGCCTGCTCGACTTGAACGTTATATTCGTGGATATGCGAGTTGGGGCTGTTTTCGGGGTAGTAAATCACGTTGGTGTTGGTGGTCACCGCATTCGGGGCGATGCCAATTTTCGGCGGAAGAGCTCCCGTGGCGGTGGAGGGATCGGTGGCTCCGGCAGCCGCTGCTCCCGTGAACGCAAATCGGTAGCCACTCCCACAGGTCGTCGCCGTCGGACAGGCATAATAGGTCGAAGTCCCGTTGAAGTCGGCGTTGTTGGAGAGCTCATTGCCAACGCCACCTCGGTCCAGGTAGTAGAACAAGCCGTAACCGCCGCGGATCACCGTCTTGCCGTCGCCCTTCAAGTCGTAGGCAAATCCGACGCGAGGGCCGAAATCCTTCTTCGGGGTATTGATCAGAGCCTTGGGCCATCCCCTGGCTCCAGCCTCGAACAGTTCGCCGGTTGAAGGATCGAAGTTGGACATGTGGTTGTTGGCTTCAGACGGCCAGCTCAGGATGTCGTAGCGCAGGCCCAGGTTCAGGGTCAGCCTGCGGTTGACGCGCCAGTCGTCCTGCCCAAAGAAGCCGTTCTCCCAGCTGCGGGTCTGAAAGTACCCGCTAAATGCGCCAACCGAGTAGGCGCCCATGAACCCGGCAAGCAACTCTGAAGTCTCATAGCCCGTAAAGGTCCCATGGCCCGAGGTTTTGGCGGGGTACGCGCCAAAGTCGCCATCGTCGATCCAGAAGTAGCCTTTGGCATCATTCCCCTGGTCCCAATTCACGTCGCGATGAACGATGCTGGCGCCAAACTTGAAGGTGTGCTTTCCTTTAATCCAGCTCACTGAATCGGAGAACTGCTGGGTAGGCTCGATAACGAGATAGGGGCCGCCGTCACCGATATAACTCAGGTTCCCATACCAGCCGCCAATGATGGGCATGCCGCCGAGCAGCGGAGAAGTATTGGCATTTTCGATGCCAATGTTGGCCGCCACCGGAACGCTGCCGTTAGGCTGCTGGTAGCCGAGAAGATCGCGAATCCAGCCATAGTGAAACTCGTTGATGATCGTGGGGGTAACGATGTGGGTCCAGCCCACGGCGACCTGGCGCGGATGGGACGGGTTGGTACCGCCGCCGGAGGGCAGGAGGTGAGTGGAGTCCTTCAGAATTTGCGTGCCATTCAGGAAATCCGTGCCCAGGCTGTAACGGCCGAAGACAGTGTCCTTGGAAGTGGCCACAAAGTCCAAGCGCGCGTCGTAATCGTTCTCATTGACGACGTTCGCTTCTACTTGGCTGAAGTTCAGGTCGTTGGTCGCGACGTTCGCGCTCGCGATATTCGGGAGCGGAAACAAGCTCAGATAGCTGACTGCGGGCTGAATCTGGCTGCCCGTGGGAATGATGTTGATGTTGGGACCGGGCGAGTCGGTGGTAGTGTTCCACCCGAAAGGTAGGCAGGTTGTCGGATCGAAGATGTACCCGTTGCCCGCACTCGTTGCTGTCCCGACCATGAAAGCGTTGGGCTGAGCCGCCATTGCCGACGCGCATCCGGGAAGCCCGGAATACGGGAGGCTGGTCGCAGTGCCAGTACCTGTCGGACTGAGTAACTCAGTGAAGTTGCCTTGGCGCATCGAAGCCGTCGGTACTCGGGTGATGTCAACGCCATTGGGTACAACTTGGCGCCAACCCTGGTAATCAACAAAGGCGAACAGCTTGTTCTTCCAGATGGGTCCGCCCAGCGACGCGCCGAACTGGTTGCGACTTAGCGGTGGAAGCGCCACACAGCCGGACTCGCCAAGGTAAGTACACGGTTTTTCGTTGGTGTACTGAAAGATATCCGCGGCAGCGATTTTGGAACGGTTGAACCAGTACGCGGCGCCGTGAATCTTGTTGGTTCCGGAATTGGTGGCAACCTGGACGAGCGCGCCTCCGGCGCGTCCAAACTCCGCCGGCGCAACGTTGGTGGTGGTCTTGAATTCTGCTATATCTTCGAGCGCCGGGAAGATCACGATCGTGTTCACTAATGACTCGTTGTTGTCAATGCCGTCGATAATGTAATTGTTAGCCTGAGGTCGCAGGCCGTTTACCGCCAGTGCAGCTCCACCCGAATCGTAGTTGCGCCAGGTCTCGGCTGCCGGGTTTAGCCCGCTTCCCCCAGGGCCGATGCCGGCTGCGTTATTGTTGTAAGCACCGCGGCTGACGCCCGGGGTCATCAAGGCTAGGCTGGTGAAGTTGCGGCCGTTGAGCGGAAGATCGACCACTTGCCGCCCCTCGATGACTTCGCCCGCGCTGGAGGTCGCGGTATCGACGAGCGGAACCGAGTTGGTCACGTCCACAGTGATGGAGGCGGAGCCGGTTTCCAGCTTGAGGCTGATCTCTTGGACTTGGGAAACGTCGAGGGCAACGTCGGCGGTTGCAGTCTTAAATCCGTCCTGTTTTACCTCAACATGGTACTTTCCGACAGGCAGCGCACTGACAACGTATTCGCCCGAAGAGCCCGTCTTCGCGGTTACCTGCCGTCCGTTTGCGGTGTCGGTCACGGTCACGGTGGCGTTCGGGATGACGGCACCGGTTGGGTCTGTGATAGTTCCGAACAGACGGGCCGTATCGGTCTGCGCCAACGCGAAACCGGCCAGGACGAATACAAGAGTGAGAACCAGAAAGGACTTAGCCTTCATGTTTCCTCCGAATTTTTGGGACGTGGAGATTTTCAACGCGTGCCTTCCTTGAAAAGAGCAAGTTGTAGTGCAAAGCTGGCGCGGACGCACGTTTCACTAGGTTTTTGAACGGTTACAGTAGTAAAATGCCGCATTGCACCACGAGTTAACTTCTGTTACATCGATGTTTATGGCCGTGACGCCAACTTTCACCGCCGGTCCGGGACAATTCTCCCAACAAATAGAAAACATTATTAAAAGTCATAGCTTGCGGGGCTGCGAGTCCCTCGGCAGACTGCTGCAATACCTCGCCAAACAAGCCCTCGATCACCCCGACGCACCGCTCAAGGAGTATCAAATTGCCACGGAGGTGTACGGGCGGCCTGAGAACTTTGATCCACAGTCGGATTCGACTGTCCGTGTACAAGCCAGCCGCCTTCGGGTGAAGCTGTCGGAGTACTACGCCGGGGAGGGAGCGGCAGATCCCATCCTGGTCAAGATTCCAAAAGGAAGTTATCACCTTGTCTTTGAGTCGAGACCGGTAGCGCCACCGTCACAGCCTCAAAGTGTGCCCACGACTCAGACTCTGCCTTCGGCCGAGCCGCCGCCGCGCAGCGTTGTCGTCGAAACCGTTTCGCGCATGGGGATTGCGGTCATCTTACTGTCGGCTGGTCTGATGACCTCGCTGCTCGTGTTGGGGACCGTGCTATGGAACCGCAAATCTCCCGATTCCACGACGGTGGTACCCAACGTACCACGCGC
>Ga0187819_10001724_pt1 | contig 11339 bp, 12 predicted proteins | sample NC_wetland_sal_i_15_FD_132411 | JGI IMG/M metagenome (GOLD analysis project Ga0187819, IMG submission 132411) | Wetland sediment microbial communities from Neuse River Estuary, North Carolina, USA - SO4_4 | ecosystem: Environmental > Aquatic > Freshwater > Wetlands > Sediment | place: USA... | reverse complement strand
GGACGGGCAGCTCTATATGCTGTGCTGCCAGAAGGCGCCGCCGGGCATCGGGCAAGCAACCTGATACGCTGCTGATCTGGGGGTAAGAGGCATGAAGGCTGCCATCCTGCATGAGTTCAAGACGCCTCTTGTAATCGAGGAGGTTCCCCGTCCGGAGCCCGCGAGCGATGAGGTCCTCATTCAGGTCGAGGCCTGCGGGGTGTGCCATTCCGATCTGCATGTGGCCGGCGGCGACTGGAAGCAGTTTGACGGGATCGTTAAGCGGCCGCTCATTCTTGGGCACGAAGTCGTCGGCCGCGTGCTGGAGAAGGGAAGCGCGGCCGGCGAATTCGAGCTCGGCGACCGCGTCGGCGTGCCCTGGCTCCACTGGACCTGTGGCGCCTGCGAGGCCTGCCGCGAGGGCAACGAGAACCTCTGCGCCAAGCAGAAGATCACCGGCGTGACCGTCGATGGCGGTTTTGCGGAATTTCTGAAGGCTCCGGCCAGCCACGCGGTGAGAATCCCGCCCGCTATTTCCTCGGTTGAGGCTGCGCCCTTGTTGTGCGCGGGACTCACGGCTTACCGCGCGCTGAAGCAAACCAGCATCCTTCCGGGCCAGCGCCTGGCCGTCTTCGGCATCGGCGGGTTGGGACACCTCGCCGTGCAGATCGGCCGCAGCATGGGCGCGGAGGTGATTGCCATCGACATCGCGGAAGAAAAGCTCGCGTTAGCAACCTTCCTGGGAGCGGTGAGCGCGCTCAATGCCGGCGCCAGCGACGTGGTGCGCGAACTGCGCAAGAAAGGCAGCGTCCACGTGGCGCTGGTGACATCGGCGGCGAAAGCGGCCTACGACACCGCCTTCCGCTGCCTCCGCCCGGCGGGCACGCTGCTGGTGGTGGGATTGCCCGCCGAGAACATCTGCTTCCCACCCATCATGATGGCGGCCGGCGAAGTCCGTATCCGCGCTTCCGCTGTAGGCACTCGTCAGGACTTGCGGGCAGTACTAGCCCTGGCAGAACTGGGCAAGGTGCGCTGCCGCATCACGACCCGCCCCTTGCCGGAGGTCAACCGCGCGCTGGGGGACTTGGAACGTGGACAAGTCATAGGCCGGGTTGTGCTCGCCGTCCCCCAACCCGCCGCCTAGACCGACTCGTCGCGGGAACGATTAGCGGCACTGACTTCCGCGAAGGAGGCTGCCGGAAGGGCAAGTCTCCTTTCGATGTTGGCGATGGCATACGTCACGAGTTCGACGCGGCTGGAGATGCCCAGTTTCTCGAAGATGCGGAACAGGTAATTCTTCACCGTGTGTTCGCTCAGGTGGAGCTGCCCGGCGATTTCGCGGTTGATGAGGCCGTCTGCCACCAGCCGCACTACGTCTTCCTCGCGCCGAGTCAGCAGTCCCACTCCCTCGGAGTTGACCAGGTGCAGCGGCGCCGACTCGCTGAGAGTCTCCATCACGAAGCGCAGTTGCTCGCTGTTGGCCCAGATTTGCCCGCGGTTCACAGAGGAGACGCACTTCCACAGCGTCTTGAACTCGAAATCAGACCGGCAGAACACGCCCTTGGCTCCCGCGCGGAAGGCTTCCACCACCAGCGCGCGTTGCGAACTCTCCAGCAGCACGACCACATGGATTTCGAGGCCGCTCCTGCGAACTTCTCGTGCCACAGCAAACCCGCTCATCGGACCGTCGGGGAGACTGGTTGCCACCAGCAGAATGTCGGGGCGGATCTCGGAAACGTGCTTCAAGACATCGGTGGCCGGGAGGTGGCATTCGACGATGCGCAACTGGCGGTATCGCCGCAGACCGCTGGCCAGTAACCGGCACGCCATCACGTCGGCGTCGGCAACCAGCACGGTGATCGGACCAGAATGAGACTTGAGCGACAATGGCATATACGATGGTGGCGCGTCCATCGGCAGCAACACGCAAGCGTCAGCGTCAGGATGCACCCATGAAAGCGCTCGCTTGCATGCCCCCAAACGGCGGGTCGTAAGGAATGGTACAAACTCGGCGGATGTGCGACACAATCGGTGCAGTCTTGTTCTGAATTCGGAACAAGCGCACCGTAGCCGTGCAGATAGCAACTAATAGCTTATGCCATCCGAATCGTCGGAATGCCCCGTCAATAGGGCAACCTGGCCGGTCGGGGTATGGGTGCAACGGGTCTGGTGTCCCCTCCGACATAACAATCACAGACGGCCATCTTTTCGCTAAGCGAAGCAGATTTTGTTCTGAATCTGGAAACTGCACCCAAAATTGTGCAGCGGCAGAAATCGCTTAAACGCGCCGGTGGAGGAACGGATCACTCCGCCCTGAGGCCGTGGTGGATGATATCGGCGTAATGCCGGCTTAGATCCCTGGCCCCGAACCCGGGCCGCTTTTTCCCTCGATAGAGTTCGTACACCTGGTAGTGGTGGATGGCGGCGGCGACGATGAGGCGGGCTGCGGCAACGGAATCGACCCGGCGCAGCCGCTGGCGCCGTATGCCGTTATCGATGTGCCCGGCCAGCAGGGTGTAGATGGGCTCCAGATCGCCCCAGATGGCCCGAATCGCCCTGCTGTCGCCCTCGAGGACGGAGTAGAGGATGATCCTGCAGGACGCCGGGGCCTGGAACATCGCGTTCGAGATCGCCTCGATGGCGACTCGGATGAGATTGGGACCCACCAGGGGCGGGGCGAGTTGGCTCTCCAGTTCCGCTCTGAGATTGCTGGCCGCGAACAAATGCTTCACGACGGCAGCATGGAGGGGAGCTTTCCCTCCGAACAGCCGGAACAAGGTCACCGGGTTTACTTTGGCTCGCCGGGCGATATCGCGAGTGGAAGCGGCCCTGTAACCCTTTTCCGCGAAGACTCGGATCGCCGCCTGCAACAACTTTTCTCTGGCGTCGCCCAAAATCTTCCTCCACCAGGCTGCAAGGTTCTCGACCCTCGGATCGGGGCTTGAAGGGCGAGGATTCTAGACGCTCACCGTCCCAATAACCGTTGCGCGCAAGGAATTTACAGAAGTTTAACCGGGAGTTGGGCGATGGGGTGGGGCTAGGGATGATGTTCTCCATTCCCAATTAGGGAGAACTAACTCATTTCCCCATTAGGAAAGACTGCCCCACCAGGCCCAAGCAGTGGCACCGTGCCCAGGCGCACAGTTCCTAGAGCAGTCGGAGAAACGGAGGAGCCCTTCGCCGGGGCATTCGCTCCCTTGTGCTCCGCCAAGGCCAAACATATCGTCGAAACGCTACCCCCACTGCTTCTGTCGGCCTGATGTTCGTCTAATTCTGCGCCTCGCCGCGGCTCGCGAACCGCCGGGCGGGGGCGTAACCCCGAACCACCGCGCGGTACTGACATGCCTACTTGCTGCCCCGTGCTGTGGACGAGGGAGATAGACCCAAGCCACAGTTAAACCTACTGTCACAAGGGTAATCGTGCACAGGGGATTCCGCGCACCAACCCTGAGACCGAACCCAGCGGTACGCCTTGGGAAGGGGGGAACCTTGCCGATTCAAGCGCTCCACCATGTGCGCCGGATGCGGGGCAGCGCACAGGCGCACCTGATCCGCTGCGATGACGGCCACTTCCATGTGGTCAAGTTCCAGAACAATCCGCAGCACGTGCGGGTGTTGGGCCAATGAACTGCCGGCAACCCGGATAGCGGAGCGCATCGGCCTGCCCGTGCCGCACACGGAGGTGATCGAAGTCGGGGAGTGGCTTGTGCGGCACACGCCCGACCTCGGAATCCAGCTCGCCGCCCGGACGATTGCATGCCAGCCGGGGCTGCAATTCGGGTCGCGGTACGTGGTTGATCCGTTGGAGGGGCAGGTGCTCGACTACCTTCCGGACGCAACGCTGCCGCGGGCCCGGAACCCGGTCGATTTTGCCGGCGTGCTGGCGTTCGACGTGTGGACCTCCAACGTCGACGCCCGGCAAGTTGTCTTCTGGCGGAAACCCCACAAACGCGGATATATACAGCCGCGTTCATCGATCAGGGACATTGCTTCAACGCCGGGGAATGGAGCTTTTCGGATTCGCCGATGCGAGGCATCTACACCCGGAACGAAGTCTACGCCGGCGTGACCGGCTGGGCCTCGTTTGAACCCTGGCTGCCACGGATCGAGGGTCTGGACGAGGGTGCGGTGTGGACATGCGCGGGAAGTCGTGCCGCCGGGTTGTTACTGCGGCAATTGGGGCGCGCTGGAGAGATCGGTGGAAACGCTCAAGAGTCGGGCGAGCGTCCGGGCGCTTGTCACGGAACTCCGGCGTTCGTCCCGAAGCCCGTTCCCCCGCTGGACAGGCAATGGATATGTTCCAGTTTGGGGTCGGTTCCAAAAGAGGAAGCTAACAAGCGCGGAAGAGTAACGAATAGCCTTGCTAGCAACCGATTGCATGCATTCCACTAACGCCCGTTGGCCGGGGCCGTGAGTTAACACCAAACGATCAGAGGTTTGAGCCTTTATGAAGACCGACAAGCATCAGCATAGCCAAGTTTTGATGCGGGGTTCTAGCGGTTGGACCCATTCGTCAAGGATTCTCGTCGCGCTCGTGTGGGGGGCCGTTGCCTTAGCAGGGGCAAGCATCAGAAGCGCAGCCCAAGAGACCGTCTGCGTTAGAGGCTATTGTTACACCGTTCCGCAAGCCGGGGATGTTGCCGTGAACAATGGCGCCCAGTACGCGCCGCAGCGCAAGGCAGTCTTCGAGGTGCGCGACCACGACCAAGCGGGGGTGGACTGCACGGGCAACTCGGACTCGTCGCCGTTCCTCAAGAGGCTCACAGCTACGGCTGACACCACCGGCACCAGCCTTACAATTAGCACGCGCGGCTGCCCATACTTGCGCGCCGACGGCTGGCTTATCCATGGGCAGGAGTATCTAGAAATCGATCTTGGGCCGAAGGGCCAGGGGCAGCGCGCACAAGGCGGAACGACCCTATTTGGCTGTTCGGGCTCTGGGGCCGTCTTAACCATCGACCGCTCCGACTACACCAACGTTCATGGCGGGGCGATTGCTGCCAATCATTTCAAATGCCCCGGCCACGCCTCAAGCCTGACCGGCTCGATTGAGTACACCAACTCCGGCCCGGGGGGCTATACCAGCACGCACAACGTCCTCGCCGACACCATCCTCACGTCCGGGGCTAACGGCGAAGCCATAAGCGGCTATAAGGCGTATTACATCCATGGCGCCCCCAACCAGGAGGCGTACCGGTTGCAGAACGTCGACATGAACTGTCAGGGTAGCCCCAACAGCGACGGGTTCTACAGCGACGACTGGAATGCCGATTCGACGACTTGGGACGGCGGCGGGGTGGCCGGCTGCTACCACGGCATCAACATGACCGCCGGGCTGCTACGAATTAGCAACCTTAACAACAGTGGCAATGGCGGATTCAGCGTATTCGGCAGCGGCGGGGCCAGCATCTTCGAGAGGAATGGCTGTGTCACCAGTGTGGTCCAAACGGTGTGGGCCGAAGGATCTGGTCAGTTTATGAACATGGCCAACGACTCCAACTCGCATAACAACTGCGGCTCCCCACGCTATTGGCGGGATAATCAAATCGGCTTCGATGACATTGATCCCAGCGTTTACCCTGTGAACCTCAACAGCGGGTCTATCTCATTGGCTGGCGGCAATGTTTTCTACACTACCAAGAGCTTAGCCAACATTCACAATCGAGTGTTGATCGGCACAGACGACTTGACCATTCCGGGACTCCCTTATCTCGGAGTTTACGATCTCGGCGGTAACGGAGCTGGGGCCAGCGGTGCGCCGCTGCCGAGCCACGCCACGCCAACCAACGGCAGCGGTCGGAGCTACTCTTGGTATTCGCTAGGGGATCCATGGTGAATCGCCGTCAACGGGGTGGAAGGGACCCTGGAAATTTGGAGAACTTTAACCTCGAGGTGGGGGATGGGGCGGGGCTAGGGATGATGTTCTCCATTCCCAATTAGGGAAAACTGACTCATTTCCCCATTAGGAAAGACTGCCTCGCCAGACCCGATTGGAGGCACCGTGCCCAGGTGCACACTTCCTAGAGCAGCCGGAGAAACGGAGAAGCCCTTCGCCGAGGCATCCGCTCCCTTGCCGGTGGTCGCAGAATCACCGTATTGTCCAGCCTTCGCTAAACCGCCGCTGTGGGGGTACGTTTGGCAGGAATCTGCGTTTTCCACAAATACCGCTGGGAGTCAGAGGGCGAAGCTGTGTGGGGCCGGCGAACGGGAGACACTTGCGATTTGCCGCCCGCAGCCGCCGACAAGAAGTGGTATGCGGTACATACGCGCTCGCGGCATGAGAAAGTAGTGGTGGCCCAACTGCGCGGCCATGGTGTCGACACCTATCTGCCGCTGGTGGAGGAGATCCACCGCTGGAGCGACCGGCGGAAGCGGGTTCAGGTTCCTCTATTTCCCGGCTATGCCTTCATCCACGCGGGTGATTCCGCCGAGACCATGGCCACGGTTGCGCAGGTCCCGAGCGCGGTTGGCCTTGTGGGCGGCCACGGTGGGTCGCCAATCCCGGACGAGGAGATTGCAACCGTACACCGCCTCCTGTCCCATAACATACCTTGCGTGAATCACCCCTTTCTGGAGGTGGGCCAGCGGGTACGCATTCGCGGCGGCGCGCTGGACGGCGTGGAAGGGACCCTGCTGGCACGCAAGGGGGAAAGCTGCTTGGTGGTCTCGATCGAGCTGATCCAGCGTTCCCTGGCGGTCCCTATCGAGGGCTATGACGTTGAGATGGTCTGAAGAACAATAAGTAGATAGTGGTCCGCACCGTTCTCCTTTCGGCTTGACGGGTTTCCTTAACGCCTATGCATTCTCCGGCAAGCCACTCCTCCAGCCCGGATGGCTCTGGCAGAACAAGCGAATCCGGCCTTTGCAGCCGAGGGGTCTGTCCGCGGCAAGGCGGTGGTCTCCAGTGCCAGTTCCGTTCGCCATGTCACGATGGTGTTGTTCGTCGCTGCCGATCTGGTGGCGATCTGGCTGGGTTCGCTGGCCGCGCTCGGCTTGCGCTTCACGCCGGCATTCCCGCGCCGCTTAGGCCTTTCCCTCCTCGACCGCGGTGCTCATCTCACCGCTCACGCCGGGTACCTGCTGCTGTATTCGGTGTTGGTGGTGCTGCTCTGCAACGCGGAAGGGCTTTACCGGAGTCTGCCGACCCTCTCCCCGGCCCAGGAGAGTTGGGGGGTCACCAAGGCGGCCATATTCGCCACCGGTCTGCAGACTGCCTGCATTGGTTTCGCCGGGGCCAGCTTCGTATCGCACTTCGCGATCGGATTCAACCTGGTGGCGAGCGCAGTCCTGCTCGCGGGGTGGCGCTACCTGCGCCGGCGGCGACGGGAGAAGGCCTACGCCGACGGGTGCAACTGCCGCAACGTCCTGATCGTCGGCTGTGGAACGCAGGCGTTGGCGCTCGGTGCCCACCTGGACTGCAACCGGCATCTCGGCTACCGGGTCCGCGGTCTGGTGGCTTGCGGGCCGGAGCATGGAGAAGCGCCGGCGGTCGAGGCGCTGGGTTCCGTCGCCGATCTGCGGGCCCTGGCGCGCAGCCACTTCATCGATGAAATCCTGGTTTCGGTCGCCGACCGAGAGGTGGTCAAACGCGTGGTTTGCGAGGCCGGCGAGATGGGGTTGGACGTCCGCGTCATCCCCGATTTGTACGACGGCCTGGGACGGAGCGCGCCCGTCGAGTACATCGGTGAGTTCCCGGTTATGGCGCTGTGCCAGCGGCCCAGACCTGCGGCGGGCCTGGTCCTGAAGCGCGCGACCGACGTGGTGGTTTCCGCGGCTGCGCTGGCCGCGTTGTCGCCGGTTTTCCTGCTGGTCTCGATCGCCGTCAAGCTGAGCTCGCCCGGATGCGTGATCTATGCCTCGGAGCGCGTCGGCAGAAAGGGAAGAATCTTCTGCTGTTACAAGTTCCGCACCATGCAGGCCAACGCCGATGCCCTGAGAGCTTCGTTGCAGCACCTGAACCAACGCGACCGGGTGTTGTTCAAGATCGCCCAGGACCCGCGTGTGACCCGCGTCGGCCGTTTCCTTCGCAAGTACAGCCTGGATGAGTTGCCGCAGTTGTGGAATGTGCTCAAGGGAGAGATGAGTCTGGTGGGACCGCGTCCGCCGCTGGCGGGCGAGATCGCGCACTATGAACTCCAGCACCTGCGGAGGCTGGATGCGTTGCCGGGCATCACCGGTTTGTGGCAGGTGGAAGCGCGCTCCAATCCGTCGTTCGCCCGCTATGTTTCCCTCGATGTCGATTACGTGGAGCACTGGAATCCCTGGCTGGATGCCAGGATCCTGCTGAAGACGATAGGGGTCGTGCTCGCGGGAACGGGACAGTGAATGAACACCGGCGCCATCTCTACAGCCTCGCTTCGCAAGAACACCGCCTACATGCTTCTGGCGCAGGCGGTGCGGCTGGTGGTGCAGGCGTTCTATTTCTTCCTTATGGCCCGTGGCCTGGGGCCGCGGCAGTATGGCGCGTTTGTGGCCGTGGTCGCCGCCGTCGCCATTGCGTATCCATTCGTGGGCAACGGCAGCGCCAACCTGATGGTCAAGAACGTGGCGCGCGACCAGCGGCTCCTCCCCGAGTCTCTGGGGAGCGCCTTGTTGATGACGCTGGCTTCCGGCTTGCTGTTGAGTGTTCTGGTGGTGCCGGCGTGCCTGGTGGCGCTGCCTGCTGTTATTCCACTGTCCGTGATCCTGCTGGTGGTGGCATCGGACCTGGTCGTGTACCGCTTCGTGGATGTGGCATGCCTGGCATTCCAGTCTGTCGAAAAGTTGGGCTGGACGGCGAATCTGAACGTATTCGCCAGCCTGACGCGGCTGGCGGGTATCACGGCGGTTCTGCTGGTGGCGCGGCCCACGGTGATCGCCTGGTGCGTCGCGTATCTGGCGGCCTCGGCGGTATGTGCGCTGGTGGCGATTTATTGCGTGCTCACCCGGCTGGCTCGGCCGGCGTTCAGCGGCTTGGGCCGCATCCGCGGGGAATTGCGCGAAGGCTTCTGGTTCTCCACCAGCCTCTCCGCCCAGACCATCTACAGCGATGTGGACAAGACCATGCTGGCGCGCCTGGCCACGCTGGACGCCGCCGGCATCTATGCCGCAGCGTATCGGCTGATCGACATCGCCTTCCTGCCCATCCGCGCCCTGCTGGCGGCGGCCTATCCGAGTTTCTTCCGGCATGGGGAGGGTGGCATTGCCGGCAGTCTCCGCTTTACCCGGCGGCTCATGCCTAAGCCGGTCTTGTACTCCGCCGCGGTCGCCGTCGGCATGACCCTGGCAGCGCCGCTCGTGCCGCATATTCTCGGCGCAGAGTATGCCTGCACCAGCCAGGCGCTGCGCTGGCTGTCTCTGTTGCCGTTGCTGAAGACCTTGCACTATTTCGCCGCCGATGCGCTCACTGGCGCCGGACATCAGGCGCTGCGCACGCTGATGCAGGTCGTGGTTGCCGGGTTCAACGTGCTGGTTAATCTGTGGCTTATTCCAGCGTACTCCTGGCGCGGCGCCGCCTGGAGCAGTCTGGCCTCTGATGGCCTGCTGGCGATGGCGCTGTGGAGCTGCGCGCTGTTGTTGCGAACTCGTTTGGCACACGCCACCAGGGCAATCGCACCGAAGCTGCACCCAACGGCGCTGTCATCCTGAGCGACTGAGGGTTCCCGCCCGCTTTTCCAGGGCGGGAGACGGTCGCGAAGGACCTGGGTTTTGTCCGTGAAAACGTACGTCGTCTACATCTTGACGAACGCATCACGACGAACTCTCTACACCGGCATAACCAGCCGCATCGGCCTGCGCGCGTTCCAACATAAACACAAGGTCCACAATGGATTCACCGCGAAGTACAACGTGCATCGCCTGGTTTACTACGAGCGCCACTCTGACCCTTGGTCCGCGATTGCTCGCGAGAAACAAGTCAAGGGCTGGTTGCGGGCGAAGAAGATTGCGCTGATTGAATCGGTAAACCCCCGCTGGGATGACCTGACGGGAAACTGGGAAGGCCTGTTTATGCCAGCAGAAAACCCAGGTCCTTCGCTCGGGCTGCCCCGGCTGGTGAAGGCGCCAGGGCCCCGCCCTCGCTCAGGATGACTTTCTTAACATAAGGCTCGGCTTAAGCCGGGCGGTAGGCCGCAAGTCCTGAATGCTGAACCTCATCGAAAAATCCTTTGTCGTGCTGATGCTGCTTTATCTCAGCAGCGGCCTCACCGGCTTTCTGGCGGGAGACTCTCCATTCAACGTGTGGCGCGTGGAAGACAATCCCCTCTTGCTGGCAATCCAGACGGTGATGTACGCCATCACGCTCGGGTTCGTGGTTCTGCACTGGCGGAAGTTCATGACCGCACTGCGAGCGGGCGGTTGGGTGCTGGCTCTGGCGCTGCTGGCTCTGGTTTCGACGCTGTGGTCGAGCGACCCGGACTTCACCTTCCGCCGCAGCCTGGTGGTGATCGCCACCACGCTGTTTGGCATTTATTTTGGTTCGCGTTACCAGCTTCCCCGGCAGGTGCGGCTGCTGGGATGGACGTTTATCGTACTGGCCGTGCTCAGCGCGGCTTGTGCCCTGTTGCTGCCCCAGTACGGCATCGACAGCCAACTGCACCGGGGCGATTGGCAGGGGATTCTCGGCCAGAAAAATCTGCTGGGCAAAGCCATGGCGGTCGGGATGATCGTGCTGTGGTCGGCGAAGGGCGTGCTGCCGCGCGTAGTGCGGATGGCGGGACTATCTCTGTGCGCGCTGGTGATGCTGATGTCGGGATCGCGGGCTGCGCCGGTCGTCCTGGCTGCCCTGCTGCTGCTGGTTCCGGGTTATCGCATACTGCGCACCCGCCTGCCGACGATGGTTCCGCTAACCATCGTGTTCCTGACGATGGGCGCGGGCGTTGTGTTCCTGGCCGTCGGCAACAGCTCTCGCGTGCTGGCCTCCCTCGGCCGCGATGCCACCCTCAGCCGAAGAACCGAGATATGGGCCGCGGCGTGGACCGCCATCTCCAGCCACATGGCGCTGGGGTACGGGTTCAGCGGTTTTTGGGCCGGAATCCATGGCGAATCGGCGCGGGTCGCGGCCAGGCTGGGGTTTGTCGCTCGCCATGCCCACAACGGCTTCCTCGACCTGTGGCTGGAACTTGGGATCGCCGGGTTGCTACTGTTTGTCGCGGGGTATCTCCAGGCGGTAGGCAATGGAGGGAAGCTTGCGCGGATGAGCCGTGATCGGATCGCGACCTGGCCGCTGCAGTATCTTGCGTTCATCTTCCTCTACGACCTGGCCGAAGGACCGATCCTTAGACAGAACAACCTTTATTGGGCCTTGTACGTGGCCGTGGTGGTGTCGGCGGCACAGGCTGTGCGCAGCGCCCAACCATTGAAAGCGGCAGCTTCGCGGCATG
>Ga0187819_10001723_pt1 | contig 11340 bp, 5 predicted proteins | sample NC_wetland_sal_i_15_FD_132411 | JGI IMG/M metagenome (GOLD analysis project Ga0187819, IMG submission 132411) | Wetland sediment microbial communities from Neuse River Estuary, North Carolina, USA - SO4_4 | ecosystem: Environmental > Aquatic > Freshwater > Wetlands > Sediment | place: USA: North... | reverse complement strand
AGTCGCGTGGCGCTCTCGCCCGGAAGTGTTGCGAACCGGACCGGATTCGAGGGAACAACCACCTGTGGCGCCATCGGCCATGACTGGGCATTCAGTGTGAATAGCGCCAGATACACTATAAGTTTCCTCGACAAACTGATCGATTTCACTCGCCCCTCCGAACTGCCCAGAGTCTATCCACGATTTTTGTGGCCGTCTGCATGCGTAATCCGAGCCGCTGAACGCGCTCTATGGTTGCAACGTTCCGGTGAATGAGCCGACAACCCAGGGTTCATGACCGTCTGGAGCAATCAGAACAGAATAGTTGCCAGTCGTTGTCAGATTGATTGATCCGGTGTTAATTGTGCTGTTATTACAGCCTTGCCATTGACCTATTTGCTTGTTATTAGGGTCGTATAGGGTCGCCCACCATTCGCAGTTCAGGGACGCTGCTGCGGTGAAGGTCATGGCGACGGTTTGAGCCGAAGCAATATTGAAGGTAAAGTGACCATCCTGCCCGGGCACTGTAGTCGTGACGGTGGCTTGGCCGTTCATGGGCAATGGAACGACCGGGTCGGGGGGGACGCTGTAGGGGGTCACATACAAGGTGCCGGTGTTGCTTCCCCCAGGGATAATCGTCAAAACGTAACTGCCCGTCTGGGGGAGAGTAACAACTCCACTGAAGGTCGGGCTCGTCTGTGTTCCCGTTCCCATGCACGCATTGAATCCGCTCACGCTTGATCCGCTGGGACTGGTGAAAGTAGCCTGAAGACCGCAGCCCGGGTAAGTGCCCCAAGAGGTCATGGATATCCGGCTGCTACCATTTCCACTCAGAGTAAAGACGTACCGTTGACCGGGGGTCGTAGTTGTCAGAGGGCCGAGAGTTGTTCCGGTGGTGGTGGGATACAGTATGCCCGTGATGTCGGGGGAAACGCTCTGAAAGGCAATGTCGAACTGGCCGTTCCCTTGCGCTGGGAATATCAACAGCGAGTAGGTTCCGGTCTGGTTCATCTGAAGCGGACCAAAGACTTCATTGCCCAAGCAAGTGTTCGTGTTTAGAACGCTGCCGTTGGGATTCAGGAACTCGCCTTGAAGTGCGCCGCAACCCCAAGTGCTATTTGTAGTGACGCCAGTAAAGCGCTCGCCGGCCGTGCCATCAAAGAGCAGAAGCGCAATCTGGCCGTTTGTGAGCGAGATCGGAATTGGACTTGCATTTACTTGAGTTCTGCCCGTAAATCCGACGCTCGATACTTGGTAACCGGCTGGAACCACGTAGAAATCAGAAGTGCTCACAACCTGCCCCGCGACGGTTGCCACACTTATGTGGCCTGATGACACTCCGTTGACAGGAACACTGGTGGAGAGATTTGTCGTGGTCGACGTGGACCCCGTGGTCGCTTGAGTGGCGTTAAGCAGGATCTTGTTGTTGGATGGGGTTGGGTCAAAGCCCGTACCAGTTATTCCAATGGCAGTGCCAACTGCTCCGATGGAAGGCGAGAATCCAGTGATGGTGGGAGCATTCGAAGCCGTGACGGTGAACGACGTGGCAGACGTTGCCGATCCTGCCGGCGCCGTGACGCTGATCTTTCCCGTTGTGGCGCTCGCCGGAACCGTTACCACCAACTGCGTTGAACTTGCCGAAGTAACGGCTGCCGCAGTGCCATTGAAAGAAACAATGTCCTGGCTTGACGTTGTACTGAAATCCGTGCCATTGATCGTTACGATTGACCCTGGCGCCCCGCTGATGGGCGAGAACGACAGAATATTCACTTGCGAAATCGATTGCCGCGCGATGGAAGTCACATTTCCGACAGCATCGTAACTGTAGGTGGCTGCTCCATTGAGAGAATCGACCACTCCCACTAGACGACCCAACTGATCGTAGCTGTATGAGAGAGTTGACTGGCCGGGCAGCGAGAGATTCGTAGTGGTAGTCTTTCCCGCAACCAGGGTCGCCGTCTGTTGTTCAGCGTCATACCCCTGTGCCGAAGCCTGGATGACATACGACCCCGCACTGAGGGTTGACATCGTGAACTTGCCCGACGAGTCAGTGGTTGCCGACGCTGCGAGTACGTTGTTCTGAAGCGCGGTTACTGAGGCGCCGGAGATCGCCGTTGTCCCATTCGACTGGGTCACGGTGCCCGAATCAGTGGCGGGAGCGGGCAAACTGAAATTGACGGTCGTGGTCGAGCCGACGGTGACTGCATTCCCCGCGCTGACCTGCGTGCCAAATCCGCTCGCTGACGCCTGAAGGCCGTAGGTGCCGGGACCAATGTTGGATATGGTGTAGGCTCCCCCGGTCGTTGTGGTTGCGGAGCTCACAACAACATTCGACTGAAGTGCCTCCACCAAGGCACCGGTAATGGTTGTGCCCTTGGCCGCGCTCGTGACCGTTCCGGCTACAGTTCCACTTCCAACCGAGAAGTTCATACTGTTGCTGGGAGTGCCTGCGATGGTGACGATGACAGGACCGGTAGTCGCCGCAGCAGGGACTGGCACCACAATGCTGGTGTTGCTCCACGTAGTCGGCGTCGCCGCGACTCCGTTGAACGCAATCGAGCCGCTATAAAGCGTTTGAGCGCCTCCAAAATTCGACCCGTAGATCGTGATGCTCGTCCCAGGAACGCCCCAGTTCTGAGAAAGGCTGGTGATAATGGGTGCTGGAGCCAGTGCCGCATTCACGTTGGTTCCGCCACCTACCAACACAACGTTGCCCGACAGGTAGGCTCCGATGTAGCCCGCGGCAGCAAACTGAACGTCGTAGGTGCCGGCGGTGAGACTCGGAAATGAGTAAGTGCCACTCTGCCCCGTGCTTGTGGTCGCGACTGCCACGCCCGACTGGAGTGCGGTGACCACGGCGCCCCCGATTCCAGTCCCTCCAATCACGGAAGTCACAGTGCCAGACGCGCTTCCTGTTCCGCTTGGCACCGTGAAGTTAAAGCCGTTGCTAGCTAATCCACACGCATTTACGACCACATTGCCAGTCGTTGCCAAGTTTGGAACAGGTACCGTGATTGAAGTGGTACTCCAACTCGCCGGATGAGCTGTGAACGTCCCTCCGCATGAACTGCAGGTGAAAGTTATGTAAGGCGCCTGGCAGTATGCACTTTTCAGACTATCGAAGCCACTCCCCGCCACCGTCACTGAGGTGTTCGCCGCCCCAGAAGGTGGGTTAATCGCGGTGATCACCGGAGTCACAGTAAAGTCAACACTTCTGAATGAAACTCCGTTCACGGTGACAAAAAACGGACCAGTCAAAGCGGTCAGTGGAACCGGCACCACGATGCTATGATCACTCCAGCTTGTCGGTACTGCAGGGACCCCGTTCAATGTGACCGTACTGCTGCCTTGACTCTCTCCGAGTCCGCCAATGGTCTCGGAACTCACCGTCACCGATGTTCCCGTCGGACCAGACGCTGGCGACACCAGCAGAGCCGCTCCAGCTGCAGGCAACAGGGTGAAGGGGACGCTAGGCCCAGCCAGCCCGCTGGCCACAGTCGTTACGGCGAGATTTCCGGTTATGGGTTCACTGGTACCTAAACCCGGAACCGTAGCGACGATCGAGGTGTCACTCCAGCTGGTGATTGTGCTGAAATAGTAATTGAAACCGGGGCCTACCAGATTGATGTTGCTGTTTTCGTTATTCACCCTCTGACTTGCACCGAAACCACTTCCCTGAATTGTTATGGAGTTTCCACTCGAACCAGCTGCCGGTGACACGCTCGTAACCTGAGCGGGAGAGGTGACAGTGAAATTGATGGCGTTGCTGGTAAGCCCGCCTACAGTAATCAGCACATTGCCGGTCGTTGCCCCTGACGGTACGACGACGCCAACTTCGGTATCGTACCAATAGGTGGGAGTGGCAGCGATGCCGTTGAAGGTTATGGTACTGCTTCCCTGGCTGGTGCCAAAACCGGCACCCTCAAGGTAAACTGTCGCGCCGACCGCTCCGGTCGCCTCCCCTCCTGCACTGTTATACACGTCGCTTAAGCCAGGGCCGGGAGTTACGGTGAACGTTTCGCTATTGCTTGCCACTCCCCCAACCGTGACAATCACATTTCCGCTGGTGGTGTCCGCAGGGACGATGGTAGTGATTGAAGTCGGACTCCAGCTTGTAGCTCCAGCAGAGACACCATTGAAAGTCACTGTGCTGAAGTACTGGCTCGTGTCAAAGTTTGCTCCGGAGATAGTTACTGCCGCACCGATTGGACCAGATGTCGGAGACAAGCTGCTGATGGTAGGGACTGAATCCACAGTAAACCAGTCCGAGATGGCATATTGCGTGCCGACGCCAGATACTGTGACGCGGAGGTACCCCGTTGTCGCTCCAGAGGGAACAGAGGTTGTGATTGAATTCGCGCCCCACGACTGAATGCTTGCCGTCGTATTGTTGAACGTCACGGAGCTGGTGCCCTGCGTTGTCCCGAAATTTGTACCCGTGATCGTGACCTGTGTTCCTGCCGGCCCGGCTATGGGTGAAATGCTGAACACAGCCGCGTTGCTGTTTACGGTGAAGTTGACGCCATTGCTGGAGACGCCTCCAACGCTCACCAAGACACTGCCAGTTGTGGCACCAACCGGAACGGTGACCGAGATTGACGTATTACTCCACGCGGAAACGGTTGCGGGAGTCCCGTTGAACTTGACTGTACTGCTGCCCTGCGACGTTCCGAAATTGAATCCGGTGATTGTAACTGGGAAGCCGATCGGGCCTACCGAGTAAGAAAGGCTGCTGATCGTGGGAGTGGTGATGACCGAGAAGTTTATTCCATTGCTCGCGAGGCCTGCCACCGTTACCACGATGTTGCCTGACGTGGCGCCAGCTGGTACTGGCAGGGTGATTGCACTTGAGCTCCAGCTGGTGGGAGTTGCCGCAGTTCCGTTCAAGGTGACCGAGCTGCTGCCCTGAGTCGCTCCGAAGCCGCTACCAGAGATTGTTACGGCGGTCCCTAGTGGGCCCGAAGTCGGATAGATCGAGGTGATCCCCGGGCCGGGGGTAACCGTGAAATTAATTCCATTGCTGGCCAGACCTGCAGTTGTCACGACAACATTGCCGGTGGTTGCACCCGCAGGCACCGGCGTGATGATTGAAGTTGGACCCCACGATTGCGGTGTGGCAGTCGTACCGTTGAATGTCAGAGTGCCCGAACTGGAGGATCCGAGACTCGTCCCGGTGACGGTTACCAGTTCTCCAACCGGACCCGAGGTCGTCGACAAACTCGTGATGGTGCCGGGAGCAACTGTGAACAGGAGAGAGTCAGCGTAAACGCCACCTACCTGCACGTTCACGTAGCCAGTGGAGGCACCGTTAGGAACCGGGACTTGGATCAGAGCGTCACTCCAACTCGTTGGAGTAGCAGCGATGTTGTCAATGGTGACTGTACTCGATCCTTGCGTTGCCCCGAATCCAGCTCCGTTGACATTGACTACAGTCCCCACTGGGCCGGCGGTGGGGGCGAGGCTCAACTCTGCCGGACCAGGAATCAAAGTGAAATATGCAGGGTTGCTGGCGATACCGCCGACGGTCACGATCACATTGCCAGACGTGGCGCCAACTGGCACTTGGAAGTAGACGCTGGTTGCGGACCAGCTAATGACAGAGAGGGCCTGACCATTCAGGGTTACGGTGCTGCTGCCTTGCGTCGCTCCGAAGTTCCCCCCGTAGACTGAGTCGTCCCAACCGACCGCCTCGCGCCCGCTAAGGCCGTTTATGTACGGCGCCGGAGTCGACGATACGGTGAATGTAAATGGGGCACTGGCCACACCGGCCACGGTTACGATGACGCTACCCGTGGTCGCGCCAATCGGGACCTCGGCGATGATTTCTTGTGGGCTCCAATACGTCGCGCTTGCGGGTTTTCCGCTGAACGTGATTGTGCTGGTTCCCTGTGTCGCGCCGAAATTCGTCCCGTAAACTGTAACTCCGCCGCCTATCGTGTTCGCCGCCGGAATGATGCTGGTTATGCTCGGAGTAGTGGGCAGCACCGTGAATCCGACGGGATTGCTAGGCACGCCCCCGACTGTAACGAGGACATTGCCGCTCGTGGCGCCGGTGGGAACGGTAACATTGATCAACGCCGTCGACCAACTCGTGACCGGTGCTGCCGTGCCGTTGAAGGTCACGGTGCTTCCCCCCTGCACGGCTCCAAAATTCGCGCCATTGATCGTTACCGGAGTGCCAACCTGACCGGATGTCGTCGAAAGATTGCTGATGTTAGGTGCCGACCCCACGGTAAAAAGCGCTCCATTCGACCCCGCGCCTGCCACCGTGACGATCACATTACCCGTCGTGGCACCCGTCGGCACTGGAACCTTGATCGATGTTGCGCTCCACGTTGAAGAGGTTGCGACCGTGCCGTTGAAGGTCACCGTGCTCGTCCCTTGACTTGCTCCGAAACCGCTACCTGCGATTGTGACCACCGTTCCTACGGGACCTATCGAAGGCGAGAGACTAGTGATCTTGGGTGCGGTTACACCCGCGCCAGTCAAGGTCGTTGTCTGCGGGCTGTTACTCGCATTGTCCGTGACCGTCAGCGTCCCGGTCCGCGAACCGGTTGTTGTGGGCGTGAAAGTAACGCTGATGGTGCAGCTCGCGGCTGCAGCCAGGGTAGCCCCGCAATTGTTGGTCTGTGCGTAGTCTCCCGTCGTTCCAATCGACGTAATAGTGAGAGCCGCGGTCTGGTTGTTCTTCAGCGTGACGTTCTTTGCAGCGCTGGTGTCGGAAACAACCACATTTCCAAATCCTTCGCTGGCTGGAGTCAGCGTCGCTGGCAACACGCCGATCCCCGTGAGTGACGCGGTTTGTGGACTGTTGCTAGCACTGTCTGTCACCGTCAGAGTCCCGGTCCGCGTGCCAGTTGTGGTTGGTGTGAAAGTTACACTGATAGTACAGCTTGCGCCCGCGGCCAATGAGGCCCCGCAATTGTTGGTCTGAGCATAATCCCCTGAAGCAGCGATGGATGAAATAGTAAGGACAACGGTCTGGCCGTTCTTGAGCGTTATGTTTTTCGCTGCGCTCTTGGTCGAAACGACTTCGTTCCCAAAGGACAGACTCGTTGGGGAAAGCGTGACTGTCTGAGCGTGCACAACCACGGATGCTAAAAGGATTGTGAGTGCTAGACACAGACTCTTCGTTCCTACGCTCGACATCAAGATTCTCCTAACCCACTCCGTCCACAAAACGCCGCTCCATACTTCAATTCTCACTCGCGAAGAGAGGCACCCTCAGGCTCCAAGTATTCGCAGACAATAACTTCATATAGGTGGACTGCCCGGACTGCTTTAGCGGTGCAATCGCACACGGATGCCGACGTCACCTCGGCTCAAGCCAAGGAGCATGCAATCTATCTTCGCTAGGGGTAAACCTCGTGGGATCACAACCACTGTGCCGTCCGGGTCGCGTCGTCCCCATTCCGACCAAGTTGCGGAAAAGTACCGGACTTCAGATTTGATGTCAACTGTTAATTTTCTTTGTTACGAAATCCGAACAAACGGTGCGGGCAAGAGTCAGGCAGAGGTCGTGTCGTGGTTGATGCAGCGTCATTGATCGTACGAAGAAATTGCCGGCAGATCAACGCACACGCGAGGGAGAGGAGTGAACAGTGAGGGCCTGATAACCGTCGGGTGTTACTTATCTGTCCTCCAAGTCTATTGGGATCAGTTGGCGGAGGAGAGTGCAAGTATTCTCCGTCAGCCATAACTTCCAGAACGCCACTGCGAGCTTTTTGTTGGTGCCCTACTTAAGCAGATGGGCTGCGCGCTCTCCCGGTGTTTTCGCTAATCTGTGGTTCACTTTGCCTGCGCAAGGGCCTACAATGGTGCGCGTTGAATCCTCGAATTTCTGAGGAGCCGACCTTCTATGCACCTTCAGCCATTCATCATCACCTTTCCCGGCGCGTCTGTGGCTGAGGCCAATCGCTACGCCGCCGACCTCGCCGCCGTTCTCCGCGAAATCGACCCCGAGATCGCCGTCGAGCAGAGGCGCGATCGCGAAGACACACAGGACTTCGGCGCTACTCTCGCCATTATCCTCGGAACTGCTGCAGCGACCGCTGTTGCCAAGGGAGTGGCGGCGTGGCTGGCTCGCCACAGCGGGGCGAAGATCCAAATCGGCGCAGACGGAAGCGTGCTGGCTTCGAATCTCGACAGCCGCGACGCTGCGCGCATTGCTGAAGCTTTCAGCCGCCGCAAGTAGTTGCCGATGCCTGACGATCGGTCAACCCGGATGCTCGCCGTCGTCCTGGGCGCCAGCACATTTCCCAATGCGCCCAAGCTGGCCGATGGACGCGCCTTCTATATCTCCGCGGCCGACGTGATCGACTATCTACGCGGCGAAAGCGGATTGACGCTCCCCCGCCACAACATCCTTTCGCTCTTCGACGATTCTCGTTCGCCTTCCGACCAACTGATGGAGATCGCCGGTTTTCTCACCCGCCATGAGCTCGAACTGAAGAGCGAAGGCGCTCGCGCCGAGGACCTGCTCATCTACTATGTGGGTCACGGCATGTTTACGCGCGGCGACCAGGCGTATTGCCTCGCCATCCGCTCCACAAACGAGATCAACGAAGGTGCGACGAGCATCCGCGCCACCGACCTTGCCAGCGTGATCAAGGAGAATGCAGCATTCCTGCGTCGCTATCTCATTTTTGACTGCTGCTTTGCTGCGAGCATTTACAAAGAGTTTCAGTCGGGTGCGCTCAGCGCCGCTCGCGTGCAGATCGCCGCTGAGTTTCCTGAGCACGGCACGGCGCTGCTTTGCTCGTCGAATGCCCGGGAACCCTCACTGGCGCCGCACGGGCTTGAGCGCACAATGTTCTCGAATGCCCTGCTCGAAGCTCTGCGCAATGGGCATCCGGCCGCAGGACGTTTGCTGTCCTTCAGTGAGTTGGGTGACCTCATCAAGGAAAACCTGCGCACCGAATATCCCGAAAGTTGGGTACGCCCCGAGGTACACTCCCCTGACCAGCGCGAGGGCGACATCGCTTCGATTCCCCTCTTTCCCAATCATGCCTATGGGCAGCTCGAGCTGGAAGAAAAGCTCCGCCAGGAAGCGGCCGAGCGTGAGGCAGCGGCAAAGCGCATCGCCGAAGACCGTGCCGCTGCCGAACAAGAAGCGGCCAAGAAGGCGGCCGCGCGGCGGAAGGTGGAGGAAGAGCGAGCTGCGCGTGAACGCTTCGAACAAGAGCAACTGGCGCGTGAAGCGGCCGAGGCGAAGCGCATCGCCGAGGAACGTGCCGCTGCCGAACAAGAAGCGGCCAAGGAGGCGGCCGCGCGGCGGAAGCTGGAGGAAGAGCGAGCCGCGCGTGAACGCTCCGAACAAGAGCAACTGGCGCGTAAAGCCGCAGAGGCGAAGCGCATCGCCGAGGAACGTGCCGCTGCCGAACTGAAAACGGCCAAGGAGGCGGCCGCGCGGCGGAAGGTGGAGGAAGAGCGAGCTGCGCGTGAACACGCGGAACAGGAGCGGCTGGCGCGTGAGGCGGCGGAGGCGAAGCGTGCGACAGTCGAAGTTAATCCGGCTGAAAGACAGACGGCGACGAGCGCAACCACGACTGGGGTCCGCCTAAGAACGAAGCGCTGGATTCTGGCTCTTGTTTGTCTTGGGCTACTTGTCCTCACAATCTGGTGGGCAAGGGGAACGCATCAGCCGGACCATAAGGGTTCCTCGCCCATCTCATCGGAGCTCTCCGACGGCACGTCGCAGGCCGATTCAGGCAAGCGAAGCGCTCCTTCCTCACCGCCGGGACAGGATATTCCACAACAGCTCGACAAAATGCAATCCGCCGCGGAAGCTTCTCAGGAAAAGAGCTCAGCACAGTTTGACAAGGTGTTGCCCGGAGAAAACTCGGATCTGGCATCCCGATTTACCGTTGGCGGCCCCGATTCGGCCCAGACTATCCTCGACACCAAATCCGGCTTGATGTGGGCTCGTAAGGATTACTGGGACATCAGTGGCCGTTACCTCAGCAGTTGGGACGAGGCTATGCAGTTCGCGGCCACCAGTAATGCTGAGTCATATGCAGGCTACACGGACTGGCACGTGCCCTCGGTCGCCGAGTACCGGACCATCAACACATCCAAGACCGACCGACAGGTCGCCGCGCACATCTTTGAGAAAACTGATGCCTTGATTTACTGGGCGAGCAATACTCCGGGGCCTTACGTCGCGAGCTATGTCGGCTTCGAAATAAAAGACGGCGGCTATGCGGTCTCAGGGTCGCGAACGGAGCACCACTTCGCCGATGGCAGCATCATGCCAATGAGCGTCCGGCTGGTGCGCAGAGCCAAGTGAAAGCTTCCTAGCCCGTTATTGGAATCAACCAGTCTCCAACAACTAATCGGAGAGTTCCATCGCCCTGTCCGTTTGGTATGGCGTCCTTGCTATAAGGCTTAATAAGAGGGCAGGGTTCACTACTATATGAGGCGAGACGCCCTTCCTTCCTGCAGTGTCGCCCCGCGAGCAGGCGATTTTCGGGCGCAGGCGATCAGAGCAGGTAGGGCACCAGGGCGGCAGTCTGTCGCGCATAGGTAGCATATGTCTCCCCAAACTGCGAGCGCATCCACTTCTCCTCCATGCGGAGCTTGATCCAGCACACGAGGAAGATCAGGACGAAAACGATGAACCCGCGCACCTGGGAGATTGCAATCGCCATGCCAAGAAACCCGGCCAGAATGCCGGTGTAGATTGGGTGACGCACCACCGCATAGGGACCTGTGGTGATCAGCTCGTGGCCCTGCTTAATGGAGACGGAGCGGCTCCAGTTGCGGCCGAGGTGCTCGCGCGCCCAGACGGCGAAGAAGAAGGCCGGCGACGGTGAGGGCGGCTCCCAGCCAGAACGGCCAATAACCAGACGGCCAGAGCTGGACGTAAAGCCAGGGCAGCGGGATGCGAGGTATCGTGAGTAAAGCGATCGCGATCAGGAAGATGAGGACGCGGAGGATGCGCGAGGCTGCGGGCTCGAGACGCTGGGTGGCTTTGGTATCCGCAGCTTTGATCTGCCAGTAGAGAACAAAAACGATCCAGACCACGGGAAAGAAAGATTCGTAGAACCAAAGCATGCGGACCTCCGGGCGCTAAAAGTACCACGTATGAGGGCTAAAAAATACAGTAGCTGTCGATTTTCGGTCTCCCAAACGACTATCTGATAACAGAACGATGAGCTACGGCTCTGAGTCACAGGAAACAAGGTAGTGGCTCATTCGTCGATGGCGTCATCCTGAGCGTAGCCGTTTTGGTAGATCCCCAGCTTCAGCTGGGGGGCGAGCGCAGCGAGGCGGAGCGAAGGATCTCCGCTACGACGCTGTGTGCCACGGGAGATCCCTCGGCCCGCTGGTAAAAACGCGGGCTCTTCGGGATGACGCCTT
>Ga0187819_10001722_pt1 | contig 11340 bp, 10 predicted proteins | sample NC_wetland_sal_i_15_FD_132411 | JGI IMG/M metagenome (GOLD analysis project Ga0187819, IMG submission 132411) | Wetland sediment microbial communities from Neuse River Estuary, North Carolina, USA - SO4_4 | ecosystem: Environmental > Aquatic > Freshwater > Wetlands > Sediment | place: USA... | reverse complement strand
CCCCCGAAATCTCGGTGTGAGCAACGAGGAACGACTCGAACTGTTTTCAGACTACCGTCTGCTCCTTCAGCCCACCTGCCAGACGGTATCCAAAACCGTGCCATCCACCCACTTCACAACCGCGACAGGACGATCGCCCAACTTTGGCCGCGCAGGCTTGCCGCCGCAGATGCGCTCGACTTCAGCTTTGATGTCCTGAATGGGCCGGATGGGAAGATGGGAGCCCTTCAACGCATCGATCAAATCCTGACGGCGCGGGTTAATCGCGATGCCGCGTTCCGTCGCCACCACATCGATCAGTTCGCCGGGTCCGGTAAGAGTAGTGACTTCATCGACAATCACCGGGATGCGATCGCGAAAGGAGGGCACAGCAAGAATCGTGCATCCCGCAGCCAGACAATTCTGCCAGCCTCCGATGCCATGCAGCAGACGCCCGTCGGAATGGGTGACAACATTCGCGTTGAAGTTCACATCGACTTCGGTGGCGCCGAGGACAACCGCATCCACCATCGAAGCAAAATTTCCCTTCCCGTGATAGTTGTAGGAAGTGAAGGGAGACGTCGCTACGTGGCGCGGGTCGCCGGCCATCGACTTCACACCTTCAAGGTCGAATGTCTGGCCGTCGAGGATGTAATCCGTCAGGCCTTCCTGCAGCAACTCGACCAGGAATTTTGTTGAACCGCCACGGACGAAGCGAGCCTTGATCCCCGATTCCTTCATCATGCGCCGCAGGTAATCGACGAAGGCCAGAGCGATTCCGCCAGCTCCAGCCTGGAACGAGAACCCGTTGCGCGTGATGCCGCTATCGCGCAAAAAACACGCAACGAATTCCGCAATGCGCAGGCGATCCGGTGAGCGCGTGATTTGAGTCGTTCCCGAGACGATTTTGGCGGGATCGCCGATGGACGGCACTTCAACCACAAAATCTACGTTGTTGCCTTGAATCTGCCAGGGAATACAAGGGAACGGGACTAAATTGTCCGTTACGACGATGACTCGATCAGCATAGATCGAATCGGCCAGAGCGAAGCCCAACGAGCCGCAGGCGGACTTGCCGTGAGAACCGTCCGCGTTGCCGAACGGGTCAGCCGTGGGGGCCGCAATCACAGCGATGTCGATGTGGACCTCGCCGTCCTGAATCGCCTGCCAGCGTCCACCGTGAGAACGCAGCACACCCATGCCGCGCATTTTGCCCTGGGTGCAGTAGTCACCGAGCGGGCCATTCATGCTGCCTTCAATGTGATGGATCGTGCCCGCCTCCATGAGTTCGATGGCGCCCATTTGAGATGGGAAGGAGGCGCTCGGGAACCACATCAAATCTCTCACTCCGATACGTGCGGCAGCCTGCAACGCCATCAGAGCCACGGAGTCTCCGTCGCGCAGATGGTGGTGATTGGAAATGACCATGCCGTCGCGCAATCCGCAGTTGCGAAGGGCCGTCTCCAGATCCGCAACCCGCTTGTCGCCGTTCTCGGGATAATCCTTGCTCGAGCGGACCGGAGTAGCGGCCCTACAGCCACGAGGCTGATACCTGCCCACGCCGAGAAAGGGTATCTGCGGCTTGCCGTTCACCATGACGGGAACCGTGCGACCGGCGGCGTTCTTGGCCAGTTCGACATCATCAATCATTCCGGTGTTTTGTCCCGTTTTTGTCTGTGTAGGCATGCTCGCCCATTCAGTCGGAGCGTAGCTCCGTTGCCGTTGCCCTCATACCTTGCCCATCTGCTTTGCCCTGACGACGAGCTTTCGTGCGCGCTCGACCACGGGTGGATCGATCATCTTCGACCCCAGGCTCACGACTCCGAGACCTTTCCGCTGCGCTTGCTCAAAGGCCGCGACAATGTTCAGCGCCTTATCGATCTCCTCCTGCGAAGGCGCGAACGCCTCGTGGATGACTCGGATCTGGCCAGGGTGGAGGCAGCCCATGCCTTCAAATCCCATGGCGCGCGAATTTTCACCCCAGCGCCGGAGGCCATCCATGTCGCCAACATCGCTGAAAACCGAATCAATCGCCTGAATGCCGGCGGCTTTGGCCGCATTGACCAGTCGTGCGCGCGCGTAGAGCGATTCGCGGCCCTCGGCCGTCTTCACCACGCCAAGATCCGCGGTGTAGTCTTCCAAGCCGATAGTAATGGCGCAAACATTGGGTGACACGGACGCGATCGCGAATGCATTCTCAATACCGAGCGCCGATTCCACAATCGGCATGATCCAGATCGGGCGACTGATGCCGTCATGTTTTCTTATTTCGCCGATCACGCGATCCACTTCGGTAATTTGTCGGGGATGTTCGACCTTGGGAGTGAGCACAACATCGGGGCATTCGGGAATAACTTCAGTCAAATCCTGCAACCCAAGCGGGAGTTGATTGATCCGCACCATACGCTCGCACGCGCCAAAATCCACCGCTCGCAGCGCGTTGCGCACCAAAATTCGCGCTGCATCTTTTTCGGCATGGTGGACTGAATCTTCGAGATCAAGGATGATCGCATCGGGACCGTGAAGGCTGGCGTTGATGAAGTATTTCGGCTCGCTACCCGGCAGATACAGGCGGGACCGGCGAAGCCGGTCGCGGGCGGATGGCGCTGGTAGTGCAACTTGTTCCGGAAGAGATCTGCTTCCGTTACCGAGTCCCGCGCGCTTCACCGCAGCTTCGATTCGCGCGGCGATCACGAACGGCAGAGCGCCCTGATCGTGAATCGACAGCTTCGCATGCCGAACACCGAGTGACTCCAGGACCTGGCACGTCTGGGCGCGGATCGAATCGCTATAGCAGAAACCGACGCGTGACTCCAATTCAATTTCCACGCCGCCGCTGTCGCGGGGTTCCAGCGCAACGTGCAGGTCAGAGCGCACGTCCGTTCCGTAACGGCCGGCTTCGGCGGAATCGACCGTCTTTCTTGTTTCTTCTGTGATCATCTATGCTTCACGCGGCGGCGGAGTGTCCGACCCGCCTCGAAACAGGATTTAGTTCAGTTTCTCCAATATTGCATCTGTCATTTGAGTCGTGCTCGCTGCACCTTGGCCGATTACCTTCGAGCCGCCGGAGAGGCGCAACATGTCGTAGGTTCGGACCTTACCTTCCTTCACGACTGTGGCAATGGCCCTGCGGATGCCGTCGGCCTTGGCTTCCTCTTCAATATGGTCAAGCATCATCGCAGCAGAAAGGATCATGGCGATCGGATTGACGATCGGTGGGTCCAGTTCCGCGTATTTGGGCGCTGAGCCGTGCGTCGGCTCAAACACCGCAACCTCATCCCCGACGTTGCCCGAAGCCGCGAACCCCAGCCCGCCGACCAGACCCGCGAAGGCGTCCGAGAGTATATCGCCGAATAGATTCGAAGAGACGATGACGTTGTACTCCTCGGGATTCTTGTTCAGCCACATCAGTTGCGCGTCGATATTCGTTGACCACAGGGCGATCCCCGGATAGTTCTTCGCCACCTCCTTCGCCGTCTCTTCCATCATGGCGGAGGTTTCGCGCAGCACATTTGGTTTCTCGCAAATGGTCACGCCCTTGAAGCCGCGTCTTTTGGCGTATTCGAATGCAGCCGTCACAATGCGGCGTGCGGCAGGCTTGGTGATGATGCGAACACTGGCCGCGAGTTCTGCGCCGGGCACGTTGGCGAAGGCCTTGAACTTAGGGTGCGAGGCGAGAGCGGCCCGAACGTTGTCAGGGGGATTCGTCCACTCAATGCCGCCATACATGCCTTCGGTGTTCTGGCGGAAGACCGCAGTGTCGATTTGCGGTTCCTCAAAACCTCCGGCAACCTTCTTGCGGATGTAATTGAGAGGGTTGCCGGAAAAGCTGACACAAGGGCGCATGCAGATGTGCAAATTGAACTTCTGTCGCATGCTGACAATCGGGCTGTAGTAGACGTAGCCCTTACCGCGCAGTTCGGGCTGCAACTCTTCCTGGGCAGCTTTGTTTGGTTTGGAAGTGATAGCGCCGAAAAGGCCCAGCTTGTGCTTTGCGAGAAGGTCGATAGTGCGATTGGGCAGCGCATTGCCCTCCTTGCGCCAGCACTCCCAGCCGATGTCGGCGTGAATATAATCGGCATCCAACCCCACCGCTTTCAGTACCCGCAATGCCTCGGGCAGAACTTGATTGCCGATGCCGTCTCCAGGCATGGTGACCACGGCACGTTTAGCCATGAAAGCGATCTCCCGCAAAATTGGTCATCGAATCTCTACTCCCCCGGCTGCCGAGACCAGCCGTCACCATATAGTCCCGCTGCTGTCATCCTACGAAGCCAATCCCAAGCGCTTAGCAACAAGGTTCTCAACCCCTTGGGCGATAACCAATGACTGTGGCACGCTGCCGAGTGCTGGAAACGCGAAACTCTGGTCGCGCCAGCGAATCACACCCGAGGTGAAGTCGATGTCGACTTCATCTCCTGGAATGATCGTCTTCTCTTTTGCAGTGATCTCGTCGGCAAACTGCTCGCGCAGGCGCTTGATGAGTTCAGGCACCTCCACGCACAAGAATCCGTTGTTATACGCGTTCCTCAAATATGTTTGGGAAAAACTGGCGGCGATCACCATCGGAATGCCTTTGGCCTTCAGGCAAGTGACAGCCTGTTCGCGGCTGGATCCGGTGCCGAAGTTGAAGCCGCCCACGATCACGTCGCCTTTTCGCGTTCGCGTTGTGAACTGAGGATCGTAGTTCTCCATGACAACCTTCGCCATCATCTCGGCCGTCATGTCGTCGCGATACGTGTAATCCTTGCCGTAAATGGCGTCCGTGTTGACATTGTCTTGGGGTATGAAGACCAGGCGTCCACGCACGCGCTCCGGAAAACCGGGCAGGATCTCGACTCTTTCGCTCCCCGCTTTGGCGGCAAATTCCTGGTAACTGCGCGCGATCTCGCCACCATTCACTGAGTGCGGGCCACGGATGTAGCCGGCCACTGCCGAGGCAGCAACGACCTCCGGGCTGGCCAGGTAGCATTGAGCGTCGCGCGAGCCCATGCGCCCTTTGAAATTGCGGTTGGTCGCGGAAATGCCGACTTCGCCGGGTTCGAGCAAGCCCGTACCCAGCCCGATGCAAGGACCACATCCAGGCGGCAAAGGCTGAGCCCCAGCCTCGATCAGGATTTGCCAAGTCCCGCGGCGCTCAGCTTCTTCCTGCACCCACTTGCTGGCGGCAGCGAGGTAGAACTTGACTCCCTCCGCGACCTTCCTTCCCTTCAATACCTTCGCAGCAGCATCCAGATCCTCGAGGCGCGAATTCACGCACGAAATCAGATACGCCTTCTGAATGGCGACTCTCTTTTTCTCGATCTCCGCAAGAGAGGCCATCACTTGCACGGTATCGGGTCCGGAAACGTGTGGAGTGACCTGACCGAGATCGAGAACGATGCGGGCGGAATAGATTGCATCTGGATCGGGCAGCGGAGCATTCTTCGCCCAGTTCTCGATATCTTTTTCGGAGAAGCGTTGAACTCCTACGGCCTTCAGGCGCTGATGCACAGCGCGCATGTACGCAATAGTTGTTTCATCCACAGGAAACCACGCGACCAGTGGGCCCCACTCTGTGCTCATATTCGAAATCGAGAAGCGCGCATCCACCGAGAGACTGGCTACTCCGGGACCGCTGAATTCGATGGCGGCGTTCAACGCTTCGTCGTGGTTGTACAGACCGCAGAGAGCAATAATGATGTCTTTTCCGGTGACGCCTTGCCGCAACTTGCCCTCAAGCACGACCTGGATGCTGCGCGGAATCTGCCACCAGAATTCGCCGGTAGCCCAGACGGCAGCGGCGTCGGTGCGAACAATCGGCGTGCCGACCGCACCTAGCGCCCCATACATGTTGGAGTGAGAGTCCGATGCAACCACAAAGGAGCCGGGAACGACATAACCCCTTTCGACCATGATCTGGTGGCCGATGCCGGACCCTGCGGGGTAAAAGTCGACGCCGTGTTCCTTGGCGAAGGCCTCGATCGATCGATATTTCTTCTGGTTGGCTTCCTCCTGATTCTGGATGTCATGATCGAGGGCGAAGACGAGTTGTCCCGAATTTTGAACCTTTTTTGCGCCAATCCCTTTGAATTTGGACATCACCGCGGAGGTATTGTCATGAGTCATGACCCGATGCGGGCGGATAGAGACAAAATCACCGGTGCGAAGCGGTCGCTTTGGTCCCTCGGCAAGATGGGATTGCGCGATTTTCTCAACGATGGTCTGAGGCATGAATACTCCTGATTTTCCGGGGCCGACCAATGCTCATTTCTTCATTCGGTTGGCGGTCGTCGCCTTCCTCGACCGAACCCGAAGATCAGACTTCATCAATGACATGAGCTTCGAGACCGATCCGACTTTCTCCAGATTCCAGATCGTGTCCTTCAATTTTCCCTGCGCATTGTGGGACAGTACACCTTCTGCCAGAGCTGCAAACTTCTCTTCGATCTCCGCGTCGGTCAGGGGGTTTCTCGGATCGCCCTTGGGATAGTCGAGTTGCTCAGTAAACTTGCCGCCATCCCCTGTCGCAATGTTGACGATCACGCGCTGCAGCGCTGGAAACACCTTTTCGATCTCGGGATCGCCGACCACTTCCACTTTCTTTAGCTGGGCGCGAATCGTCGGATCCATGATTTTTTCCATCGTGAACTGCGCGGGCGTGACCTGTCGCTCGGCAATCGCGGCGGCGACCACATAGGGCAGCGAGTGATCCGCGGTTTCTTTCGTATGCGGATCGTACTTGCTGGGGTCGGAAAGAATGTCGGCCGCGCGCGCCAACGAGCGGATCTGAACTTTGGCGATCTGATCCGGCTTCAGATCGTTCTTCTTCACAATATCGAGCACAGCGGAAATGGATGTATGAGTCAGCGCTTCGGTCGGGAACGCCTTCATCCCGCATTGCGTGATGCGCCACGATTCGCCGAGGCCGTCGGTGAGAATATTCAGCTTCCATTCGGGGCCGAAGACGTGCGCTAGCCCTTCCTTGCCGTCGATCACGTGCTCTGGCCCGGTGTAACCCTTCTCGGCCATCAGCGCAGCCAGCACGCCGCTTTGCGTCGCCATGGGATCGACCGTGTTCTTCATCATGGTGAGCTTGCCGGCAGTGACAGCGCCGAGGGTGCAATGCCGGCTGGCGGATATTCCGACAGCGTGCCGAATCTGCTCCCAAGGCAGTCGCAAGGCGCGGCCGGCGACGAACGGCGAGACGAAAGCTGTCAATGTAGCGTGGTGCCAGCCGCGTTCCCGTACGCCGGGAAAAGCTGCTTCGCAGAACCGCATTTCGAATTCGTGTCCGAGGACGAAACCCACAATCAACTCTTTGCCGTCACTCTTGGCGCGCTCGCAGCAAGCCATGGCGGCGGGACAAATGTCCGAGGGATGGGACGGATCCTGCTTCCAATAGATATCGTTGTAATCCATGCAGCGGATCATCAAGGCGTTCGCAAGCGAGGCGGAAACAGGGTCGATCTGCTTGCCACTACCGATCACGGTGGCAGTCCCGCGGCCCGCGATCTCGTCGAGAACTTCCAGGGCGATCTTCACGTCATGCTGCCGGTATCCGCCGAGGGCGCAGCCTACAGAGTCGAGCAGGAAGCGCTTGGCTTGATAGATCGCATCCTGGGAGAGATGTTTGTACTCGAGTGCGGCGGCCCATCGGGCCATTTTGCCTGTAACAGTTTCCGTCGGTGCGGCAGCTTCTTTAGCTGGCACAAAATTCTCCCGTACGATCCTTCAATCCGAGCTTCCCCACTTTTCGCCAATTGAAAAGCAGTGACGCGAATCACTATCAGCGCGTCACCAACTCACTTCACCTTTACGTTCCTGGGGTTCTTGAACGGCAAGAAGGCCATAAAGTCGGCATGATGAACAATGAACGCCTCGGTCGTCCGTTTCACCAAGTCCCCCTCGGCGGCATGGGCGGCGATGATGTGGCAAACCTCGTCCGGCACGCCGCATTCCAGCGCCAGCGCAACGCCGGTGAAGGGATGGCGCAGCGCTTCGCCGCGCTCGCTTTGACGGCTCTTGCCATCAGGGCCTAGTTCATACTCCAGAAGCTTGCCCACATCAGCCAGGATTGCGCCTGCAATCACAATATCCAAATCGATAGGGAGCGCGCGGCCCATAAATTCCTGCATAGATTCAGCGCTCTTGCGGGCAATGTGCACCACACAACGCTTATGCTCCATGAACGTAATGGGACAGTTGGGCACCTGAAGCGTGAAGGGAATCCTGTTCAGATCGTCCGGCTTGAGCGGGCTTCGTTCCAGAGCCTTGATCCAGGTCTGCGTGACCGACTCCCGTAGTCCGGGCTGTTCGATCCACTGGATCTCAGGCCACAACTTCTCGACCACTGCACGCATCAGTGTGCCACCTTTTGGCGAGCGGTCTAGCTTAACGCGTGAGTCAAGCATGGTGAAGCGATTCATTGGCCATACTGGCTTCTTTGGACACAGCACGCAGGCCGTCCGAAACTTCGGACCGTATCTGGCTTTGCCCTAATTGGCTGAAAGAGCTTGAGCATCGTCGAGAGCGCAAAGGGTTTTTATGGGTGTGATTTGATGTTGCTCGCGAGCGCGCGACGTGCTCCGATTACTTCAAGGCAAATCGGCAATCGGAAACTCGAATTGGCATGGCAAGCGCAGTAGAATCAAGCGGTGGCCAAGGACGCGCCCGTAGCTCAGTTGGATAGAGCGTCTGCCTTCTAACAAGGCGACGCAAACCACCTAAGTGCCGCTGCTGGTGTCGCTTACGCGGGATCGCACGGTGCAATCAACCCATTGAATTGCACCGACGCAGCACCGAGTCAACGGTCTAAATTTCCAGCTCACGACATCCAGCTAATCTGACGTCAGCGTCGGCTCCAACTGGCCGCCGGTCAGATCAGATGCATAGCTCTTGCGTGACGCAGCGCAAGATGTCTAATTCTTGTCGCACGGGCGGCCGTTTTCACAAATGCTTGATGCCTCTATCGCAGCAATAAATTGAGAAACCGTGCTGGCCTCACGATCTCAATCCCGCGATGATGCTTGAGGTTCAGAAGGGCCACGTCGCCGCTGACAACGTAGCCAGCATGAGCCGCAAGCGCAGCCTCTAGAAACCTGTCGTCATCAGGGTCGCTACAAACAGGTTCGGCGAATGAAACCGGCTCAACAATCTCAGCGTGAAGCTCGATGACTCTAAGGATCGAGGTAAGCACAGGGAGGGGGCGCCTTTTCAACATCTCGTCCAAGACGCGACGGTATTCATCCAGAATGGGCGGTGATATTGCAAGGCGAAAGCGTTCTTCCTGCCACGCTTTTAGGATTTCAAACGGTGGGCCTTTCCAGAAGACACCCGAAATGAACACGTTGGTGTCGAGGATCGCCTTGATCTTCACTTCGCGCGGTGCCTAACCTTGGCAATCGCAGATTTCAAATCTGCCTTCGTGATACCGGCCCTCTTCGCTTCCGTACGAGCTTGGCTTAGAAGCTTCTGGAACTCCTCGAGTTTGGGCGGGGTAATGGCCTTGAGGATTACCGCGTCGCCCTCGCCGATGACGAGAAACTGGTCGCCCTCGCTTAGACCAAGGTTGTTGCGAATCTCTTCGGGAATAACGACCTGCCCTCTGGATGAAAGCTTTGTAGTGGCGTAACCAGCCATCGAACGCCTCCAAATCTTACCAGTAAGAATACCATAAAGGCGGGATCGAGCGAAATATTAGACCTAGCCCACTATTCCGCCGGGGCATTCGAGGGAGCTGCTTAATCGTCCCACGCCGCAGCAGCAAGCGCGACCGGAAGCCCAGCGGCCACCGATGCCGGGGCGTCCGCAGCCTGCGCGGCAATTCCCACCGGAGCAGCGTCCGTCAGAGCAGACCGGTCCGCAAGTTCAACCACGGCAAGTGCAGCCTCCACCGCAGCCCAGGCCGCAATTCCAGCCGCAGGCGCGACCGCAGCAGCAATTCCGCCCAGCTCCAACGGCTCAACCCGGCGCGTTCGGCCACAGCCAAACGACATTTGATCCTCGCGCGGCCCTGCAGCGTGGTGCGCAAAGCCGGCAGCAGATGAGCCGGCCGGTTCAGCGCGCTCCGGCGCCGCGCCCTGCGCCTTCGCGTCCGCATGGTCACGGAGGTGCGCGATGAACACGCAATTTCGGTCAGCATTTCTAGGATCTATCGGGCACCGCATTGCGTCATCCGATTCAACTAATTCCAACGCGCGAGCGAAGGAGGTCAAACCTATGCGAGCTCATGCGCGAATCAATCTCACTCCGTGTTGTCTGGTGCTTGGACTTTTGATTTTCTGGTGCGCGCCGATGGCTCGCGCACAGGCGCCCGGCCAAGAGACTTTTTCTTCCCCCGACGATGCCATGCACGCGCTTGTGCAGGCGGTAAGTTCCAAGGATCGCGCGGAGCTCGGCAAGATTTTTGGCCCGGAATACAAGGATTTGCTGTCCGGCGATCCGGTAGAGGATGACAAAGATCTGGCTGACTTCGATGCGGGCTTGCAAGAATCGGCGCAACTCGAAAAGCAGAGCGACAGGGCGTACGCGTTGCTCGTAGGCAAAGACAAATGGCCTTTTCCGGTTCCGATTGAGACGGAGCACGACAACCTGTGGATGTTCGACACCAAGGACGGCCTGCAGCAAATTCTCGACCGGCGCATCGGCGAAAACGAACTCTCGGCGATCGCGACGGCGCGCGCTTACGCTGTGGCGCAGTGGCAATATTTCACCAATGACGACTGGGACCACGATGGCGTGTGCGCTTACGCGCACAACTTTGTAAGCACGCCCGGGGAGCACGACGGATTGTACTGGGAAAGTGCAGAGGGAGATTCGCCGAGCCCTCTGGGCTCGCTTGTCGCGGAGGCGCGCTCCGAAGGCTATGGTCCGCAGAGTCGCGTCGTGAGTGGAAGCAAAGCATCATCCGGCGGGACTTCCGCTGAAACTTCTGGCGGGCATCATCCCTTTCACGGATACTATTTCAAGATACTCACGCGGCAGGGCCCGCATGCTCCCGGCGGAAAATACAATTACATCATCAACGGGAACATGATCGCGGGCTTCGCGCTGATTGCCTATCCGGACCAATGGGGAAACTCCGGCGTGATGACCTTCATCGTGAATCAGCAGGGCCGCGTGTACGAAAAAAATCTTGGGCCCAATACAGACAAGGTGGCCGCGGCGATCGCCGAATACGATCCGGACCCAACGTGGAAAATGGTCGACTGGCAGCCCGGCGCGCCCGCTGCGCCAGCTTCGGTCCAAAAATAAAAGCTAGCCAAAAATATTTGGAATTTTGAAATTCACTTACGGCGAAGTTTACGGTGTGATCGACCGGTTGCGGCGGGTCAACCGTTGTTCAAATACAGCAAGGGAACGAAACCTGACGGTTTCTTT
>Ga0187819_10001721_pt1 | contig 11342 bp, 8 predicted proteins | sample NC_wetland_sal_i_15_FD_132411 | JGI IMG/M metagenome (GOLD analysis project Ga0187819, IMG submission 132411) | Wetland sediment microbial communities from Neuse River Estuary, North Carolina, USA - SO4_4 | ecosystem: Environmental > Aquatic > Freshwater > Wetlands > Sediment | place: USA: North... | reverse complement strand
GCTCGAGCTGAGTTTGTTGAGCGCTTCTACAAAACGGCTTGAGGTGAGGATTTTGGAAGCATCCTGAGTCGGTTGGCCGGCGGGAAGAAGAAACAATTCGGAACCTTCCAAACGGTACATGAACTGACCGATGGGAAGATCCTGCTGTGCCCACTCGGTGATACCCTGCAGCCTGGTTAAACCGAACCGGCCGCTCAAAACTGGCTGGCGCAGGTCGCCCTCCAGCAATAGCACCTTTTGTGCGTTGTGCTTGGCGAGGCTTACTGCCAGATTTGACGAGACCAGAGTCTTTCCGTCGTTTGGTACGCCGCTGGTAACGATGATCTTATGAAGCTGGCCCTTTTCCTGGAGATGACGCAGCCTGGCCCGCAGCAAACGAAACTTTTCCGCGCCCAAGCCGTCTCCATCGGTAAACGTCACCAGGCGACTCTTCGCCCTGGGAGTTGCCTTGACCACCTGGACCTGATCAAGCCACGTGTTGTCGCTCTGAACGTTGTGCAACACTTCCGAGGAAATGTTTTCCAGCCCAGCCAACTCGAGCGGCTTTCCGTCGCGTGCAGCTTCCGCCTGCTTCAATGCTTCGAACACATAGCTCATACCCGCTGATCCTCTCGATGCGTATCCTTGGAAGGCCTCGAATTATCTAGATTCGAAGCCCAAAGCTAGCTTCCAACCTTCTCTGTCGTAGCGTTGTCGGTTTTTTTCAGATAATCGATAAGATTCACAACCGCCTGTAGCATCAATTGGCGTTCGTTCTTCGCCGCTGGTGCAACCGGCGCGGCTTCAGGCTCAGCTGGCGCCAGCCGGAACTCTGCGGAAATCTCCTGCACAATCTCTGGAGACACCGCTGCGAGTTTGTGCGCATAAGAGGCGATCAAGGCGTTCTCACAAATCGTGTTAATCAGACGAGGTATCCCGCGGGAACACTGATGAATCATGGCAACGGTGGGTGCGGGAAAAACTGATTCCGCCTTTCCGTCAGCGCCCGCAAGTTTCATTCGGCGCACGATGTAGCCCTGAGTCTCATCGAGCCCCAGGGGAGTGAGCCGGCAACGCAGGGCGATTCGCTGCTTCAACTGCCGCAGCTCAGGCAAATCCAGCGTATGGTCCAGTTCTGGCTGGCCGACCAGGAGTATCTGCAACAACTTCTGTTCCGCGGTCTCCAAGTTTGAAAGGAGCCGGATCTCTTCCAGCAATTCCGCCGAAAGCAGGTGCGCCTCATCTACGACCAGTGCTGTGGCTTGGCCCTTGCGATACCGGGCGATCAGATAGTTGTTGAGTTCCGCAATCAGCCCGCTCTTCGACTGATCCTCAGGCTTCAGGCCGAGATCATGGACGATGTAGCGCAAGAACTCGAGAGCTGAAAGGCGGGGATTGAAAACATTTGCGAAGGCGACTTGCTGACGGCTTAGAAATTCCAGCAAGCACCGGACCAGCAGCGTTTTCCCGGTTCCTACTTCCCCAGTCATTACCAGGAAGCCCTTGCGCCGACATACGCCGTAGTAAATCGACGCCAGAGCCTCGTTGTGGCGGGCAGTGGGAAAAAGAAAGTAAGGGTCCGGCGAAATTTCGAAAGGGCTGCGCTTGAGACCGTAAAATGCTTTGTACATGGTTAGCCGCGGTAGTAGGTAAACAGGAATCCTGCTGCCATCATCAGCAACAAAGCGGCGGCAGATACCCGTTCAACCCATAAGTGGTGCTTCTGCTGGATTTGTTCCGAGGGAGTCCGTAGTGGCGGAATTTCAGTAAATACTGGAACCGAAACAAGCCCGTCAAGTTCGCTTTCACGCTGAATCCGGTCATCGCTAAGTTCACTCGCAGCGGTTACTGCAACCCCAACCACGATTCCTGCAACCAACCCCAGGCAGCTCAGCAGCAGGCGATTCGGCTGGTAAGGCTTTTGCGGCAGACTCGCCGGATCCAGTATGCGAAATTGCTCGCCCTGCTGGCGCTTTTCGAGATTAGTCGACAGTTGCGACTGGTTCCGCTTGGCCAGCAGCGATTCGTAGTTCGTCCGCGACTGATCATAGTCGCGAGTGAGGTCCGCTAACTGTTGTTCACGAACCGGCGCTTCGTTGATGCGCTTCTGGTAGTCATCGATCTGTGCTTCGATGGTCTTAATCTGTTGCTGCCGGTTTACGATCTCCAGCCCATTCGCTTTAAGCTGGCTGTCGATTTGCAGCCGCGCCGGTGTATCTTTGGCGTCACCGTACTGGGAAGGATCGCTGCTATTGTTTTGGCCTGGCGTCGTTTTTACCTCGGTCGCAATTTGTTGTTTCGTCTTTTCGGCTTGAGCAAGCTGCTCTTTCAACTTGCGATAGTCAGGATGCTTCTCCGTGTAACGCGAGGCTACTTCGGCAAGCTGTTGTTTCAGTCGCACGATCTCGTCATCGATGGCGGGAGGAAGTTCCGCGCCTCCGTTCCCCTTGCGCAACTCATCATGAATTGAGCGGTACTGCGCCTGCAGGGATTCGAGATAAGTCTTCTGCTGCTGCGCCTGGTTCAGGGCATCCATCTCACCCTGCAGACGCGTCTGCAGACCGGAAAGGATCTGCACGTTGCTTTGCATTTGCGTCGGTAATTCACCGAGGTAGCGACTTTTAAAGTCCCGGACCTTTTCCTCCTGGCCACTCAAACCTTGGCGCGCCTGTTCAAGCTGGCTGTCGAGAAATCCGGTTGTACTTTCCGACTCTTCCCGGCGAGCTTCGAGGTTCTCATCAATAAAGAAAGACGTCAGCTCGTTGGTCACCTGTTGCGCAATATGAGGATCACGCGAGGAATAACTGATCCTGAACGCTGATAGATTATCTTTCCGGCCGGGGGCCTGCATCAGTTCGATATCAATATCGTTTCGCATTCTCTCCACCAGTTCGTCCGTACCAGCGTGGGAGCGCTGATTGCTGTAGAGGTTGAACTGGTCGATCAGTCGCAGAAGCCGAGTGCGGCTGGTGATCTGCTGCGTCATACTCTGCAGCCGGTCCTGAAGATCGTTGGCCACGTTAGAAACAACATATTGCTCCGGCACCTTTTGTTGTTCGACAAGGATCAGGGTTTCGGACTTGTACGAGGCGGGCAAAAACCAGCTAATCGCACACACCACGGCCCACACCAGGAACGCCGGGAAAACGAACCACCAGCGGCGGCGACGGATTACCGCCCAGTAGTCTTCCCAGTTCGGCTGTTTCGACGGCTGCTCTTCCAATTCGTCTAGCATTCTTTATCTTCCTAATGGTCGATTGAATAAGTAACTGATGCTCAGGAAAGTCCGGTTGTGATCGGGGAAAAGCTGGGCGGCGGTTAATCCACCGTAGACCTGGTGCACTCGGGAATAACTAAACCCGAAATACAGGTGTTCTCCGATTTGATGTTGCAAACCGACGGCTGCCGATAGCGTGCGGAACTCATCACTTGTAATGAAGTCGATCGGACGGTTGTTGTCGTACAGGAGGTCTAACGTCCCCGTCCATCGAGGCCTGAACTGCTGGCGAATGTCGACAGTTCCGTTGTATCGGTCGACGGTGCCGAACAGTCCGCCTCCGCCGGCAATGCTGCGGCTAAACGTGGTGCTGATTCCGGTGTGTTCGCCTTGCCAACTGAGAGTCATGCCCTCATTGGGCAGCCATTGCTGACTGGAAGCTGGAAGCGCAACCGTGGGAATAATTGTTGCTTGACCGTTGGTGACCGAATAAGCCGCTCCCCCGAATACAGATAAAGTCAGGTGACTATGAACCGGGATTGTGTAAAAAAGCAGCGCCGTGTTGGTATCCGTCTGCTCAGCGCCCCCGCTGAATGTGAATCTCTGATAGCTGTAAGTCACACCAATCCATTGGTTGTACCAGACACGGTGTTTGTAGAACAAATCGGCGCCTTCACTTCGGCTATCAATGAGCTGCACGCCAGGACCGCCAGCCAGATTGTCGTAATTCAAGAGATCAGATGTGCCGCTTCCCCCCAGTATCGCGCCCGGTCCCAGCTGATAGATCAGATCCACTCCGCCCAGATTGCTGATGCGGTTCGCAAACGGAGTGAGTACCGCTTCGCTGGGCTGGTGTAGAACACTGCCTGGAACGGAGTCTGTCCCGGCCGTTGCATCAGCGTACGGATTATTGCTGGACGAGAAAACATCGTGAACGCGAAGTGTCAGATACTGTGTAAACCTGTACTGGAGATTCAAATTTACAGCTTGAGTGTTGGTGTTTAGCTGTGAAGCTTGGTTGGCGCTAAACCCAGGGTTGTAACTCAAGTCAAACAACGTGTGTATCCGCGATTGCTCCACGGACAGGCTGGGCATGAATGAAAAGCTGGCATTCCCTGCCGGCTTGCCATTTTCGGCAAGCGCGTTGTCGTCATATCCACTCGTGACTGTCAGTCCTCCGCGTAGTTCGTTGCTGCGGGTTAGCTCTCCGGCAAGCGCGACAGTCGGTGACTCTCCGTTGATAGTTATAGGCAGCCAGGGAGTGTTCGGATCGGATGTCTTGGCCGATGCTTCTGTGTCTTGAGACGTCCCGTTTGCCGGAATGTAGCCCAAGTCCGAAGCTGTCGCGGCGGCTTGTGCACCGGCATCCGGCTGAGACTGTCCCGCTTGGGACTGTGCCTGGACGCACTGCGCCGCGAGGAGAGCCGTCAACACAAAACGCAACAAAGATCGCATGGGATGCACCTTACGGAACATAGATCGTGTCGTGCGGTTCTAGTTCGATGTTCTGGGCTGAGTTAGTGCCATTCATCGCCTGCTTGTAGTTGAATGCGAAGCTGACCTGCTTGCCATCAGCTTGCTATCGCATGACCTTGATACTCTTCACCTTGGCGAAATCGCGAAAGCCCCCGGCGATTGCGATAGCATCCAAAACCGTCATGGGAGGATTGAGAAGATAAGATCCCGGTTTCTGCACTTGGCCCAGAATGTTAAATCTCTGACTCTTCTGCTCCTGCACGATTACCGTCACTTCCGGTTCTGAAATGTAGTCGTGCAAGCCTTTGCTGATGTCGTTCTGCAGTTCTGCTGGAGTCTTGCCTGCAGCCTGGATTTCACCAACCAGTGGCAGCGAGATTTTGCCGTCAGAGCGTACCGGCACCGTCCGCGAGACTTCGGGTTCCTTCCACACGTTAATGGTCAGAACGTCGCTGTTGCCGATCAGGTAATCGGCCTTGGCGTTGCTTGCAGAACTCAGGCCGGTGGTCCGCTCCGCCGCGGTCAAGGCTAACTGCGTTGTGGGGTTGCTGATTTGCGATGTACTGGCTTGCTGAGCTACTGCAACGCCCACCGACAGCACAGCCATTGAGAGTATGGTTAGTGCGAAATTTGTTGAGTGCCGGTTATTCACTGCTTCCTCCTAATCCAGTGAGTTAAGTTCGCGCGTCACTGGCCAGAACTACCATTTTGTGAAACGGGTGAAACCGCTATGCTGGAAGGCCGCTTGATGTCATAACGGCGGATCTTGTACAGCAACCCGCGATAGCTGATGTTCAGAAGCCGCGCAGCTCGCTTGCGGTTCCAACGCGTTTCCTGCAAAGCCTGGGTGATGGCCTGTATTTCAGCTCCGTCTTTCAGGTTTTGCACCAGCGATTTCAGATTGCGTGATTGCGGACCGACATTCTCCGATGGTGTGTCCAACCTGATTCGTGCGGTCTCAGTCGACATGCCACCGACAAACGCCATCGGCCTCTTGGAATCGTGGGACAGTTCGGCGAGCGCTATGGCTTCCTCGCCCATTACCAGGTAGCGCTTTACAAAATTCTCTAATTCCCGCAAGTTGCCCGGCCAAGAGTAGTTCTGACAAGTATCGGTGAGCGATCGCGAGAAGGCCAGCGGCGGGCGCGAATACTGAGCCGCCATGCGCGCCATGAAGTGCCGCAGCAGAGTCGGGATTTCCTCACGGCGTTCCCGCAACGGAGGAAGAAGAACCGTAAAGGCGCTCAGACGGTAGTACAAATCCTCTCGGAACTTCTTTTCCGTGATTGCCTCCACTACATCCACATTTGTGGCGGCCAGAATCCTTACGTCGACGTCAATGGTGTTTTCACCGCCCAGGCGGAAGAATTGCTTGTCTTGCAGCACGTGCAACAGCTTGGCCTGCAGGTGGGCGGGCATTTCGGCCACCTCGTCCAACAGAATCGTGCCCTTTTCGCAGATCTCAAACTTCCCCGGTTTCGTACGCAACGCTCCGGTGAAGGCGCCCCGCTCATACCCGAACAGTTCGCTTTCCAGCAACTCACCGGGCAGAGCCGCGCAATTGACTTTGATAAACCGGTGATTCGCGCGGGACGACAACTTGCGAATCAGGCGGGCCGCGATCTCTTTCCCCGTGCCACTCTCGCCCAGAATCAGAACCGGCACATCGACTGCGGCTAACACCGTAAGCTGTGCTCGAACCTTCTGCATGAAGGGACTGGCAACCACAAAAAATCGGCCGTCCCCGATGTCTTCAATAGACTCGGAATGCCCTGCGGCACTTTCGCAAGTCACTGCACCGTATACGTGACGACGCATGACCCGCTCAAGTTCTGCATCTCCCACGGGAGTCGTCAGGTAGTCTCTGGCGCCGATCCGGATTGCTTCCACAATCTTTCGGGTGTTATCTGGGACCGAAACAATAATCACCTTCATGTCCGGCCGCAGACGGAGAAGATACTGCAAAGTGCCCAGATCAGAATCGTGACCGTTGAGTTCAAAGAGCACTAAGTCCGGGGTGGGATCGCGACGCACCCGTAGCATGGCATCTTCGGCGCTGGTGACCATCTCCGAATGGCAAGCTATCGCAGCCAATAGTTCTCGCAAGTTGCTTTGAGTTGAGGGGTTCTCACTCACTGCGAGAATATGTGGTGACGTCATAGTGTTCGCTTTATTGCCGAGGAAGTGTCAGAAGAGGAGCAACTGAAGGAAGGAAGCGATGTCGGGATATGCAAGGCTTCGAACCAGGATTCAAAAAGCTGCTGAATGTGAGTCTCACAATGAAAACGTCGCCAAGCCTCAGGCAGCTTCGACGTCGTAGCCTTCAATCCGGATCGCTAAAGATCTCTGTATTGCATCCACCGACACCACCAGGGTGCTTTCGCCGTCTCGCGCCACAAGAATTCCCTCTACCCCACTTAATGCGCCGCTGCGGATTCGCACGCGCTGGCCGATCTTGAGAAATGGATGGATACGATAAGGTATCTGCTGCGAAACCAGCGTCCGCACTGCTTCGATTTGTCTGTCGGGAATTGGAAGGCCCTCTCCCCTGACGCCCACAAACTTGAATACGCCTTCGAGACGAAGGATGCGGAGGCGCTGTTCCTCGGTCGGACGCAATCTGACAAACACATAGCAACCGAAGAGCGGCATCTCCACCAGCTTTTTTCGGTCGCTCCAGCGGTGTGTCTCGGTGATCAGCGGAAGGAAGGTGGTCACGCCCTGTTCGCCCAGGCGTTGGGCGACAGTCTTTTCGTGCCGAGCGCGAGTCTGCAGCGCATACCAGTGTGCAATGTCAGTAGGTGCGGATGGGGACTGCCATGTCGAACTAATTGGGGTCATAGCTTCGCCCTCTGAGTCACATTCTTCCAGTGACACTGTCACTTACAAACAGCGATAGATTTGAAGAAACCTCAGCCCTTCGAGATCTGAAGGAAACTACGTCGACAGATCCTGGGGGGAAATATCTTGGGGGACCTTCTCTCGGGGGAACTACCTCGGGGGACTTACCACTTACAAACTAACCTGGGGAGTTAGTTGAAAAACCGCTACCGCACTACCGAACGGCCAATATGTAAGGCTCCTATGGACATGTACTCTACAACAGTTTGATAGGTGAATGCAAGCGGATAGTGGCACGCATTTGCACAGGATGAACGAGCCTGCAACTATCGCTACTAATAATAGAGAGAGCTTGACCAGTGGATGTCACCTAGAATCAATGCCTTGGCCTATGTTGTCGTTACATAGCCAGCCCCTAGTAACAGTTACTTCCTTCCGATTACGAGTTCAGAAGGCGGAAGCGCACCGTCACAATCCTCTTGCACAGACTTCATCGGTAAGATTGCGGCTGGGCATTGCTCAGGAGGGTCGAGGCTTTGGAATCCGTGGCCCCCAGTCTCTATTCGGAGCAAAGTTGCGCGGCAAAGAGGAGGCGAGGGCGATCGGCGGACAGACTTTTCGGCTACCCAGACTGTGTAGTTATAGCGGCTCCAGCGCCACTCTTCCACAAAAGAGAACTGAGACTATCGCGGTTCGCTAATTTTCTGACAAGTGGAACGCTGCTTTTCCGCAAGCCCCTCCCCCAACCGCCCTGTAGCGGCAGAGGACGCCTAAAGTATTGAATTGGCGGTCCAATACCGCTCGGTCGTCGCGTGAAACCTGATTGTAAATTCCGTGCCCTGCGGTGTAAGCTGGTTCGGTTTTTGGCCGTATGGGACGAGCGGGGTATACAATTTGAACGCACGGAGGTGCAGCGATGGCTGACTTTCTTAGGAGAGCGTGGTCGCGGGACGAGGGGCAAGACATTGCCGAGTATGCGGTGCTGCTGGCCGTCATTCTGGTCTTAGTGGTTGGCACGGTTCGCTTGATTGGGGGGAACTCGAACACCGTGTTCTCCAACGTGGCCAGTTCAATCGGTCAATAACTATCGAACACAGCCCCGCGGTTTCGAGGACGAACTCGATCACGTTAGGCTTTTGTTTCGCTGGAGCAGGCCTGCCGCGTGTGCCACCGTTTCGCGTCGTTGTTGACCGCCAGCGAGGACATCGCCATGGCAAGGTGGCGACAGGTTCGTCCCATCGGGGGCTTTCGAGAGTGCGCGTCGCACGCGACACGTAAGGCGGGCCTGCCAGGATGATCTCACGATCATCGCTAAACAGAGCCCGTACTGATTAAGAGTTGATGATTGCCGGCGGCGCACGTGGCCGTACAAACCTCTGCAGCCCGTTTCACAATCCAACCGCTGACATCCTTTCCGTGATGAGCACGCTGATATGACCCGAGTTTCCTCTCCACTGAAGACTCCAATGGTTCGACTATATATTCATTTGCCTGGAGTTGCGGCTGCAGACCAATACTCTGGCAGTTTGGCGGGAAAGGCGGTAGGATCGTAGCCGCCGGAAACCAGCACACGACTGGTCTGGCAGTGATGTGAGTCGATGTGCTTCGATCACGTTATAATGATGCTGGGGTTCGGCTGCTGATGAACACACCGAACCAAAGGCCGGGCGGGGTTGTTTGCGTAGTCCAACACCTTCTTGGTCTTTGCTGTTTGTGCGGGTTCCTTCTCTTACCCCAGATCGCTGGATCGCGATCGGCTGCCCCGCCACAGGCTTCTCCACAAAGCAGCGCCTCAACGACACAGGCTGAAGACAAAAGTTCGTCCGAGATGGCCTCGCACGACGCTGCTGCCACGTTCAAAGTCAACGTAAGAATGGTCTTAGTGCGTGTGGTGGTGCGGGATTCCCAGGGACACGCGGTCGGCAACCTGCACAAAGAAGACTTCCAGTTACTGGACGATCACAAGCCCCAGCTCATCACCCAGTTCTCCCTCGAGCAGCCGGGAGCCCAAGTCGCAAAGGAACAAAAAACATCGGAGGAGAGCCCCGGGGAAAAACCAGCCGAAAAGACCCCAGATGTGCCGGAACGCTATGTCGCCTACCTTTTCGATGACGTCCATCTGGAGATCAAAGATCTTCTTCCGGCTCGCAACGCCGCCGATCACCATCTGGCGACATTGCAACCCACCGATCGTGCCGCAATCTTTACTATCTCTGGACAGAACAACCTCGATTTCACTGACGACCACGTCAAACTGCATGAGGCCTTGCTGCGCCTGCAGCCCCGGTCTATCGCCAACACCGGTTTGACGCAGTGTCCCTACATGACCTATTACATCGCTGACCAGATCGCGAACAAGCGTGACGATCAGGCACTGCAAGTCGTGACTCAGGACGCGCTCCATTGCGCCTTCGCCGATGATCAGAGGATGCTCTCCGCAGCCCAGGCTCTTGCCCAACAAGCTGCGATGCAGGAACTAAGCCTTGGCGACGCCGAAACACGTCTTGCCCTGGGTACCATAAAAGATGTCGTACGAAGAATGTCTGCGGTGCCGGGACAACGAACTATCGTTCTGGTCTCTCCGGGATTTCTCACCCCTCAGTTGGAATATGAGATCGGGGACATTATCGAACGGGCTGTGCGCACCAATACCATAATCAGCGCTCTCGATGCCCGAGGGCTCTATACGCTCGTTCCCGGCGGCGACATCAGCCGACAGGGCGCGCCGAATGTTCTTCTGGCGAGTCAGGAATTCCTGTACGAAACGCAGAGCGCTTCAGCGGACGACGAAGTGTTAGACGAACTGGCCAATGGAACCGGCGGAAGCTTCTTTCACAACAACAACGATCTTGAGGAAGGCTTCCGCCGCGTCGCTGCTGCCCCGGAATACTACTACGTGCTGGGTTTCTCCCCCCAGAACCTGAAACTGGACGGCCACTTCCACAGCCTGAAGGTCACCCTGCGAAGCCAGGAAAAACTGACGCTGCAAGCCCGCAAGGGCTACTATGCTCCCAAGCACGTTCCTGATCCCGCCGAGCAGGAGAAACAGGAAATCGAAGATGCCCTTTTCTCCCAGGAGGAAATGCACGACCTCCCCGTCGAACTGCATACTCAGTTCTTCAAGTCCACGGATGTCAATGCCAAACTCTCCGTGTTGGTGCATGTGGACGTGAAGCATCTGCACTTTCGAAAAGCGGATGGGCGAAACCGCAATGATCTGACGATTGTCTCAGGCTTATTTGACCGCAATGGCACCTACATCAGCGGAAGCGCAAAGGTGTTGGAAATGCGTTTGAAGGATGAAACGTTGGAAAACAAGCTGGGTTCGGGAGTTACCGTTAGAACCAGTTTTGACGTGAAGCCGGGTAGCTATCTGGTCCGCCTGGTGGTGCGTGATGAAGAAGGACAGCTCGCGGCGGAAAACGGAGCTATCGAGATTCCATAGTTTCCAAGATTTTCAGTTTCGAAGAGGTGCTTTATGCGTTATACCCGTCTGATGCTTTGGGTAGGGCTCATCTGCATGGCCAGCGGCTGGATGAGCTGGCGCTTGGCTTTGTCTGCACCGGCGGTACAGGCGCAACAGGCAGATGCCCAAACTGAAGCTGGAACTCCCGTGATCAAGGCGGAGGCGCGACTGGTTCTGGTAGACACGGTTGTAACCGACAAAAAGGCCAATTACATCCGTGATCTCACCGCCAAGGATTTCAAAGTCTTCGAAGACGGCAAAGAGCAGGTCGTCAAAAGCTTCTCCTACGAATCGGACAGCACTTCACCGTCGAACCCGCAGAAACACTACCTCGTCCTTTTCTTTGACAACTCGACCATGGAT
>Ga0187819_10001718_pt1 | contig 11348 bp, 10 predicted proteins | sample NC_wetland_sal_i_15_FD_132411 | JGI IMG/M metagenome (GOLD analysis project Ga0187819, IMG submission 132411) | Wetland sediment microbial communities from Neuse River Estuary, North Carolina, USA - SO4_4 | ecosystem: Environmental > Aquatic > Freshwater > Wetlands > Sediment | place: USA... | reverse complement strand
GGTCCGGTGTAGCACCACACGATGCGGCACATCTTCTTGTTGTGCAGATGCTCGGGGAACGGAGGTGCAGGCGGCACCGTGAGGAAAGCAAAGAACCCATAGACGTCAGCGGGCGCCTTCGCGATGAAGCTGCGGTACCAGCGCATAATCTCCGCCGCGTCTTCCATGGGCCACAACATCGGCCCGCCGTAGTCGGTGTGCACGCGTTGCCCCTTGAACTGAAACGATGTCACGACGCCGAAGTTGCCACCCCCACCGCGCACGGCCCAGAACAGGTCGGGATTTTCCTTCGCGCTGGCGGTAACGAAACGCCCGTCGGCCAACACCATTTCGACAGCCAGCAGATTGTCGATAGTCAGGCCATACCGCCGCGTCAAGTAACCGATCCCGCCACCCAAGGTCAATCCCGCCACGCCGGTAGTCGAAATGATGCCCGCAGGAACCGCGAGACCGAACGCATGCGTTGCGTGGTCCACGTCGCGCCAGAGCGCGCCGCCGCCGACCTGCACGGTCCTCTTCTTCGGGTCCACGCGAACATAGTTCATGGGCGAAAGATCGATCACCAACCCGTCATCGCATACTCCCAACCCGCCCGCGTTGTGCCCGCCGCCACGGATGGCCACCAGGAGTTTCTGTTCGCGGCCCAACTCCACCGCCGTCATGACGTCGGCGACGTCGGCGCAGCGCGCAATCAGTCGTGGGCGCCGGTCGATCATCGCGTTGTATACCTTGCGAGCCGCGTCGTAATTCGGATCGCCAGGCTCGATCAGCCCTCCGTGCAATCTAGTTCTGAAATCTGCAATCATCGCTTCGTTCAGCATCGTTACCTCGACCTCCGAAAATGTGACCTGTTCTGCTGCCGCAGTTGGGTCCATAGCGGCGGTACGGCGTCACCGGCCAAACCCTGCGTCATCCGCTAAATTTAGCCAGAATTTTCGATTTGGCCCCCCTAGCTCGCACATAGTACGCCTCTCTCTCTATGGACACAACGAATTCGCCGCGAGCGCAGGCCCCAGCGAGATCGAACCCCAATGCCTGATTAACGCGCAAACCGCAGAAGTGATCTTACTCAGCATTTCAATTCCAGCCACCACGCGATAATTCCCGGATTGTCGGCAAACCTTACCTTACCGGATTAGGTAAGAGTAGCCCGTCACTCGATCAACGTGCGATTTGCGGAACCTTTTCTCTTGCCAGTTCGTATTTCCTCAGCACAGTGACGTTCAGCGCCAACAGAGCTGTCAGCGCCGCGTCGGAAGAGAGCAGAACAGGTATTTGGGCTAACATTTTGGCGGGGAAACAATTCCTATCATCATCTGGATAAGGAGTCGGTATGAAGTTTTTCGCCGTTGTGTTTATGCTGCTCTCCTCAGTTGCAGCCTTTGCTGGTTCAGTTTCAAACCAGGGGACGAGCCGAATCTGGATCACTGACGTCACTATCATCTCGCCGGAGAATCTCGATCACATCGTAGAGGGTAACGTGGTGATCGAAGACGGACGCATTGTCAGCGTCGAGCGGAGAAAAGGGACTAAGAAGCCTGCCGGCGCAACCGTCGTTTCCGGAAAGGGACAATTTCTTATTCCAGGCCTCATCGACTCGCACGTCCATCTTGCTTCTATTCCCGGCGTGCAGTACGAGATGAGCTTTGGTCCGGATGCGGCCAAGTCGGTGATGATCAACGAATACCTCAAGCAACTTCCGCGTTCCTATCTGTACTTCGGCTACACCACGCTGGTCGATTTGGCCGTGGTCGAGCGCCGAGTATTGGATGAATTCAGGCAAGCCCCGCTGCATCCCGATTTGTATGACTGCGGACAGTCTTTGCCTATCGCCAATGGGTATCCGATGTCGTTTGCACCCCCGGCAACACGCTTCCAAGTCTTTCCCAACTTCATCTACGATCCTAAGCAAGCCTCCAGTATCCCTTCGGAATACAAGCCGCAAGATCACGCTCCTGCGGCAGCGGTAGCCAAAGTCAAGAACTCCGGTGGGATTTGCATCAAAACCTACTTCGAGCGCGGCTTTGGGCGCGACAGGAACTTGCCTGTCATCACAGCTGATAATCTCGCAGAGATTCGCAAGGATGCGACTCAAGCCGGCCTGGTGCTAATGATGCACGCCAACTCATTTGAAGCCCAGAAATTTGCCGTAGACGGGGACGTGGACGTCATAGCGCATGGCATGTGGAACTGGGGGGACCTAGAAGACCAGTCCGAATTCCCGGCCGAAATCAAGAGCCTCCTGGATCGCATCGTAGAGAAGAGGATTGGCTACCAACCGACGATTCAGGTCATGGGAGGACTGCGGGCATATTTCGACCCTCAATACCTCACACTGCAAGCAATTCCAAAGGTCATTCCTGCGGAAATGCTGGAGTGGTTCAACTCTCCCCAGGGCAAATGGTTCAAGAAAGAAATCTCTGAGGACGATACACCGGACGCAGCTGTGCTCGAAGGATTCGACGACGGCCCTCTGCGACGCGTGCGCCAAGTAGTTGGCTACCTGGCGTCCAAAGACGCCAACTTTCTCTTTGGCACGGACACTCCCTCGGCTCCGACCTACGGGAATTTGCCTGGACTGAACGGCTATCTAGAGATGCAGCAACTCAAAAAGGCTGGCCTGTCTCTCGAACAGATTTTCAGGGCTGCCACCATCAACAATGCACGAAAGTTCAAGATCGATTCGCAGGTCGGAACCATTGAGCCGGGCAGAATCGCGAATCTCGTCCTGCTGAAGAAATCTCCACTGGAAAGTATGGATGCGTACGACAGCATCGTCACCATCTGGGTTCATGGAAAGCAGGTTTCCCGCGCCAGTCTGGCAGCCAATGCAGACAAGTAGTCTGTTACAACTGAGACATTGTGAGCTGCTTGTCGGAACCCGGAAGTTATCCAGAAACGGGCTTAGGGGACCTTTGAGCTCAGTCCACAGTCAGTGGAATCACACTTCCCCCATGCCGACTTCTGGGACGTGATCGAGATTTTGCTTGCCCGAGTAGTCCGCTATACTGCCGATTGAGTTAGTTCGTTGCGGACGCAACAGATGAGGACTGGCGGCAGATGAAGCTAATGTCGGTGAATACTGGGCTTCCCCGCGAAGTGACGTGGCACGGGAGAAGCGTGACTACAGGAATCTTCAAGGAACCCGTCCACAGCCGCGTCGCTTTGCGCAAGCTTAATTTGGACGGTGACCGTCAAGCGGATCTCAGTGTTCACGGTGGAGAATATAAGGCCGTTTACTGCTACCCACTCGTGCACTACGAATTCTGGAAAAGAGAGTTGCCAGCCCGAGAGCTGCCCATGGGCATCTTTGGGGAAAACTTCACGCTCGACGGCTTCTTGGAAGAGTCGGTCCATATTGGCGATCGGTTTTCGGTCGGTTCGGCGGAAGTGGTCGTGACCCAGCCTCGCCTCCCTTGCTACAAACTTGGCGTGAGATTTGAAGCCGACGACATGGTAAAACGATTCTTCGTAAGCGGCCGCACGGGTTTCTACTTCGCCGCAACTCGCGAGGGAGAAGTCGGTGCCGGCGATGAGATGAGGGTTATCAGTCGCGACCCAAACGGCGTCCCGGTTTCGGAAATAACTCGCTTGTATGCCGAGAAAAGGTATAGCGATGCTGATGTGGCTTGGGTGCAGCGTGCCCTCCGAGTTGCAGCATTACCCGAAAGTTGGAAGGAGTACTTCCGCCAGAGGCTGGGGCAGATTCCGACTTTAGGCTGAAACCTGATGGGACAGGAGATCACCCATGCAACCCATCTATCCAATTATCGATGCCGATTCTCGACACAAAACGGCGCCTGGCGCTTGCGCTCTAGCGGTCATGATCAAGACGCCCCGCGCGGGAGCCGTAAAGACTCGCCTCGTGCCGCCGTTGCATCCCGAGGAAGCCGCTGCTCTCAGCATGTGTTTCCTGCGTGATGTGACTGCGAATATTGCTGGGTTAGCGAGCGGTGATAGCATTCATGGCGTTGCTGCGTATACTCCGATTGGAGAAGAGTCTGCATTCGAAGGCATGTTGCCAAAAGGATTTCGACTTTTGCCGCAGCGCGGAGTGGACTTAGGCGAACGGCTGCTTAACGCATTCCGGGACCTGCTTCTTGTCGCAGGATATGAGACGGTCTGCTTGATCAACGCGGACAGTCCAACCCTGCCTGCCGCAGTTCTGCGGGAAGCCGTCCACACATTGCAGAGGCCCGGCGACCGGATGGTCGTGGGACAGGCAGAAGATGGTGGTTACTACCTCATCGGGCTGAAGCAGCCACACAGCCTCCTCTTCGAGGAAATCAGTTGGAGTACGGAGAAGGTGCTCTCGCAGACTCTCGAGCGCGCCCGCCAGATCAGCTTGGAGACAAAGCTGCTTCCCATCTGGTATGACGTTGACGATGCCGACTCGATGCGACGCCTATGTGGGGAACTGTTTTTCGACAATGGCACTCCAGGCGGCAAGGAATCTCAAGGCTATAGCGCGCCATACACCCGGCAGTATCTGAGCCGGCTGCTCGAAGGCGGTGCCGCTCAGAGACTGGGCGTAGCACGGCCCTCTTCAGGGCGGCCAGTCTGATGTCACGCCGGATTGCCCTTGGTTTTCTTGGTTGTATCCTTCTCGCGCTGAATCTCGCGGGTTGGCACCAGCAGCGAGAAAACCATCTGGTGCCGTTTATTGAGATCGCCCTTGTGCAGGGCGCTGTCTATCTAATCGCGGCATGGCTGATTCTTCGCGAACGGCAGCCGTCTAGCTCGCTGGCAGTTGTCCTCGTCTTTGCCGCATTGTTGCGCCTCACCATTCTCTTTGCGCCACCATATCTGTCCACCGATATCTATCGCTATGTCTGGGACGGTCGTGTACAAGCAGCGGGCATCAACCCTTACCGCTTTGTGCCTGCAGATCCCTCTTTGCAATTCCTCCGTGACGGCGACATATATCCCCGGATCAACCGCCGCGACTACGCCCATACCATTTACCCGCCCCTGGCGCAGGGCCTCTTCCTGGGAATTACACGGGGCAGCGAATCGGTGATCTGGATGAAGGCTTGCATGGTGGCCTTCGAGGGCGTTGCTTGCTGGATGCTCCTCCGTCTGCTTGCGCTGCTTGGTCTACCTGCTGAACGTGTCCTTATCTATGCGTGGCACCCCCTGACGGTATGGGAGTTCGCCGGAAACGGCCACATCGATGCCGCCGCAATCGCGCTTCTGGCGATAGCGCTTTGGTCCCGGCAGCGTAACTTTCCGGCGCTCACGGGCATCACACTGGCTGGTGCGACGCTGGTCAAGCTTTATCCGGCGCTGCTGTTCCCGGCACTCTACCGCCGTTGGGACTGGAAGATGCCGGTGGTGTTTCTCGCTACGATGGCTGCTGGGTATGCTCCTTATCTGAGTGTGGGCACCGGCGTATTCGGTTTCTTGCCCGGCTATGTTCAGGAAGAGGGCTTAAGAACCGGCTGGGGTATCTACCTGCTCAGGGCTGCCCAAACCGTCTCAGGCGAGCGTGAGATGACCTCTGTTGCATACTTAGCGGTTGCCCTGTTCGTATTGCTGGCGCTAGGGCTGTGGCTGGTGTTGCGGCCTGCATCTGAGAATAGCTGGATCAGAGGCAGTACCACCCTGGTCGTAGTTTTCTATATTCTCGTCTCACCGCATTATCCATGGTATTTTGCTTGGCCGCTGCTCCTGCTTACGATGGTCCCATATGTTCCGATGTTCTACCTGGCGGCAGCCAGCTTTATACTTTACGAAACCTTGCTGGGTGAGGACGCAGTCGTGTTGTTTCAATTGAACACGCTTCTCTATTTGCCGTTTGGCCTGCTCGTTCTGGTACATGCAATTGGCGCGCGACTGCATGCGCGGAGAGCACTCCTCTCAACGTTGGGGGCGAGCAGTGGACGTTGACCCTTCCAAAATTGGGACGATGCCGAACCGATACTTCGAACGGGCCGACCCGGAGCTGAAGATCATCGTCGATCAAGCCCCGGTTTGCCTTTACTTGGAAACGACGAACCGATGCAATCTGCCTTGCGGAACGTGCCCGCGGACGTTCGAGGAACTCGAACCGCCTGCCGACATGAGTTGGCAACTCTTTACCCAGATTGTGGACCAGTTCCCCAGGATCGAGCGGGTTGTGCTTCATGGCGTGGGCGAGCCCATGATGGTGCGCGATTTACCCAGAATGATTCGCTATCTCAAAGATCGCGGCACGTACGTTCTGTTCAACACCAATGGCACGCTGCTCAATCGCCGCAAGGGCCAGGAACTGATGGAATCAGGACTCGACGAGTTGCGGGTCTCCCTCGACGCCGCCGAGCCCGCCACCTTCAAGATCGTGCGCGGCCTGGACATGTTCGACCGCATTGTCAAGAATGTACGCGCATTCATTCAAATGCAGCGAGAGAAGAACGTGGAGACGCCACGGGTTTCTCTCTGGCTTACCGGTTTGAGGGAGACGCTTTCTCAATTGCCTGCTTTCGTGCGGCTGGCCCATGATCTGGGTGTACAGGAAGTCTACTTGCAGCGCATGGTGTATTTCCCCGAAGGACAAGGACTGGCGAGAGCCGAGTCATCCTTGTTCGAGCACGTTGACGGCGAGGAGAGCCGCCTGATTTGCGAAGCGGAAGACATGGCTCGGACCCTCGGTGTTCGTTTCAATGCCTCTGGGGCGACGGAACCTGGCACCAGCTTGCAGAAGAAAAGCTCCGACCGGCCTTGGTCGCTGTGCCGCCGACCGTGGACTCTGATGTATTTCACCGCGCATGGCCGTGCCATCCCGTGCTGCATCGCTCCCTTTTCCATGCGCGGGTATGACAGTTTCACGTTAGGCGACGCAACCCAGACGAATCTGCGTGAAATCTGGAACGGCGAACGCTACCAAGAGTTTCGTCGCGCCCTGTTGAGCGATGATCCGCCCAAAGCTTGTGCGAATTGCGGACTGCGCTGGAGCCTCTAGCGCAATCTCCATGCAAACTTCGCCCCCAACACCGAACGGCTCCGAACCGCAACGGACCCTCCGTATTTCAGTCGTCATCCCCGCACTGAATGAAGAGGAGCCCATTGCCGGTGTGGTACGAGAGGTTGCGGGCCAGACTGTGGACGAGATCATCGTGGTGGACAACGGGAGCACCGACCACACCTCTGAGCAAGCCCGGGGGGCAGGAGCCCGCGTGTTGCTGGAACCGCAGCGGGGCTACGGCCGGGCGTGTCACGCCGGAGTCCAAGCTGCTGGTCCCCACGCAGACATAATTGTCTTTCTGGATGGCGACGGCAGCGACTGCCCGGAATCTCTGGACCGGCTCGTAGGTCCCATCATTGCGGGCACGCACGACTTTGTCGTCGGCTCGCGCATTCGTGGAGTCCGGGAACCGGGGAGCATGAACGCGCAGCAGGTACTGGCGGGGCGGATGGTTGGGTTCCTCATACAACGGCTCTATGGCGTCCGCTACACCGACATGTGTCCTTTCCGCGCGATCAGGCACGACGCCCTGGAGCGGTTGGATATGCGCGAAGAAACCTATGGCTGGAATTTGGAAATGCAGATGCGCGCGGCACAAGCCGGATTGCGCGTTCTCGAAGTACCGGTGGACCATCGACGCCGTGCCAGCGGTCAGTCGAAGGTGTCGGGTAATCTCAAGGGAACCATTATGGCTGCAACCCGGATTCTGATCACGTTTTTAAGGATCGTTTGGAATTCGAAGTCGTCCGGTGCGAGGGCTCTTCCGTCCCGCTCCTCCAAAGCCGAAAGGAGAGACACCTAGCCCAGTGCGTCCGACTTTCCTGGTGCTCTGTTCCGTTGCCCTGCTCACCGATGTGAGGCTCTTCCGGCATCTCTCCTTCATAAGTACGGCAACTGGGATCGGACTCATCGTGATTGTTCCTGCTTTAGCCTTAAGCAATACTCCCGAGCCATTACGACCGTGGTGCAGGAACTGCTCAATTTGGGCAGATCGCGTGCGGGGGCCATGCGGATCTGCAATGTAGGCCGCTCGCCTCGAACGATTGGGCAATAAGAATCAGGATCCAGCAAGGCGCTCTGCAGCCTTCGGCGGCCAGCGCAACCGCCGTGACACGAGTCACGGAACGCGCAGGGCTGGCAAGCTACAGGCAGCGTCCGAGCCTGAACGAACGCCGGAGTGCTTATAACGTCAGCGCCCAGTGAGATCAAATCGGAGAGCGGCTCACCTGGACCCGGCCAGTAAACGCATGGCTGCGTGGTGGCCCGGGGCGTCACCCGCACCGTGCCAAGGCCACATCCCGCTCGGCGTGGCGGGAGACCCGCCATAACTCGAACCAACGGCTCGCCGATATCGACCACGTCGGTCTCGGCGAACAGGCGGCGGAACCCTTCCCAGTACTCCTCGTAGGTCAACGCATAGCTATCCGAGCGTACGGCCTGGTACACGTTGACGCGTAACGGGGCGTCAAACTTTTTGGCGACCCGCGCCACATCCGCTAGGCGCATATAGTTCGATTTCATCATGACCGCGATGATGGTGATGGGCACGCCGAGATGCGCGCAGCGTTGCGCCTGTTGCTGGATGAGATCCCAGTTTCCGGCGCCGCGCTGGGCATCCTGTTCCGCTTGCGTGGGGTAATCGAGTGAAAACTCGACGTGGTGGAAGGATTGCAATTCCTCATCATGTAATAACGCGACGCTATAGCCATTCGAGGTGATGGTGAGCTTGACGGGCTGCGTGCGCAGGTACGCCAGAATGGGTTTGAAGTCCGGGTGCATACCGTTCTCGCCTGTGCCCAGATTCACTGAACGAACGGCTAGCCTCTGCATCACGGACTTCACTTGCTGCAGGCTAAGACGGTCTGCGCGAGTTGGATCTCGATAGCAGAAGGAGCAGGCGAGATTGCATTCGTTGGTGAGACCCAAGCCGAGCGAGAATCCGGTATTCGATCCCCCGTTCACGGCTTCGTTTGCCGAGGAGATGCCGGTTTGGTCATTCATGCGCTATCCCCATGCGCTATCCCCGCGGGACGGAGAATATGGTGAGTATAGCGCGCGATGGCAGCAAACTCCGGGCGGCTTCCCAGCTCGCGCTCCAGCGCAAAGATCCGAGCATACTCGGCCTCCCGGGAGATTTGTGGCGGCAAGTAATCCGCTACCGCCCGCACGCCCCGCATGGCGACCACTTCCAACGATGCATCCTTTGCCATGACAAGCAGATCTTCGGGAGTGAAAAAGCGTACCCGTCCGCCATAGAGCGATTCAAGTCCCCAGGCAGCAGTGAGCCCCCTTTCCGCCGCATCCAAGTCGCCCGATTGGATGGCGGCCTTCAGCACCTCGCCCGCCTGGTTGCGCACCAGGACTGACAGTATGGAGGTTGCATCGCGCCGCATGAGCCGGGTTGCACCGCGAACCACAGCACCCGGGTCTGCGACGTATTCCAGCACATTGTGGCAGACGATGACATCGAACGAAGCTGCTGGAAATAGCTTCGTCACATCCGCTGCATCTCCGAGTTGCAAAATGATTCTGTCAGCTACCTGTGCCTCACCTGCGCTGCGCTCCGCGATCTTCAGCATTGCTGCAGAGGGATCCAGCAGAGTGACCTGAACCCCCAGACGCGCCAAGCGCACGGCAGTCGCGCCCGTGCCGCCCCCCAGATCCAACGCCCGCAATGATCTTGAGGATGGTGGAACAGGCAGGAATTCTTCCAAGCTGGCGAAGGCCAGGTCGAGCCGCAACCTCCCCTCGCTTGTCTCCAGGTAAGCGGCATACTTTTTTGCGTCCTGTTGAAAACCTTCGCCAAGCCTGGTGGATAGATTCATGCGACACTCACACGCACTCGCTGGCTGTTGATGGAATCATGCCCGGCAAAGGACAGGTGCCGAACCGCCGCCTTTAAAGAGCAAAAGGGAGCTAGGAGAAACGCAAACGCCAACGCGCTCCTCTTGTTGATCATGTGCGTCCTCAGGGATTCGCTGCTAACAAGAGCCTAAGATAGAAACTGCACCAAGCGCACCCAGAGTCCGCGCTTGTCAGACCCCGGCAGCCGCCGCAGCAGGATAGCATCCAGACCCAGACTCCGTCCCGGCGGGTGAAACAGAAATGTGACCTGGACCACCACCAGAAAAAAATAGGTCCAAGGCCATTCGGAAGGGGAGCGATAAAGCCCGAGCCAAAGATTGAGCGCCATCATTGTTCCCACGAGGGCCCCAAGTCTGCTGAACAGTCCGAGGATCAGCGTGACTGCGATCAACACTTCTGACAGATAAACCTGCGGAGCGAAGAAAGCGAAATGGGGAAGCACAATATCTTTGACGAAATGCTGCTGCGGCCCGCTGCTGGCATACTTGGCCATCTCGCCCATCCAGTAACGCAGACCGCCGGAGCCGTCCGCCTGGTCGGTGTACGAGGGTGGCAGCTTCCATAACGATTGCTGCCACCATAGCGCCCCAATAAAGAACCGTGCGATCCAGTTCCAGACGTGAACAGCCGTTCTCTGCTTCTGGTCTTGCTGAAGGTTGCGCAACGCCAAGCCAAAACTGCCGATTAGCAGAACCCAGAAAACAAGCGTCGTCCATCCATCATGAAAGAGAAACATGAGCGAGTCAGAAAACGGATTGGTTTTCAAGAGATGTCCTCCGAACCGCCATTAACAGTGTATCGTCCTTGATAACGTCGTCATAAACTGCAAAGCCGTACGATCCGAGTCGCCTGGTGTTCCAGGCATTCAAAGCCCATCGACGACTGCGAACTGCTGGTGTTTTTATTTTGTGAGATTCTTAATTGCTCAAAATGTTCCAAAGATGAGAAAAATGTTGCCTAATCTGCATTGCAGGAGTGGAACTACCTGTTTGCGGCAATAATCGGGGAGCTGCCGTAGAACGTGCGATTGCTTGATAGTAAGTTTCCTTACCTAAAGCGAGCGGTGAGGCGTAAAATATCTCGTCCCTCCATGAGCGAGAACCAGGAAGTGACGCTTTTGTTGTCGGCCCTGACGCGCGGGGACGATGGTGCCGCCTCGAAGCTCATCCCGGTGGTGTACGACGAATTGCGGAGGCTCGCGGGCAGCTACATGCGGCGGGAGCGAGTCGACCACACTCTGCAGGCTACGGCTCTGGTGCACGAAGCGTATTTGAAGCTGGTCGAGCAGCGATCGGTCAACTGGCAAAGCCGGACTCATTTTTTTGGGGTCGCCGCCCAGTTGATGCGTCGTATCCTGATCGATCACGCTCGGGGGCACTCGCGGCAGAAGCGCGGCGGTGAGCAAAGGAAAGTATCTCTGGACGACGCGTTCCTCTTTTCTGAACAGCACGCGGACGAGTTGCTGGCTGTGGATGATTCTCTCAATCTTCTCGCGAAGCTTGATCCCCGGCAGGCTCGTGTGGTTGAATTGCGTTTCTTT